>Ga0335083_10004101_pt1 | contig 18654 bp, 15 predicted proteins | sample Lox_Sample_42_FD_206716 | JGI IMG/M metagenome (GOLD analysis project Ga0335083, IMG submission 206716) | Soil microbial communities from Loxahatchee National Wildlife Refuge, Florida, United States - Lox_Sample_4.2 | ecosystem: Environmental > Terrestrial > Soil > Wetlands | place: USA...
TTCCGCTGCCGCGCCGTTTGTGCCAAAAATTCATGGCGCAACTTGCGCGCGGTCATTTCGATTGACAGCTTCGATGCCTTGGCAAACCTCTTCACATCCGCTCGCCCGGCTACAAATGGCAATTTCATTGCCTTGGCGGATTTACGAACGAATGCCTCATCTGCATCGCTCGCCACACCACGCAACTGATGGTTGAAGTGCGCCACGGTCAAATTCCAGCCTCGGGCTGTGGAAAATTTCCCCAACAAATAAAGCAATACCATTGAATCCACGCCGCCCGATACCGCTACGAGGATTTTATTGTTGGTTTCGGGTGCGCGAAATTTCTGGAACAGTGTAGAGCCGTGGTTTTGGACTGCCGCAGAGCGCATGAGAATTAACCTCGCAACGCCTGTGCGACATCGCCCCACGGAACGATTTTTTCCTCGCGCGTTTTCAAATTCCGAACGCGCACCGACGAGTCGCTGTCCATTTTTGCGGTGAACGGTGCGTTTAATTCCTGGGCGCGTTTGAATTGTTTATCCGGCTTGGCGGGCGTGAGTGAATATTCCACGCTAAATTCAGCCACCCGCAAATCATTGACCAGCTTTAGTGACGCGCTTCGCAAACTCTCGTCCTCAATCAAAACAAATACATCCACGCCCGAGCCAAACACTGGCAGAAGCTTTCGATCTTTGAGCAATTCCAGCAGTACCACGTCGCCCATGCCGAAGCCGAGCGCAACCAAATCCACCTTGCCGCCGCTGATCAATTTTACGAGGTTGTCATAACGTCCGCCGCCGGCAATGGCCCGAAATTCCCCTTTGCGGTCAAAAGCCTCAAAAACCACGCCCGTATAGTACGCCAGTCCCCGGATGACGCGATAGTCCACTTTGACAAAGTTGGCCAGGCCGCGCGCCGCGAGATTTTGCAGGATGCTTTCCAGTTCAGCGGTGGGCTTGCCGGATTCAATGAACTGGTTTACGCCCGCCAGCGAAAATCCCAGCGCTGACAATTTTTTCTCCGTTTCCTCCGGCGAGCTGCGTTCCAGCTTGTCAATTATCTGAAAGAATTCGTAGGCCGATGCAGGATTGCCTTTTCCTTGCTCGAAGAACTCCTGCCAGGCATTGCGGCTGCTAAGGCGAATAACAAAATCCTGTTCCGTCAGGCCAAAGGAACGCAATACGTCAATAAGCAGCGCGATTAGTTCAGCATCCGCCGCCGGGTCTTTTTCCCCGATAATATCAGCGTTAAACTGGAAGTGTTCGCGTAGCCGGCCCTTTTGCTGGCGTTCGTAGCGGTAAAGCTGGGGAATCGCAAACCACTTGATCGGCTTTTTGTATTGGCGCTCGTGCGCAGCCACCATGCGCGCCAATGTGGGTGTCATTTCCGGGCGCAGGGCAATGTTCCGCTCCCCTTTGTCTGTAAAATTGTAAAGTTGTCCGACGATTTCGTCGCCACTCTTGGTCGTGAACAGTTCAAGCGGCTCCAGCGGTGGGCCGTCGTATTCGCGGAAATTATAGCGGCGCGCCATTTCCCGCCATTTATCGAAGATATATTGGCGGGCGGCGGCGCTCCAAACGTCGGTATGCGGCAATGGCTCCGGATAAAAATCCCGGAAACCGGGCAGTCGTTCCATGCCTTAAAGCTAAGGGATTTTGTCGGGCCATTGAAGCGCAAAAGCACTTCAAATCATCACGGCGCCGGGCCCTAAGATTTGGCGGGCAGTTTCAGAACCTCAGACCGCATCTCTTTGCCGGCTCGGAATTTGACCGTGGCTCGGGCAGGAATCGGTACATTGTCCTTGGGCTGGTTCGGGTTGCGCCCGACACGCGGCTTGCGGATTTTGACCTCGAAAACGCCGAAGTTGCGTAATTCCACTTTGTTATTGCCGGCCAGCGCTTCGGAGATGTAGTCCAATGTCTTCTGGACTACCTCGAAAACCTGCTGTTGGCCCAGGTTGGTTTCTTCACTTATGCGAGTGACAAGGTGCCGTTTGGTGAGAGTCATATTTCTTTTAGTTCTGAGTTATATTAATTGGAAACCACAATGCCAATGTGCAAAACCATCCTGCAACGCGTGGAACATTGCCCCGGCCATTGGGCCCGCACCACACGCATCTACAGTAGCAATCTGGCGATTCATACGCTTCCCTCTGCCAATTAATGATACAACCTGCTTATATAGAAAAGACAACGATGGTGCAACAACTATTTTTGTCATATTCCCTTTCAGGCAGGTTGTTGCTGGGTTAGGCAATGCAGCGAACCGAAGCCCCAGACCAAATCCACAGCATGAATACCCATTACCGGCCGGTCTTTAAACAATTCGCCTAAAATACCCAGGGCAACACGATCATTAGGATCGTTAAAGGTGGGAACGATCACCCCGGCATTGCATATATAAAAGTTGGCGTAGCTGGCAGGCAGACGCACTCCGTCAAAATAAAGTGGCGACGGCATGGGTAATTCGACCACTTCCGGCTTCGAGCCGTCCTCCAGCCGCAAGTCATGGATACGTTCCCAGTTTTCGGCCAGAGGAGCAAAGTTCTCGTCACGCCGGTTCTTTTCGCGGACGAGCACCAGTGTTTGGCGATTCACAAACCGGCAAATATCATCAATGTGACCATGGGTATCATCCCCAACTGGGCCCTTGGCCAGCCAAAAGATATTTTTAACTCCCAGATAATTTTTCAGCGCAGTCTCGATTTCTTTTTTACCCAGCCCGGGATTTCGCACTTGGATCTTCGGATCCAGATAGCATTGCTCTGTGGAAATCAGCGTGCCGCTGCCATTGAGTTCGATTCCTCCACCCTCAATCACAAATGGTTTGCCGTCATATTCAGCGTGAAAGAGTTTTTTGTTCAAAACTCGCGCGGCCGTTTCCGGCACTTTGGTATCTTTGCGCCAATTGTTATATTTAGCCCAACCATTGAAATGAAAATGGACAATCGCTGTCTCGGTTTTTTTATTTCCCGTTGTTCGTTTAATAAAAATGGGGCCCGTGTCCCGCGTCCAACCGCGATTAGTTGGGTGGGTTACAAAGTGAATTTTCTTCAAGTCTGCCCCGACGTTTTTAATAATCCGGCGCGCCTCATTCACATCTGCTTTATTTCGAACAATTAAGAAGATTTCTTCGCCTTCAGAAATTTTCCGGATCATCTCGCCGTAAACCCACGGAATGATCTCAAACTTCCCCGGCCAATCATCGGCGTTATGCGGCCAGCCCAGCCACGTAGCCTTGTGAATCTCCCATTCTGCTGGCATGGAATACGCTTCCTCTACAGGTGCCGGCTCAGGGGCGATTTTTTTCTTAAGCATAAAATAAAATCGTCCGGAAGATATCGCCTCCGGAGATTCGGTTCAATGATGTAAAGTTTGACCAATTAAAAAATGTATCTGAAAAAAATTTAACTTTTCGCTTGGAATTTTATGAAGTTGAGCGATATTAAAATAAGGCCAATGGTGAAGTTAGAAACCGGCCATTGATCATATGTTTATCAGGCAAAACATATCTAGGGTTAACAGGTTCAGTAACATGGGAATGGGATTAAGGGTAATTATGGGCATATTGGGAAATATTGGGAAAAAATTGGTTTATTTGGCGTGTGTTGTGGGCTTACCGGCCCTGGTTTTTGGTGAAACAAATGTCTCTCCGGCAATATCTATTGCCACCTTGAAATCGGGAGCCACTGCCGCGGATATTCAAAAAGTACTGGATCGTTATACGAACGGCTGCGAAGTCATTCTGCCGCCCGGAAAAATTCTCGTGAAGCAGCCCATCGTGTTGCAGCACGATAAGCAGACTCTTCGCGGTTCCGGCCCGACGACGATTTTATTTCTGGCGGATAACGCCAACTGCCCCGTCATCATCATGGGCCAGCCTATTAATCACCCCATGCAAACCATCCGGCACGTGCGTGTCGCCGAATTGTTCATTGACGGCAATCGCAGCCACCAGCAGCGTGAACTCTGGCGCGAGTCCGGGGAAGGCTCGGAAATCCGCAATAACGGCATTACCGTCCAAAACGTGAGTGATTCGCGCATTGAAGATATCACCTGCACACGCTGCCGCTCCGGCGGCTTGGTCACCACCCTTGGCGTAAGCCGCCTAACGGTTGATAACTTTGGTTCATTCGACAACGAGTTCGATGGTCTGGCTTGCTATCTCACGACTGATTCGGTTTTCTCAAACCTGGATCTCCACGATAATCCCGGCGCAGGTATCTCCCTGGATTTAGCTTTTGACCATAACGTCATTCGCAGCGCCGTCCTGGCCAGCAATGACCTGGGCATTTTTATGCGAAACAGCCGTGATAATAAATTCGAGCATATTTCCATCGAGAACAATCACAACTACGGCGTTTTCATGGCCCAGGCATTTCAGCCGGACGAGAACAGCGTGAAGCCCCAGGCGAAAACCGAATGCGCCAATAATTCATTTACCAATCTCGTCGGCCTCCGCAATGGCCGGGCTGATTTCCGCGTCAACGATGTTTCCTGCACTAACAACGTCATCATCGACGCCCAATTCAAAGGAAGCGTTCGTGCGCTTTCGCTCGCTGAGCCGGACTTGGTGACCGTGAAATAAAGGGTCCGTCGCATTCGCAGATTGCGGCGGTCAGGTATTGTGCCTGCCCTGATTTTCAGGTTTTAATTTCGATCGGCTCGCCCATCTTTATTTAAAGAAGCGAGCCGTTTTTTCTTATAAGCATCACCGGCCCCTTCTGATTTTAAGTGTTGGCAAATGCCAGAACATCCGTATTGTGAATGGGCGGATTTCTTTCACTTTAAATACATGAGCAAAACGAACAAAAAAAATTCTGGCGGACCGGTTTCACAATTCATCCAGCACCATTATCGGCATTTCAATGCCGCTACTCTCGTAGACGCTGCGCAAGGCTATACTAAGCACCTCAATAGCGGCGGACGCATGATGGTTTGCCTGGCCGGCGCTATGAGCACGGCTGAATTAGGCCTCTCACTCGCCGAAATGATTCGCCAGGACAAAGTGCATCTCATCACCTGCACCGGCGCGAACCTCGAGGAAGACGTTTTTAATCTCGTGGCGCATGACTACTACGAGCGCGTGCCGAACTACCGCGAACTCTCCCCGAAAGAAGAGGAAGCGTTGCTCAATCGCCATCTCAATCGCGTTACCGATACGTGCATTCCTGAAGGCGAAGCCATGCGCCGCATGGAAAAAGCCATGCTCGAAGTCTGGGGCGCTGCCGACAAAAAAGGCGAACGCTTTTTCCCGCATGAATTCTTTTACAAGGTCCTCCTGAGCGGCAAATACAAAAAATATTACCAGATCGACCCGAAAAATTCCTGGATGCTCGCCGCGGCGGAAAAGAATTTGCCGATCGTCGTGCCCGGTTGGGAAGATTCCACGCTTGGCAATATGTACGCCGCCGCCGTTATTCGCGGGCAGGAAGGCGGCTCAGACCCCATCAAAAATGTCCATACCGTTCGCACCGGTATCGAATACATGACCTGGCTGGCTGATTTTTACACCAAAACCACCGCCAAAAGCCCCCTGGGTATGTTCCAAATTGGCGGCGGTATCGCGGGTGATTTCCCCATTTGCGTCGTGCCGATGCTTCACCAGGACTTGCAACGGACCAAAGTTCCGCTTTGGGGCTATTTCTGCCAAATTAGCGATTCTACCACCAGTTACGGCAGCTACAGCGGTGCTGTGCCAAACGAAAAGATCACCTGGGGCAAGCTGGGCGTGAAGACTCCGAAATACATCATCGAATCTGACGCCACCATCGTCGCCCCCCTCATTTTTGCCCATGTATTGGGGTGGTAATCAAAATAATAGTGCCCGCCGAAAGGCACGGTATTTGCTGAATTAAAACGGTTCATGAATCAGTCGGATTTTCAGGTTTTATTGGTGGAAGATGACCACGATATGCAGGCGATGCTTTCGCAACTCCTGCAAAATGAACGTATTACACCTGATATCGTCGGCAATATTCACCTGGCGGCCAAAGTCATGCGGGAAAAGCACTTCGACCTGATACTGCTCGATTTGTCCCTGCCCGGCGGCGATGGCTTTGAATTACTCCGCCAAATCCCTAACGATCCCCTCATCCAGCAGGCTCCCGTCATCATCCTCACCATGTCCCAAAGCCTGAAGGACAAGCTTCTGGGTTTTGAGTTGGGTGCGGCTGATTATATCCTGAAATCCTCGGAATCCTCCGAACTGCGCGCGCGCATTCTTGCCGTGCTCCACTCGAAGCGACAGCAGGACAAACTCATCCAGCAAAACCGCGAGCTCACCGTCGCCCGCGCCGCCGCTGAATCCGCCGCCCGCGCCAAAGCCGAATTTCTCGCCTCCATGAGCCATGAAATCCGCACGCCGATGAATGGTGTGATCGCCATGGTGGGCTTGCTCATGGAAACCCCGCTGACCTCCGAGCAGCGCGGTTATCTCGAAACCATCCATGCCAGCAGCGACGCTCTGCTTACCATCATCAACGACATTCTCGATCTATCCAAAATCGAAGCGGGCAAATTGGAACTCAATCCGCACTCCTTTAACCTTCGCAGTTGCGTGGAAGAAACCTTGGAACTGATGGCCGCAAAGGCATTCGAAAAAAATCTCGACCTGGTCTGCGATATTTCCGACGACATCCCAAGCATGGTCGAAAACGATTCCATGCGCCTGCGGCAGGTGCTGACGAATTTGTTGAGCAACGCCATTAAGTTCACGAAGACCGGCGAAGTCATGCTCCGCATCCGGACCGTTGGTTCCAAACCGGAAGACAATGGCCGCACGCAAATGCGTTTGCAATTTTCCGTGACGGATACCGGCATCGGCATTTCCGCCGACGGCCTGGCGCGATTATTCAAACCCTTTGGCCAGGCGGAAGCTTCCACGGCGCATAAATTTGGCGGTACCGGCCTGGGACTGGCCATCAGCAAACGGCTCGTCGAATTGATGGGCGGAAAAATCTGGGCTGAAAGTGCACCCAATACCGGTTCCACGTTCCACTTTACGATTAACGCCATGGCGGAAGCCAATGCCGCGCCGTATTCATTGGCCGGACGACAGGAAAAGATCGCCGACCTGCGCATCCTCATTGTGGATGATAACGCCGCCACCCGCTCCAGCCTTGTTGCTCAATGCTCACGCTGGGGAATGGTCGCGCACGCGGCGCAAAATGCCCGCGAAGCTCTTTATCTCATTAATGCCGGCGAGGAATTTGACCTGGTCATAATGGATTCACAAATGCCCGGCACAGACGGCTTCACGCTCGCGGCGGAAATTCATCAAATCCCGCGCGCTGGATTGCTGCCCGTTATTCTACTCGTGCCCCTGGGCGTTCGCCTGGAGACACCGCCGTCCGAGCGCATGCCCTTCATCAGTTACGCGGCCAAGCCTCTCCGGCCCGCGCAGCTCGCGGAAACCATCCATCGCGCCGTCACCAACGCTAAATCCCCCACTGAACGCATTGTCGCGCCGAAGCCCCAGCCGCCGCAGGCCGTTTCTACCTCTCTCGAAATCCTTTTGTGCGATGATAATTCCATCAACCAAAAAGTCGCGATGCGCATCCTGCAGCAGCTCGGTTACAAGCCGGATGTCGCCGGCAACGGCCGTGAAGCGCTCGAGGCCATGGATAAAAAACGGTACGATTTGATTTTTATGGACGTGATGATGCCGGAAATGAACGGTCTGGAAGCGACCGGAGAAATTCGCGTCCGGCAGAAATCAGGCACTTCTGAAAATTATAAATCGAAAATCATTATCATCGCGATGACCGCCCAGGCCATGCAGGGTGATCGTGAAAAATGCATTGCCGCCGGCATGGACGATTATCTGGCCAAACCCATCCGTCCCGGCGATGTGCGGAATATGATTGCCAAATGGACTATGCCAAACGATTCTAAAGAAACGAAAGTGACAGCCCCGGCAGTGGCGGCTCCGGCCGCAGAAGCCCCGGCTGTAGATATGGAACGGCTCAATGAAATGGCCGGTGGCGATAAAGACATGCTTCGGGAACTCGTGGACCTTTTTAATAAACAGACCACCAAACAGCTCACCCAGCTTGAGGGTGCCGTGCGGGAAAAGAAAGCAGAGGAAGTCCGGCATTTGGCCCACAGTTGCAAAGGTGCCAGCGCCACCATGGGTATGGCGCCGCTCGCTGCCATCTTTTTTGAGTTGGAAAAGATGGGCCGCGCCGCGACGCTCGACGGAGCGGAGAAGTTTGTCGCCGACGCCGCGCGCGAATTTGGGCGCGCCCGGGATTTCCTGGCCACGCTGCCGGCATTGGCCGGCACGCCGGCAGCAGTATTGACATGAAAAAGATCCTCATCATCGAAGACGACCAGATCCTGGGTAATATTTATCGGAACAAGCTTGCGGTGGAACACTACCAGGTGGAAGTCGCCAACAACGGCGAATCCGGCCTGGCGCTCATGCGCAGCTTCAAGCCCAACATGATCCTGCTCGATCTCGTGCTGCCGCAAATGTCCGGTATTGAGGTCATCAAACATATCCGCTCGGAAACAGATTTCGCCGGCGTGCCCGTGGTTGTCCTTTCCAATACTTATTTGACCAATCTCATTCAGGACGCCTGGAAAGCTGGGGCCACCAAGTGCCTTTCCAAGGCCAGTTGCTCGCCTAAGGACATCGTGGATATCGCCCGCCAAACCGCCGGTATCAGCAACGTCGCGCCCGGCGGCCCGGCTCCCGGTGAAAAAACGGCCGCCCCGCCCAAGGCCGGGATTTCTGTCGATCCCAAAGCCGACCTGGAATTTCAGGAAGAACTGCGCAAACAATTTGTTGAAAGCCTGCCCGCTACTCTCACGACCTTGCGCGCCGCTCTCATGAACCTCTCGCGCGCAAGCGACGAAGTGCTGCGTCTCAAGCAGATTTATGAACTCCATCGGCGCGTGCACGCTTTGTCCGGCAACGCCGGTATCGCGGGCCTTTTTCTCATCGCCCAGATGGGTGCCGCCCTCGAAGCCCTGCTCAAGGAACTTTACGAAAAGCCCAAGAGCATCAATGCTTCCACTCTTCGCACCGTGGCCGCCGCTGTGGATTTCCTTGGCTACCTTTTCCAAAACGCGCTGGCGCCGGAAAAACAGGAAGTCGGCACCGCCAATATCCTTGTCGTGGACGACGAGCCCATTTCGCGCCGCGCTATCATTTACGCGCTTGAAAAAGCCCAGTTGCCTTCCACCGGCGTGGACGACCCGGCCCAAGCCCTTACTCTCCTGACGGACAGTTATTTCGACCTCGTTTTCCTGGATGTGGATATGCCCGTCATGAATGGCTTTGAACTGTGCGCCAAACTGCGCCAGATGCCGCAGCACAAAAAAACTCCCGTCCTCTTTGTCACTGCCCTGAGTGATTTCGACAGCCGCACCAATTCAACCATGGCCGGCGGCAATGACTTCATCGCCAAGCCGTTCCTGTTCATCGAACTTACTGTCAAAGCGCTCATCCACGTCCTTCGCGGCAAACTAGCCGCCAAACCGGCGTAGTTTGTTGGAGTTCAAACCTTAGTTTGTTTTCGAATCTCAAATCTGAAACTTGAGATCAACCAAGGATTCTTGACGCAACACGCAGCACGTCTTCGCCTCCCCTACCCCTTCAGCTCAAACTCAAACATCTCCTTGGCCAAAGCGCCTTCGCCCACTTTCGTGACGCCGCCAGTCATGCGGATGTCATAGTGCTCGCTGATTTCAATTTCAATCGTTCCGCCCGGCATGTGTACGCTGATCTTTCGGTCCGCCAATCCCAACCGGTGCGCCACCGCCGCTGCCGCGCTGCTGCTTGAGCCGCTCGCCAGTGTGTAGCCCGCCCCGCGTTCCCAGATTTCGATTTGGATATTGTTTCGGTCAATCACCTTCATGAACTGCACGTTCGTGCGATTGGGAAAACGTAAATGCGTTTCCAGCAACGGCCCGATTTGCTTGGCAATCTCCGGGCTGATCTTCGGCATCGGCAGCACGCAATGCGGATTTCCAATCGTCGCCGCGCAAAAATTATAACGCTCACCGCGCAAATGGATGGGCTCATTGATGACCTCACGCCGCGGGCCGGCCACCGGGATCTCATCACTCCAGAAACTAACCCGGCCCATTTCCACGCGCACGATGCGTCCGCGCTGCATCACCGTGGCGCGCGCGATGCCTCCCGGTGTTTCCACCGAGAACTCCTCGCCTTTCACCAGTTTTTTGTCCCACAAATAGCGTGAAAAAATCCGCAGACCATTCCCACTCTTCTCCGCCTCGCTGCCGTCCGGGTTAAAAATTCGCAGGCCGAACTGCGCCTTAGTGGACGGCAACGGCCCTTCCAAAATGCCATCCGACCCGATGCCGAAATTCCGGTGGCAAATCGTCCGGATTTGTGGCGGCGTAAGCGGAGACGTCAAATCTTTGGGATTGATGACCAGATAATCATTTCCCAACGCATGATATTTTGTGAAAGCCAAAGGCATCGGTAAAGTATGAATTAAAAGTTAGAAATTAAAAATGTATTTTCTCGTATTACAGCAGAAAACAGCAACCCCTATGCCCATTTTAGAGCTTTTAAATCAGAAATTGGCCGGTGGAACAACATCCAATACTGTTCGCGGCAATCATTGAATGGACGTGAACGTTACGCCTCCCTCGCCCCCATCGGGGGAGAGGGCTGGGGTGAGGGGGGCATTCGTCACAACTTAAACCAGCTATCGTCCTTCGGCGTTTTCCACCCCGCAAAGCAGTAATATAAACCTGCGGGAGCTATTTCTTCACCGCCGGTACTGCGTTTGTTGGACCATTGCGATAAATGATAGTTCGTTCGCCCAAAACCATGCAATTATACAATGCCCGGCTCATTTGGTAGCGCGTCAGAAAAAAACTGCTTCCCGGCGCTTCCTCGTGCGAAACCACCACCTGCTGCACCAAATCGAAAATGCGAATGCTCAACGTTTGGTATTTCCACACAACTGGATTGGCCAGGTCCATGTCTGAGGCTACATAAAACAATTTGTCTCCCGCTTCCCAATAAACCCATTCCTCGTTCGCCACCGGCGAAAGTGGAGCGGCATCAATGAGTTGTTCCCCGGCAGGCAGGTTAGTGTCCACCATATTTTCCCTCGCCGCTTCTTTGCGCACGGCTTCCCGCAGATGTTCCAGCAGCGCCGCGTCGGGATACTCACTTTCGTTGCGCGTGCTATAGAGATAGTCGCGCATCGCCAGCATGTCCTCAGTCACGACCGCGCAATCTCGTGGCGCCTGCTGCGGAAGGTTGCCGCGCGCAATCCGAATTATTCGGAAATTCGGGCTCTTCACTGCCGTCCCGGTTTCCTCGATTGTATAATCCGCTTTTTTCACATAGACCGAGATGCCGAGTTGCGGAAGCATGATTTCAGCAAATTGGCTGTGATCGTCAGCATCCAATTCCTCCGGCACATGGCGCACCCAGAAGACAAATTGTTTTTGGTCGAGAATATTTTCCACATCCGCTTCGTGCAACTGCCAGCGGTAAAGATAGCGCATAATTTCGTGCAGATAAGAAAGCTGCAACAACTCAGGCGGGACCGTTGGGTTCTGGGCGACCGGCACCGTGCTTTGGCATCCCGGCAATAACCCCACCAATGCCAGCAATAGAACCAGGTATATATTTTTCAAAATTTTCATTGAGGATTCTTACGCAAAGTGAAGAAACGGTTCCCACCCAGGGCGCCATCGTACGCCGATGGAATGGAAACAAAATTGCCGCCGGGATTATAGATGTCCAAATCCGTCATCCAGGAATACGCCCGCCCGGTAACCCGAATGGAACCAACATATTTGAGGTCCGCGTAACGGTCAGCCTCCTCGATTTCTCCCTTGAGATAAGCGTTGGCCAAACCCTGGGCGTAATTTAATAGATTCGCGAACCGGCCGGGCTGGCTGCCTTTATTCGCGATTTGCAGCAGATAATTTAACCGTTCTTCCACCCGTGGCGTGACTACAAAGCGCCCCTGCTTGTCCCGGGAAAAACCTTTGCATTGCGGCCGCCCGCCCGTACCCGTGATAACATCAATAATATCCGACGAACTCACCCCTGCCACCTGCCATTGCGAGTATTTATCGGGGATATGATGAATGCGCGAATACAGCACCCACAGGACCTGAAGCATCGCCGCTTTAGTATCGCTCTCACTCTTATAGGAGCGCTCGCCGGGAAACGGCGTTTCACTGATCAAAAGGCGCGCCAGATAACCATTCGTCGTGTTCGCCGGCGCGATTTGGATAAATTCCGCCACCACGTGAACCGGCGACAATATCACAACTGCCGCCAGCAAAGCTGCCAATGTCAGTAGCAGAGGGCTGGTCAGTCGATTAGGCATCATATATGCGTTAATTAAAGAGTGCTCTATTATGGATGTTTTGGTCAACACCGTTGCTGCTGCGTGAACAACCAGGAGCCAAGTTTCGGTTCCGGCGTGGGCGTTCTGTGGTAAAATGTTTGTTGCGTTCTTTGACATGGGCATGTCCGAAAGCTCCGGAGGAGCGGCATATTTGTAGTTCCCTCAGCCCAAATGATTCTCAAGCCCCGCAGGGGCGGCATATTCTGGATATTTCCTGATCCTGTCGCTCTTGGACAGAGCTTGGCCGCCCACCTTCAGAAGGCTACGGAAACCTATGGAAGGGGAGCCCCGGGCAACTTTAAATGGCCAGCGCCTTAGCGCCAATGTGAAACAATCCGTATTTATAGTGGCAAAATGGCCCCATTATCCCCAAAGGATAACACAAAACCCCTTGCTGGTGGCCTGCGTCTAATTTATGATAATTTGTCTGTGACCGAGCCAAATCAGTCCAAAACCGCCGCCGCAGGCCATTGCGCCGGCGTGGAGGTATGCCCTCTCAACCGCGTGCCGGTTGGGGCGACTGTTTGTATCAAATCCCTGGCCGCCTCGCCGGAAGTCCGGGAACGCCTGCTCGCGCTTGGTCTGGCTGAAAAACAGGAGCTTAAACTCCTTAGTAGCCGTGAATCGAATTTCGTTTGCCAGGTCTGCGACGCCCGTTTGGATTTAAACGCAGAATTGGCCGAGGCCATCCTCGTGGAACCTCCCCTGCCCGTCCGCGAGTTACAAAACCTCGTGGAAGGTGTTTCCCAGCCCAAAAGCAGGCCGGTCCGCACCGTTCTTCACGTATTGTTTTTGGTCGCCGCTATCGTGGTCGTCGGCATTTTGGTCTGGCAAGGATTAACTGCCGGCGGCAATCCAAATCCCACTGCTCCCAATACCAGTCCCGCCGCAGCCACCCTGGACATCGGCGTCCTCGTTTTTCGCGAAGGATTGGAAACTATTTTAGTATTGGCCGCCATCGTCGCGAGTATGACGGGTGAACGTGCCGCACAGCGCAAGCCGGTTATCGCCGGGGCGGGCGCGGCATTTGTGGCCACACTCATAACGTGGTTCGTCGCTGTGGGCATCATGAGCAACTTGCAGCAAAACGTTTCCGCCCTTCATTTGCAGGCGGCCACCGGTCTGCTCGCGGTCGTGGTGCTGCTGGTCGTCATGAACTGGTTCTTCCACAAAATTTATTGGGGCGGCTGGATCGCGATGCACAATCGCAATAAAAAGAAGCTGCTCACCAGCGCGAGCGTGTCGGAAATCTCGGGACGCCGGCTTACCTTTGGCCTCGCTTTGTTAGGTTTCGCGTCGCTCTATCGCGAAGGGTTTGAAGTCGTGTTGTTCCTGCAAACCTACTATTTGCAAATGGGCGGCAAAATTGTTTTGCTGGGTGCTCTGGCAGGATTGTTCTTCACCGGCATCGTAGCCGCGCTCACCTTTGTGGCCCATCGCCGCTTGCCGTACCGCAAGATGCTCGTCCTCACCGGATTTCTCCTTGGCATCGTTCTCCTGGTCATGGTCGGCGAACAGGCGCAGGAAATGCAACTGGCCGGGTGGATTCCCACAACCTCCATCCCGTGGCTGCAAAATAAAATTCCCGACTGGGCCGGCCTCTGGTTCTCTGTCTTCCCCACCGTGCAAACGCTGGTTGCCCAGGGAATCGCGTTGTTATTGGTAGTGGGTTCATACTATGCCGCCCGTTATCAAAGCGCCAAAGAACGTGAAGAGGAACTGGCGGCAGTCGAAAGAGTTTAGTAACCTTTACCCGGATGCAGCCACTCAAGCCTTCCGTGGATTTAAAAATTGTCTATAGCCCCCGCTATAATATTTCCTTTTTCGGCATCGAACAGTTCCACCCTTTCGATTCCAAAAAATATGGGCGCACCTGGAATGTCCTGCTCAAACAGTTTAATTCCCATCTCTCCAAACATCATTTGACGGTGGACCGCCCGGTTTCAGACGAAGAATTGCTTCTGGTGCATTCGAAGGAATACCTGGCAAGCCTCAACTCACCGGCCAAGCTCGCCTCCATCCTGGAACTCCCGGCGGTGCGCTTCCTGCCCGGCTGGATGACCGCATGGCGGGTCCTGCTCCCGATGCGATGGGCCACGCGAGGATCGGTTATCGCCGCCAAAGCCGCGCTGCAAACCGGCGCCGCCATAAACCTGTCCGGCGGTTACCATCACGCCAAACCGAACCAGGGCGAAGGCTTTTGCGTCTTTTCCGATGCCGCATTAATCGTTTATCAATTGCGCCAGGAGAAATTGTTGCAACCGGACGATACAATTGCTTACGTAGACCTCGATGCCCACCATGGGAACGGCGTCTGCCATCAGTTCCTGGCCGACAGACGGGTTTCCATTTTCGATATGTATAACGAAAATGTTTATCCCGGAAAAGAATTCGAACATCACCAGCGGATCGACTGGAATATTCCGCTGCCTTTTGGCTGTCCGGGAGCAGAATATCTGGCCATTTTGCGGGAGAACCTGCCTCGCTTCCTGGATTCATTGGACAAGCGCCGGTTGAAGCTGGCCATCTATAATGCGGGCACTGATGTTTTTGCGGGCGATAAGCTCGGCGGATTGGGTCTGTCTGCCGATGATGTTCTCGAACGCGATATGTTCGTTATAAACGAATTCCTACAACGCCAAATACCCTTCGTCATGGTATTGGCCGGCGGATACAGCCGGCAAAGCTATCAATTGGTGGCAAACACGGCAGCAAAGTTGCTTAGCTGAATTCAAGAAGTTAGTGCCGAAACTCTTGAATTATGAAAAATAAAATCCTGCCGGGCATAGCCATGCTCACCGTGTGCGTCATTCGCGCACAGGCGCAAATGCCCATCGGCGGCGTTCATTATGCCGCCGGACTCGAAGGCATCAAAGGCGGGGCGCTCCCCGGGCCGGGAATTTATGCGCGCGACGACAATTTCTTCTACTACGGCACTTCGGATTTGTTGTCTGATTACAAATCGTACATCTATCAGCAAGGCCCGCAAGTCATGTGGATGACGCCCTGGAAAATTCTTGGTGCAGATTACGGCATGAATGTCATGGTGCCGCTGATTTATAACAATACAAGCTACAAGGAATATCAAGCTCTCCCCAGCGGCTTCGTACAAACTATTTCAAAAGGCATAAATCAATTCGGCCTCGGCGACATCGAAATTGAACCGCTGCTTCTGGCGTGGCATTTGAAGCATTTTGATTTCAGGGCTGGCTACGGGTTTTGGGCACCCACTGGCATTTATCATAACACCAGCATAGTCAATCTGGGCGATGGTTTGTGGACGCAGATGATTTCTTTGGGCGGCGTCTGGTATCCGGACCAGGACAAAAGCTGGGCCTTTTCGATTTTGAATCATTTTGAATGCAATTCCCAGGCTCCGGGCACACACCTTGGGCCAGGTGGATTTCCGGGCGGGGGCGGTTCCGGCGAGATTGCGGTTCCGGCAAACATCCCCTGCTCTACTTACACCATGGAGTGGGGAGCCAGCAAAACCATTTATAAAAAGATCGATATTGGTGTCGTCGGATATTTTCAGGAACAATTTATGTACCAGTCATCGTCTCCATTCAATGATTCTCAGGTGGCAGCTATCGGGCCGGAAGTCCGGTCGGAATTTCCGGGAACGGGATGGACGATTGCACTGCGGTACGAATATCAATTCCTGGCCAACAACAGTCCGCAAGGACAAGTGGTGAATCTCATGGTATCGAAGAGATTTTGAAGAGTGGTGCCCACGACAGGACTTGAAGGACTCCCCGAAAGCGCCGGAATCACTGCGTTTCCGTCGCTTCCCCCGCCCGCTGCCTTTTCGCTGCCCTTCAAATTTGTTTTTATATTACATTATCACTAAAATTTTGCAACACACAGTTAACCCATGAACTCATTTGAGATTTAGTTTGACAGGCCACAGTTGAGTGCATAAATCGGGTGAATGCAACCAGAAGGAATATTAACCTCGACCTTATAGACCTATGCACCGCATTTCTTATGCTTGGATTGAGAATTTCAGAGCTTGTAAAGCTGTCGGTATTCAACTTGATGATTTTACGCCATTGGTTGGACAAAATAATGTCGGCAAATCTGCAATTCTTGATGCAATAAAATGGCTCCTCAAGCCGGAAGCACTTTCGACAGCCGATTTCAATGATGTAAAAAAACCGCTTGTTGCGACTGCCTGCATTGAAGGAATTACAGCTAAAATACTCGAACAAGTTCCCGAACAAAAACATCGAACCGCAATCGAGCCGTATTGTCCAAAGGGTGTTTTATGGATTCGTGCGACAGCGACAGGGCCTAAGACCTTTTCCCAAGAAGTTTGGGATCCAGCGAAGGCGGACGCCAAAGGCAATCCAAAAGAATGGCGGCCCTATCCCACGGGACTCCCCCAAGCTGTATCTGCATTGCTACCAGAACCTCTTTTCATTCAAGCAATGAAGGATGTTCTAAAGGATTTTACTAGCGTGGCGGCTGGAACAAGCATTAAACGATTAATTGAAGAAATAGCTGAACCTGTCACAAAGGCAAATTCTGAGGAGATTCAGGCAGCTCTTAAAACAATCAACGATCTCTTAACCGGCAAAGGCGAGGCTCGCTCAGAGGCATTAAAGGAATTCGATGAAGATGCCACGGACGTTCTTGAAGATTTCTTTCCCGGCTTGGCATTACAACTCGAATTGCCTGAGACTAAAATTAAGGAGTTTTTTAAATCGGGATCCCTTAAAATAACTGAAGATGGACGAGAAGGCCTAATTGAATTCTCACAGCTTGGCAACGGGGCACAACGAGCCATCGAAATGGCCCTGATCTGCTTTTTAGCAAAAGTACCAGCTGACGGAGAAGCAAGTTACGCTCGCAAGCTTCTATTAATAGACGAACCCGAACTTTATTTGCACCCTCAAGGCGTTAAGCGCGTTCGACACGCTCTTTCGCGTTTGTCTGCCAAGGGGTTTCAAATTATTTGCACCACGCATTCACCGTTAATGCTGAGTCGAGAAACTGCGGCGCAAACCGTAATCGTCAGAAAGGAACCCGGCGCTGGGACAATAACGCGAAAACCACTCAAAAGGGCCGTTCGGGAAGCATTTGAAGATGGAGAATCACAGTCGAGAGTTTTGTTTGAGTTGGGAAATCTCTCTGAAATCTATTTCGCGGAAAAGGTTGTCTTATGTGAAGGCAAAACCGACCGTCGTATCCTCCCTTTAGCGTACGAGCGCCTATATAATCGGACACCAGAACTTGACAATATTGCTTTCGTTTCAATAGGTAGCTGCTCGGATATTCGTAAAGCCTTAACAGTGCTTGATGCAATGAAGATTACAGCGTGCGCAATTGCTGATTTGGATTTTGCTTTCACCGAGGCAACGAAAGGGGGTAATCCGCTGATAGCAAAAGAAGGAGGGGAAATTTCAAAAGCTAAGAGCGTCTTACAGCGTCTTCAACCAAAGTATGGATTCTCATTAGCCGCAAACGGACTTCCCCAAACCAATGCGAGTTACCGTGCTGCCGATACCTGGTCTTTTTTGACAAGCGATGCCGAAGGCAAAGATTTAGCACACGCAGTCCACGAACTCCTTAAAAAGTATTTAATTTGGGTTTGGGAAATCGGCTGCATCGAACATATAACGGGCACAGCCGGTAAGGGTGAAGATGCAATTATAAAACAAGAGCAAGACTTGGAAAAAATGACAGACAAGGACATTGCGAAAGCTTTTCCAGTATTTGTTCAATGTTTTGAATGGGTCAGGAATTTGAACAAGCAAGCTAAAGTGAGTGTTCCTGTAGCAGAAGCTAAGAAATAGCTTCCCCCGCTCGCCACCTTTTCGCTGCCTTCAAAACGGAAGCAAAAACATTATGTGGATTTTTTTAAACTTTTTTCGCATATCTCGCCAAGCGGATTTAATAAATCTGAATTATCTTCCTCACCAAAATAATTATCAAAAGCGACAAACCACCTATCTGCAAGAAATAATATGTTCCCGAACCCGAATCAACGTGTAGCAGACTCACGGCAGCATAATTGATCAACAGAAACAACCCCGAAAACAATGCGGTCAAGACCGACAATTTCCGAATGATGGCATTCATGGCTTATGTTTATTGATATGGTCTATCAATTTAACAATATCCGCTGGGCTATCCACTTTTAAAGCATCGAGTTTTTTCCTCACCGATTCGGCCAGTTGCCGGTTTTTCCTGTCACTCAACCATTTGTTAATCAACTTGATCAATCCATCGGTGCTAACGTTAAGATTGATACCCCATGGCTTCACGCCAAATTTTATGCCCCCTCCGTTCAGAGCTATCACTGCAATCGCAAG
>Ga0335083_10004102_pt1 | contig 18653 bp, 13 predicted proteins | sample Lox_Sample_42_FD_206716 | JGI IMG/M metagenome (GOLD analysis project Ga0335083, IMG submission 206716) | Soil microbial communities from Loxahatchee National Wildlife Refuge, Florida, United States - Lox_Sample_4.2 | ecosystem: Environmental > Terrestrial > Soil > Wetlands | place: USA...
TGGTGGTGCTGCTCGTCGACCACATGAGCTTCCTGCACGTCGATCGCGACGTGTTGAAGGACAAGTTCGTTATCGATACGCGAGGCGCGTGGTAACGATATGTAACTTTCCTTTTGCCAAACATGCACGGCTTCGAACAGACGAGCACGACGGATCTTCCGCTGTCCGCCGCGCAGCTTGGCGTGTGGTACGCGCTGAAGGCCGGCGCATCGATGCCGGCGTTCAACATCGCCGAATATGTCAGGATCGCCGGCCCGATCGACCCGGCGCTGTTCGAGGCTGCCTTACGCCAGCTTGTCCTGGAGACGGAAGCGTCCCGTATCCGCTTTGTCGAACGCGACGACGTACCGCGGCAGGTGATCGGACCGCGGCCCGACTGGTGCCTGACCTTCCAGGACGTCAGCGGGGAGCCTGATCCAGTTGCCGCGGCCGAGGCCTGGATGCACGCGGACATTTCCCGGCCGCTCGATCTCTCCTCCGGCCCGTTCTTCCGCTTCGCCCTGTTCAGGGCCGGCGCCGAGGAATTCCTCTGGTACCTGCGCTACCATCATCTCGTGATGGACGCCTATGGCGGGTCGCTCCTCGTCCGCCGGGTCGCTGAGATCTACTCCGCGCTCGCCGCCGGTTTGCGTCCCGGCTTCGAGCAGGTGGGCTCCGTCCCTGCGCTCGTTGCCGAGGATTCCGCCTATCGCGCCTCCGGGCATTTCGAGGCGGATCGGCAGTACTGGCTGGAGATGATGTCGGGGTGTCCGGAGCCTCCGAGCCTCGGCCTGCACAGCGCGCCGCCGTCGGCGCAGTTCCTGCGCGCAACGGCCGATCTTCCGGCGGCGACGACCGCCCGGCTGCAGGAATTCGCCCAACGGGCCGGGCTGTCGTTTCCGCAGGCGGTGACGCTGGCCGCCGCGATCTTCATCCACCGGCTGACGGAAGCGGAAGATGTCGTCCTCGGCCAGATGATGGCCGCGCGCATGAGTCCGGTCGCCCGGCAGACGCCCGCGATGGCCATGAACGTCGTGCCGCTTCGCCTTGAGATGCGGCCGGACATGCGCGTGGAGGACCTTGCCGTTCAGGTCCGCCGGAAGCTGCGGGCGGGTCTGCGCCACCAGCGCTACCGCGTTGCCGATCTGCGGCGCGATCTTCGCCGCATCGACCGCCCGGTGATCCGGCAGTTCGTCAGCGTCAGGCCCTTCGACACCGCGACCTATTTCGCGGGCGCGCGCGCCACGACCGTGCCAATTTCCAACGGGCCCGTCGATGACCTGAACATTCACGTCGTGAACGACCAGTCGGAGGAAGGAGGCTGGCGCGTCGAGTTCGACGCCAATCCCGCCCTGTATGATCAGGCGATGCTCACGCGGCTGCAGCGCCGGTTCCTGCATCTCCTGGCGTCGCTGAAGGACCCGGCGGACGTCGTCGGACGGCTCGATATCCTGCCGCCGGACGAACGCCGGGAGATCCTGGTCGCGTGGAACGCAACCCGGTCCGCCTATCCGCACGACCGGCATGTCGATGACCTTTTCGCCGAACAGGCCCGGCGCACGCCCGACCGCGTGGCGGTGGCCTGCGGGCGGCAGCGTCTGACCTACCGGGAGTTGAACGAGAAGGCCGAGGACCTGGCCCGGCATCTGTCCAGCCTGGGTGTCCGGCCGGGGGACCGTGTTGCCCTGCATGTCGAGCGGTCGGCGGACATGGTCGCGGCGCTTCTGGGAATCCTGAAGGCGGACGGCGCCTATGTTCCGCTGGATCCGAATTATCCGCAGGAGAGGCTTGCCCTCATCCTCGCGGATTCCACGCCGCGGGTGCTGGTCTCCGAGCTGGGGCTGCGGGGCCGGCTCGACCCGCAGGGCGCCGCGATTCTGTGCCTCGATTCCCTGCCGCCGCCCCCGGCGGAGACCGCGCCCGTGCGGCCGGCAGCGGAACGGCGGGGCGGCGAGCCGGCCTATGTGCTCTACACGTCCGGATCGACGGGCCGTCCCAAGGGCGTGCAGATCCCGCACCGGGCGCTGGTGAACTTCCTCACGGCGATGCGGCACGAGCCGGGAATCACCGCGGACGACACGCTGCTCGCCGTCACCTCCTTGTCCTTCGACATCGCCGCCCTGGAACTGTTCCTGCCGCTCATCGTCGGCGCGCAGGTGACAATCGCACCCGCCGCCGTGGCGGCCGACGGCGTCCGTCTCGCGGCGCTGCTGCAAGAATGCGCCGCGACCATCATGCAGGCGACGCCGGCGACATGGCGCCTGCTGCTGGAGGCAGGTTGGGCGGGCAGCCGGACTCTCCGGATCCTGTGCGGCGGCGAGGCCTGGACGCCGGAGCTGGCTGGCGAACTGCTGCCGCGCTGCGCGTCGCTCTGGAACATGTACGGCCCGACCGAGACGACGGTGTGGTCGGCCGTGGCCCGGATCGGCCGGGACCAGCCGGTGCTCATCGGGCCGCCGATCGCCAACACGCGGTTCTACGTGGTGGACCGCCATGGCCAGCCCGTGCCGGTCGGCGTGCCGGGCGAACTCTGCATCGGCGGCGACGGGGTCGCCGATGGCTACCTCAACCGGCCGGACCTCACTGCCGAACGCTTCGCTGCCGACCCGTTCAGCGACGACCCTGCGGCGCGGATGTACCGGACCGGCGATCGCGTCCGTTCCCTGGCCGACGGCCGTCTGGAGTTTCTCGGCCGGCTCGACCATCAGGTGAAGATCCGCGGCTTCCGGGTGGAGCTCGGCGAGATCGAGACTATCCTGCGGTCGCATCCGGCTGTCCTGGACGCCGTGGTCGTAGTGCGGGACGACCATGGCGAACGGCGCCTCGCGGGCTACGTGACGGCCAGCGGTGCCGAGCCGGTACCGGTTGGCAGCCTGCGGGATCTGCTGCGGCGGAAGCTGCCCCCCTACATGATGCCGGACGCCCTGGTGACGCTCGCGGCCCTTCCGCTCACGCCCAACGGCAAGATCGACCGCAAGGCATTGCCGGCGCCGGACGATCGGATGCGACGCGATGCTGGCGCGGCGTCCGTCGGCCCGCGCACGCCGCTCGAGGAGCTTCTGGCGGGTCTCTGGTGCGAGAGCCTCCATCTGAAGCAGGTCAGCATCCACGACAATTTCTTCGACCTGGGCGGCGATTCGCTGGCAATGCTCCGGCTGAGCCTGGAAATCGAGCGGGCGACGGGGCGGAATTTTCCGCTGCCCTGGATCTACGACGCCCCCACGGTGGCCGGCATGGCCGAGATCCTGGCCGGCCGGAAAGCGGCATCCGGCTATTCCCCCCTCGTCCTCCTGCGGCCCGGCGCCGAGACGCCGCCGGTTTTCCTGATTCATCCCGTGGGCGGCAGCACCCAGCGGCTGATGCCCATTGCGAAGTCGCTTCCTGGCCGGCAGCCGGTCTACGGCCTGCAGGCACGCGGCTTTGACGGAATGGAAGCGCCGTTCGACCGCGTGGAGGCGATGGCCGACTGCTACGTCGACGCCATCCTTTCGGTGCAGCCGCGCGGTCCCTACGTCCTTGCCGGCATGTGCTTCGGCGGCCTGGTGGCGATGGAGGTCGCCCGCCGGCTGATGGCGCGCGGTGAACCGATCGGATTGCTGGCCTTCCTCGATACCTATCCCCACCCGCGCTTCTGGCCGCTGCGGTTCAGATTCGATTACCTGGTGCTCCGCCGCATCCGCGAGGCCTGGGCGGCGCTGCGCGCATCGAAGCGTGAGGAGATCATTTCATACCTTGCCTCGCGGATCGCCGTCCTGCTCCGCAAGGGGATGGGAACGGCCACCGGGTCTCGGTCATTCGTCAAAGCGCCCGACTCCCTGCCGCCCGCGGTCAAGGCGGTGTTCGGGGGCGGCATCGCCGCACTGGAGACCTATCGCCCGCACTATTATCCGGGGACGGTCAGTTACCTGATGTGCGGATACCACACCTACCTGCCGGACGGCCCGGCATCCGCCTGGCGCCGGCTGGTGGGCCGTCTGGAGGTCCATTGCGGTCCCCGCGCATACGACGAGGACGGTCTGACGAACGCCGAATACGTCGCGAACTGGCTTTCCGACAGAATGCAGGGGGCACCGGAACGGGACGTGAAGCTGCGCCGCCCCGCGCCGCAGCCCGAACGTCTCGACTACAGCCCGAGCAGCGCCGCCTCGGTGTAGCTCAGGTCGCCGACCCGCGGGGGCTGCGCGCCTTTGAAATACATCGGCAGCTTTTCAGGGAAGAACCGGCCCGGCACGCCTCGTAACGGCCGCCCGGACGCCACCAACATCACTGGCATGCCGCGCGCAGCAAGAAAGCGACCAGCCGGTCCCGCCAGTTCTTCGAGGCTCTCCAAGGACCGGCAATAGATGAGCTGCCCGCAGGGGATGCCGCCCGGCTTGATCCGCCGGCGGCGAAAGATCAGCGGCTGCCCGCCTGTTGGCGTCTTGCACCACAGGCCGAGGCACCCGAACGCGGCGTGGTCCGTCAGCAGGTGCAGATCCGCCGCCGGGATGCCCTCCGCCTCCCAATCGGTCCGGCGCGCGAGCAGCCGGACCGGGGCGGTTCGAGTCCGCGCCAGAAGCGGCAAGGCGGCGAAGACACCTTGGCTGAACTGCCGGAACCCCTGAGATTCGATGATCGGTACGGTCGCCGGCCGTGGGTCGATATTCGTGTAGACCGCCGGCTGCTGCCGCGTCGCCCGCATGAGAAGCACGAGCCCGTATGACCGGAACGCCTCCTCCACGTACCAACTGGAGCCATTGCAGCGGACTGCCGAATTGGGATCGTCTGGTGAAGTCGAGGCGATCACCAGATGCACGCCGACCGGGCGTCCCGCCGACTGAAGCATATAGCCGAATTGTGGAAAGCCCTCGGGCGGCCGATGCTGCGCCAGGCGTCGCAGGCCGAGCTCCCAGTACTGCCTGCTACGCCGGTGAAAACCAGCATGAAGAAGATCGATGATTGCAGGCAGATGGCTCGTCTCGATCAGGCGGCAGGACACCCTGCCGGGGGCGGGTTGCGCCGCCTGGATGCGCTGAATCACCGACACGGAATCCCGCCTTTCAAGCCGCCGTCCGGTCCTTCGGTTCCGGGCGCATGATGAAATCGTGCTTGCTCAGTAGATTCATGCCCGTCGTGATCTCCGCTGGCGTTTGGTCGTCGTGGCGGAGCCACAGGTCGCGAGCGAACATCATCAGATGGATCTGTGTCTCGACTCTGGCAAAGAATTCCCCGATGCAGTTCCGCGGGCCCGCGCCGAACGGGCACATCGCCAGCTCGGGCCGGCCCGCCTCGCGTTCCTGACTCATCCGGCCAGGGTCGAAGCGCTCAGGCTCTTCCCAGAGGTCCCGGCTGCGCTGAATGAGATAGGGCGAGATGTAGATCTCGGTGCCTGCGGGAACGAAGAAGTCGCCAAGCCGGTCGTCCTGGATCGCCCGGCGCGTCATGAGCCACAGAGGCGGGTAGAGACGCAGCGATTCGTCGATGACCTCGCGGGCGCAGGTATATCGCGGCAGCATCTCCATGTCCGGGAATTCGCCCCAGGGCAGGCGGCTGAACTCCTCCGACAATCTGGCCTGCCAGTCCGGGTGCCGGGCCAGCAGGTACCACATCCAGTTCAGCAGGCCCGCTGTGGTTTCGTGGCCGGCGACGACCAGGGTCAGGACCTCCTTTGCCAGTTGCGGATCCGGCATCGGCTCGCCGCGCTCACGGCTGCGTGCCTGCATCAGGCTGGCCAGGAAATCCGAGCCCGTTCTGCCCTCATGCCGCCGCTGCGCGACGATCTGCAGGATGATCTTGCTCAGCGGCCGGAACGACTGGGCAAACTCCAGATTCCGCGCCGACTCGCCGGCAAGGACATGAAAGTGGGGCGCGGCCGTCGCGTAGTCTTCTCCGAAGATCGACACCAGCGTAATCTTCAGCACCATGAGGCTGACGTCCTCCGTGACGTTGACCGTCTCGCCACGGTGGGCCGCCAGCTTCCATTTTGCGAGCAGCTCGGCGTTGGCATTCGAGATGACGCCGGCCAGGCCGCCGATGGCATTCTTCGAGAATGCGGGCTGGATCATGCGCCGCTGGTTTGCCCAGAATTCGCCGTTGCTCGCGATCAGGCCGCTCCCCAGCAGCAGGGCGATCCGTTTGACCACTTGGCCGCTTCGTGTGTAATTACGCCAGTTCCTGCGTAGAATGCGCTCGCAATATTCCGGGTTGCTGACCACATAGACGTTGCTTCCAAGGACGGATGCCCGGTAAATGTCTCCGTACTGGGCGAAATTTTCGTTCATCCAAAAAAATAATTCTTCAGTTCCATTATATTTGTCCTTCGGCCCCGGCGGAATTCGAAGCGCGGTCGCGGTCATAGTTTCAGCCATGATGATCCTCGGAGCAGAACGTCAGAACAGAAAAAAACAGAATGACGTTGCGCGTCATGACCGTCCGATGGCGGCACGGATGTCGATTGGCGTATCTTCAGAAGGCACCCTGCTTTCCGTCAGCCATCTCACATTTTCCGGGCGCTGGACCCATCGTCACTCCGCGAAGTTGCAAGATCCTATGGACCATATGTCCCATCTTGCAACTAGTGCAACTAGCGACTATTTGATCTGTCCGTCAAGTGAATTCGTTCCTCACCCGTGGGATTCTACCCTGCCTACCCAAGCCAACAGCCTCCCCGTCGTACTCGGCACGTCCGCCACTGCGCCGCCGTACGCTAATGTGCCACACGGCCGAATGGACGAGGGTGCGCGATGAGCGATAAGCAGGCGCTTGCAGGGCATGCCGCGCTGTTTCCCAGAGAAGGCGAACGGCTGCGCACCGAGGACTGGCTGACGCGCGCGCTCGCCGATCTCGAAGGCCGCATCGCGGATCATCCGGTAACGCCGGGTGTCGACCGCGCCACCCTCGGGCAGGCGCTGGCCGGCTTCGACTTCGCCGAACCGCGCCCGCTCGGCGATGTGCTGTCATGGACCATTGCGCAGCTCGAGCGCGGCCTCGTGCAGATCACGCATCCCCGTTATTTCGGGTTGTTCAATCCTGCCCCGACCTTCCCCGCGCAATGCGCCGACCGCATCGCCGCCGCCTTCAACCCGCAGCTCGCCACCTGGACGACGTCGCCCATGGCGGTCGAGATCGAGGGGCATGTCATCCGCGCGGTCGCCCGGCGCGCCGGGCTGCCGCCCGATGCCGGTGGCCATTTCACCACAGGCGGCGCCGAGGCGAATTTCACTGCGCTGATCTGCGCCCTCACCGCGGCCTGCCCGGACTTCGCCGAGCACGGCGCCCGCGGCCTGCCTGGACAGCCGGTGTTCTACATCTCGAACGAGGCACATCACGCCTGGATCAAGATCGCCCACCAGACGGGGATCGGCCGGGCCGCCGTGCGCCTCGTCCCCACCGACGGGCAGGGCCGCATGGACGTCTCTGCCCTGGAAGCCGCCATCGCGACGGACCGTGCAGAGGGTCACCTCCCGGTCATGGTGGTCGCCACCGCCGGCACGACGGGCGCGGGGATGATCGACCCGGTCGGCGAGGCCGCGGCGGTCGCGCGGCGTTTCGGCATGTGGTTCCACGTCGATGCGGCCTGGGGCGGCGCGGTGATCGTCTCCGACCGCCACCGCGCGCTTCTGGCGGGCATCGAGCACGCGGACAGCCTGACCATCGACGCCCACAAGTGGCTTGCGACAACGATGGGATGCGGGATGTTTCTCACGCGTCGCCCGGCGGTGCTGTCCGACGCGTTCCGGGTGACGACCGGCTACATGCCCTCCAACGTCGCCGCTCTCGATCCGTACGTAACGACGGTCCAGTGGTCACGGCGCTTCCTCGGACTGCGCCTGTTCCTCTCGCTCGCCGCGGCCGGCTGGGACGGCTACGCGGTGCATGTCGAGCATGCCATCGGGCTGACTGCCCTGCTCCGGGACGGCCTGCATGAACGCGGCTGGCACATCGCCAACCGTTCCCCCCTCGCCGTCCTGTGCGTCGAGCCGCCGGCGGGCAGCGTCGATCCGGCAACGATCGTGCGCCGCGTGCTGGCATCCGGCGCCGCCTGGATCTCCGTTACGCTGTTCGAGGGCCGCCCCACCATCCGCGCCTGCGTCACGCATGGCCGCACCACACCGGAGGATGTCGCACGGCTTATCGCCGCCCTCGAAGCGGCGCGGACGGACTGAACTCCGGCCGCCCCAACACCCTGCAACAGCAGGCTTGACGACGGGACTATTCGGCGGATATGGTCCGTTTTCGCAATCATTGCGAGATGGATCAGGCTACCGGTCCAACCATCGGCACTTCACGCGGCAGACACCCGACAGGACGGACGATCGTGCAAACTCAATCAAATGCTCTTGCTCCGATCGCTGGCTCCGGGCCAGCGGACCGCCCGTCCCGCGAAAGGCTTCGCAGCCTCGTTGCCGGCATCCTCGCGTCCAACGGCAGTCGTCCCGCCTTCTCCGACGAGGACACTCTGGCCGAGATCGGGCTTGCATCGCTTGACATGGTCAGGCTGATGCTGGCGGTGGAGAACGAATTCACCGTCGAAATCCCCCAGGCTGACATTACGCCCGAAACCTTCCGCTCCATCACGACGATCGATCGACTCCTGCAGCGGCTGCAGCCGGACTAAGGGCGGCTTTGTGCCCTCTCAGGCAACATTCCGCCGCACGTCCGGCCGCAACGACCGCAATTTGCCCTTGTCTCGCGCCTCCACGCGTACACGCCGGCGAGATCGAGCATCCACTTTTCGCAGGCCCCCAGTCTCAATCCTGTCGCCCACCTGCGCCAGACCGTTCCCGGCTAGCACTTCCCCACCAGGCATCCGATAGCGCGATGCCCACGTTGGCTTACTCCGACAACGATCACGACTCCCGGGAATGGAGCCTCGCGGCGCATCCGGAGACGTCAGACCCTCCGATCAGTCCCTCCCCCCTATCCTTCAGCATCCAATTGATACTCCTTGCCCTATTCCTGCCTCCGGAAGCATCCTTTTTTATCGGTGATCTCCGGCTGACACTTGAGCGGCTGGTGCTGTTGCTGTTAACGCCATTCGTACTTTTAGCATTTGTTCGGAAAATTACCAGCGCGGACTACCGGTTTGTGGCATCCGACATCTTCGTTCCATTGACATCGTTGTGGATGTTCGTTGGGCCCTCCGTCGTCTACGGCTTCATGGATTCCGTCAAGCATACCGGCCCTGTCGTGCTGGAGTATATAATTCCCTATTTGGCAACGCGGATGCTTCTCACCGGCCGCAATGCAGCGCTTTCCTTTCTCAGCTGGCTGAGCATAATCATTTCGTTGGTTGCACTTGATGGAATGCTCGATACGGCCACGGGTACATATTTTACGCATGCGTTCTTCGGAAATATCAGTGGGTTCCATGATTATCGCTACAACGAGGACGTCTTTCGACATGGCATATTACGGGCATCTGGTCCGATTGAACATCCGATTCTTTTCGGGTTTGTTTGCGCCGTCGGATTACTTTGCGCTCTTTCCCTCCAAATTCGTTGGCGCCGCTTCTGCATTTCCGCGTGCCTTCTCGGGGTTGTCGCGTCCATCTCCTCGGCCCCGGAGCAGTGTGTCCTTATGGGCTTCGGACTTCTGACATATGGCCGCATGGTTGGGCGCCTGCCGGCCAAGTGGTTATTGCTATCGGCCATACCCGCCTCGATCTCTGTTATACTCTTTCTTTCGACAAAGACGCCATTTGGCCATATCTTTGATCTTATGACTATCAATCCAGAGACCGCTTACTTCCGCCTTTACATCTGGAACGTCATAGGCCCAGCGATTCTTGAAAATCCATATTTCGCCGTATTGTCTGGCAATTATGACTACGAAGGCTCGGTCGACTCCGTCTGGTTAGTTCTTGCACTCAATTATGGCCTGCCCTGCAGCATTCTCACTGCGATGTCGATGCTCGGTTCTTGCTCTCTTCCAACGAAACTCTCGCACGCGTCACTATCCTATGAAGAGTCGCAAATTGGCATGCTGCTCGGCGTCATTATATTTTTGATTATTTTCATGGGCTTCACCGTCCATTTTTGGGGACCGACATGGATATTGGTTGGACTTCTCATCGGAGCGCGCGCCCGGCTGGGGGAGTTGGGTCAACTTGGTTACGATGAGCACATCACGGATTTGCCGTTGCCGGAGCATCAGAGGAGCTCGGGGTGCCAGTCCCAACCCTTCATGACGTAGCGCGCGGTCGTAACAATAACTTCAACCTTCTGCGAATGGTCGCAGCCAGTGCAGTGCTGATTTCACACGCCTATCCTATCGCGGAAGGGGTGGGGTCCACAGAACCACTGGAGCGTGCTCTCGGGATGAGTCTCGGTACATTGGCCGTGATGACATTTTTCGTGATTTCCGGGTTTTTTATTTCCTATAGTTTCGCAGAGAGGCACAGCCTTCTTGGATTTGTCGTCGCGCGCCTGCTTCGGTTGTATCCGGGATTGTTGTTGGCCCTCGTGATCACGACCTTGCTGTTGGGACCTTTGTATACTCACTTGAGCGTTCAGGAATATTTTTTGGACGCACGAAGCATGTCATACGTTCCGAGGAACCTGAGCCTGAAGTGGCTTCAGTACGACCTTCCTGGCGTGTTTCAGAACAACCGCTATCCGGAGGTAATAAATGGCTCATTGTGGAGTTTGTTTTATGAGGTAGCGTGCTACGCCTTGGTGGTTTTTGTTGGACTCGTGGGTCTGACGCAAAGACACCGCCGGTTTTGTGTGTTCATTGGCGTCTATGCTGCGGGATACCTTTTGTGGCGGCTGGGCAGGCCGTCGGAAAGTTTGCTGATTGCAAATGCCTTTCGCCTCTCGCTTCCGTTCGTCTTGGGAATGGCGTATTGCCAGTTCCGACGCTTTATTCCGTTCCACTTCGGCGTTTGTTTGGTGATGATCGGGCTGAGCGTGATGACGTATGGAACTGGCTGTTTTCCGGAGGTTTTCCTATTGAGTTGGTCATATTTTATCTTTTTTGTGGGTTACTGGCAGAGCCGGATTTTTGGTAAATACAATTTGGTCGGCGACTATTCATATGGCATGTATATCTATGCCTTTCCCTGCGAACAGATCCTGGCGGGGACGTTGAAGGATATCCGCGCTCTGAGTCTCATTGCGCTCTCGTTTCCGTTGACATTGGTTTGCGCCACTTTGTCATGGCATTTGCTCGAGCGACGTGCTTTGCGCTGTCGCCAGACAATCGAGTGCTGGCTGATTTACAGACTCTATGGAGAAGTTCGCTGATGGTCTCGGAACCGGCTGAAGGGCCGACGCTCTCATGTGGCGAGTTTCCCGATCGGAGGATGGTGTCCTGAATCCGCGGCTGCTGTCGGTGGTCGGCGCGGGCGTAGCGGCAAATCTCCTGGGTAGCGCTGCTGCTCCGGCGGGGAGCGGGGTGCCAGGTGCTGATGGATATGCGGGTGCAGAGCCTGGCTTGCCGCAGTTGCCCGCCCTGCTGCGTCATTACCCTGCGAGGCCGCCGTGGCATGTCGCGGGAGTGGACTATGCGGTGGGCGTGCCGGCCGGTGCCCATTTGAGGGATCCGCTCTACCTGGCAATGAAAGGTGTCGTGGTGGACGCGGATCATCATATGGTCCGCATTGCCGGTGACGATGTGACGCTCGACGGGTACGACTTTTCTTTGCACGGCGGCTGGGTCGTGTACATACAGTCGGGTGCGCAGAATACAGTCATCTCGCACTCGCGATTTGGAATCGGCGCGAACAATCTCGTGCCGGTTGCGGCCGAAGCCGGCACGGCCAATCTTGCAATCCTCCACAATATGTTTGCCGGGGGGGGCGCTCCGGAAGATGGTCGCTCGGGCGCGGTGTGGACACTGGTCAATTACAGTGGTTCAGGCCGGTTCGTAGCGAAATATAATTGGTTTGGTCCTGCTCCCGCAGACGCCATTGACCTGAATAATGGCCGTATCAGCGCGGATATAGAATATAACGCCGCCGTGAGCCTTGGGCATGCTCCCGGGTCACACCCGGATTTCGTGCAGTTTGATGGCAGCCTTTCCGAAAATTCTGTAATCGCCTTCAACACCATTTATCAGCCGCAGGGAGAGGGCGAGGTAAGTGGCATGGAGGGCATTCAGGTCGAGGCCCAGAAAGGGAGCCATGTTTCCGTGATCGTGGGGACACGTGTCTCCAATAACACAATTATTGCGACCGGTCCGGAACTGGCAATGTCTTGCGCGATTGCTGTCATCGAAGACAGGGGCAACCGGATCGATGGCGTTGATGTCCGGTCGAACTATCTGGACTTTCGCGGCGCCTACTTTGCCTTTTATCCCCCGTCCGGTGCGAATGTGGTGTTCTCGGACAACATCGATATGACGACAGGTCGTCGCATTATGCCGCCGGCGCCGCGACGCAACTGACCCGGCGGTGGCCACCTATGTGAGCGCCATCATGCGGGCTTGGGAGGTGAGCCCCCTGCAGGTTCGTGCGCGGCCGGTGTCCGCTGCGGGATCCCGTTGACAGCTGTCAACGCGATCCTCCGTTGACTCGACTCCGCTACGTACGCTTGATAGCGACGCTTTTTGCGACGACGAGCGGAGCTTTCCGTAGATGGCTTCGAATGCGTTGCCCATCATCGAGGCGGGGCCGTTGCCGCCCGACCAACTGATCGCTCAGGACGCGCGCCTGCTGAGCGGCCAGCTCCACGCGCTTCGGGCGCGGCTGTTTCCGCCTGCGTCCCGGAAGACACTCCGCACCTTCACCAGCGGCGAAGCGGCCGAGTGGATCGGCATCAGCGATGCCTATCTCCGCCAGGTTTCGCTCGCGGGCGAGGCGCCGGAACCGGCCAAGACCGCCAGCGGGCGGCGGGCCTACACGCTCGAACAGATCCACGATCTGCGTCACGCCCTCGCCCGGGCGCGGGCGCGCCCCTACGTGCCGGTGCGGCAGCCGGATGAGCACCTGCAGGTCATCGCCGTCACCAACTTCAAGGGCGGGTCCGGCAAGACGACGACCAGCGCCCATCTGGCCCAGTATCTCGCGCTGCGCGGGTTCCGCGTGCTGGCCATCGACCTTGATCCGCAGGCCAGCCTGTCCGCCCTGTTCGGCTACCAGCCGGAAACCGATCTTGGCGGCAACGAGACGCTCTACGGCGCCGTTCGCTACGATGACCAGGCGCGCCCGCTCGACGAGATCATCCGGGCAAGCTACTTCGCCGGGCTGGACATCGTGCCGGGCAACCTCGAACTGCAGGAGTTCGAGCACGAAACACCGCGCGCGCTGGCCGGGCAGCGGCGGACGGCAGCCGCGCCGTTCTTTGCGCGGGTGGCGTCCGTCCTGGCGACGGTCGACGATCGCTACGATGTCGTGGTCATCGACTGCCCGCCGCAGCTGGGCTTCCTCACCCTTGCCGCGCTGTGCGCCGCGACCGGCGTGCTGGTCACCGTGCATCCGCAGATGCTCGATGTCGCCTCGATGTCGCAGTTCCTGCTGATGACGGCGGATCTGCTCGATGTGGTGCGGGAAGCCGGCGGCACGCCGCGCTTCGACTTCCTGCGCTACCTCGTCACCCGCTTCGAGCCGCAGGACGGGCCGCAGGCGCAGGTGGTGGCGTTCCTGCGCAACCTGTTCGGCGAGCGCGTGCTGACCAACGCCATGGTCAAGAGCACCGCCATCTCCGATGCGGGCCTGACCAAGCAGACGCTCTATGAGGTGGGGCGCCAGGCGCTCGGGCGCTCGACCTATGGCCGTGCCATCGAGGCGCTCAATGCGGTGAACCGGGAGATCGAGCAGTTGATCCGCCAGTCATGGAAGAGGCCGGCATGAAACGGCGCGAGGTGGTGCAGGCGCTGCTGACGCCGGATGCGGCGCAGAGTCCCTCTCCGGAGGTGCCGGCGGCGCCGCGGGTGGCGTCCGGGGCGGTGCGCGCGATGGGGCTCGAGGTCGGGCGGCTCGCCGAGGAGGCGCGCAGCGCCGATGCATTGCGCCAGCAGATCGAAAGCGGAACGGCGGTCTTGGACCTGCCGACCGATCGGATTGATCCCTCCTTCGTCGCCGACCGGTTCTCCCGCACGGAGGACACCGACTACCGCGCACTCGTCGAAAGCATCCGCGAGACCGGGCAGCAGGTGCCGATCCTGGTGCGGCCCCATCCGACCGCCGATGGGCGCTACCAGATCGCCTACGGCCATCGCCGGCACGCCGCGGCGGCGGAACTGGGCCGGCCCGTCCGTGCGATCGTCCGGGTGCTCCACGACGACGAGCTGGTGATTGCCCAGGGGCAGGAGAACGGCGAGCGGCGGGACCTGTCGTTCATCGAGCGGGCGCTGTTCGCGGCGGAACTGCAACGGCGCGGCTTCGGCCGGGCCACGCTGAACGGGGCGCTCGGCGTCCACACGGCCGAGATGACGCGGCTGCTCGCCGTCGCGGCCATGATTCCGGAGGAGCTGATCCGGCGGATCGGCCCGGCGCCCAAGGCGGGACGGCAGCGCTGGCAGGAACTGGCGCGGGAATGCGACCGCCCGGGCGGGCAGGAGGCGCTTGCGGCGCTGCTGGATCAGCGCTCCCTGCAGGTCCTGCCATCCGACCGGCGGTTCGATGCGGTGATCGCCGGGATGCGGCGCCAGGGTGCGGCCTCTCCGGCCGCCACGCCGGAGGTCAATATCGTCACCGATGCGCAGGGTCGCGAGATCGCGCGCCTCGAGCATCTGCCCGAGGGATTGCGCGTGACCTTCGCCGAACGCGTGGCCCCCGGCATATCGGCGTTCGTAGCCCGCGAACTGCGCCACGTGTTTGCCCGCTACCAGGCCGGTCATCGCTAGCAGCGGGTGTGGATTCTGGTGAGGGGCGGGACGCGGACGTGGACCCTGGTGAGGGGCGCGCCTCAGCGGAGCGCGATCTGGCGGGGTGCCACGGGCGGACGGCTCGGGTTGAGCACGACGCCGGCCTCGACGATATCCACCTGGGCGGCGGGATAGACGGCAAGCGCGAGGTTCAGCGTCTCCCGCCATTTGTGCTTGAAGTGGTGCAGTTCCTTGAAGCCGACGCCGAACTGCGCCTTCAGCGCCTTCCAGGTGACGAGCTTGGGTGCGGCCAGGATATGCAGCCGGTAGGCGAGCCAGAGATAGGCGTCGAGTGCCGCGGGGTTGTTGTTGATGGCGCGGATGGCCGCCTCCTCGAGCGGTACGGGGTGGCGGCGCAGCTGCTCGAAGAACCCTTCGGAGAGTTTGGCGGTCTCCAGCGTCAGCCGGCCCTGCGCGTCCTCCATGTCCTCGATGAACAGCGCCCGGTCCACGATCGACTGGTTGATCAGCCCGGTGGTCTTGCCCTGCAGGTGGAAGGTGAGCCGGCAGCGGCTGATGCGCTCGGCCTGCTCCTTCACCAGCAGGCCCGTCCGCCCGCCGACGGCGACCCCGATGCGCCGCAGCCAGTCGCGCAGGGAGCGGCCGAGTTCGATCTCGCGCGAGCCGGTCTTCAGCGCCTCGGTCTGCAGGTAGAGCAGGATCAGCCGCGCATGGCTGCCGAAGGGCACGCCCACCCATTCCAGCGGCCCGTTGTCGCGCGAGGGGCGCCGCCCGGGTTCGACCACCAGCCGGACCCGGTCGGCGCTGATCTCCCAGGGCGCGTCATCGGCAAGCCTCCGGTGCGGCAGCGCGCATTGCGCCCAGCCGGAGTAGACGAAGCTGAGCGCGCCGTCCTCATCGCTCATGTAGAGCGCGGCGGCCTCCACCACGTTGCGGTCAAGACCTGCCTGGATGGCTGCGGCCTTTCCCCGTGCTTCCAGAAGATCGTGGACCGTTGCCATGATTGTTTCGCCGCCTGTCATCCGGATGCAATCTCGCAAGGAAATGGGGCCGTTGTCAGCGGGGACTTTGGTGAGCGGGCTATTGGAAGAGCTATTAGCGGATTCTGTTATTAGCTTGTTCACCAGAGTCCACGGGATAAAACTCTCAACCCCAGGTTTTCCGTCAGGGCCGCCGCACCATAGTCCACGCCCGGCGCACCAGGGTCCCCGGCCCCGCTGTGGGCGCCCGATCCGGCCGCCTCACCAAGGTCCACGCCGGGGATGTCAGAGCAGCCCGTTGAGCGGGTGGCTCTCGAACGGGTCGCCGAGTTCGAGATAGGCGTCGAGCGCGGCGTAGCTGCGGTGGCGTGCGAGCTGCTTGAGCCTTGCGGGGTGGGCGCCGTGCTCCATTCCGGTCGTCAGCGCGCCGCGCTTGAGGCTGTGGCCGCCGAACGCGGCCGGATCCAGGCCGGCGGCGGCGGCGCGGCGCCGCACGATGCGCGCGATGCTGCCGGGATCGAGCGCCGCGGTGCCGGGCACGGGGGCGGGCGGCCCGGCATCGGCGCGGCGGGGCGGCGGGGCGAACAGGCGGCGGAACAGCGGCCCCTCGCTGATCCCGGCGGCCTCCTGCCAGCGGCGCAGCGCGCGCACGGGGCAGAGTTCGGAACGTCCGTAGGGCAGGGCGACCGTCACCGCGCGCCCGTCGCGCGCGCCCTTCGAGCGGGGCAGGATGAGGCGCAGGCCGCGCGGCGCGGCCTCGACATGCTCGACCCGCAGGGCCGCGAGTTCGGCGCGGCGCAGCGCGCCCGCGAAGCCCACCAGCAGCAGTGCGCGGTCGCGCAGGCCGGGCAGGTCGTCCGGGATGGCGGCGAGGATGTCGCGCAGCACGCCGAGCGTCGCGGCCTGCTTGCGCCCCGGTCGCGCGCCGCGCGCGGCGGCGTCGCGCTGCAGCCCGGCCATGGTGGCGGCCACGCCGGCCGCGGCGGTCGGCACCGGGACGCCGGCGAGAAAGTGCAGCGCCCGGATCGCGGCCCGGCGCAGCGCGAGCGTCGCGACCGACAGGCCACGCAAGCGCTCGGCGGCGAGGAAGGCGGCGACGTCGTCCGGGGCGGCGGGGAGGGGGACGAGGCCGTGGGCGTCGCACCAGGCGCACCAGGCGCGCACGCCGGCACGGTAGGCGCGGCGCGTGTTGTCGGCGCGGGCGCGGCTGGCATAGGCGGCGGCGGCGACGCGCGCGCCGGCGAGCGTGCCGTCGGGCGGCGGCAGGACGGCCGCGGCGGCCGTGTCGAACCACGCCCGCACCGCCTCCGGCGGGGCGCCGAGCGGCGGCTGGGAACCGGGGCGGGAGAGGGCGGACATGGGCGGGTTTCCGGCGACGCAGACGCCGGAGCGTGCCCGCATGACCTATGCCCGACAAGCACTATTATCGGGCATACATGGCCGGACAGGGCCTGAACCACCCGATAAAGCACCGATCGGGCGGTTACGGTCTGGAGCCATCAGTGCCCGTGCAACCCGTTGACCAGGAAGTGCTCGGAAGCGGTTTCGGATCGCCGCCGTGCCGTGCCCGTGCTAGCCTCGCGCAGCCATGGAGAGGCATCGCATGCAGCAGATCGCGCGCGACGCGGAAGCGGGACAGTTCGCCGCCGCCCTCGCCGAGGCCGCCGCCGCCATCGCCCGGCTGGACGAGGCGCTGGAGGGGCATCCGCTGCGGCCGGCCTTCCTCTACCGCAGCCGGCTCGACGCGGTGCGCCGGCAGGCGGCGGTGGACGGGTGGCTGATCGACCCCTGGCACCTCGCGGCCGTGCTCGAAGGGCTGCGCCTGCGCATGGAGGGCGCGCTGCGCATCGTCGATCGCGGCGCGGTGTTCGCGGCGGCGCGGCATGCGCTCGCGGCGCACCGGTGGCTCACCGCCCCGGACCCTGCCGAGGAGGAGGACGTGCGGCGCGCCGCGGCCTGTCTGGACGGCTTCGCGGCGGCCGGCCCGCCGCTGCTGGCGGCGGCGCACGGGGTGCACGCGTGGCTGGCGGCGGGTGGTGCGCGTCCGCCGGTCCGGGCGGCGCTGATCCGCCACTGGACCGGGCACCGCCTGCTCCGCCTTCCCGTGCCGCTGACCGGCGCCGCCGCGCTGCGCGCTGGCCTGCCGCGGCAGGCGCCGGACTGGACGCCGGTGTTCCTCCGCGCGCTGGCGGAGGAGGCCGCCGAGGCGCGGCAGGGGCTGCGCGACCTGGAGCGCGCCTGGTTCGCGGCGCGCGGCCGGGTGGCCGACCGGCGGCGGGATTCCCATGCCGCCGCCGCCGTCGATCTGCTCGCCGCCGCGCCGCTGCTCTCCGCCACCTCGCTCGCCGCCGCGCTCGGGGTCGCCGTCAAGACCGCGCTGCATCACCTCGACGCACTGGTCGCCGAGGAGATCGCCGTCGAGGTCACGCACCGGGCGAAGCGGCGGCTGTTCGCGCTTGCCGGCATGGCGCCGTTGCGCGCCTCGGTGCGTCCGCCTCCCCGGCCGGAGCCCGGCCGCGGCCGGGGCCGCCCGCCGGCGCGCGTGGCGGCGGACCTGCCGCCGGAGACCCCGCCCGCGCTGCCGCCGCCGGGCCCTCTCGCGCGACGAAGCTTCGACTACGGCGACCTCGAGCACGGGCTCACGCAACTGGAGCAGACGCTGCGCCGGACGCGCCGGGCGCTCGACGCCTTGGCGGCGGGACCGGCCGATCCGGACGCGCGCGGGCCTGCGCCGGACAGCGCCTCATGACCCTGGCGGATCGGTCATTCGCTGACGGGCAACATGACAGGCCGATTATTCCTGTCCCGCCGCGACATGGGCGGCGTGATCAGCCGGAGCGATGAGGTCAGCCCGGCCCCATGCGCCGTCCCGATTTCTTCATCGCCGATGCACCGAAATCCGGACGATACGGGGAGTGCCGCGTCAGTTGACGGACTCCGCGATGC
>Ga0335083_10004107_pt1 | contig 18646 bp, 17 predicted proteins | sample Lox_Sample_42_FD_206716 | JGI IMG/M metagenome (GOLD analysis project Ga0335083, IMG submission 206716) | Soil microbial communities from Loxahatchee National Wildlife Refuge, Florida, United States - Lox_Sample_4.2 | ecosystem: Environmental > Terrestrial > Soil > Wetlands | place: USA...
GAACATCGCGATCAACGTCGCCGTCGCGATCCTGGGGTGCTGGACCGGCGCGTAGTGCGCGTCGCGCGCATCCCGCGCGCGGCCCCGGCTGAGGCTCTACGGTGTGGTTGCCGAATGTTCGGCGGCCCGGTCGACAATTCGTCAAGCCCGCGTACGATCTCCATCCATTGCGCCCCGACAGGCGTATCGTCGGTTCCGACGTCGGGACACGACGACACGGGACCTGGCGGCGTCCCAGCCAACCGCTCAGACACCCGGCCACGCGTGGTCGGACGCCCGCTCACCTCCGGCCGACCGGCCGGGGCGGACGTGGGTAGTCACAGGAGGCAATCGAAGTGTCCGTGCTCATGATCGTCGTCGTCGTGCTGGTGGCCGTGTTCGTCTTGTATGCCGTCGCGCAGTCGGTCCACGTCATCGGACCGGTCGAGATCGGATTGGTGCAGAAGCGCTTCTCGCTCCGCCGTTTGCCCTCCGACAATCCGATCGCGTTCCGCGGCGAGGCCGGGTACCAGGCGACGTTGCTCATGCCCGGCTTGCGGATCCGGCTGTGGCCGCTCTTCGGTGTGAAGAAGTTTCCGTGGGTACAGGTTCCCGCGGGGGAGATCGGCGTCGTCATCGCGCAGGTGGGCGCCCCCTTGCCGATCGGAGCAAAGAGTGCGAACTACAAGCCCGAGTTCGAGAACTTCTCCCAGTTGCAGTTGTTCATCGACGGCGGCGGGCAGAAGGGTGTTCAGCGCCCGGTCCTGACGCCCGGCACGCTGCTTCCGATACACCCGGTCGCGTTCATGGTCGTGACGTCCCGGAAGGTGTACGGGCTGCCGGTGTCGCCCGATCTGACCGAGCGTGCCCGCTCGACTGGTGGCGTGTTACGGCCGGATTCGTTCGGGCTCACGCCTGAACAGTTGCAGGTCGTCGTCATCGCGCCGCGCGGGCCGCAGGACATGATCGGCATCGTCACTACGCTGGAGGGCCCGCCGTTGCCGTCGGGCGACATCGCGAGTCGGCTCGGCGGATACGACGACATCGCGCGGATGGAATCCGGCACTGAGCAGCCGCAGGACTCCGAGGTCATCGAGGTGCTGATGGGCTCGAAGAACGACCTGCACAACAACTATCAGGACTTCCAGCGGTTCCTCGAGGCGGGCGGGCACATCGGTTTGCAGCACGATCCACTGCTCTACGGGGCGTACCTGTTGAACCCGTTCCTGACGCGAGTCGAGATGGTGCCGATGCTCATCGTCAACCAGGGCGAGGTCGCCGTGATCAAGTCGTACGTCGGCCTGCCGACGCTCGACACCTCGGGCGAGGAGTTCAAGTTCGGCTCCATCGTGCACCCCGGACACCGCGGGATCTGGAGCGAGCCGCTGCGGACGGGCAAGTACCCGATCAACCCACGCGTGTACGCGGCCGAGATCGTGCCGACGTCGATCTTGACGCTCAACTGGGCCGATGCGGTGTCGACCGCGCACAACCTCGACGCGCACCTGTCGCCGATCGAGGCCAAGAGCCGCGAAGGTTTCGTGTTCCGCATCGACCTGCAGGTCCAGATCCACGTCCCCGACACACGCGCACCCAAGGTGATCTCGATGGTGGGCACTATGCAGAACCTCGTCAACGAGGTGCTGCAGGCCGCGGTCGGCAACCACTTCCGCAACACGATCCAGGACCTCGAGGCGGTCCGTTTCATCGAAACGCGACCGGAAGTACAGGCCAGCGCGCTCGAGGCCATCCGCAGTTACCTCAACGCTTACGATGTCGAGACGAGAGGCGTCTACATCCAAGACGTCGATTTTCCCAAGGAGCTCGTCGAGGTCCTCACCAAGCGCGAGATCGCCAACCAGGAGAAGACGACGTACGCGGAGGAGGAGCGCGCGGAGATCGCGCGCATCGAGCGCGAGAAGGCGAAGGGGACGGCCGACATGCAAGCCCAGCTCGCGCAGTCGGCAGTAGGTATCGACATCAAGAACAACGAGGCACAGGCGCGCGAAGCGCAGGCCCGGGGCGAGGCGGCCTACGTTCGCCTCACCGGTGACGCCGAGGCGTCCAAGACGCAGGCGATCGGCCTCGCGGAAGCCGCCGCCACCGAAGCGCTCGGTCTGGCCCGGGCCGCGGGGTTCCAGGCCCAGACCGAGGCACTCGGCCAGAGCGCGACCGCGCTCGTCGCGGTCGCCAACGCGGTCGCCGACGGGCACATCACGGTGGTCCCGGAGGTCCTGGTTGCGGGGGGCGGGGGCGCGATCGAAGGTCTGGCGGCCACGCTCATGCGCACCCTCGGCACGGGCGGGAACGGCACCCACAACGGCGCGCGGAACCTCGAGAAGCCGGCCGACCGCGTGGACGTCGACGTCGCGCCGGCCGACCCGGCTCCTGACAACGAGGCTCCGGCCCAGTAGCCCGCGCCCGCGTGCCGCGCCGAAACGCGCGATGCGGGCCCGGCATCACGCCGGGCCCGCATCGCGTCGCGTGCAGCGAGCAAGGGCGCGCTACTGCGAGAAGAAGCAGGTGCCGTTGATGACCACCCCGGGGCACGGCTGACTCGGCGCGACGGTCGTGGTCGTCGTCGGCGGGTCCGGAGGCGGATCGGCGGTCGTCGTGGTGACGGGCACCGTCGTGGTGGTCGCCGGCGGATCGGCCGTGGTCGTGGTGACGGGCACCGTCGTGGTGGTCGTCGTCACCGGTTTCACGGTCGTGGTGGTCGTCGCCGGTCCGGGCCGCGGCGCGGGCAGCGTCGTGGTCGTGGTGGTGCCGGGCGCGGCCTTGCAGAACGGGAGGTGCCTGCGGCCGAAGAAGAAGTGGTGGTGGCGGCGGAAGTGACCGCCGTGGTGGTGACGGCGAGGACGGTGCGGCGGGAGCGGGACGCACTTCGGCGCTACCACGACATGAGGCGGCACCACGACGTGGGGCGGCACGAAGTGCGGCGGGAAGTGCGGCGGGACGACGTGATGTACGGCGGCTGCACCCGCGCCCGATTCCGTGACGAGACCGACGGTGACGGCGGAGATGCCGGTCGCCGCGACGACGGCCAGGGTGGCAATTCGCCGACCGAGCCCGCTTCGGAGCATTGCACGCATGTTCGCCAACCTTTCCGGCCGAACCGATCTTCGGATCGGCCGATGCCCGCACCAACGGTGGTACGCGCGGCGTGCCCCTCAGCGTGATTGCTCTCCACTACCACTTCGGATAACGGCAGAACCGCGGGCGAATCTTGAGTTATTCGTCACAGGTGCCGGAGCGGCGGCTCTCAGCGCGGGACGTCGCGCCAGGCCACACCCTTGTCGGGACGCGGCTCTCCGGGCAGCCCGAGCACGCGCTCGCCGATGATGTTCTTCATGACCTCGTCGGAGCCGCCCGCGATGTGTCCGGCCGGCGCGGCGAGCATCGCCTGCGCGAGGCGAGTGTTCCCGGCGACGGCGTCCGGCCCGGCGAGCTCGACCGTGAGCGCTCCGAGCTGCGTCATGACCCGGCCGCCGAGCAGCTTGCCGATCGATCCCTCGGGCCCGGGCACCTTGCCCTTCGTCGCGGCAGTGAGCGTCCGCATCGACAGGAACTTTTGGATGCGAGACTTGGTGTAGAGGTCGGCGAGCTGCTGGCGGACCCGCGGATCCTTGTTCGCACCGCGCTCCCGGGCGAGGGCGATCACGTTGCTCACGGATCCCCGTCCGCCGCCACCGCCACCCGAACCGATCGCGACCCGCTCGTTCATCAGCGTCGTGATGGCCACCGTCCAGCCCTCGTTCACATCGCCGAGCAGGTTCTCGTGAGGGACGCGCACATTGTCGAAGAAGACCTCGTTGAAACCCGCGCCGCCGTTCATCTGCTTGAGCGGCTTGATCGTGACGCCCGGCGCCTTCATGTCGACGATGAACGCGGTGATGCCCTTGTGCTTCTCCGCGTCAGGGCTCGAGCGGCAGATGATCTCGCCGAAATCCGAGAACTGCGCACCGGAGGTCCACACCTTCTGCCCGTTGATCAACCACTCGTCGCCGTCGCGCGTAGCCGACGTCGACAGCGATGCGACATCCGACCCGGCACCGGGCTCACTGAAGAGCTGGCACCAGATCTCGTCACCGCGCAACAGCCGTTTGAGGTAGCGATCTTGTTGTGTGGGATTGCCGACGGCGCGCAGGGTCGGCGCAATCATGCCGAGACCGATGATGAAGGCTTCGTTCGGCACCGGAAATCGCGACTCCTCTTGGCCGTACACGATCTGTTCGACGGATGTTCCGTTACGGCCGCCGTATTCCGGTTCCCACGTGATGCGGGCGAGACCGGCGTCGAACTTCATCGCCTGCCAGCGTTTGGCGCGTTCGAGGTAGTCGCCGCCGCCGATCTCCATGTCGTGCTCGGGCGGGGCGCCGATGACCTTCGGTGCGTTCTCCTCGAGCCAGGCGCGGAACTCGGCGCGCCACTCGGCCTCTTGGGGCGTGTCGTTGAAGTCCATGCCCGAAGTCTCGGTCGCCGCCGCGTCGAGCCGCAACCTCGGCGGCGGGCGTTGGCGGCTCCGATCGCTGCTCCGTAGCATCGTCGCCATGGCGAACGCGCGCTTCGATCGCACGCCGGTCTCCGACCCCGAAGAGCTTGGTTTCGATCGAGTGGCCCTCGAAGAGCTGTTCGGGCGCGTCCGGCAGGACGTCGACGCCGGGCGGCTGCCGTCTTGCCAGGTGGCGCTCGCGCGCGACGGGAAGGTAGGCGTCGCGCGTGCGTTCGGCGACGCGTCGATCGGATCGCGCTATGTGATCTTCTCGGCGACGAAGGCGCTTGTCGCCGGCGCGATGTGGGTGCTGATCGGCGAGGGCTCTGTCGCGGTCGACCGGACCGTCGCCTCGTTCGTGCCCGAATTCGCCGCCAACGGCAAGGAGTCGATCACCGTCGAGCAGGTGATGCTGCACACGTCGGGGTTTCCGCGAGCGCCCTTCGCCGCCCTCGACTGGGAGGACCGCGAGCGACGGCTCGCGCGCTTTTCGGCCTGGCGCTGCAACTGGGAGCCGGGCACTCGCTACGAGTACCACCCCACGTCCGCGCACTGGGTCCTGGCCGAGATCCTCGAGCGTGTCACGGGCGGCGACTTTCGCGTGTTCATCCGGGAATGCATTCTCGATCCGCTCGGTCTCGCCGGCTTGGAGATCGGCGTCGCGCCGGAGCACCAGTCGGACATCCGCGACCTCGTGCCCACGGGCGAGCCGGCGACTGCCGACGAATTGGAGCAGGCGCTCGGCGTGCGTGCTCTTCCGGTCACCGAGGTCACGCCCGAGGCGCTGCTCTCGTTCAACCGGCCGGAGGTGCGCGCGGTCGGCGTTCCGGGTGGCGGTGGCGTGTCGACCGCGGTCGACCTCGCGCTGTACTACCAGGCGTTGCTCGACGACCGCACCGGGATCTGGAAGCCCGAGGTTCTCGCCGACGCCACCACGAACGTCCGCAATCATCTGCCCGACTATCTGGGCACTCCCGCGAACCGGTCGCTCGGTCTCGTGCTCGCCGGCGACGACGGTCGATCGGCGGCGCGGGGCATGGGTCACACGGTGTCGCCGGGCGCTTTCGGTCACAATGGTGCGGGCGGACAGATCGCCTGGGCCGATCCCGCGACCGGCCTCTCGTTCTGCTACCTCACAAACGGCCTCGACCAGCATCAGCTCCGGGAATGGCGCCGTACCTCGGGCATTGCGAGCCGAGCCGCGAACTGCGCCGGTCACTAGCACCGCGCTACTCAGATCGGGGCGTGCGCGTCCGATGGGAGGTCCGGGTTCCCACTCGGAGGATCGATGCGCGCACGGGTCGTTCTGCTGGCTACCGCCTGGATGTCGATGTTCTTCGGTGCCGGGCAACTGCTCCACCGGGTGTCCGCGACCGTCTCGCTCGGGGCTCTGATGCTCGTCGCCGTGGTCGGGGTACGGGTGACGCTCGCCGTGCGCGCCAGGGTCCTCCGGCTGCAATCGTGGCCGCGACCCGGAGAGCCGCCGTACCCCCTGGGATCGAGAAGGGTGCCCCTTGCCGAGACGGGGCTGGCCCCGCCGGACTAGCTCTACCCGGCCCGCGGTGTGTGGCTCGCGGCTCGCCGCGTGGAGCCGCGTCCTACGATGCCCCCGAGCCATGCAACGGGGGGACCGCATGCGTTTTCGGCTCAGCTCATCAACGTCCGCCGGCGCCGGCGTGGCCGCGCTCGCGCTCGTACTCGCCGGCTGTTCGAGTTCGAGCGGCAAGGCGGCCGTGAACGACGCGCCGGCCACAACGTCGAGTTCCGCCGCGCCGGCGACGACTGCGCCGGCAACGCCGGCCTCCGCCGCTGCGGTGAAGGTCATCCCCGGCTCCGCGACGGGCAAGTCGCCGTGCGAGCAAGCCGCGCCGACTCCGGCATCTCCGGGCGAGATCGGAACGGGAAGCGGCGGCAGCACCGCAACGGAGACTGCCGCGGCCGTTGCCGCCGAGGAGCACGGCGGGCGCGGCGCGGTGCAGCAGCTTCCGCTCACGCCGGCGCAGCAGTCCGAGCTCGACGCGCAGATGGCCGCGGCGAAGGCGGTCGTCGCGAGGTATCCGACCGTCAAGGACGCCGAGGCCGCGGGCTACGGGATGTCGACCGTGTACGTCCCGTGCATCGGCGCGCACTACACCAATCTTGGTCTTACCGGTCAGTTCAACCCGGGCGAGCCGTCGGAGTTGCTGTACGACGGCACGAGCCCCGACTCCAAGATCGTCGGGTTGAGCTACCTCGTCTACCACCCGGGCGGTCCACCTCCCGGGTTCGCGGGGCCGAACGACCGGTGGCACCAGCACAACGCGAACGGGGGCCTTTGCTTCAAGGGCTCGGTCGTGATCGGAGGCGAGGACACCACTCGTCAGCAGTGCGCGGCGCGCGGCGGACGCAAGTCGCTGCTCACCGACATCTGGATGGTGCACGCCTGGGTCGCACCGGGGATCCTGTGCAGCTGGGGCGTCTTCAGCGGCGAGTGCCCGTCATTGGGTGGTCAACTCGGCGGCAACGCGTTCGAGGGGCCGTACCCGAGCAAGATCTCCTGAGGGCGGACGCTGTCGCGCCGCGCGAGATCACGTGGCGCCGCGTAGCCGCTCAGCCCAGCGGTGACCACGTGGCGCTGCGGAGCAGGCGACTCTCCCAGTCGTCACGCACCTCGAGCGCGTCGTGCATCCACGTGCCGGGTCCCTTCACGTGCGCGGGGAGCTCGCGAGTGAAGAGGGCGGGCAGCCGTTCCGGGAAGTCGACGCGCTGCCACAGGATCACCTCGCGCCGCCGCGGCGCGCCCAACGCGGCTTGGAACACCGCGAGCAGCGTCAGCAATGAACGTTCCGTCCGTTCCTCGAGGCTCGGCGCGTAGTGCGTGCGCGCCTTTTCGAGGTAAGCGTCGAGCTTCGCCTCGTACGGCCACGCGCTGTCTTCCATGTACAGCGCGGATTCGTGCGCACTCCCGTCGGTCGGCACCGTATCGAGATCGATCTCCTGCATCGGTGACCACTCGACCGGGAGGAGGAGCTTCCCCTTCACTTCGTGGCGCATGTCGTCGACGCCGGCTGCCCAGTCGCGCAGGTCGCCCGACTGGATGCGGCGCGCGAGTCGCTCGTACGCGGCGCCGTCGCGCAGACCGGTGATCGTTGTGTGGTGATACGCGCGGCCCGTGCCGTGCGTGAGCTTCAGGTAGTACAACAGTCGGGCGTCGGCGTCCTTGGCGAGCGCGGGCATCCAGCCGGTTCGGAACGCGTCCTCGAACTCGTCTTCGTGACGACCGGCGACGGTATGCACCTCGTGCAGCAGCAGCATCGGATCAGCCTGTCATCCGGTCGACGACGAAGTCGATCGCGCGGGTCAGAGTGGCGAGGTCGGCGGGCTCGATCGCGGGGAACAGCGCGATCCGGAGCTGGTTCCGGCCCAGCTTCCGGTACGGCTCGACGTCGACGATTCCGTTCGATCGCAGGATCTTCGCGATCTTGGCCGCGTCCACCGGTTCGTCGAAGTCGATCGTCGCCGTCACCGGGCTGCGGTGGGCGGAGTCTTTCACGAACGGCGTCGCGTATCGGTGCCCGTCCGCCCAGCCGTACACGACGGCCGCGGATTGATCGCAGCGGCCCGCGGCGAAGTCGAGCCCGCCGCTGTCGAGCATCCAACGGAGCTGTTCGCGGAGAAGGTAGAGCGTCGCGAGCGCCGGCGTGTTGTACGTCTGTTCCAGACGTGAGTTCTCGATGGCAATCGCCAGGTCGAGTGTGGCGGGTGTCCAGCGCGTCGGCGCGAGGCGTTCGATGCGCTCGATGGCGGCCGGTGAGCACAGCGCAAGCCACAGCCCGCCGTCGCTCGAGAAGCACTTCTGCGGCGCGAAGTAGTACACGTCGAACGCGTCGGGGTGCACGCGCATGCCGCCGGCGGCCGAGGTCGCGTCGACGAGTACGAGCGCGCCACCGTCCGGACGGTGCAGTTCGACGGTGACCCCGGTCGACGTCTCGTTGTGGGGATACGCGTAGACGTCGCCCTCGACGTGATCGGGCCGCTGCGGGGCTTCGCCCGGCGCCGTCTCGCAGACCTGTGGTTCGTCGAGATGCGGCGCGGCGCGCGTGACCTGCGCGAACTTCGAGGAGAACTCGCCGATCACGAGATGCGTGCTCCGCCGCTCGATGAGCCCGAAGGATGCGGCGTCCCAGAACAACGTCGAGCCGCCCAGGCCGAGCAGGACCTCGTAGCCGTCGGGAAGCGAGAACAGGTGGCGCAGCCCTTCACGGATCTCGCCGACGACCGAACGGACGCCGTCGCGCCGGTGGCTCGTCCCGAGGTATCCGTGTGCGTCGCGTCCGAGTGCCGCGACCGCCTCGTCGCGGATCTTCGAGGGACCCGAGCCGAATCTTCCGTCGCCGGGGAGCAGCGCGGTCGGCAGCGTCAGGTCGTCGGTGGTCATCACCCAACTCTACGGGTCAGGCGAGCGCGAGCACCTCGTCAAATCCGGCCTCGAGACAGCCGAGCAGCACGTCCGGGTCGGGGACCGCCGCGGTGTCGATGACCACGCCGACGCAACATGTGTCGCAATGCGAGATGAGCGCAACGTTGAAGGCGGCACCCGCCGGCGGCGCGAACGCATACAGGCGCTCGACGCGGGCACCGGCGACGTAGACCGGCATGGGCGCGCCGGGGATGTTCGAGGTGACGAAGTCGCAGCACTTGAGCATCCCGCCGAACAGCGCGGTCGTCGTCCCCGTCGGGAGCCGGTTGAGGATTCCCGCCAGCGTGCTCGTCATCTGGAGTGCGGGCTCCGATCGCCATTCGCGGACGAGCGCGCCCACAGCGGTGATGCGTTCGCGGGGGTCGTCGATGGACGTGGGCACGGGGAACCGGGCCGGCGCGAAGCGGTTGCCGCCCGCCTCGTCGTCTCCCTGACGTAGGTTGATCGGAAGCGTCATACGGAGTTCGACGGGCGCACTGCCGTGACGTTCGTGATAGCGGCGGGTGCCGCCGATCACGGCCGCGACGAAGACGTCGTTCAGGCTGGCGTTCGTGGCTTTGGCGACGCGCCGCATGTCGTCCAGCTCGACGTCGAAGACGGCGAGGCGGCGCCCGAGGCCACGTTGCAGCATGATCGGCGACATGGGCCCGCTCGCGGGTGCAAGCGTGCGCGCAACCGATCGCGTCGTGCGCCATAGCTCGGAGCCCGCGGCCAGCGGATGCCGCACGGCATGGGTCGCCGCGCGCGAGACGGTGCCCGGGAGCCGCTGGGCGACGCCGAGCATGCGCCGCTGCGTATGCGCGAGCGAGTGCTGGGCGATTCGCAGCATGCGCGCGTCCTCAGGCGCGATCGCCGCCGGAACCTCGTCATCGGGTGGCTCGGGCGCGTCGGGGGCAAGGTCGACGAAGTGGGCGAGTAGCGCCATCCCCCCGACGCCGTCGGTGACCGAGTGGTGGACCTTCATCGCGAAGGCGGCCCGTTCGCCGCCCGGACCGTCGAGACCCTCGACCAGCGTGAACTCCCACAGCGGCCGGGCGCGATCGAAGCTCGACGTCGCAATGGGCTGCAGCGCGTCGAGCAGCGCGCGTGTGGTGCCCGGCCCGGCGAGGCGGGTGCGCCGGAGGTGGAAGTCGAGATCGAATGACGGTTCGGCCATCCAGCGTGGCGGCGCGAGGCGTAGCGGCGGTGATACCACCCGCTGGCGCAGCCGCGGGATGAAACAGGTCGTACGGTCGATTCGGCGCCGCAGCTGCTCCCAGTCGGGTACGGAATCGAAGAACGCGACAGCGAGGATCGTGGAGCGAAGGACGGGGTCCTTCTCGATGTTCCACATGAGTGCGTCTTCGTCGCTCATGTGGTGCGTGAAGCGCTCGGCCTCGGTCATCTGTTTCCCCCGAAGACGCCGCCTACCCGCCGCGACGGTACTCGGAGAAACGGCCCGCTGCCTCCGGAGGATCGCGGGCGATTCCGCGGTCGGCTGTCAGCTCGCGATGTCGAAGACGACGGTCACGTCGACGCTTAGTTGTTGGGACCCGGGTTGCAAGGGGACGGCCGCGCCCTCGCCCCCGCTCGTCCCGGAGGCGTTGAAGATCGGCTGCTGTGGCAGCTCGGTGCCCGTGTCGTCGATGGTCCGGATGGGCCCGAGGGTCACGCCGGCCGCCGCGGCGAGCTGTTTGGCCTGTGCCACCGCGTCCCTGACCGCGTCGGCGCGGGCCCGGGCGACGAGCGCGCTCGTGTTGTCGATCGAGAACGTCACTCCTTGGAGCCGGACGTCCTCGCCGGCGGTGAGTGCCGCGGCGTCGATCACGAATCCGGCCTTCGCCAGATCCCGCAGCTTCGCGGTCACCGTGTTCGACGCCGAGTAGCCGGTGACGTGGAAGTGGTCGTCGAAGGTGGGATTGACCTCGAGGTCGACGGTCTGGATGTCCTTGTCCGCGACACCGTGCGCCTTCAGCGCGTTGATGAGCACGGTCGCGCGCTCGTTGTTGCGCTGGAGCGCCGCTTGCGCCGAGGGGTCGGTCGTCTGAACTCCCATCGTCACGGTCATGACATCGGGAGTGCCTTCCACCTCACCATGACCCGCGACGTTGATCGTCGGGCCCGTCGACGTCCCGGAGCCGTCGGCGGCGGTCAGCGTCGCGGGCGCGGCCGTCTTCGAGTTGCTGCTCCCGCAGCCGGCCAGCGCCACCGCGGCGACGATGGCCGTTGCAGCAGTTACGGACCTTCCGAACGTCCTCATCGGGTGTTCCCTTCGTCGGCGGATCGGTGAGTCCGACGCTGCCCGCACCTCCGTGGTTCCCTCGCCGGTGCCGTTAGGGTCCGTCCCGTGCGCAGCCGCTATGTCAAGACGAGGGGAATTCGCCTGTTCTGCCTCGAGGCCGGGCCGGAGGACGGTCCCGTCGTGCTCTTGTTGCACGGCTTCCCCGAGCTGGCGTATTCGTGGCGGCATCAGGTCGCCGCGCTCGGCGACGCGGGCTTTCGTGTGATCGCGCCCGACCTTCCCGGTTACGGCCGCAGCGACAAACCCGATGTCACATACGACTGCGACTGGATCAACGCGTGTCTGATCGGGATCCTCGACGACGCGGGCTGTGAGCGCGCGGTCGTCGCCGGCCACGACTGGGGCGGCATTCTCGTGTGGATCATGGCGCGCCAGTACCCGGAACGGGTCGCCGGGGTCATCGGCGTCAACACTCCGGATCTGCCGCGCCCGGTGATGCCGCCGGTTCAGCTGTTGCGCCAGATCTTCGGCGACACGCCGATCTACATCATCCAGTTCCAGGAGCCGGGTGTTGCCGAGTGGGTGCTCGGAACGTGGGGTCGCGGCGTCGACGATTTCGTCGAGATGATCTTCGGTGCGACGACGCAGAATTCGGATGCCTTCCCACCGGCCGTGCTCGACGTGTACAAGGACGCGTTTCGCCCGGTCGGTGCACTGACGCCTCCCATCGAGTACTACCGGAACATGGATCGCAACTGGGAGCTCACCGCCGGGATCGCCGACCGCACCATCGATGTGCCCTGCCTGATGATCTCGGCCGAGCTCGACCCGGTGCTCACGCCCGCGATGACCGCGGGGATGGAGGAGCGTGTCCCCGTTCTCGAGCGAGTGGTGATCGGGCAGTGCGGTCATTGGACGCAGCAGGAGCGTCCGGGCGAGACGTCGGCGGCGATGTTGTCGTACCTCCGTCGCGTGCCCCGCTGGTCGTAGCCGGAATTTTGTCGGCGCCTACGATGCGCCGATGCCCGACGACGACCCGATCGCGAAATACGGGGCCCTGTTCGAGCGCGACGGCGCTCGCTATGTACCGACGCAGCTCTCGCGTGGGCCGTGGAGCCCGAGAGCGCTGCACGGCGGCGCGCCGAGTGCGCTGTTCGCCAGCGTGTGCGAGCAACACGATCCCGGCCCCGCCGGGTTCGTGGCCCGCCTCACGGTCGAGTTGATGCGTCCCGTCCCCCTCGCGCCGCTCGTGTTGCGCGTGCGGACGATCCGCCCCGGGCGCAAGGTGCAGTGGATCGAAGCGAGCCTGACCGACGACGATCAGGAAGTGGCGCGCGCGACGGTGCTGCGGGTGCACACCGACGACGTAGACACGAGCGGTTCGGTGCATCCCGTTGCCGAGCCGCCACCCGGTCCCGACGCCGCGCCGGAGCACCGGTTCCCCTTCGGCGAAGGCGCGGTCGGTTTCTGGAACGTGCACGACGTGCGCCTCGTCCGTGGCAGCTGGACCGATCCGGGGCCCGGTGTCGCGTGGTTCCGGATGCGCTGCCCGGTCGTGGCGGGCGAGCCGATCTCGCCGATCGCGCGCGTCGCGGCGGCGGCCGATTTCGGTAGCGGCGTGTCGAACCCCGTCCGCATGACGAACGCCGCGGCGATCAATCCCGAGCTGACCGTGCACGTGCACCGCCACCCGGCCGGTGCGTGGGTGTGCCTCGAATCGGGTGCGTGGGCACAGCCGCACGGCGTCGGAATGGCGGAGACGCGGCTGCACGACGAGCGCGGCGTCATCGGCCGCTCGGTGCAGACGCTCCTCGTCGAACCGGCCGCCCAACTCCCGATGAGGCTCTAGGGGTCAGTCGTCGTCGGACTTGCGCTCGACGTCGGTTGCCCAGAGCTCGAATTCGCCGTTGCGGTATACGAGGGCGGCCGGGCGGCCGGCGAGCGGTGGACGCAGGTCGCCGCGGCTGCGATCCACCCGCACAGAGATCGTCCGGCGCCCGGAGGCGGTCAGCATCGTGACGCGGTCGGAGCCGCCCCACTTGAACGCGGACGCCGGCATGGCGAGCGCCTGGTATTGGGAGAACTTCTGCTGCTTGCCGGCGCGGCGTCGGAGCAGCTCCTCGACGCGGTCGGTGACGGGGCGGACGAGCACGTCGGGCAGCTTCGCTTTCTCGACTTCCGACTTCACGATGTCTCGGAGCGGCGCCCCGTCGAACACGTTGCGCTGGAGCGCGGCGGCGCGCGCCGCGTTGCTCGTGCGGTTGACCCGCTCGAGCGTTGCCGTGAGCAGCTTGTGCTGGTCGGCGTCGGGGAGAAGCGTCACTTCGTCGATGGTCACCATGGCGCCGAGCATCGTACCGACGACGTCGGGCGCCCCATCGGGGAGATATCTATTCTCGGACATATAATATCCGTGTTATGAAGCTTTCGGACGGCGTCGAGTGGGGCGTCCACGTCTGCGTTCTCCTCGCCTCCCTGCCCGACGACGCGGCGCTGCCGGCCGCGAAGCTCGCCGAGTATCACGGCGTGCCGGCGGCCTACTTGGCCAAGCACCTCCAGGCGCTCGCGGGTGCGGAGGTGTTGCAGACCGTCAAAGGGGCGCGCGGCGGCTACCGATTGGCCCGCCCGCCCGCCGAGATCACCGTGCTCGATGTAGTCGAGGCGATCGACGGCGACGAGCCGGCGTTCCGCTGCACGGAGATCCGGCGGCGGGGCCCGCTCGCCATGCCCGCGCGCGAGTACACGAAGATGTGCGGCATCCATCACGCCTTCACGCGGGCCGACGAAGCCTGGCGCGCCGAGCTGGGCCGGACGACCATCGCCGACCTGCTGATCGGCGTCTTGCAGGACGTCCCACGCGTCACGCTGGAGAAGGGCGCGCGTTGGCTGCAAGAGAGCGCGCGCTAGCTGTTGTTCGAGAGTTCGTGCGCTACGTCGGCGTAGCCGCGACGATGGCCGTGTGCGGGCTGTACGGCCCGAGGTCTGCGGGCGCGTCGCCGTGGGCGTAGATGCTCCCGTTGCCGGTGAAAGTCCAGTATCCGTTGCCGCTCGGACTCGTTGCGATCGAGACGGTCGGTGACAGGCTCAACGCGACGCCGTGGAAGTTTGCGCGACCGAACGCGAACACGCCGCCGTCGCGGGCGACGAGCCAGTAGCCGCTGCCGCGCGGCGTGCTCGCCATTGCGGTGATGGGCTGGTTGAGCGGGATGTTGCCGGTCGACCCGAAGTAGCGGGCATCGCCGAACGCGAACACGCCGCCGTCGCGGGCGACGAGCCAGTAGCCGTCACCGGTCGGCGTCGGCGCCATGCCGACGATCGGCTGGTTGAGGTGGATCCCGCCCGTGCTGCCGGCGAACAAGGCGTCGCCGAACGCGAAGATTCCGCCGTCGCTCGCGACGAGCCAGTAGCCCCGCCCGGAGGGAGTCGGCGCGATCCCCACGATGGGTTGTACGAGCCGGATGTTCCCGGCACCGCCGTAGAAGCGCGCGTCGCCGAACGCAAAGACGCCGCCATCGCGCGCCGCGAGCCAGTACCCCTGACGCGTCACTGTGCGGGCGATGCCGACGATGGGTGTCCGGAGGCTGAGGTTCGCAGCGCTCCCGAAGTTATGCGCGGTGCCGTGCACGAATACACCGCCGCCGGAGCCGGCGAGGTACGCGCCGCCGCCCGCCGACGCCGCTGTGAACAGCCACGTTTGCTGCGCGCCGAACAGGACGCCGACGCGGTGATCGGAGTCGTAGACGAAGGACGGATTCCCCATCGGTGGCGGCGAGGCGCTCGTGCCCATGCGCACCCAATGGCGACCCGTCCAGCGCCACGTGTCGGCGTGCGCGACCGCCTCGGGCGAACCGGGAGGCTGGAAGGAGGTTCCGCCGAACATCACGGGCGCGCCGACCGTCGGGTCGTAGATCATCGACGCGAACGCGCGGGGCTGCGGATCACGTGAGCCGTCGCCGGCCGAGAGAGGGGTCCACCGCCGGCCGTCCCATGCCTCTGTTTCGCCGAACACGTTGGTGCCGTGAAAGAACAAGAACCCGCCGAAGGAAAGCACGTGCTGTGCATGCGGGTCGTACGCCAACGCCGCACCCGGCAGGGGCCCGAGCACCGCCTCCGCGTGCCAGTCGGCGCCGTCCCAGGTCCACTCCTCGGGCCCGCCGAGCTGGTCGGAGTCGAGAGCGAACACGTCGCGGTGAGCCGCATCGAACACCGCCGTGCCGGCGCCGGCCGGGAAGCACTCGTCGGGCGCCGTGGTGGGGTGTTGCTGCGTCCAGTCGGCGCCGTCCCACGTCCACGTCTGGCCCATCACGCCCGGGTCGCACGTGTCGGGCGGGTCGGTTCCCCCGATGAGTACCACCTTCCCGCGCGCGGCGTCGAAGGCCGACAGTCCGGTTCGCAGCGCTGGGACCGTCGCGGGCGTCTTCTTCGTCCACGCGCGCGATCCGGCGTCGAACACCCAGGTTTCGCTGGATGCGCCGGCCGCTACGAACAGCACGGTCTGATGGTGTGCGGAGTCGTAGGACATGGTTCCGCCTGCGAGCGGATGCGTCGCCGTCGCGACCCGGACCCACGTTCGTTCCACGGCCGGCGCCGGCACGCCCGTCGCGGCGGTCGCCCATGCCGACGTCACGAGGCCGACGGACGCGAAAATGAGGATCGCCCGAATGCGACTTCCCGCCGCCGTCACGAAGCGAATGTAAACCCGGACCCGGCCGTGGCCCAGAGCTTCGCAGAGCGGGTCGCGCCGGGAGCTGCGAAAAGCGCCTCGACCTAACGCCCGGCCCGGGGCCGCTTGCCGTGGTTCGCCTTGTTACGGCGTGCTTTCAGGCGGCGCTTCTTCGTCTTCTTGCTCATAGAACGCAGCAGGCTACCGGATCGGTAGCCTGCGGCCCGATGGAGAACCTCGGCCTCGTGGGATTCACCGGCGCCGGCGCGAACCGTCTGTTCAGCGCGCTGACGGGCCTGCCGGTGCCGAGCGAATACGAGGCCGCGGTCGGCGTGGCCAGCCTTCCCGACGAACGCTTACGGCGCCTCACCGAGATGTCGAACTCGAAGAAGACGGTGGCGGCGAGTTTCGAGCTGGTGCACCTCGCCTTGCCGCCGGGTTCGAAACCGGGGGAGGGGCTGGGCGCCAAATTTCTGGGCACCCTGCGCAACTGCGACGCGATCCTGATCGTCCTGTGCGCGTTCGCGGACGGCGGCGTCACGCCCGATCCCGAAGGAGATCTCGCCGACCTCGAGATGGAGCTGGTCCTCGCCGACCTCGCGAGCGTCGAGCAGCGGCTCACCCGCCAGCGGCGCGCCGCGAAGAGCGGCGACAAGGAGATCGCAGCGGAGGTCGCGGTCTTGGAGAAGGCCACCGTGGCCTTGTCCGCAGGCACTCCGATCCGCCGAGCCGGACTCGGCACGGAGGAGATCGCGAGCCTGGCGCCGGTATTCCTGCTCACGACGAAGCCGTTGCTCGTCGTCGCGAACACCGGCGAGGAGCTCGATCCCGGCGTTGCACTCCCGGCGAGCGAAGAGGTACTCGCAGTCCCGATCGAGATCGAGGCCGAGATCGCCGCCTGCGCGCCCGAGGACCGCGCCGAGATGCGCGTGTCGTACGGCCTCGGCGAGTCCGCGCTCGATTCGGTGGCGCACAGCGCCTACGAGTTGCTCGGTCGCCGAACCTTCTTCACGACCGGCGACGACGAGTCGCGCGCGTGGACCTTCCGCGCCGGCGCAAAGGCGCCCGAGTGCGCGGGTGTGATCCACAGCGATTTGCAGCGCGGCTTCATCCGCGCGGAGGTGATCGACTGGCGTGAGCTGCTCGAGATCGGGTCCTGGGCGAAGGCGAAGGAGCAAAAGAAGCTGCGGGTCGAGGGCAAGGATTACGAGGTCCGGGACGGTGACGTCCTCGAGATCCGGTTCAACGTCTAGGAAGCGGGCATGAGCTGGCTGGTTCGCGATGACGACGTACTTGCGGTCGCGGAGATCGCCGAATCGCGGCGGCGGCGCACCCGCGGGCTCGTCGGCCGGGACGATTTCGAAGGCGCGCTCGTCATCCGTCCGTGCCGCCAGGTGCATACGGTCGGCATGCGCTTCCCCATCGACGTCGCGTTCTGTGATCGGGCCGGGAGGGTGCTGCATCTGAGTGTGTTGCCGCCGCGGCGTGTTTCCCGTCCTGTATTCCGGGCCGCGTTCGTGATCGAAGCGCGTGCCGGGAGCTTCGACCGCTGGCGCTTGCGGTCGGGTGACGTGGTCGAGATCAAGGGTTAAGCAACCGAGGTCACCGACCGGGTCGGGCAGAATGAGTCCTGCCATGTCCCGCTTCTACGTCACCACGCCCATCTACTACGTCAACGACGTACCGCACATCGGCCACGCCTATACGACCGTAGCCGGCGACGTGTTGACGCGTTGGCGGAGGCTCTGGGGCGACGAGGTCTTCTATCTCACGGGTACCGACGAGCACGGCCTCAAGGTGCAGCGGGCCGCGGAGGCGAGAGGCATCACTCCCACGGAGCTCGTCGAGGAGACCGCCGAGCACTTCCGCGCGACCTGGGACGGCCTCGACATCGCGTACGACGACTTCATCCGCACCACCGAGCCGCGGCACTACGAAGCGGTGCAGACGTTCCTGCAGAAGATCTACGATGCCGGCGACATCGAGCTCGGCACCTACGAGGGCCTGTATTGCGTCTCGTGCGAGGCGTATTACGGCGAGGACGAGCTGATCGACAATGCCTGCCCGATCCACCTCCGGCCCGTCGAGCACGTCGTCGAGCAGAACTACTTCTTCAAGTTGTCGCGTTTCACCGACCGGCTCCTCGAGCACTACGCGGCGCATCCCGGCGCGGTGCAGCCCGAGTCGCGGATGAACGAGGTGCTCGGGTTCATCCGCGGCGGGCTGCAGGACTTCTCGATGAGCCGCACGTCGATCAACTGGGGGGTCCCACTGCCATGGGATCGCTCGCACGTGGCCTACGTGTGGGCCGACGCACTGTTCAACTACTGCACGGCCGTCGGCTATGCCACCGACGACGCTCGCTTCGCGAAGTGGTGGCCGGTCGACTACCACCTCGTCGGCAAGGACATCCTCCGCTTCCACGCCGTGTATTGGCCCGCGATGTTGATGGCGGCCGGACTCGAGCCTCCACGATGCGTATTCGCGCACGGCTGGCTGCTCGTCGGGGGCGAGAAGATGAGCAAGACGCGCCTCAACCAGATCGCCCCCGCCGATCTCGTCGTCGATTTCGGCGTCGACGGGTTCCGGTACCACTTCATGGCCGACCAACGGTTCGGTCCCGACGGCGACTTCTCCTACGAAGCGATGGTGCAGCGGTACAACTCGGATCTCGCCAACAACTTCGGCAACCTCGCGAACCGCGTACTGAACATGGCGGTGAACTACTGCGCGGCCGCGGTACCCACCGAGCGCGCCGACGGTCCGCTACGCGACGCGGCCGCGACCGCATTCGCGGGCATGTCCGACGCGCTGACGCGGCTCGACTTCGCG
>Ga0335083_10004109_pt1 | contig 18641 bp, 10 predicted proteins | sample Lox_Sample_42_FD_206716 | JGI IMG/M metagenome (GOLD analysis project Ga0335083, IMG submission 206716) | Soil microbial communities from Loxahatchee National Wildlife Refuge, Florida, United States - Lox_Sample_4.2 | ecosystem: Environmental > Terrestrial > Soil > Wetlands | place: USA...
GTGCGTTGGGCTCCTCGGCGCCCGCGGCCAGCACGCCGCGCGGGCGGTGGTATTTGAAGGAGCGCCCCATGAGGTGCACGCCGTTGGCGAGCAGCGCCGAGGCCAGTGTGTCCCCGGCGACGCCCGTGTACGGGCGGCCGTCGAAGGTGAAGTTCACCGTGCGGCTGCGGTCGATGCGGCCGCCGGCAGCGGTGCGCAGGCCCTCGTTCACGCGCCACCTGTCCGCGGGCGCGGCTCGCCCACCCGGTAGGTGGCGAGAAACTGATCGGTGCTGGTGTCGCGCAGGGCGTTGAAGAAGCGCCCGCAGCCACGCGCGTGCCGCCAGCGCTCCGCGTGCACGCCGCGCTCGTTGTTGCGCACGTACAGGTAGTCGGCCCAGGACTCACCGTCCACCTGCGAGGGATCCGCCGGGCGCGCGACGTGCGCCTGGCCGCCGTAGGCGAACTCCGGCTCCGGGCGCTCGCCACAGTAGGGACACTCGATGAGCAGCATGCGCGCTCCTAGTGGGCGACCGCGGCCGCGGCCGCCTCGTCGATGAGGTCGCCGTCGCGGAAGCGCTCGAGGGTGAAGGGCGCGTTGATCGGGTGCGGCTGATCCTTGGCGATCGTCCAGGCAAACACGTGCGCTGAACCCGGGGTGGCCTTGAAGCCGCCCGTGCCCCAGCCGCAGTTCACGTACAGGCCCGGCACGGGAGTCTTGCCGATGATCGGCGAGCGATCCGGGGTCACGTCCACGATGCCGCCCCAGCAGCGCAGCATCTTCAGGCGGCGGAACATCGGGAACAGCTCGCAGATCGCTTCCAGCGCATGGCTCGTGATGTGCAGGCCGCCGCGCTGCGTATAGGAAGTGTACGCATCGGTGCCGGCGCCGATGACCAGTTCGCCCTTGTCCGACTGGCTGATGTAGGCGTGGATGGTGTTGGACATCACTACGCACGGGAAGACGGGCTTGATGGGCTCGGAGACCAGTGCCTGCAGCGGGTAGCTCTCGAGGGGCACGCGGATGCCGGCGAGCGCCATGACGACGCTGGTACTGCCGGCGGCGGCGACCCCGATGCGCGGCGCGCGGATCACACCGCGCGTGGTCTCGACCCCGCTGACGCGCCCGCGCTCGTCCTTGAGAATGCCGGTGACCTCGCAGTTCTCGAGGATGTCGACCCCGAGTGCGTCCGCGGCGCGCGCGTAGCCCCACGCCACCGCATCGTGGCGCGCCGTGCCGCCGCGGCGCTGGAGCGCGGCCCCGAGCACCGGGTAGCGGATGTCGCCAATGTTCAGGGGCGGGCAGAAGGCCTTGGCCTCTTCCGGGCTGAGCCAGGCGTTGTCGACCCCGGCGGCGCGGTTGGCGTAAACGTGGCGCTTGAACACCTGCGCATCGTGGACGGTGTGCGCGAGCATCATCACCCCGCGCGGTGAGAACATGACGTTGTAGTTGAGGACCTGCGCCAGATCGCCCCACATCCGGACCGCGTGGTCGTAGAGCGCGGCGCTTTCCTCGAAGAGGTAGTTGGAGCGGATGATGGTGGTGTTGCGGCCGGTGTTGCCGCCGCCGATCCAGCCTTTCTCCAGCACCGCAACGTTGGTGAGACCGTGCTCGGCGGCCAGGTAGTAGGCGGCGCCGAGGCCGTGGCCGCCGCCGCCGACGATCAGCGCGTCGTAGCTCGGCTTGGGCTCGGGGCTGCGCCACTGGGGTTTCCAGTCGCGCTGGCCGCGCAGGCCCTCGAGCAGGAGCGACAGTCCGGAGAACTTCCTCATCCCGCCTCTGGTAAGCCCCGTCACCGCGTGCGCAGGTGGGGGCGCATCATGCGCCGCGCTGCGCATCGCGCCCAAGCACCTGCGCGGCGAGACTGTTGAACGGGTGCGACATCAGATGTCGCACCACGGCAGCAGGGTACCGCGGGCAGGATTTCGGGGGCGGCCCAACCACCGCTGGAAAATGGGACCGGGCACCACTTGCCAGGTGGTGCCCCGGTTCTCAGGTGGCCTCGTCAGCCGGGAGTCAGCAGAGAACGACCGAGACGGCCAGACCGCCTTCCGATGTCTCCTTGTACTTCGAGTTCATTTCCTTCGCGGTGAGGGCGAGCGCGGTGATCGTCGTATCGAAATCGACGCGCCGGTTGACCGGGAGCTCGTTGCTGGCGATCTCATAGCCGACCCACGATTTCACCGCGCCGAATGCACACCGCTCGATGCACGGCACCTGCACGAAACCGGCGACCGGGTCGCAGGTCATGCCCAGATGGTGCTCGATCGAGGCTTCCGCAGCGTTGGCCACGACCTGGGGCGGCGCATCCATGGCGGAGGCAATGAACGCAGCACCCATACCCGAGGCGATGCCGATCTCGGCCTGGCAACCCCCCTCGGCGCCAGCCAGCGTCGCATTGTGCTTGCCGAGATAGCCAACGACCGCCGCCGAGAGCAGGCCCTCGCGAATCTTCTGCTGCGAGAGCTTGGCGCCGCCTTCGCTCAGCGAATACAGCACGGCCGGTATCACGCCCGCTGAGCCGCCCGTCGGGGCAGTCACTACGAGGTGGCCACGGGCGTTCTCCTCGGAACCTGCCAGCGCATAAGACGATACCTTGCCGATCGCCCGGCGCGCCTCGCTCGGGGTGTCTTCGGAGCGCTTAAAGACTTCGCCGGCCTTGGTCTTGAGCTTGATGGGGCCGGGCAGTGTGCTGGTGGGTGCCGCAAGCCCTGACTTGACGATGTTCGTCATGGCGAGCGCGATCTTGTCGAGGAAAGCGTTGATGTCCGCCTCGCTCTTGCCGGAGACCGACACTTCGTTCGCCATCGCGACCTGCGCGAACGACAGCTTGTTCTTGTTCGCGTGGTCGACGAATTCCTTCATCGTCGCGTAGGGGTACTTTGGCGCACCCTTCTTCGGTGGCGTGTAGCCCTTCCATTCGATGAAGCCGCCGCCGACCGAGTAGTACTCCTGCTCGAGCAGGACCTTGTCGCCGGCGCCCATCAGCTTGCAGGTCATCGTGTTGGGATGCGGAAAATCGCCCTTCGGCGCATCGAATATGATGTCCTTCAGGGACACGTTGAAGCCCTTGCCGAGCTTGACCGGAAATACCTGGTCCGGCTTCGCAGCCAGTTCATCGAGGAAGGCGGGGTCGACCGTTGCCGGCTCCTTGCCCACGATCCCGGCAAGCGAAGCGCGCTCGGTGCCGTGGCCCTTGCCGGTCGCCGACAGACTGCCGTAGAGATGCACTTTCAGTGCCGTCGCCTCATCCAGCTGCGCTGCCGGCAGCTTGGTGCAGCGCTGGTAGAAATCGTAGGTAATGCGCATCGGCCCGATCGTGTGCGATGACGACGGACCAGGCCCGACCTTGTACATCTCCTCGACGACGGTCAGCACCGGCCCCTTGGAGGTCTTGTTGAGGGCCAGGTCGGGTGAGAGTTTCGTGCCGTTCGGCTTGCCCGCCGGTTTCGCCGGGGGTGTCTGTGCGCTCGCCGGGATGGGATTACCCGTCAGGGCCGCGATCGAGGTCGCGAGCGCCGTGCGCATCAGGAACGCGCGGCGGTCCCAACCCAACGGAACATCCTGCGAAACGCGCTCAGGCGCCACCGAATCGCGCCCATCCTTACCGTCGTTACTGTTCGCGGACATGGCAGGCCTCCAGCTTGTAGTTCGTGTGGCGGGGAGGGCGACTGGCTCGCCGGCTGGATCCCCTCAACTAATAGTGGTTCTCAAATGCTGCGATCATGAGATTGGCATAGCCTTATGTCCAGTACGTATTTGTGCCGGCAGAAGGGCACAGACCGGGTGCCCATGTACGACACTGGTCCGGCAGAGACAAAGTTCGGGCCGGCCGGGTAACCGAAGGAAAAACCTGGGTAAACCCCGGGCGGGGCGGCCATGCCGCGGGAACGTGTTTCGGATGAATTACGAGGCTCAGAAAGCGAGGACCGCCTGGATCATGGGCACCCATGCCGTCAGACCCGCGGTGTACGGCGTAAACGTGCCGCTGTACGGAACTTTGACCATCCGAACGACCTCCCCGGTGAGCCAGAGACGCTCCGTCGGAAGGAAATACCACTTGGCGCCGGCTCCTGCCTCCCACGAGTTGCCGAACTGTCCGAACACCATTGATCCGCGGCCATAGAGCATCAGCGTCTTGGGAATTACAAATCCGCCAGCCACGAGCTCAAAGCCCTGATCGAACGTGGATGACAGCGGCAACGGACCGTCGGCGAGAAAGTTGTCCAGCCAGCGCAGGTAGTATTGGCCGTTGAGCGCAAAGCCGTTCCACTTCACTCCCCAGTCAATCGCCCACATCCGATAAGTGGCCTTGTCGACGGTTACTCCTGGTGCGAAGGCACCGGTGGAGAACGCAAGCACGCCATCGGAGTTGTATATCGAGGTGTTCTCGGGACTTGATTGATCGAGATCTGAAAACCGGTCCTCCCTCGCCCGGGTGAACGAACTGCCGATGCGGATACGCAGGGAGTCCGAGGCAAAATAATCGTCGTACATGTTGCGCGACTTGCCCGGCGGGCCGTATTCCCCGAGCGGCTCCCACCAGAGGCTCCCGGAATACATCAGATCGGTATCAATCTTGTTGGCCGATATGTTCAAGGTATTGAGGCCATTGCCGACGAACGCCAGGTAGTACAGACCCTTGGTCAGCTCGCCGTTGGCCCATATGCCTTGCGTAAACCCCGGGCGGAAGAAGTTGTCCGCCATCGTGCGGTCGATCGCCTGGAAGAACGGAAACGTGTTGACCAGTGAGCGGCTTCCTGGAACGCCGGTGTAACCCCCGGTGAGGGTGAGGGCCTTGCTGAATTGCCAGCCGATGTTTCCGGCGATGACGATCGAGGCGGCTCCCGCGGAGGTCCAGACGGTGGAGCTGTATCGCAGCCGCGGGTCGAAAATGTAGCCACCCAGAATGAACATCGTACGGTTGACCGTGATGTCATTGCGCTTGTGGACGTCGCGGACAACACCCAGGTGGTCGGTATACGTGTCGTTGCCTGAAGTGGTGTTGAGGTAGCGCACCTGAGTATTGAGGTTGTACTTCAGCTGGAACGGCACACTCGAGTCGGCGGGGTTCTCCCAGATGACAATCCCGTCCTGATAGTGATCTGCCAGGTCCTTGAAGCCGCTCGAGACGGCGCTCTGCGGCGCAGCCGCGCCAGCCTTCGCGGGCGGCGGCGGAACAGCCGCGACCGCGCCGGGCGCACCGGCTTGCGCGCCAGCCGCCGCGGCGGCGGCCGCCGGCGCGGCTGTCGAGCCCGCAGCCTGTGCGTTTGCCGCGGCCTGGCCCTCAACCTTGCGTTGCAGGCTGTCGAGCTTCTCCATCAGCGCTTTCTGCTGCTCCTCCATCTTGCGCAGCTGCTCGTGAGCCGCAGCATTCTCGGCCTTGGCCTCCGCCACCTCCTTTTCCAGCTCGCTCAATCTGGAACCGGCTGCGGTGTCAGCCGGCGGGGCGGGAGTCTGTGCGTACACGGGGAACATGGACGCCAGGCCAACGATCGCGAGGATCGGGAACCTGACGAATGGGCTCGCTCTCAGCATAGGAGGTTCCCCCTGGCGGCCGCGCTCAGCTCACTGCGAACCTGCACTTGAGCGAGCTTCGAGTCGGTTCCCGGCGACCTTCTTCCCTGGCGCAGACAGACCGGCTCGATGACATCGCTGGCCGGTACCGAAGAACGCGCACGGCACCGACAGCAAGAATCGCACGAGGCGCCGGTTCGCGAAAGCGCTTTATGCATCCCGGCCGCCGGCGTGACGGCGCGACCCAAGCACGCACGGTGAGCCGCGGATCACCGTCGCCGTCGCCTGCAGTCTTACCCTGAGCGTCACGACGTCGGCCCCGCACGCCCGCCATCTTTCAATCCGGGCCGACTATTCCTATATTGCAGCGCTGCGTGCTCGAGCCGGCCGCGCGGGCCGGGCACTTCGATTCCGGGGGGCAATGAGAAAATGACCAACAACGCCGACACCGCTCGGACCGACAGCGGTATGGAGCACTTCGGATACAAGGAGTCGCTCGATCGCGGCATCGGCCGCTTCGGCAGCTTTGCCGCAGGGGTCAGTTACATCTCGATCCTCACCGGGACTTTCCAGCTCTTCTACTTCGGCTTCGGCAGCGCCGGACCCGCCTACCTGTGGTCGTGGCCGATGGTCCTCATCGGCCAGCTCGCGGTCGCCTTGTGCTTCATGGAGCTCGCGGCCAAGTACCCGGTCGCAGGCTCGGTCTATAACTGGTCGAAGCAGCTCGGCAGCCGCATCGTCGGCTGGTCGGCAGGCTGGCTGATGCTCACCGCTTCGATCGTTACCTTGTCGGCGGTGGTGCTGGCGCTGCAGCTGAACCTGCCGCGGCTGTGGAGCGGCTTTCAGATCATCGGCGACGGCAAGGGCCCCTACGACTTCGCGACCAACGCCGTGGTGCTGGGCACCGTCCTGATCATCTTCACCACCGTCGTCAACGCCATCGGCGTGCGGCTGATGGCGATGATCAACAGCGCCGGGGTCTTCATCGAGCTGATCGCCGCCTGCCTGATCGCGCTCATCCTGGGGCTGCACGTGGTGCGCGGACCGGCCGTGTTCTTTTCCACGCACGGCTACGGAGCCGGCACCAGCGGCGGCTTCCTCAGCGCGTTTCTGGTGGCGTCGCTGGCCTCAGGCTACGTCATGTACGGCTTCGACACCGCGAGCTCGCTGGGTGAGGAGACCGTGGAGCCGCGGCGCACCGCGCCCGTGGCGATCCTGCGCGCCATCCTCGCCTCGTTCGTCATCGGTGGCGCGATCCTGGTGTTCGCGATCATGTCGGCTCCTAACCTCAAGGACCCGCAGATCGCCAGCAGCGATGGCGGCCTGCAGTACATCGTCGAACAGGTGATGTGGGGTCCGTTGGGCAAGGTGTTCCTGGTCTGCATCGTGGTGGCGGTGACGGTGTGCTCGCTCGCGGTGCATACGGCCGCCATCCGCCTGACCTTTGCGATGGCGCGCGATAACGCGCTGCCCTTCGGAGCCAGGCTTGCCCAGGTAAATCCCGACACCCAGACGCCGATCGCCCCCGCGGTCGTGATCGGCGTGATTGCCGCCCTGATCCTGGTCGTCAACATCGGCCAGCCGAAGATCTTCACAGTGCTGACCTCGATTGCCGTCATCATGATCTACCTGGCGTACCTCATGGTGACGGGCCCGCTGCTGGTGAAGCGCCTGCGCCGGACCTGGCCGCCCGCGGATCTCGCGGCCGGCGGCTACTTCACTCTCGGCAGGTGGGGAATAGCGGTCAACGTCCTGGCGGTGCTGTGGGGAGCGGGCATGGCGCTGAATTTGGCCTGGCCGCGGGAGGCGGTGTATGGCACGCCCTGGTACAACACCTGGGGTGCCTTCGTATACACCGGGGTGATCCTCGGGACCGGCCTGCTCTGGTACGCTCTTCGCGGCCGCCGTCACATCGGCACGCTGGCCTCCCACGCAGCCACAGTTACCAGCGACCCGGTTCACGCCGAGACCTGATCCCAAGCGCGGCCTGCGCCGCGGCGCACGGAGCGCGCTTCAGCCGGCGCTGGCGGAACCGCCCTTGATGATCGTGCGCGGGTTCACGTGGCGCACGAACTCGGCCACGTACTCATCCGATGGCTGCTCGACGATCTCGCGCCCCGTGCCGCTTTGCACGATGCGTCCGCCCTCCATGATGGTCACCCGGTCACCCAGCTTCAGCGCCTCATCCAGGTCGTGACTCACGAACAGGATGGTCTTGCGCACCCGCTCCTGCAGCGCGAGCAGCTCATCCTGCAGCTTGCGGCGGATCAGCGGGTCGAGCGCCGAGAAGGGCTCGTCCATCAGCAGGATGTCGGCATCGGTGGCGAAGGCGCGCGCCAGCCCGACGCGCTGCTGCATGCCCCCCGAGAGCTCGTGCGTATAGCGGTCGGCCCACTGGGTCAGTCCCACCAGTTCGAGCTGCCGCTCGACGACCTCGCGGCGCCGCTCGGGCGGATCACCGCGCAGCTCCAGGCCGAAGCCGACGTTATCGCGCACCGTGCGCCAGGGCAGGAGCCCGAACTGCTGGAACACCATCGCGATGCGCTGGCGGCGGATGCCGCGCAGCGTCTGCGGATCGCAGCGCGCACCGATGTCGACCGTGGCAGCGCCGTCGGCGACCAGCACCTGGCCGCGCGTCACGGCATTCAGTCCGTTCGCGGCCCGCAGCAGGGTCGACTTGCCCGAGCCGGACAGTCCCATGAGCACCGAGATCTGGCCGCGCGCGACGGTGAGGGAGGCGCCGGCGACCCCGAGCACGACCCCGGTCTTCGCGGCGATGTCGCTGCGACTGCCGCCGGCATCGAGCAGCGCGAGCGCCTGCTGCAGGGCCAGTGCGCCGGCGCGCTTGTTGCCCTTGGGGGCAAAGAGAATGTCGACCGCGCGGAACTCCAGGGCGTGGTTCATGGCGCGTGGCTCTTGTCGGCGGGGCGGGTGATGCGGTCCAGGACGATCGCCAGCAGCACGATGACGAAGCCGGCCTCGAAGCCCATGCCGACCTGCACGGTGTTGAGCGCGCGCACCACCGGGACTCCGAGCCCGCCGGCCCCCACCAGGGCGGCGATTACCACCATCGAGAGGCTGAGCATGATGCACTGGGTGATGCCGGCCAGGATCGTCGGGGCAGCACTCGGCAGCTCAACCTTGAGCAGCATCTGCGAGCGCGTCGCGCCAAAGGCCTCGCCCGCCTCGCGCAGCGACTTCGGCACCGAGCTGATGCCGAGCTGGGTGAGGCGGATCGGGGCGGGCAGCGCGAAGATCACCGTGGAGATGAGACCCGGCACGACCCCGAGGCCAAAGAGCACGAGCGTCGGAATCAGGTATACGAAGGTCGGCAGCGTCTGCATCAGGTCCAGCACCGGTCGCAATCCGGCGTACAGCCCCGGGCGGTGGGCTGCGGCGATGCCGACCGGCACGCCGATCAGGCTCGACACCACGGCGGCCACGATGACCAGCGAGAGCGTCTCGAGCGTCGGCTCCCAGTAGCCCTGATTCATAATGAAGAGCAGCGCCGCCAGTACGAAGGCGACCAACGCCCAGGAGCGGCGCAGATACCAGGTGAGTGCCCCGGCGCCGAGGAGCAGCAGCCACGAGGGCGTGAAGCGCAGCAGCGCGGTCAGCCCGTCGACGCTGCCACGGATCACGGCGGAGACCGCGTTGAAGAAGCCCCGGCCGTGGGTCTTGACGTAGTCGATGGCCACCGCGACCGAGTCCCCGACCGGCAGCTTGTGGTCGGCGAGCCAGCGCTCGAGGCTGAACCCGCCGGAGAGCTTGGTCGTGGTGCGCAGCGCGGCGAGCGCCGGGCGGCCGTCGTAGGTGGTCACGCCGTCGAGCCACGCGGCCACCGTCACGGGATTGCTCTTGAGGAAGGTGGCGGCGGCCACCTCGGCGGGCAGGTGGCGGTTCAGCATGTCATCCATCACGCGGCTCTCCTGCTGCGTGGTGAAGGTGAGGTTGCGCAGCAGGCGACCGATATTCGGGCACTCGGCGGAGTAGCCCGTGCGGGTGTTGGTGTAGACCGCCGCCTCGCCGTAGTTCGGACCGAACACCGCATCGCCGCCGGAGAGGTAGCGGATGTCGAAGCGCATGTTCATCGGGTGCGGGTCCCAGGCGAGGAACACGATCGGCTGGTGGACGCGGTAGGCACGCTCGACCTCCGCGAGCATGCCCTGTTCGCTCGACTCGATGAGCGTGAAGGCACCGAGGCCGAAGAGGTTCTGCTTGAGCATCGACAGCACCAGGCGGTTGCCGTCGTTGCCCGGCTCGATGCCGTAGATCTTGGAGTTCAGCTGCGGGGCGAAGTGCTCGATGTCGGCGAAGCTGCGCAGGCCTGCCGCGTAGGTGTAGGCCGGCACCGCCAGGGTGTACTTGGCGCCCGTGAGGTTGGCGCGCCCCACCTCGACCGAGCCATCCGCGACGTAGCTTCTGCGGTCGCCCTCCTGAGCAGGCATCCAGTTGCCGAGGAAAATATCGATGTCCTTGTTCTTCAGCGAGGCGTAGGTGACCGGCACCGACAGCACCGTGATCTGCGTCTTGTAGCCGAGGCGCTTGAGCAGGGCGCTGAAGACCGCGGTCGTGGCGGTAACGTCGGTCCAGCCGATGTCAGCCAGGCGTACCAGCTGGCAGGCGGGGGGGTCGGCGCCCTGCGCCGGGACTGCCTCGGCGGCGGCTGCCACCCCCGGCAGCGCCGCCGCCAGCAGCAGCAGGGCGAGCGCGCGCAGGGCGGGGCGCATCGGGCGGAGGGGGAGATCAGTAGGCGCCATGAGCGCTCCTCGGCTGAGTGGGTCGCTATCCGGCTTGACCGCCGGCAGTGTGCGACTTCATGATTCTGGTCGGGACTTGAATAGCCGTTTAACCGACACGCTGTCAAGTCCCTGAAGTCAGGGCAAGTGCCTGAGGAGACAGGAAGTATCGACTTCCGAACAGCAACGTCCCCGGGCACTCTAGACGCTCTGTGAAGACGGGTCGGAGCGTGGCATTGAACAGGCAATCAACCACTACGCGTGACCTCGGCGGACGCGGTACGCCGCCCGCGAGGGACGAGGGCGAGGACGCCCGGCGCAGCCAGCTGATCGAAGTCACGATCGATAGTCTGGCCGAAGTCGGCTACGTCGGCACCACGCTCGCGGAGATCGCGCGCCGCGCCGGCGTCTCCGCCGGTCTCGTGGCGCATTACTTCGGCGACAAGGACTCGCTGCTGGAAGCCGCCTTCCGTGCCCTCGCGCGCCCGCTCGCCGCGCGCGTGCGTGCGCGCCTGGGGCTCGCCCACACCGCACGCGGCCGCGTGCAGGCAGTCATCGACACCAACCTCGCGCCGGAGGAATTCGACCGGCGCATGGGCACGGCCTGGCTCGCGTTCTGGGGTCAGGTGCTGCACGTCGAGGGGCTCAAGCGCGTCCAGACCGCCTACCAGAAGCGCATGCTGTCGAACCTGCGCAACGACCTGCGCGCGATGATACCGGGCGAGGAAGCGCGCAGCCTCGCCGCCATGATCGCCGCGATGATCGACGGGGTGTGGCTGCGTGCGGCGCTGTCGGAGTGGCAGGAGGCCGACAGCGAGAGCGCCCGCGCACTGCTGACCGCCTTCGTCGACGGGCGCCTCAAGGACTTCGCGAGCGCGAGCGCGCCCGCGGCGGCGCCCGGGCGGCCGCCGCGCACCGAGCCCGCCGCCACGAGTTTCCGCGTCATCAACCCCGCCAACGGCGCCGTGCTCGCGGAGCTCGCCATCGACGGCGCCGCGCAGGTCGAGGCGGCGGTGACGCGTGCGCAGGCCGCGCAGCAGGAGTGGGCGGCGCTTACCGGAGCCGAGCGCGGGCGCATCCTCATGCAGGCCGCGCGGTTGCTGCGCGCGCGCAACGACGAGCTCGCCGAGCTCGAGACGCGCAATACCGGCAAGCCCATCCTGGAGACGCGCACGGTTGATGTGGTCTCGGGCGCGGAGTGCCTGGAGTACTACGCCGGACTTGCCGGCGGCATCGCCGGGGAGCACCTGGACTTCGGGCCGGCCGCCTTCGGTTACACCCGCCGCGAGCCCCTCGGGGTCGTGGCCGGGATCGGGGCCTGGAACTACCCCCTGCAGATCGCCTGCTGGAAGTCCGCGCCGGCGCTCGCCTGCGGCAACGCCATGCTGTTCAAACCCTCCGAGCTCACCCCGCTCACCGCGGTGCGCCTCGCGGAGATCTACCGCGAGTCGGGAGTGCCGGCCGGGGTGTTCCAGGTCGTGCAGGGACTCGCGGACACCGGGCGGCTGCTGACGCGCCATCGGCAGATCCGCAAGGTCTCGCTCACCGGCGAGGTCGGCACCGGCAAGGCGGTGATGGCCGATGCAGCCCAGACGCTCAAGCAGGTGACGCTCGAGCTCGGCGGCAAGTCCCCGCTCATCGTGTTCGAGGATGCGAGCATCGCCAACGCCGTCGCCGGGGCGATGCTCGGCAACTTCTACTCCGCGGGCGAGGTGTGCTCGAACGGCACGCGGGTATTCGTCCACCGCAGTATCCGCGCCCAGTTCATCGAGGAGCTGCGCTCGCGCACCCAGGCGATGAAGATCGGCAATCCGCTCGATCCTGCGACCCAGGTCGGCGCACTCATCTCGCGCGAGCACATGGAGAAGGTGCTCGGCTTCATCGCCCGCGGCCGCGCCCAGGGGGCACGGCTGGTCACCGGCGGCGCGCGCGTGACCAGCGGTGATCTGGCCAACGGCTTTTTCGTCGCGCCCACGGTGTTCGAGGCCTGCCGCGACGACATGGACATCGTGCGCCAGGAGATCTTCGGACCGGTGATGGCGGTGCTCGAGTTCGAAGACGAGGCCGAGGTGATCGCGCGCGCCAACGCCACCGAGTTCGGGCTGTCGGCGGCGGTGTTCACCCGTGACCTGGCACGCGCTCATCGCGTGATCGCGCAGCTGCAGGCCGGCACCTGCTGGATCAATCACTACAACGTCACGCCCGTGGAGCTGCCGTTCGGCGGCGTCAAGCTCTCCGGGCTCGGGCGCGAGAACGGCCGCGCGGCGCTCGAGCACTACACGCAGCTGAAGAGCGTGTACGTGGCGCTGCGGGACATCGCCGCGCCTTACTGACGGCGGCGGCACACTCAACAGACCGTGAGCGAGGAAACCTTCGACTACGTCATCGTCGGGGCCGGCTCGGCCGGCTGCGTGCTGGCCGACCGCCTGAGCGAGGACGGCAAGAGCAGTGTGCTCGTGCTCGAGTACGGCGGCTCGGACCGGAGCCTGTGGATCCAGATGCCGAGCGCACTGTCGATCCCGATGAACATGGAGCGCTACGACTGGCGCTATTACACCGAGCCCGAGCCCAATCTCGACAACCGCCGCCTGCACACCCCGCGCGGCAAGGTGCTCGGCGGCTCCTCCTCGATCAACGGCATGGTGTACGTGCGCGGCAATGCCCAGGACTTCGAGGGCTGGGAGTCGCTCGGGGCGAGCGGCTGGAGCTACCGCGACGTGCTGCCGTACTTCAAGCGCGCCGAGGCGCGCGCCGAGGGTGGGGATGACTACCGCGGCGCCGACGGCAAGCTCGCCACGCGCCGCGGGCTCCTCACTAACCCCCTGCACGGCGCCTGGCTCGACGCCGGCCGCCAGGCGGGTTACCTGCTGACCGAGGACATGAACGGCTACCAGCAGGAGGGCTTCGGGCGCATGGACATGACGGTCGGTGCCGGCCGTCGCTGCAGCGCCGCCAATGCCTACCTGCGCCCGGCCATGCGCCGCGCCAACCTCGCGGTGCGCACCCACGCCTTCGTGACGCGGGTGCTGTTCGAGGGCACGCGCGCCACGGGTGTGCGCTACCGCCGCGGCGACGTGCGCCACGAAGTGCGCGCGCGGCGCGAGGTGATCCTCGCCGCCGGTCCGATCAACTCCCCGCAGCTGCTGAAGGTCTCCGGTGTCGGCCCAGGGGAGGAGCTGGCCGAGCTCGGCATCGGCGTGCGGCACGAGCTGCCCGGGGTGGGCGAGAACCTGCAGGACCATCTCGAGTTCTACTTCCAGGTGGCCTCGAAGGAGCCCGTCACGCTCTATAGCCAGATGTCGCTGTGGCGCCGCGCGCTCATCGGCGCGCGCTGGCTGCTGCGGCACGACGGCTTGGGCAGCAGCAATCATTTCGAGACCGGCGGCTTCATCCGCAGCCGCGCCGGGGTCGCCTATCCGGACATCCAGTTTCACTTCCTGCCGCTGGCGGTGAGCTACGACGGCTCCTCGCTCGCGCACGAGCACGGCTTCCAGGCGCACGCGGGCCCGATGCGCTCGCGGAGCCTCGGATGGGTGCGCCTGCGCTCAGCCGAGCCGCGCGAGCCGCCGCGCATCTTCTTCAACTACATGTCGCGCAGCGAGGACTGGGCGGAGATGCGCGCCTGTGTGCGCCTCACCCGCGAGATCTTTGCGCAGCGCGCCTTCGATCGCTACCGCGGACGGGAGATCGCCCCCGGTGAAGCCGTGCGCACCGATGCCGAGATCGACACCTTCATCCGCGCGCGCGCCGAGAGTGCCTACCACCCCTGCGGCACCTGCCGCATGGGCGCGGCCGCCGACCCGCTCGCGGTGGTCGACCCGCAGGGACGCGTCATCGGCCTGGAGAGCCTGCGCGTGGTGGATTCATCGGTCATGCCGGCCATCACCACCGGCAACCTGAACGCCCCGACGATCATGCTGGCGGAGAAGCTCGCGGATGCGATCCGCGGACGCGCACCGCTGTCGCCGGCGGCGCTGCCCTTCTACCAGGCCGGCAACTGGCAGAGCGCGCAGCGCTAGCTGCGCGCGGCGGCTAGTCCCGGTAGCGCGTCAGCGCGTCCCCAAGGGCCTCTTTGAGGGGGCCGAGCCAGGGCTCGTAGTGGCGCCACTGCTCCAGTCCCTCGCGGTAGATGGGCTGGCGCACCTGCTCGGAGCTCGCCGTGCGCACGCTGCGCTCGGTCTTGTGGAACTCGAGGCAGGCGCTCTCGAAGGGCAGCTCGCAGTACTCGAGCAGGCGGCGCACCTGGCCCTCGAGGTCGTCGACCAGCTCCTCGTGCTGCACGCGCAGGATCCGCCCGGGCAGCACCTCTTCCCAGTGGTGCATGAGCTCGAGATAGGTGCGGTAGTAGCGGGCGATGTCCTCCAGCCCGTAGGCGAACTCCTGGCCGTAGGCAAACAGCTGCTTGAAGTTGCCGAAGCAGCAGGCCATGGGCTCGCGCCGCGCATCGATGATCTTCGCCTTCGGCAGCATCAGGTGGATGAGCCCGAGGTGGCGGAAGTTGTTCGGCATCTTGTCGATGAAGCGCGCCCGGCCGCTGCGGTAGCTGCGGGTGTCGGCCAGGTACTTCTCGCCGAGGCGGCGGAACTCCTCCGGCGCCATGCTGGCGAGCACTGCGGGGTAGTGCGGCTCCTCCGCGCCTGCTTCCCGCCCCTGCAGCGCCACCACGATGCGCGGGATGTCGGCGAGCTCCTGCGTGCCCTCGACGGCGGAGTGCGAGGCGAGGATCTGCTCGATCAGGGTCGAGCCCGAGCGCGGCAGGCCGACGACGAAGATGGGATCGGGATCCGGCGCGCCGGTGGCGGCGTGGCGCGCGAACAGCTCGCGGGTGCACACCTCGATCTGCAGGCGCGTGTTGCGCTCGAAGACCTCCGGGCGATAGCGGCTGGTCGCGCGCCTGAGCGCGTTGCCGCGCGCGTAGTACTCGAAGGAGGCGCCGTAGTCGCCGCGGTCCTCGAGGGCCTTGCCGAGCGCGAAGCACAGATGGTAGCGGTCATCGCTGCCGGTCGCCGGATCGGCCTCGGCCGCGCGCATGGCCGCAATCTCGGTCTCCGGGAAGCGGTAGGTCTTGAGGTTAGCGAGACTCCAGTACGCATCCCCGTAGCCGCGGCGCTGCGCAACGGCGGTGCGGTATTCCGTGATGGCAGCGTCGGTCCTGCCGAGGGTCTTCAGCGAGTGCGCGATCGACAGGTGCAGCTCGGCCGGCTGTGCGGCTCCCGCGAGCAGCTCGCGGTAGCGGCCCAGCGCCTCCTCGTGCTGGCCGAGACCGACGTAGGTCATCGCCTCGAGCGTGCGGTAGTTGCGGTTGTCCGGCTCGGCACGCAGCAGTTCCGCGACCTGCGCGTGCGCCTGTACGTAGAGGTGACGCCGCGTGAGCACCTGGGCGTAGTCAAAGCGCGCCGCCTGGTAGGTCGGGGCGAGCTCGAGCACGCCCTCGAGCAGGAGCTGCGCGTCATCGAGCGCGTCGTGGTCGATGCCGATCTTGGCGAGCAGGCGCATGGCCTCGATGTGGTGCCCGTGGCGCTGCAGGAAGCCACGGATCAGCACCTCGGCTTCGGCGACGTCGCCATCGGAGTACAGCGCAGTGGCGGCCACGATCTCGGGCGGCAGCCCTTTGAGGGTGGCGACGTGCGCGGCGGCGGCGGCGGCGTTGTCGGCCTCGCGGCGCATCCGGTACAGGCCCTCGAGCATGCTCCAGCTGGCCGGCAGCGCCGGATTGATGTTCACCGCGCGCAGGAAGGCCGCGATCGCCTCGGCGGCCTGGCGCTGCGCGACGTGGCACTGGCCGCGTTCCTGGAACAGGCGGCTGAAGCGCGGGTGCAGGCTCTCGAGGCGCGCCAGCGTCGCGAGCGCCCCGGTGATGTCCCCGCTCATGCGCTGCGCATGTGCGCGCAGGTAAAGGACGTCGCGGTTCTCGGGCACGCGCTCGAGGAGCGCGGCGGTCGGCGCGAGCGCCTCGCGGAAGCGACCGCCCTCGACCAGGCGGCGAATCTGCTGGACTTCGGTTTCGACGGAGGAGGGGGCGTGCATGCGAGGAGAGCGAGCTTACCGCCCCGCTGCGCGCGGCGCACCGGTGGCGGTGCAGCCCTGCGGGCTGCGCCGCCGCCGTGGGTGGCTCGCTTAGAAGTGGTAGCCGAACTCTGCGCCGAGCACCCGCGGCCGCAGCGGGGTCTGCGACACGATGAACTGGTCGGTGCTCACGAACGTGCTGGCGTTCGAGTTGCTGATGTTCTCGCCGAAGATGTTCAGGTACCACGCATCCTTGGCGATGCCGATGGAGGCGTTGTAGCTGGTGTAGGCCGGGTTTTCGAAGCGCAGGCGGCCGGTAGTGACCGCACCGGCCTGGGCCAGCGACGGGTTGGAGCCCGCCTGGGTGAAGGAGTGCGCGGTGTGGAAGGCGCCGGCCTGGATCCACGGCGAGATGCCGTTCGCGAGCGTCCATTCGTAGCGGGCGTGCACGCTGAACTGGTTCGGCGGCGCGTTCGCGCTCGGCGAGCCGGACGGACCGAACGGGTTCTCGAACGCCTGGCAGTTCTGGCCCGCCGAGTCGCAGTACTGCGAGAGCGGCTTGCCGTAGTTGACGCTCTGCGGGTTGTTGACGATGAGCTGCGGCGAGTTGGTCTGCTCGCTGCTGTTGATGGCGTGCGAGAACTGCAGCGTGAGCCCGGTGGTGATGCGCGCGCTGATGACGTTCTCGATGCCGCGGATACGGAAGTTCTGGCCGTTGGTGTTGAAGAAGATGTTGCCGATCAGGCCGGGGTTGAAGAACGCCACCTGCACGTTGTCCCAGTTCTCCTGGTAGACCGCGCCGTTCCACTGCAGGCGGTGTGCGAAGAACTCAGTCTTCCAGCCGATCTCGTTGTTGGTGAGTTTGTCGGACTGGTACGAGGAGGGCAGGATGTACTGCTGTACGCCGTTCTGGTCGTAGGCGTGCAGCGTGCCGCCGTTCTGGTTGAAGCCGCCCGGCCGGAAACCCTGCGAGAAGGTGTAGTACACCATCGCGTCCGGGGTGATATGCCAGGTGAGGTTGGCGCGGCTCTTGAAGCCGCTCTCGGTGTCGTACAGGTGCTGCTTGTTCAGGTCGTAGTTGCTGTTCAGGCAGCCGTTGGGGTTGGCGGTGCCCGGACCCGCCGCTCCCTGCTCGAAGCAGTAGAAGCTGCCCGAGACGCTGCCGGCCGACATGTTGTCGAAGCGGAACCAGCGCGTGCCGGCGGTGATGGTCAGCACCTTGGGCACGATGTCGAAATCGACCGAGGCGAACAGGGCGTCCTGCTTGGTCGAGCGGATCGTGTCCTGGTAGAAGGACGTGTTGGGCCCGAGGATCCCGGGGTTCACGACGCTGGTGCCCGGAGCGGTGCCGATGGGCGTGAAGCAGCCGGTGTCCCCGGGTGAGCCGGGCACGTCCGAAGTGCACGGTGGTACGTTCTTGTAATTCCAGCCGGTCTGATCGTAGAGGGTGTTCTTTTCCCAGAAGCCGCCGACGATGGCGCGCAGGCGCCAGTCGTCCGGGGTGCTGAAACGCAGCTCGTGCTGCTCGTGCTTGTTCTGCTCGTCGGAGTGCCAGGTGGCGCTCGGGGAGAAGCAGGTCGAGGTCAGCGTCGGGTCGTAGACCGTCGGGCCGTAGCACTGGTAGTAGCCGGCGTACACGCCGCGCGCGTAGTTGGTGTAGTCACCGACCTGCTCGACGTCGCGGCTAAGGTAGCCGCCCGTATAGACGGCCTTGATGGGCCCGAACTTGCCGTTCAGCGTCCACTGGGTGAAGGAGAAGCGGTCCTTGTCGAAGGAGTTGTTGAACAGGGTCACCTCGAGGGGCTGCAACGGCTGGCCGTCCGAGCCGTTCGGCTGCTGGTAGAACACCCCGCGCGCATCCATCATCTGGTAGGACTGCGTGACCAGGAGGTCCCAGTCATCGTTCCACTTGTTCAGCCACTCGACGCGCAGCCCCTGGTAGGTCACCGGGTTGATGGCGCGCGCCGCGAACGGGCCGTTGTTGATCGAGGGGCTGTTGGGGGGCACGCAGTAGCCGCTGTTGGGCTGGCCGTCCGGGCAGTTACCGAGCGCGTCGGCCGGGTACTGCGCATAGTGGATGCCGACGTCGGTGTTCTTGCGGTGAAAGGTGGCCGGGACGTTGTCGATGTAGCCGCCGCGGCGGTCGTCGTAGATCACGCCGCGTATGGCCATGCTGCCCTCGACCAGCGGCAGGTTGATCACGGCGGTGAGGTTGGTGTTGTCCTGGCCGTGCGCGGTCGTGCCATAACCGGCCTGCACGTTGCCCTCCACCACATCCAGCTTCGGCTGGTTGGTGATGTAGCGGATCACGCCGGCCTCGGCGCCGGCACCATAGAAGGTGCCCTGCGGTCCCTCGAGGACCTCGATGCGATTCAGGTCGGCAGCGTAGACGTCGAGGTT
>Ga0335083_10004111_pt1 | contig 18637 bp, 16 predicted proteins | sample Lox_Sample_42_FD_206716 | JGI IMG/M metagenome (GOLD analysis project Ga0335083, IMG submission 206716) | Soil microbial communities from Loxahatchee National Wildlife Refuge, Florida, United States - Lox_Sample_4.2 | ecosystem: Environmental > Terrestrial > Soil > Wetlands | place: USA...
CATCAAGGTCTACAAGATCACGGCCGTGTTCGAAATCGGCATGTCCGAATATGATTCCGCTTTCGTGTTCATGCCGCTGAAGGAGGCGCAGGCCTATTTCAACCGCGCCGGCGACGTCACCGCGATTGAGGTCTATACGGACAATCCTGACCGCGTCGACAGCTACCGAAAAGCTGTGCACGACGCGGCGCAAAGGCCGATCTACATGATCGACTGGCGGCAACGTAACGCAACGTTCTTCAATGCACTGCAGGTCGAACGAAACGTGATGTTTCTCATCCTGACGCTGATTGTTCTGGTGGCCGCGCTCAATATCGTGTCCGGCCTCATTATGCTGGTGAAGGATAAGGGCCAGGACATCGCCATTCTGCGCACGATGGGCGCGACGCAAGGCGCGATCATGCGCGTGTTCTTGATTACCGGCGCCTCCATCGGGGTGATCGGCACTCTGGTCGGCTTGCTTCTCGGAGTCATCGTTTGTCTCAACATCGAGAACATTCGGCAATTTCTCTCCTGGCTCACCAACACGGAGTTGTTTTCCCCCGAGCTTTATTTCCTGTCGCATCTGCCCGCCGACATGGATACCAGCGAGACGACCGCGGTAGTGATAATGGCGCTGATGTTGTCGTTGTTGGCGACGCTTTATCCCTCATGGCGCGCCGCGCGTCTCGATCCGGTAGAGGCGCTGCGTTATGAGTGAAACCATGGTCGCCGAAGTTGAGGTCAGGCAGGACGCGGAAGAGGAGATACCTATCCTGTTCCTGCATGGCGTCGAACGGCATTATCGCCAAGGCAGTGCGACGCTGCATATCCTCAACGGCGCCGATCTCGCACTTTGGGGCGGACAGTCGGTCGCGCTGGTGGCGCCCTCGGGAGCCGGCAAGTCCACGCTTCTCCACATTGGCGGTCTGCTTGAGCATCCCGACCGCGGCGAGGTTTACATCGACGGCCGCGCGACGGCCATTCTTTCCGACACCGAACGCACGCGCATTCGCCGCCGGGAAATCGGCTTCGTTTATCAGTCCCATCATCTGCTGGCGGAATTCTCGGCCCTGGAAAACGTGCTACTGCCGCAGATGATCCGTGGCCTTTCGCGTTCGGAGGCGAGAGCCCGCGCGGTCGAGCTGCTCGGCTACCTTGGGCTTGAGGAACGGCTCAGCCATCGGCCCGCGGAGCTATCGGGCGGCGAACAGCAGCGAGTGGCGATTGCGCGCGCGGTCGCTAACGCGCCGCGCATCCTGTTGGCCGACGAGCCGACCGGCAACCTTGATCCGCATACGGCCGATCACGTGTTTGCGGCGCTGACGCAACTCGTGCGGGCTTCCGGCGTCGCCACGATCATCGCCACGCACAACATGGAGCTCGCCGCGCGTATGGACCGGCGCGTCACTTTGCGCGAGGGTGTGGTGGAGGAGCTAGATTAGACAATAAAAGATCCCTCGCCGCGGTGAGGCGGCGAGGGATCGATCACACTGCACGCAAATTCCGCTGTGCCGTGTATTTCTGCGAGATCGTCGGGGCCCCCTACGCCAACCCCCAGACCCCGATTGTGGCCGTCGGAATCCGCGTCAAAGCTGACAGTGGGCGAGCCGAACCGCGTCCTGCAGAAAACTCTCCATCGCGGCTACCGTAAAATCGAAGAGCCCGCTGTCCATTCACTTTGACATTTCGGCATAAATATTTGGGGAAACGGAACTTTCTGATTCCGGAGCTGGAACTTGGGTGGTGGGCCAGTTCGACCCACTGCCGGAACTTGACATAAGAACAAAAAACGAACATTGTTCTTGCTTAGTTCTAAGGGGGGCATAGGCAATGTTGAAGGCTGTGATCCACGAAGCTGCCGCGCTGGCGTCGCTTACGTTGTTCGTTGGGATGATCGCTATCTGGTCGCAGGTGCTGAGTAATCTCTAACCTTGCTCGGTTCTTTCGGCGTCATCCCGCGCTTGTCGCGGGCATCCACGGCGAGAGGGCGCGGTGTGAATTGATTTGCGTAACCGCAGCCGAGCCATGAAGGCGTCCTGCGAAAAGCGGGCATAGCCTTGCTGCGCGCGGCTTTGACGGTGGACTTGAGAGTCAAGCGCCCCCAATCTGAGCGGGACAGCAGAATCACAAACGACATGCCCGCACTCGATTTTGTGCACCTGCACGTGCACTCATCCTATTCGCTTTTGGAAGGCGCGCTGACAATTCCGCGCCTTGCGGAGCTTGCTAAAACCGACAAGCAAGCGGCCCTTGCGCTCACCGATACGGATAACATGTTTGGGGCGCTCGAGTTCTCCGAGAAGCTCGCCGGTAGCGGAATTCAGCCGATCATAGGCTGCGCGCTGGCAGTCGACTTCGGCGATACCGATTCTGGCGCTCGTGCCGTCACCGCTGCGCAGGAACGACCGCGCATCGTCATGCTTGCCGCGCGAGAGGCGGGGTATCGCAGCCTTATGCGGCTGAACTCTCGGGCTTTTCTGGAGACCCCTCCTAATGAGCAGCCGCACCTCAAGGTCGATTGGCTGCGCGAGCAAACCGATGGCGTCATTGCGCTGACCGGCGGTCCGGGCGGGCCGCTCGATACCGCAATCGCCGGAGGGCAGAGCCACCTTGCCGGCACCAGGCTTGCGGCACTGTACGAGCTGTTCGGCGACCGACTTTATGTGGAACTGCAGCGCCACGGCCGCGCCCGCGAGCGACAGACCGAGCCGCATCTGGTCGAGCTTGCCTATGCCCATGGGATTCCACTCGTTGCCGCCAACGAGCCATTTTTTGCTACAGCCGCCGATTACGAAGCTCATGACGCGCTGATCTGCATCGCCGAAGGCCGTCTCATCGCCGAAGGCAATCGCCGCCAGCTGACTGCGGAGCATTGTTTCAAGACTCGCGCCGAGATGGTCGATTTGTTCCACGATCTCCCCGAGGCTCTGGCCTCGACTGTCGAAGTCGCGCAGCGTTGTGCCTTCCGGCCGCACACGCACCAGCCGATACTGCCGCGCTTTACCATTAGCGGTGCCGCCGCCGATGAATCGGCGGAGCTGCACCAGCGCGCCGAAGAAGGACTCAAGATCCGCATTGCGAGAGCCGGCATCGCGCCCGGGCATACGGAAGACGAATATCGCGAGCGGCTCGCTTTCGAGCTCGACGTCATCGAGCGCATGAAATATCCGGGCTATTTCCTCATCGTCGCCGACTTCATCCAATGGGCGAAGGCGCAAGGCATTCCTGTCGGACCGGGCCGCGGTTCTGGTGCGGGCTCGCTCGTCGCCTATTCGCTCACCATCACCGACCTCGATCCGATCCGCTTCGGTTTGCTGTTCGAGCGGTTCCTCAACCCCGATCGTGTGTCGATGCCGGACTTCGACATCGATTTCTGCCAGGAGCGGCGCGACGAAGTCATCCGCTACGTTCAGCAACGGTACGGCCGCGATCAAGTCGCGCAGATCATCACCTTCGGCACGCTGCAGGCGCGCGGCGTGCTGCGCGATGTCGGTCGTGTGCTGCAGATGCCCTACGGACAGGTGGACAAGCTCTGCAAGCTGGTGCCGCAGAACCCGGCGGCGCCCGTTTCCCTCGCCCAGGCGATCGAGGGCGAGCCGAAGCTGCAGGCCGAACGCGATAGCGATCCGGTGGTCAAGCGCGCCTTCGATATCGCCAAGAAGCTCGAGGGATTGAACCGCCACGCCTCAACCCACGCTGCCGGCATCGTCATCGGCGACCGGCCGCTGACCGAGCTCGTGCCCCTCTACCGCGATCCGAAATCCGACATGCCGGTCACCCAGTTCAACATGAAATGGGTGGAGCAGGCGGGGCTGGTGAAATTCGATTTTCTCGGTCTCAAGACACTGACCGTGCTCGATCGCGCGGTGAAGCTGGTGAAACGCCGCGGCATCGCTATCGACCTGTTGAAGATTCCGCTCGACGACCCCAAGACGTTCGAGATTCTGGCGCTCGGCGATACGGTTGGCGTGTTCCAGGTGGAAAGCCAAGGCATGCGGCGGGCGCTCATCGACATGCGGCCGGATCGTTTTGAAGACCTGATCGCGCTCGTTGCGCTCTACCGGCCGGGCCCCATGGCGAACATCCCGACCTATTGCGCGCGCAAGCTCGGCTACGAGCCGATCGAATATCTGCATCCCAAGTTGGAGCCGATCCTGGCGGCCACCTACGGCATCATCACCTATCAGGAACAGGTGCAGCAGATCGCGCGCGAACTCGCCGGCTACAGTTTGGCGGAAGCCGACATTCTGCGCCGCGCGATGGGCAAGAAGATCAAGAAAGAGATGGACGCGCAGCGCGGCCGCTTCCTTGCCGGCGCGACTGAACGCGGCTTCGACAGGGCGCTCGCCGATACGATTTTCGATGCTTGCGCGAAATTTGCCGAATACGGCTTTAACAAATCGCACTCGGCGCCTTACGCGCTGCTCACCTATCAGACCGCGTACATGAAAGCGAACTACCCGGTCGAGTTCCTGGCCGCAACGATGACGCTCGATCTCGGCAATACCGACAAGCTGTCGGAGTTTCGCGCCGAAGCCGAACGTCTGGGCATTCGGCTCGATCCACCCTCAATCAACCGCTCAGGCGTCGAATTCGAGGTTGAAGGCAATACGATCATCTATGCGCTCGCGGCACTCAAAGGGGTCGGCAAGCAAGCGGTTGAATCGATCATCGCGGCGCGCGACGGCGGCATGTTTGCCGACCTCGGCGACTTTGCCGCACGCATGAACCCGCGCGCTGTGAACAAACGGGTATTGGAGAGTCTTGCAGCGGCCGGAGCCTTCGACGCGCTTGAGCCAAACCGCGCCCGCGTATTTGCCGCTCTCGACGCGCTCCTCAGCCGCGCACAGCGCGCCTACGATACGGCAAGCGTCGGACAGAGCGAACTTTTTGGCGGCGCGTCCTCGCGCGAAGGCATCGTTCCACCGCAGGTCGAGCCTTGGTTGCCCGCCGAACGTCTGCGCCGGGAATACGAAGCGATCGGCTTTTTCTTGTCTGGGCATCCGCTGGACGATTATGCCGCGGTGCTGAAGAAACTGCGCGTTCAGCCGTGGGCCGAGTTTGCGCGCGCGGTGAAGAACGGCGCGACCGCCGGCCGCGTCGCCGGCACGGTCGTTGCGCGCACTGAACGGCGCACGCGCACCGGAAGCAAAATGGGCATCATCGGTCTGTCCGATCCGACCGGCCATTACGAGGCGGTGATCTTCGCCGAAGGACTCGCTGAGCATCGCGATCTTCTGGAGCCGGGCAATGCGGTGCTCTTGTTTCTGTCGGCGGAAATCCAGAGCGACGAGGTTCGCGCGCGCATCCAGTCGGTTGAGCGGCTCGACAGCGCGGCGGCCAATCTGCACAAGGGGCTGCGTATCTTCCTGCGCGATCAAAAGCCGATCGAGGCGCTGGCCAAGCGCCTCGAGCCGGCGCGTCCAGGGCCGGCAAACGGCGACGGCGAGGTGAGCATGGTATTGCTGCTGGACAAAGGTGCGGAAGTGGAGGTGAAGCTCCCCGGCCGTTTTAAGGTTTCGCCGCAAATCGCCGGCGCCATCAAGGCGGTGCCCGGCGTGGTGCAGGTCGAAGCGCTCTAGCGCTTGCTCTTCATCAGCGCATCGCGCTGCTTGGTCAGTTTTTCAAGTTCTTCGGTCTGTTGTGCGATGCGATCGGCATTGCGGGATTCATCCGTGGCGCCCGACATCGCAGCCGCCTGCTCGATAAGCTGTCGAATATTGTCGCGCAAAATCGCGATGCGGTCGTCAAGTTCGGCGAGCGAAAGCGAGCTGCTGTCGTCGGGCATCTGCCTCTCCCTGGAAATCAAAACTGGCTGGGCTAAGCCCTACCATAAGCGACCGACAGCCGCCTTGCTTCCCTAAGATCATCCCTATATAAGCCGGGCATCACTCACGCGGACGAAGGCTTTAGGCCCCGACAATGGGTCAAAAAGGCCGTCCGGTGGCCCAAAAGGCCTCACAACCGTCCGCGGTGGATTAACCGGAGAACACTATGGCGCTACCTGACTTTTCGATGCGTCAGCTTCTGGAAGCTGGCGTGCATTTTGGCCACCAAGCCCACCGTTGGAACCCGAAGATGGGGCAGTACATCTTCGGCACCCGCAACAACATCCACATCGTCGATCTCGCACAGACAGTGCCGATGCTGCATCACGCACTGCAGGCGGTGAGCGATACCGTCGCCAAGGGCGGCCGCATTCTCTTCGTTGGCACCAAGCGGCAGGCGCAGGATGCAATCGCCGAAGCGGCCAAGCAATCGGCGCAATATTATGTGAATTCACGCTGGCTCGGCGGCACATTGACGAATTGGAAGACGATCTCCGGCTCGATCCAGCGGTTGCGCAAGCTCGACGAGATGCTGAATTCGGGTGAATCCGGCGGCTATACTAAGAAAGAGCGCCTCACGATGCAGCGCGAGCGCGACAAACTCGACCGTTCGCTCGGCGGCATCAAGGACATGGGCGGAGTGCCCGACCTCCTGTTCGTTATCGACACCAACAAGGAAGACATCGCTATCAAGGAAGCGCGGCGTCTCGGCATCCCGGTTGCGGCGATTGTCGATACGAACTGCGATCCAGACGGCATCACCTACGTCGTGCCCGGTAACGATGACGCAAGTCGAGCCGTGTCGCTTTACTGCGATCTTGTCGCCAAGGCTGCGATCGAAGGCATCTCTCGGGCGCAAGGAGAAATGGGCATCGACATCGGCGCAGCGGAAAAGCCGGTGATCGCGGAGCAGATTCCGACCGCGCCCGCCGCCGGCGATCTCGGTTTCGAACAACTACCCGGACCGCGCGGCGTTGCCGACGACCTGAAGAAATTGCCGGGCGTGTCACCTGCTATCGAGAAGCAGCTCAACGATCTGGGCCTCTTCCATTACTCGCAAATCGCCGAATTCAATGAAAAGGCGGCGCATAACGTCGGCGAAGAAGTTGGCTTGCCCGGCCGCGTCCCCGCCTGGATCGCTAAGGCGAAGGAGCTGACGGCGGAAGCGGAGTAGGACGCGGTTGAGCACCGCGGCGGCGGTCACTCAGTGCAGGCGGTCGCCGACGATAAAGGGGAACCGATGACGAATATCACCGCTCAGATGGTCAAGGAGTTGCGCGAAACAACCGGCGCCGGGATGATGGACTGCAAGTCGGCGTTGGCCGAGACCAAAGGCGATATGCAGGCCGCTCAAGACTGGCTGCGCAAGAAGGGGCTGTCCAAGGCTGCGAAAAAGGCCGGCCGCATCGCCGCGGAGGGGCTGATCGGCATTGCCATCGACGGCACCAAGGGCGTCGTCGTCGAAGTAAACTCGGAGACCGATTTCGTCGCCCGCAACGACCTGTTTCAGGGCCTCGTGAAAATGATCGCAGACGTTGCGCTGACAGCAGGCACCGACGTCGCCAAGATCGGCAGCGCGAAGGCTGGCAGCCTGACCGTCGCCGAGGCGATCTCCGACACCATCGCCAAGGTCGGCGAGAACATGACCCTGCGCCGCGCCGCATCGGTAAATGTCGGCAAGGGCGTGATCGGCTCCTACGTGCACAATTCAGTTGCCGACGGTCTCGGTAAAATAGGTGTCATCGTCGCGCTTGACTCATCGGGCAAGACGGACGAACTCGCCGCACTCGGCCGGCAAATTGCCATGCACATAGCCTCGACAAACCCGATCGCGGTCGACCCGGCGCGCGTCGACCCGGCGGTGATCAAGCGCGAGAAAGATATCCTCGCCGACAAATTCCGCCAGCAGGGCAAGCCAGAAGCGATGATCGAGAAGATCGTCGATTCCGGTCTCAAGACGTTCTACAAAGAGCAGACCCTGCTCGAACAGCCCTTCATCTTCGACGACAGCGGAAAAAAGAGTGTGGCGCAGGCCATGAAGGAAGCCGAAGGCAGGGTCGGCGGTCCGATCAAAGTCGCCGGTTTTGTGCGTTACGCGCTTGGCGAAGGCATTGAGAAAAAAGAATCTGATTTCGCCGCAGAGGTTGCGGCTGCCGCGGGGCAAAAGTGAGCGGGGCTCTGCCGGGAGGAGCGAGGAGATGACCAGCCCGGCCTACCGACGCGTGATCGTCAAGTTGTCCGGCGAGGCGCTTGCCGGCAGCAAAGAGAGCGGCGTGGACCAGGCGACGGTCGAGGACCTGGCGGCCGATCTTGTGGCGGCGGCGAGACTTGGGGTCGAACTCGGTGTCGTGGTCGGCGGTGGAAATATTTTCCGCGGCGTCGAGGTTGCGGCGCGGGGCGTGCCGCGGCCCGTCGGCGACACCATGGGAATGCTGGCGACGGTGATGAATTGCCTCGTGTTGGAAGCGGCCATCGAGCGGCAGGGTCATGAGGCGCGCACGCTCTCGGCATTGGCGATGACCGCCGTATGCGAAACCTACAACCGCAAAAGGGCAATTAAAAACCTCGGTAAGGGCCGTGTCGTGCTGCTCGCCGCCGGTACCGGTAACCCGTATTTCACAACCGATACTACCGCTGTTCTGCGGGCCGCCGAACTCGAGTGCCAAGCGGTGCTCAAGGCTACCAATGTCGACGGGGTCTACACCGCCGATCCGAAGAAGGATCCCCGAGCCACGCGCTACGAGCGCCTTAGCCATCAGGAGGCCCTGGAAAAGGACCTAAAGGTCATGGATGGCGCCGCCTTCGCGCTTGCCCGCGAGAACCGGATGCCTATCATCGTCTTCTCGATCCGTGAGGCGGGCGCGATCGCAACGGTGCTGCGCGGCAAGGGCCGCGCGACCATCGTGGGTTGAGCTTCCTGTTCTGAGATGATGCCGTCGAGTTCGGGGGATCGCCATGGCAGGTGACACGCACGACATTAATGAAATCAGACGGCGGATGCAGGGCGCCGTGGCCGTGCTCAAAGGAGAACTCGCCGGCCTGCGCACCGGACGCGCTTCGGCGCACCTTCTTGATCCGGTGACGGTCGACGCCTATGGCTCGCACATGCCGCTCAATCAGGTGGCGAGCGTTACTGTGCCTGAGGCGCGGCTTATATCCGTCAATGTCTGGGACCGCTCGCTGGTGCATGCGGTAGAAAAGGCAATCGTCAATTCCAATCTCGGCCTGTCGCCGGCCACGGAAGGGCAGGTCATTCGCCTGCGCATCCCTGAACTCAACGAGGAACGGCGTAAGGAGTTGGTGAAGGTCGCTCACAAATATGCAGAGACCGCGCGCGTGGCGGTCCGCCACGTTCGGCGCGACGGCATGGATGTCATCAAAAAGCAGGAAAAAGACCACAAGATCAGCAAAGACGATCACGACCGTTTTTCCGCCGAGATTCAAAAGTTGACGGATTCGACGATCAGTGAAATCGACCACATGCTTGCGGCGAAGGAAAAGGAGATCCTCACCGTTTGAGGACTCGCACCTGAGATGTCTGAAGGACAAAGCGGACAGAGAGATTTGGACGTGCCGCGCCACGTCGCCATCATCATGGATGGCAACGGTCGTTGGGCGGCCGCTCGCGGATTGCCGCGCGTCGAAGGCCACCGCCGTGGCGTCGAAGCATTGCGGCGCACGATCCGCGCCGCAGGAGAACTCGGCATTGAAGTCGTCACCATCTTTTCTTTCAGCGCCGAAAATTGGTCGCGCCCTCCGGAGGAAATCAGCGAACTGATGGGGTTGTTGCGCCGATTCATCCGCAACGACCTCGCCGAACTGCACCGTAACGGCGTCCGCGTGCGTGTCATCGGCGAGCGCAATGAACTCGAGCCGGATATTGCCCGGCTGCTGATCGAAGCCGAAGAACTCACGCGAGGCAATGACAAGCTCACGCTGGTGGTCGCCTTCAATTACGGCGCGCGACAAGAGATCGCGCGCGCGGCGCGCCAAATTGCCGAGGAGGTGGTGGCTGGTCGTCTCAAGCCGACCGAGGTGACCACGGACACTATCGCGGGCTTTCTTGATGCTCCTGACATTCCGGAGCCCGATCTCATCATTCGAACTTCCGGCGAGCAGCGGCTTTCGAACTTCCTGCTTTGGCAGTCGGCGTATAGCGAACTCGTTTTCGTGCCGGTGAACTGGCCGGACTTCGACCGCGCCGCGCTGGAAGCAGCGATCCGCGATTTTCGGCAGCGCGAACGGCGGTTCGGCGGCCTCGTCGCCAAGACCGGATCCTGAGCCGCGGTGCCGGAAATCGGGCGAACCCCAGCTGGACCGGCCGTATCGGCAGCCCACAATCTCGCTATACGCGTGGTTTCCGCGCTTGTGTTGGCACCTTTGGCGCTGCTCGTGACTTATATGGGTGGAATAGTCTTCGTCCTGTTCTGGGGCCTGGCTGCGGCGGCGCTGTTATGGGAATGGATATCTCTGGTCACAGGTCCGCTTTGGATTGCCACCGGTATCGGCTATGCCGCACTCATGCTTCTTGCTCCGGTCACTATACGCGTTGATGCGGAGCTTGGGTTTCAGTCGATGCTCTTGTTGTTTGCAATCGTATGGATGACCGACATCTGCGGCTATTTTGGTGGCCGCGCCATCGGCGGTCCGAAACTCGCGCCGGCAATCAGCCCGAAGAAGACTTGGGCCGGCGCAATCGCCGGGACAGCGGGTGCTGTCGTCGCCGCCGTTCTGGTCGCGGAATGGTTTGGTACGGTCGCCCTCGGCACGGTCGCGATCATCGCTGTGGTACTGTCCGGCGTTGCTCAGCTCGGCGATTTACTGGAGTCATGGATCAAGCGCCACTTCGGCGTCAAAGACGCGAGCCACCTCATTCCCGGACATGGCGGCGTCATGGACCGACTCGACAGCTTTTGGGCAGCAACGGTTGCAGCCGCGGTGATCGGGATCGCGCGGGGCGGTGTTGACGGCGCCGCGCGCGGACTGCTGGTATGGTGAGCGCATGAACCCGCCAAGCGCCGCATCAAGCCTTGCCCGTTCGCAGCCCGTTCCATCGACCGCGCCGCGCAGCGTGACCATCCTGGGCGCGACCGGTTCGGTCGGCTCGAGCACGATCGATCTTATCCGCCGCGAGCCTTCGCGCTACCGGGTTGAAGCGGTGAGCGCGCGCCGCAACGCCGCATTGCTAGCCAAAATTTCGCGCGAGGTAGGCGCGCGTCTTGCCGTCGTCGCCGACCCTGCCGCCTATGGCGATCTCAAGCAGGCCTTGGCAGGCTCCACCACCGAAGCGGCGGCCGGTGAAGATGCGCTTAGGGAAGCCGCAGAGCGTCCGGCCGATTGGGTAATGGCTGCGATTGCCGGCGCAATTGGACTGCGGCCGACACTTGCTGCGATCGAGCGCGGCGCGACCGTTGCCCTCGCGAACAAGGAATGCCTGGTGTGCGCGGGAGCGCTATTCATGCGCCGCGCCGCGGCGACCGGCGCAACCGTGCTCCCAGTCGACTCCGAGCACAACGCAATCTTCCAGGCGCTGAGCGCCGGTCGGCGAGAAGATGTCAGGCGCATCATCCTCACCGCATCCGGCGGACCGTTCCGTACCTGGACGGTGGACGCGATCAAAGCGGCGACGCCGGAGCAGGCGCTGCGCCACCCGAACTGGACGATGGGGCCGAAAGTCACCATCGACTCTGCGACGATGATGAACAAAGGCCTGGAACTCATTGAAGCGCATCATCTCTTTGCGTTGCCATCGGCACAAATCGACGTGCTCGTGCATCCTCAATCGGTGGTACACGGCTTGGTTGAGTTCCGCGACGGTTCGGTGGTGGCCCAGCTCGGCTCGCCTGACATGCGCACGCCGATCGCGCATTGTCTTGCTTGGCCGCAGCGCATTGACGGCCCCGCCGCGCGCCTCGACCTCGCCTGTGTCGCCACGCTCACCTTTGAAGCGGCCGACGTTGCGCGTTTTCCCGCTCTGACGTTGGCGCGCCGCGCGCTAGAGACAGGCGGGGCGGCGCCGACCATCCTCAACGCCGCCGATGAGGTGGCCGTGGCTGAATTCATCGCAGGCCGCATCGGGTTTGCCGATATCCCGATCCTGGTGGAAATGACGCTGGAAGAGGCGGAATCGCGCGGGTTGGTCGCTGAACCGGGCGGAATCGACACGGCCATCGCCGTTGACCATGTTGCGAGAAGTTTGGCGCAGGACCTCTTGCCCGAAATTGCCGCAAAGGCATTCTAGCAGTCTTGCGCATGATCTGGGGCACCACGCACGGTGAGACGAGGGTGTAATGGGACTTCATCTTATAGGAGACCTCGGCACCTTCGGTGGCGGCGTTGCCGGGTACATCGTTCCGTTCCTGTTCGTGTTGACCGTCGTCGTTTTTTTTCATGAACTCGGTCATTTCCTGGTCGCGCGATGGTGCGGCATCAAAGTAATGGCGTTTTCCATCGGCTTCGGGCCGGAGATCGTCGGCTTCAACGACCGCTATGGCACGCGCTGGAAGATCGCGGCCGTGCCGCTCGGCGGCTACGTGAAGTTTTTCGGCGACGATAACGCTGCAAGTGCGCCGGATACTGCCGCCGCGGCGGCGATGACCGATACCGAGAAAAAGGTTAGCTTTGTCCACCAACCGGTCGCCTCGCGCGCCGCGGTGGTTGCCGCCGGTCCCTTCGCCAACTTCGTTCTGGCGATTTTTATTTTTGCCGGTATTTTTTTGATAGTCGGCAAGCAAACGACGAGCGCGCGCGTCGACGCCGTACAACCGGGAAGCGCAGCGGCAACCGCCGGTTTCAAGCCTGGCGATCTCGTGCTTTCGATCGACGGGGATAGGATCGATAGTTTCGCCGACATGCAACGCATCGTCAGCGTTAGTGCCGGCGACCACTTATCGATCGTGGTCGACCGTGGCGGCGAGCATGTCACAATAGACGCGGTGCCTCAGCTTAAGGAACTCAAAGACAGCTTCGGTAATGCCCAGCGCATCGGCGTGCTGGGCATTAGCCGCTCGATGGCCAAAGGCGATATCAAGACGGAGAAGGTGGGTCCTATAAAAGCGCTCGGGCTTGGCGCACAGAAGACTTGGTTCGTGGTGCAGCGGACGCTGTACTACATCGGCGGCGTGTTTACCGGAAAAGAGTCGGCCGACCAGCTCGGCGGTCCGATCCGCATCGCACAGGTCTCAGGGGAGGTAGCAAGCGCCGGCTTTACCGCGTTGATCGATCTGACGGCCGTGCTTTCGATCTCGATCGGTTTGTTGAACCTATTCCCTATCCCCTTGCTCGACGGCGGTCACCTTTTGTTCTACGGCATTGAGGCCGTGCGCGGCCGCCCGCTCCATGAGCGCACGCTTGAGGTTGGATTTCGGCTCGGCCTCGTCTTGGTCCTCTTGCTTATGGGCTTCGCCATGCGCAACGACCTCTGCCAGTGGTCCTGGTTCGCCAGATTCGGCGTTTGCAGCGGCTCCTAGCCCGGAAATTCACCCGCGATCTCGCTAACTCGCTAGGCCGGTCGGTGGCATGTTGATGATTTCTGCAACCTTTCCTGACATCCTCTATTTGGCCACATCGATAGCGTTGCCTGGGGGCGACTCGGGGCAACATTTTGAGTGGAAAGGGAAACTTGGCGGGGGAAGTTCGTTTGCAGCGCGAAGGAAACGCTGTACAAAGCGGACAAAATCCTAGCCCGACAGCCGGTCGAACCGCAGCAGGGGCGGCCGTAAGGACCAAAAGGGCGCGTGGCGCATGGGACGGTGTGTGCGGGTGGTGCGAGGACTGGCGGTTTGCTCAGTCGTCCTCGGTGGCATCCTTGTCAGTATCGGAATAGCGAGTGTGGCGTCGTCGGGCGTTGCGATCGCCCAAACCGTCAATTCCATCATTGTCGAAGGCAATCGGCGCGTCGAAGCCGAAACCATACGGTCGTATTTCAAATCCGGGCCGGGGGGCCGTCTCGACGCCGTCGCCATCGATGAGGGCCTCAAAGGCCTCTACGCCACCGGGCTCTTTGAGGACGTCCGCCTCGGTCATCGCGATGGGCGTCTGGTAGTTACCGTGGTTGAAGCCCCGGTCATCAATAAGGTCGCGTTTGAAGGCAATCACAAGGCCAAGGATGAGCAACTTGCCGCGGAGACGCAATCCAAGGCGCGCGGCACGCTATCCAAGGCTATGGTGCAGGCCGATGTCCAGCGCATCATCGAGATCTATCAGCGCACCGGATATTACGACGTCAGCGTCGACCCCAAAATCATCGAGCTACCGAACAACCGCGTCAACCTGGTGTTCGAGATCAAGGAAGGCAAAAAAACAACGGTCAAGGAAATCGACTTTGTCGGCAACCATGCCTACTCGGCTGGACGCCTCAAGAACGTTATTAAAACGACGGAGAGCAATTGGCTGAGCTTCTTGCAGACGACGGACATCTACGATCCGGACCGGGTCGAGGCTGATCGCGATTTGCTACGCCGGTTCTATCTTCAGCACGGCTACGCGGACGTCCGTATAACTTCGGCGATGGGCGTCTACGATCCAGCAAAGAAAGGCTTCACCGTTACCTTCACCATCGATGAAGGCGTCCAATACCACGTCGGAACTGTCGACGTTATTTCGAACGTGCACGCCCTCGATCCCAACCTCTTGCGAGGAACGATTAAACTCGGCTCGGGCAGCGTGTACAACGCTGATCTTGTTGAGAAGTCAGTTGAAGCGATGACGATCGAGGCCGCTAAGCACGGCTACGCCTTCGCCAATGTGCGGCCGCGTGGCGAGCGTAACGTTGCCGCAAAAACGATCAACCTGGCCTTCATCGTCGAAGAGGGCACGCGCGCTTACATCGAACGCATCAATATTCGCGGCAATACGCGTACGCGCGATTACGTCATTCGCCGGGAATTCGACATCGGCGAGGGCGACCCGTACAATCGCGCGCTGATCGACCGTGCCGAACGCCGGCTGAAGAATCTGGATTTCTTCAAGACCGTCAAAATCACCAACGAGCCCGGGTCGGCGCCGGACCGCGTTGTCATCAACGTTGATGTCGAAGAAAAATCAACCGGCGAATTCTCGATTGCGGGCGGTTATTCGACCGCCGAAGGCTTTATCTCTGAAGTGAGCGTCGCCGAACGCAACCTGATGGGCCGCGGTCAATTTGCCAAGGCGTCGGTGAGCTATGGTCAATACACCCGCGGCGTGAATTTGACTTTTGTTGAGCCTTATCTGCTCGGCTACCGTATGGCCGGCGGCATCGACCTGTTCTGGAATGAAGGTCTTGCGAATAGCTATCTGTCGTACAACACCAAAACTATCGGCGCAAATTTGCGGCTCGGCTTCGCGTTAACCGAAGACCTCGCCTTTCAACCGCACTATTCGATCTATCGTCAGGAAGTGACGCTACCCGGGTATCTCAACGATTGTATTTCGTCTGCCGCCGCCCTCATCAACGGCGGCGGAGGTGTGTTACCTAGCGACGCTTGCTATCAAAACGGAGAAACGTCATTACCGATTCGTATTGCCTTGGCCAACGGTGCGACAATCACTTCGCTTGCCGGCTATAAGCTGACCTACAATACGCTCGATAATAACAAAAGTCCGACCAGCGGTCTTTTCGCCGAACTCAACCAGGATTTTGCGGGCGTTGGCGGCGACGTCGACTTTATCCGCGAAACCGCCGAGATGCGCAGCTACTATGAAGTGGTTCCCGACGTCGTGAGCGTGCTGCATTTACAGGCCGGCACCGTGAATCCGTGGGGCGGACAGTCGCTGCGCTCTCTCGATCATTTCCAGATGGGGCCGAACTTGGTGCGCGGCTTTGCACCGTCAGGCTTCGGGCCGCGCGATTTGACCTCGCCGACGCAGGACGCGCTCGGCGGCAGCCTGTATTGGGGCGCCAGCGTCGAAGCGCAGACCCCACTTTACTTTTTGCCGAAGGACATTGGCATCAAGGTGGCCGCCTTCGCCGATGCCGGGTCGCTTTGGGATTACCGCGGACCCACGTATTGGAGTGTCACCGGCGAAAATCTAACCGTCGGCGATTCCGCGGCGATCCGTTCCTCCGTCGGCGTCGGTTTAATCTGGGATTCGCCGATTGGTCCGCTGCGCTTCGACCTTGCTTTTCCGATCACCAAGGAGGGCTATGATAAAACGCAAGTCTTCCGCTTCAGCGGCGGTGCAAAGTTCTAAGCGAAATCTAATTTCCACTGCCTAACGCGCCGAGGCGATAGCGGCATGAGCGATCCCGAATTCGTTCCCCGCGGGCGTAATCTTACGCTGGGGCAGGTTGCCTCGTTGACGGGCGGCGAAGTTGCTCCGGCTTGCCGCGGGCGCCAAATTCACAATGTCGCACCGCTCGATCGCGCCGGCCCAACCGACATCAGTTTCCTCGATAAGGGCCACTTCGCTGCAACAGCGGCGCAGACCCACGCTGAAGCCTGCCTGGTCAGCCGGCCGCTCGCGACTCACCTACCGGGCGGCGTCGCGGCAGTCATCGTGCGCGAACCTTACCGAGCATTCGTGACGGTTGCGCGGGCGTTGTTTCCAGACGCGTTGCGGCCCTCGTCCCTTTACGAGGGGCGCGGCATTGCCGGGGCCCATGTGCATCCCTTGGCTCGGCTCGAAGAAGGCGTGACGGCTGATCCAGGCGCTGTCATCGGGCCGCGCGCCGAAATCGGCGGCGGCACCGTCATCGGTGCCAACGCTGTCATCGGTGCGGATGTGCGCATCGGCCGCGACTCTGCGATCGGCGCCGGCACCGTCATCAGCCACTCGCTGATTGGCGATCGCGTCATCATTCATCCTGGGTGCAACATCGGCCAGGATGGCTTCGGCTTCGTCATGGGCGACAAGGGTCATGTCAAGGTCCCACAGGTTGGGCGTGTGATTATTCAGGACGATGCAGAAATCGGCGCGGGCTGCGCGGTCGACCGTGGTGCTATTCGCGATACTGTTGTCGGTGAGGGCACCAAGATCGACAACATGGTGCAGATTGGCCACAATGTAAGTATTGGACGCCATTGCATCATCGTGGCGCAAACCGGGATCTCCGGCAGTTCGACACTGGAGGATTACGTTGTGCTTGGCGCCCGCGTTGGCCTAAACAATCAAGTGACAATCGGCGAGGGCGCGCAAATTGCAGCAGTCAGCGTGGTGCACGGGGATGTCCCCGCCGGCGCCCGCTGGGGGGGCACCCCAGCGAAGCCGGTGAAGCTGTGGTTCCGCGAGATGGCATTACTGGCGAAGATGGCCCGTGATCAGGTCGACCGCAAACCAGCAAACAACGATTGAGCGCTGATAATGGATGAACTCGTCGCCAAACTTGAAGCGGTTGACATTGCGGCGATCCTCAAACTCCTGCCCCACCGCTATCCTTTCCTGATGATCGACAAGGTGGTTGACATCCGCGGCGACGAATCCGGAGTAGGCATTAAGAACGTCACCATCAATGAACCGCACTTTCAGGGGCACTTTCCTGAAAACCCTGTATTTCCTGGCGTGCTCTTGATCGAAGGCATGGCGCAGACTGGAGGCGTGCTCTGCATTCTCGCGACTGGCTCGACGCAACCGAAATCGGTCTACTTCATGACCATCAACAAGGCTAAGTTTCGCAAACCGGTGCTTCCCGGCGACACCGTAGAATACCACCTGCAGCGTATCGCGCGCCGCCGCAACATGTGGTGGTACGCGTGTAAGGCAAAGGTCGCCGGCCAAATAGTGGCCGAAGCTGAGGTCGGTGCGATGATCAGCGACGGATGAACGCCCGCATGATCGATCCGACCGCGCGGATCGAGAGTGGAGCGACGATCGGGCGCGACGTATCGATCGGTCCATACTGCATCGTCGGGCCCCATGTCACGCTCGGTGACGACTGCCGGCTGATCGCGCATGTCCACGTGGTTGGGCACACCGTGATCGGTCCGCGAACGGTTATCTATCCTTTCGTCTCTCTCGGGTCGGCGCCGCAATCGGTCAAGTACCGCGGTGGGCCGACGCGCCTTGTTGTCGGGGCTGATTGTGACATCCGCGAAGGTGTAACGATGAATATCGGCACGGAGGATGACCGCGGCCTGACGGAAGTGGGCGACAAATGCTTTCTCATGGTCGGCGCCCATGTGGGGCATGACTGCAAGGTCGGCAGCAACGTCGTGTTCGCCAATAACGTTCTGCTCGGCGGCCACGTCAGTGTCGGCGACAATGTCGTGTTCGGCGGCGGTGTCGCCGTGCGCCAGTTCTGCCGCATCGGCAATGGCGCGATGATCGTTGGGCTGAGTGGTGTTCGCGCCGACGTTATCCCGTGGGGCATGGCGCAAGGGCCGTTGGCCAATCTTGTCGGGTTAAATGTGGTCGGCATGCGCCGCAATGGTTTTGCCAAAGCTGATATCCATCGCTATCGCAACGCTTATCGTGCACTATTTAACGGCACCGGTGAGTTTCGCGTCCGTGTCGGGGAGGTGGCGGCCGAAAACTCGAGCGACAAGAATGTGGCGGCACTGATTGAATTCATTCGCGCCGGCAAACGACCTTTGACTATGGCGGCAAGGCGCGGCGGTGTAACCGCGTTCGACGAGGGGACATGAACGCCCTTGCCGCATCGAGCCAACAAAGCCCTCTCGCCCTGATCTGCGGCGGCGGCTCGATGCCGCTTGCGGTCGCGGAATCAGTTACCAAAAGTGGCCGCGGCGTTGTTCTATTTCCGCTGCGCGGCGTCGCCGAAGGCATACCGGTGGAGCGCTTTCCACACCATTGGCTCTATGTCGGGCAGATCGGCAAGTGCATGCGGCTCGCGCGCGCGGCTGGGTGCCGCGATGTGACGTTCATCGGCGCCATGGTGCGGCCTTCGC
>Ga0335083_10004112_pt1 | contig 18636 bp, 17 predicted proteins | sample Lox_Sample_42_FD_206716 | JGI IMG/M metagenome (GOLD analysis project Ga0335083, IMG submission 206716) | Soil microbial communities from Loxahatchee National Wildlife Refuge, Florida, United States - Lox_Sample_4.2 | ecosystem: Environmental > Terrestrial > Soil > Wetlands | place: USA...
AGAGCTTCCAGTGGCTCGCGAAGAATTGCGGCGGGCAATGGATCGGGTGATCCGCGTCCGAGATGTCCTCGTCGGACAAGTCGCCCAGCGCCGCATGGCGCCATGACCCCGGCCCGGACTCGACGTAGGCGAGCTCCTCGCGAAACCCGAACGTCCCGTCGCCGATGGCGCGGAGCCACTTCGCGTGGCGGTCTTCCTTCTTCTCGTCGCGCGTTTCGGCGAGCATCTTCGCGAGCGCCGCGAACGCCTCGGGCAGCGGATACTCCACCGAATCGCGCCCGCCCTTCGGGTGCTCGCGATAGCGCCTGAACCATTGGTAGAGGCTCGCGGCGGCCTGGGCGAATTCGCGCGGGTTGTCGCGCCGGACGAGCTCGCCGCGGCCGTTGCGATACGACCACACGAGATACGGCCGGTCCGGATACGAGAGAACCACGCCGTGGCCCAGCGGCAGGCTCTCGCCGATCAGCTTCTCCTCGACGTGCTCGAGCTCGTGGCCGAAGAAATCGGCGAAGCGCTCGGCGAATCCCTTCTCGTGATGCGCGTCGTTCGCGCTCACCTCGGTGGCGAGGTTCACGCGATCGCGATATCCCACGAACCCCTGGTGCGCCCAGGTGTCGGCGTACACGTGCGCGGCGATGCCGAGCCGATGCAGCGCGTAGGGACGGTTCTGGCGCACCACCGCCGCGCCCATGAGCTCGCGGGCCGGGTAGCTGTCGGGCCGCGTGATGCAGCGATCGACGAGCTCCTCGCGCGCGAGGTCCGGCGGCCTCTTCGGGCGCGGCTCTCCGCGATTGCCCGGCAGGAAGTGGAACGGGATCCACACGCGATGGTTCGACAGCGACCCCATGTTGCGGTAGTCGTAGAACTTGTGCGCCGACGACATGCGCTCGTAGAGGCCCCCGTTGTCGAAGCGGATCTCGCCCGAAGAGGTCGCATCGTCCACGTACTGCGCGCTGTGGGCGACCACCTCGGCTTCTTCGGCGGGAAATCCCGCGAACCGCGCAACCACGTAGGTCGCGGCGTGGTGGAAGTCGATCTGCATCAGAGCGTGGCGAACATCGCGATCACCGCGGCCGCCATCACGGCCGTGGAGAACCACCCGAGCACCGAAAGGCGCCGCGACACGGCGAACTCGCCCATCACCGCGGACTTCGCGGCGAGCAGCATCATGACCCCCATGATCGGAACGGCGATGACGCCGTTCACCACCGCGGCCCACAGCAGCGCCTTGATGGGGTCGACGTGGGTGAAGTCGATCACCATGCCGATGAGTGTCGCGGCCGCGAGGATCGCGTAGAAGCCGCGCGCTTCCGCGAGGGTGAGCCCCAGCCCGATGGGCCAGCGGCGCGATTCGGCCACCGCGTAGGCCGCGGAGCCCGCGAGAACGGGGATCGCAAGCAGGCCCGTGCCGACGATGCCCGCCGCGAAGAGCGCGAAGGCGAACTCGCCCGCGATGGGACGAAGCGCCCGCGCGGCCTCCTCGGCCGTGTCGATGTTGGTCACGCCGTGCGCGTGCAAGGTCGCGGCCGTCGTGAGCATGATGCAGAAGGCGACCAGGTTCGAGAACGTCATGCCGATCCACGTATCGACCTTGATGCGCTGGATGTGCTCGTCGGCCTGGTGCGGCGCCTCGCGCAGCGGCTCGTGGCCGGGTGTCGCGCGCTGCTCCTCCACTTCCTGCGAGGCCTGCCAGAAGAAGAGGTACGGGCTGATTGTGGTGCCCAGCACGGCCACGAGGGTCGCGACGTACTCGGGCCTGAACTGGATCTTCGGCACGAGCGCGGCCGCGCCCGCCTCGAACCACGGCACGTCCACCACCAGCACGGTGGCCACGTAGCCCAGGAGCGCCAGCGTGAGCCATTTCAGCAGCGGCGCGTACTTCGGGAACGGGATGAAGATCTGCAGCACGAGCGAGAGCAGCGCGAAGAAGATGATGTAGATCTCCGCGGAGCCGCCCACGAGCAGCTGCAACGCCGCGCCCATCGCGCCCAGGTCGGCCGCGATGTTGAGCGTATTGGCGAAGAGCAGCAGCGCCACGATCGAATACAGGAGCCACGGCGGATAGTGGTCCCGGATGTTCGCCGCGAGCCCGTGGCCCGTCACGCGGCCGATGCGCGCCGATACGATCTGGATGCCCACCATGAGCGGCGTGGTGAGGAACACCGACCAGAGCAGTCCATAGCCGTATTGCGCACCCGCCTGCGAGTACGTCGCGATGCCGCTGGGATCGTCGTCGGCGGCCCCGGTGATGAGTCCCGGGCCCAGGCGATTCAGGAGCGGGATCCTGGGAGCGCGCCGCTCCATCGGTTGGTTCACCGGGCGATGGTAACCGACGCTCCCGGCCTGTGTCTCGCGGAATGTCACGGTAGACTCGCGCTTATCGATTGTGCGTCCCGGGAGGCGCGATGAGAAAGGTCCTGTTCATCTTCAGCGGGCTTTCCGACGGCGACGTCGAGTGGCTCGCGACGGCCGGCCAGCGCGTCCACGTGGAGCCCGGCACGGTGCTGATCCCGCTCGGATCGCGCGTGGAGAACCTCTACTTCGTCCTCGATGGGCAACTGCGCATCCGGGCCAAGTCGGGCGATTCCCTCGCCGTGCTCGAGTCCGGCGAGATCATCGGCGAGATGTCGCTGGTGGATCCCGCGCCCACGGCCGTGTCCGTCGAAGTCGCCTCCGATGCGACGCTGCTTCGCATCCCCGACGACGTGGTGCGCAACAAGCTCGCCACCGATCCCGCATTCGCCGCGCGCTTCTACCGGGCGCTGTGCGTCTTCATGGCCGATCGCCTGCGCCAATCCACGCAGCGCTTCGGCTACGGCGCCGCCACCGACGACCAGAACGCGAAGGACGAGCTGAACGAGGAGCTCCTGGACAACGTCCACCTCGCCGGCGCCCGCTTCGACCGGATGATCAAGCGGCTGGCCGGCTGATGGCGGGCGACGAGTCCATCTTCCGCAAGGCCGCGCTCGACCGCCTCGCCTCTCCCGAGCGCCTCGACGAGCGGCTGCGCCTTCCGGCGTTTCCGAAGGCGCTCGTGCTCGCGCTCGTGGCGCTGCTCGCCGGCGTGGCCGTGTTCGCGCTATGGCTGCGGTCGGCGCTCTGAGCGCGGAGGCTCCCGCACCGGCCGCCGCCGAGGCCGCGCCGCCGCCGCCGCGCGCGCCGCTGCCGGAGACGGGGCGCCGGCGCACGCCCACGATCCTGCAGCTGGAAAGCGTCGAGTGCGGCGCGGCCGCGCTCTCGATGGTGCTCGCGTATCACGGCCGCCACGTGCCCCTCGAGCAGATGCGCGTCGACTGCGGCGTGTCCCGCGACGGCAGCAAGGCGGGGGGCCTGCTTCGCGCGGCGCGCGGCCACGGCATGATCGCGCGCGGATTCAAGAAGGAGCCCCGCGACCTCGCCGAGCTTCCGCTGCCCGCCATCGTCTTCTGGAACTTCAACCACTTCGTTGTCTTCGAGGGATTCCACGGCGGCCGGGCGTGGCTGAACGATCCGGCGCGCGGCCGGCGCAGCGTCGACCAGGAGGAGTTCGACCAGGCTTTCACGGGCGTCGTGCTCACGTTCGAGCCCGGGCCGGAGTTCGTGCGCGGCGGCAATCCTCCCTCGATCGCGCGCTCCCTGCGACAGTACCTCGACGGGTTCCGCGGCGCGATCGCGGCGGCCTTCATGATCGGCCTCTTCCTCGTGATCCCCGGCCTCGTGATGCCGTGGCTGCTGGGGCGATTCGTGGACGAGGTGCTGGTCGCGAAGACCGACGGCATCGCGATCCCGCTGCTGTCCGGGTTCCTCATCGCGGCGCTGTTGCGCTCCCTGCTGCTGTCGCTGCAGGCGCGGCTGCTCATGCGCACGTTCGGGCGCGCGGCGCGATACTCGGCGCGGACGTTCTTCGCGCACGCGCTCGCGCTGCCGATGACGTTCTACTCGCAGCGCTCCGCCGGCGAGATCGCCGCGCGCGTGAACCTGAACGAGCGAGTGGCCGAGACGATCTCCGCGGACCTCGCGCACCTCGCGCTCGACTTCGTGACGGCGAGCTTCTTCCTCCTGCTGATGGCGCGGATGAGCCCGGGCCTCACGCTCGTGGTGGTCGCGTGCCTCGCCGTCGAGCTCTTCGCGTGGCGCGCCCTCGCGCGGCGCACGGCGGAAGTCTCGCAGGAGCTTTCCGTGCAGGCGGGCAAGCTCGCGGGCACGGCCACCGGAGGGCTCGCGAACATCGAGAGCATCAAGGCGGGCGGGCAGGAGACCGCGCTCTTCCTCAAGTGGATCGGGCTGCAGGTGCAATACATCAACGCCTCGAACCGCGCGCAGCGCTTCCTGCTCACGCTGGGGCAGGTCCCCTCGTTGCTGGGCCTCGTTGCCCAGCTCACCGTGCTCGGGCTGGGCGCCTCGCTCATCATCAAGGGAGCCTTCACCGTGGGCGACCTCGTCGCCTTCCAGGTGCTGCTCGGCGGATTCACCGCGCCCGTGCACGCGCTCTTCTCGCACACGCAGAAATTCCAGACGCTGCGCGGCGACCTGGCGCGCCTGGACGACGTGCGCAACCACGCGCGCGAGGAGGGGATCGACGTCGAAGCGCGCAGCGCCGTGGGCAGCGCGCGCGTGGCGCGCACGCTCGAGGTGCGCGACGTGACCTTCGGCTACAACCGGGGCGAGGCGCCGCTCGTGGAGCTGCTCTCGCTCAAGGTGAAGCCGGGCGGGCGCGTGGCGCTCGTGGGCGCATCGGGCTCGGGCAAGTCCACGGTGGCGCGCCTTGCCGCGGGCCTGTACAAGCCGTGGAGCGGCGAGATCCTCTTCGACGGCGCGCCGCGCGGTGCGTACGATCGCGCGCAGCTCGCCGAGTCGGTCGCGTACGTGGACCAGGACGTGACGCTCTTCGAAGGGACGGTGCGCGAGAACCTCACGCTCTGGGGCGAGGCGAGCGAAGAGTCGCTCGCGGCCGCCCTCGCCGATGCCGCGATCGACGACGAGATCCTCTCGCGCGAAGGCGGCCTGGAGGCGGCGCTCCAGGAAGGCGCGCGCAACCTCTCGGGGGGCCAGCGCCAGCGCCTGGAGATCGCGCGGGCGCTGGTGCGCAATCCGTCGCTGCTCATCCTCGACGAGGCGACGAGCGCGCTCGATCCGGCGACCGAAGCCGTCGTCGAGGCGAACCTGCGGCGCCGCGGCGTGACCTGCCTCGTCGTGGCCCATCGCCTGTCCACGGTGCGCGACGCCGACGAGATCGTGGTCCTCGACGCGGGCCGCGTGGCCGAGCGCGGCACCTACGAGGAGCTCAGGGCGCGCGGCGGGCGCTTCGCCGAGCTCGTCGCCTCGGAGTCGGCCGATGGTTGATCCGGGAGTCTCCCTTCGCTCCACGACCCTGGGCCAGGCCTGGCAGCTGCTCCGCCGGAGACAGGCCCCGGGCCGGGAGGGCTCGGGGTCTGTCCCCGAAGGAAGCGAAGGGCCGGAGGCGAGCGACGCGATCGAGGCGCTCGCGATCGGCGCGGGGCTGCGATCGAGGCGCGTGCTGCTGGAGGGCGAGTGGTGGAAGACGGCGGGCGCGCCGATGATCGCGCGCGTCTCGGACCGGCGGCGCGTGCCGCGCGGCCAGGCGCCGGTCACCAATCCCTCGCTCGCGGAAGGCACGGGCTGGGTCGCGCTCGTTCCCGGCGTGAACGGCTATCGCATGCGCGCGGTCGGCGAAGACGGCAAGGCGGCCGAGTGGCGCGTGGACGAGCAGGCCGCGCGGCGGCTGTCGCCCTTCGCCTTCACGTTCCACCGGCGCTTCGAGCCGCGCGCGCTCGGCGCGCACGACATGCTGCGCTTCGCCGCCGTGCACGGCGGGCGCGACCTGGCCGTGCTCGTCCTCGCGGGGTTCGTCGCGGGCCTCGTGGGCCTCGTCATGCCGCTGGCGACCGGTTGGCTCATCGACCGCGCGATCCCCGCCGGGTCCATGGGCCCGGTGCAGGCGATGATCGTGGGCCTCGGTGTCGCCGGCCTCGCCGTGATCGCGCTCGAGGTGCTGCGCTCGCTCGCCGTGATGCGCTTCGAATCGCGCGTCGGCGTGTCGATGCAGGCAGCACTTGTCGACCGCGTGATCTCGGCGCCCGCGCGCTTCTTCCGCGACTTCTCCAGCGGCGACCTCGCGCTTCGCATGGGCTCGGTGAACACAATCCAGCGCACTCTCACGGGCTCGACAATCGGCACGTTCGTGACCTCGTTCTTCCTCGTCTCGAACGTGGCGCTGATGATCATGTACAGCCCGTCGCTTACCCTCGCGGCATCGGCGCTCGTGGTGGTGGTGATCGGGATCTCGACCCTGATCGGACTTGCGCGCCTTCGCGTGGGCCCGCGCATCGAGGCGCTCGACGGCAAGCTCACGTCGATGCAGTTCGAGATCTTCTCGGGCATCGCGAAGCTGCGCGCGAGCGCCGCCGAGCCCCGCGCGCTCGAGCGCTGGTACGCGAAGTACGACGAGTTCCGGCGCACCATCGGCGAGAGCGTCCGCCTGTCCAACTGGGAGCTGATCGCGCTCAACCTCCTGCAGCCCTCGGCCACGATCCTGATCCTTTGGCTCGCGTGGCGCGAAGCGGCGACCTCGCCCATGCCCACGGGACACTTCGTCGCGTTCCAGGCGGCGCTCTTCTCGCTGCTGGGCGGCGTGCACACGCTGGTCGCGACCGCGCTCGATCTCGTGAACCTGAAGCCCGTGTGGGACCGCGCGCGCCCCATCCTCGCCACCTCGCCCGAGGACGCGGCCAACAAGGGCGAGCGCCACGATCCCGCGGGCGCGATCGAGCTCGCGGGCGTCTCGTTCGCCTATCCCGGGGGACCGATGGTGCTGCAGGACGTGAGCCTGTCGGTGCGCCCCGGCGAGTTCGTCGCGATCGTGGGCGCGAGCGGCTCGGGCAAGTCCACGCTGCTTCGGTTGCTGCTGGGATTCGAGACGCCCGCGCGAGGCGCCGTGCGCTACGACGGCAAGGACGTGTCCACGCTCGACCTGAGGCACCTGCGCCGGCGCATCGGCACCGTGCTGCAGGGCGGCAAGCTCTGGGCGGGCGACATCCTCACCAACATCGTGGGCGCGCACAACGTGGGCGTGGACGACGCGATGAATGCGGCGCGGCGCGCGGGGCTCGAGGGCGACATCGAGTCGATGCCCATGGGCCTCTACACCGTCGTGGGAGAAGGCCTTTCGACGCTATCGGGCGGGCAGCGCCAGCGCGTGCTGATCGCGCGCGCGCTCGTGGCCAATCCGCGGATCCTGCTGCTGGACGAGGCCACCAGCGCGCTGGACAACGTGTCGCAGGCGACGGTGCTCGAGGGTCTGTCGGGGCTGCAGGCGACGCGCGTGGTGATTGCGCACCGCCTCAATACGGTGCGTGGCGCAGACCGTATCGTGGTGCTCGACCGCGGTCGGATCGTCCAGCAGGGGACTTTCCAGGAGCTCGCGGCCGAGCCGGGGCCATTCCGCGCGATGCTCGCGCGGCAGGTCGCCTAGTCCTTGTGCGTCTTCACGTCGGCCTGCGCGATCTTGGTGCCGGCGAGGTCGGGCTTGTCGCGCTGCGCCGTGACCACGATGGTGTCCATCTTCACGACCTTCTGCTCGGGCTGCGGGCGCTTGGCCGTGACCACGATTGTCTCCATCTTGCGCACTTCCTGGCCGCCCGCCACTTTGTCGAGCTGCTGCTCGGAGAGTTCGCCGTCGTTGGGTTTCTTGTCTTTCTTGCTCATGGTGTGCTCCGTCGGGTCCGTATCGTTCGGGGAGGACTCAAGTTACGACTGCAATTTACCACGGCGAAGGGGGCCCTTCTGCCGAATTTTCGGCAGTTCCGGCCGGTGAAATGCACGCCAACCCCGGAAAAAGGCTAGTCTGGACAATATGTTCGACGCGCGGCCGTACCTGAAGGAGATCGCCCGCGGGCGCCACGGCGCCCGCGACCTCACCCGCAGCGAAGCCCGGGCGCTCTTCTCGGCTGTGTTCGCCGGGGAGGTGGCCGAAGCCGCGCTCGGAGCCCTCCTGGTGGCGCTGCGCGTGAAAGGCGAGAGCCTCGAGGAGCTCGCGGGAATGATGGACGCGCTGCAGCCGCACATCCGCCCGCTCGACGTGCCGGTGCGCCGCGCGATTCCCGTGATCGTTCCCAGCTACAACGGATCGCGCAAGATCGCCAACCTCGTGCCGCTGCTCGCGATGCTGCTCGCGCGCGAAGACGTGCCGGTGCTCGTGCACGGAGTGCGGCAGGAATCCGCGCGCGTGGGAACCTTCGAGATCCTCGAGCACCTCGGACATCCGCGCGCCGAGACCGTGGCCGAGGCCGAGGAGCGCCTCGAGTCGCGCAGGGTCGCGGCCGTGTCGGTGGAAGTGCTCTCGCCGGACCTCGCGCGCGTGATCGGCCTTCGCGCCGTGACGGGCGTGCGAAACAGCGGGCACACGCTCGCCAAGCTCATGCTCCCGAACGGCGTGCCTGCCGCGTCGGCGTGCCGCCTCGTGGCGGTGACGCATCCGGATTTCCTGAAGCTCATGCGCGATTACTTCGTCGCGCATCCGGCCAACGCGTTCCTCATGCGCGGCGTGGAAGGCGAAGCCGTGGTGCGATTGAACGCGCCGCAACCCATCGAGGAGATGCGCGCCGACGGCACGACACTTTCGCACCTGATCGGCGAGGGCGAGGCCGGTTACCTCCTGCCCGCGCGCGAAGCCGATGCGACTGCAAGATGGACGCGCGACGTGCTCGAAGGCCGCGCCGCCGTTCCGCTCGCGCTCGCGCGCCAGGCGGCGCTCATCGCCGATCACTGCCGGCGCGCCGCCAACGCGGGGCGGCCGCCGCTGCACCTGGTGTCGTCGAAATGAAGGCCTCAGCGCCCGAAGGCGCGGACGAAATCGGGCAGCGCGCGATCGTGGCGTGCCCCGAGTGCGACCTGCTTCAGGAGGAGGTCGAGCTGGGTCCGCGCTGCGTGGCGCAATGCGCGCGCTGCGGCGCGCAGCTCTTCCGCCGCATTCCCGGCTCCATCGACCGCACCCTCGCGTTCATGGTCGGCGCGGCGATCTTCTTCGTGATCGCCAACGCGTTCCCGGTGCTCTCGCTGGAAGCGCAGGGCCTTCGCACCAGCGCCACGCTCCTCGCCTCCGCCCAGGCGCTCTACGACGACAACGAGCGCCTCGTCGCGATCCTCGTGTTCATGACGACAGTGCTGCTGCCCGGCCTGGAGATCGGCGCGATGATCTACCTCCTGGCCTTCGTGAGGCTGGGCCGCATCCCCCGCGCGCTTTCGTTCGCCTATCGCCTCGCCGAAGCCGTGCGGCCGTGGACGATGATGCAGGTGTTCCTGATCGGCGTGATCGTCTCGCTCGTGAAGCTCGGCCACATGGCCACGGTCGTGCCGGGCATCGGCGTCTATGCGCTCGCGGGCGCCATCGTGATGATCTCGGCGGCGGTGTCCATGTACGACCCGCGCGCGTTCTGGGGGCGCGTGAAGGAGCTGCGGGCGTGAGCGCGACCGCCCTGCGCTCGGGCCTGCTCCTCTGCCGCTCGTGCAGCCAGCTCTGCCGCCCGATGGATGGCGGCCACGACGGCGATTGCCCGCGCTGCGGCGAGGCGCTGCACCCGCGCAAGCCCGACAGCCTCGTGCGCGCCTGGACCTTCTTCGTGCTCGCCTGCATCCTCTACATCCCCGCGAACACGTTGCCCGCGCTGGAATCCACGACGCTCATCGCCTTCACCAGCAACACGATCCTGGGAGGCGTGCGCGTCTTCTGGGAGGACGGCGACTACCTGATCGCCACGATCATCTTCGTCGCGAGCGTCGTGATCCCGCTCGCCAAGCTCGTCGCCATGGGCATCCTGATCGCCACGGCGCAGGCGCGCTCCACGTGGCTGCCCCTGCGGCGCGCACGCATCTATCGCATCGTGCACACTGTGGGGCGCTGGTCGATGGTGGACATCTACGTGGGCGGCCTGCTGGTGGCGCTCGTGCAGTTCAACACAATCGGCGAAGTGAGCATCGGGCCCGCGTCGCTTCCGTTCGCGGCGGTGGTGATCCTCACGCTCTTCTGCTCCTTGAGCTTCGACCCGCGCCTCATCTGGGATCCGATCGACGACGCGACATGACCGACCCCACGCCCGCCCCCGAATATCCCCAGGCCGTGGCCCGCAGGCCGGGCGTGCGGTGGCTCCAGCCCGTGTGGATCATCCCGATCGTGGCGGCGCTGATCGCCGGATGGCTCGCGCTCCAGCACTTCCTCGACCGCGGACCCACGATCACGATCCGCTTCCGCACCGCCGAAGGGCTCGAGGCCGGCAAGACGCGCATCAAGTACAAGGACGTGGACATCGGCACGGTGAAGCAGATCACGCTCGACCGGGACCGCAAGGGCGTGCGGGTCACCGCCGAGATGGTGAAGCAGGCCTCGACGGGCCTCATGGTGGACGACACGCGCTTCTGGGTGGTGCGGCCGCGCATCTCCGGCGGGCGCGTCTCGGGATTGAGCACGCTGCTCGCCGGCGCCTACATCGGCACCGACCCCGGGCAATCGACGGAGGAGCGCCGCGACTTCGAGGGGCTCGAGTCGCCCCCGCTCGTCACGGCCGACGTGCCGGGCCGCACCTTCCGCCTCTCGGCCGAGGACCTGGGCTCCATCGACATCGGCTCGCCGGTGTACTTCCGCGGCGTGTCCGCCGGGCAGGTGGTCTCGATCGACGTCTCGAAGGACGGCGCCGACGTGCTCGTGGGCGTCTTCGTGAACGCGCCCTTCGACCAGTTCGTGACGCCCGCCTCGCGCTTCTGGAACGCGAGCGGCATCGACCTCGCGCTCGATTCCAACGGGCTCAAGGTGGACACCGAATCGGTGGTGACGGTGCTCACCGGCGGCATCGCCTTCGATTCGCCGTCGAGCGTCGCCACGCGCGCGAACAAGGGCGACCTCTTCGTGCTGTGGCGCGATCGCGGCGAGGCGATGAAGCCGCGCGAGAAGGTGGTCGAGACCTACGCGCTGCGGTTCGACCAGTCGGTGCGCGGCCTGAACGTGGGCGCGCCCGTGGACTTCCGCGGCGTGGAGATCGGGGAGGTCTCCGGCATCGAGCTCGAGTACCTGCCCGACAAGGTGAACTTCCGCACGCTCGTGCAGATGCGCTTCTTCCCCGACCGCCTGGGGCCGATCGGGCGCAACGGCTCGCACAAGGGCGGCATCGCCGACATGCCGGCCGACGAGCGCATGCGCCGCTTCGTGCTGGCGGGCTTCCGCGCGCAGTTGCGCAACGCGAACCTGATCACGGGCCAGCTCTACGTGGCGCTGGACTTCTTCCCGAATGCAGCGCCCGCGGCGATCGACTTCAACGCGCGGCCGCCCGAGATCCCGACTGTGCCCGGAGGGCTCGCCGAGCTGCAGGATTCAATCGGCCGGATCCTCAAGCGCCTCGAGAAAGTGCCCTTCGACACAATCGGCGAGGACCTGCGCAAGGCGCTCGAGCAGCTGAACACGACACTCAAGACCGCCGACGGCCTCGCGAAGCACCTGGACAACGACCTCGCGCCGGAGATGAAGCGCACGCTCGAGCAGGCGCGCCGTGCGCTGGAGGCGGCGCAGCGCGCGGTGGCGGAGGATTCGCCCGTGCAAACGGACCTGCGCGATACGCTCGAGGAGGTGCGCCGCGCCTCCGAGGAGCTTCGCGCGCTGGTCGATTACCTCGAGCGCCAGCCCGACGCGCTGATCCGCGGAAGACGACAAGGAGCGCAACCATGATCCGCAGGATGGCCGCGCTCGCGGCCGCGCTGCTCGCCTGTGCGTGCGGCGGGCCCGAGCCGCGCATCGACTACTACTCGCTCACGCCCACGCCCGCCGCGGCGCCGGCCTCGCCCGCATCGAAGCTCTCGATCCACGTGGGCCCCGTCACCGTGCCCGACGCGGTGGACCGCCCGCAGATTGTGGTGCGCCTCGACGACAACCGGGTCGCCATCGACGACCAGCATCGCTGGGTCGAGCCGCTCAAGAACGCGATCCCGCGGCTGCTCGCCGATTCGCTTTCGCGCGAGCTGGGCACTCCCGACGTGCTCACCAGCCGCCAGTCCTCGGCGCTCGACATCGACTACCGCGTCGCGGTGGACGTGCAGCACTTCGACTCGTCGGAGAACGAAGTCTCCGAGGACGTGCTCTGGACCATCCGCTCGCGCAAGGGCGGAGCGCCGCGCCTCGGGCGCACGACGGTGCGCGAGAGCGCCGCCGGCGGGGCCGCGGGCATCGCCGCCGCCCACAGCCGCGCCATCGAGCGCGTGGCCCACGACATCGCCGAGGCGATCCGCGCGATGGAATCGAAGTGACGTTCGCGAAGCAGTTCGTCGAGCGCGAGTACAACAACCGCGCGCTCGTACCCGCGCATCCCGCCTACTTTGCACGCTGGGAGAAGGACTCCGAGTTCGTGCGCGAGACGCTGCCCGCGCACCTGGACCTTCCCTACGGCCCGCATCCTCGCCAGAAGATCGACCTCTTCCCGGCGGGCCCGGGAGCGCGCGGCACGCTCATGTTCATCCACGGCGGCTACTGGCGCTCGCTCGACAAGAGCATGTTCTCGTGGCTCGCCGCCTCCTGGGTGGCCGCGGGCGTGCACATGGCGATGCCGTCGTACCGCTTCGCGCCCGAGGTGCGCATCGATGCGATCGTGGACGACATCATCGACGCCGCCAACTGGCTCGCGGCCCACGGCAAGGCGCACGGCGTTCCGGCCGATCGCCTCGTCGTGAGCGGGCATTCCGCGGGCGGGCATCTCACCGCGGCGCTTTTCGCCGCGCCGCGCGAGCGCCTGCATTTCGATCCGGGGTGCATCGCGGGGGGCGTGCCCTTCAGCGGCATCTTCGATTTCGAGCCGATGCTGCAATTCGGTTTCAACGCCGATTTCAAGCTGGACGGCGCGGCGGTCGAACGCCTCTCGCTCCTCGACAAGAAGCGCACCGTGGGCGCGAAGCTGGTGGCGGCCGCGGGCGGCAACGAGAGCTCCGAGTTCCAGCGGCAGACGCGCGATCTCGCGGCCGCCTGGGCGCCGCAGAGCCTCGCGCCGCTCATCCTGCCGGGCCTCGATCACTTCTCCATCGTCGATTCCTTCGCCGAGCGCGGCCAGCCGCTGTACGAGGCCACGCTGGGGTTGTTCTAGCTCCCGCCGGCGGCGCGAAGGGAACAACGACGTCCAAGCTATAATTTCGGCACAATTCCCAACAGAGCGAATCGTGTCGAGCCCCGATCTTTCGAAGCTCTCCATCGACCGTGGGTCGAAGTCGTTCGCGCCGCGCCGCAAGCGCCGCTTCCTGAACCGCTGGACCATCGGCATCGGCGTCGTGGTCGCGCTACTCGTCGCCAATGGCGTGTGGAGAGCGATCGCCGCGCCCGCATCGGTCGAGGTGTCCACCGTCGCCACCGCCTATCCCACCGCGGCGATCTCGCTGCTCAACGCCACGGGGCGCGTGTCGGCGTGGCGCAAGGCCGCGGTCTCCACGAAGGCCACGGGCCGGCTCGAGTGGCTGGGCGTCCAGGAGGGCTCGCGCGTGAAGGAAGGCGAGGTCATCGCGCGCCTCGAGGATCGCGACGTCGCCGCCGCGCGCGACTCGGCCGTGGCGGGGGCGAAGGCGGCTCGCGCCAACCTCGAGCAGGGCGAGGCGGAGTTGAAGGACGCCGAGCACAACTTCCAGCGCACGAAGGACCTCTACCAGCAGAAATTCATCTCCGCCTCGGCCCTCGACTCGGCGGAGGCGCGCTTCGACAAGGCAAAGGCGTCGATCAGCTCGCTGAACGGGCAGATCGGCGTGGCCGAGGCCAACGCGCGGCAGGCGGAGGTCGCCGTCGAGCAGACGCTCATCCGCGCGCCCTTCGACGGCATCGTGCTCACCAAGAACGCGAACCAGGGCGACATCATCACGCCGTTCTCCTCGGCCACCGATTCGAAGGGCGCGGTCGTGAACATGGCCGACATGAGCACGCTCGAGGTGGAGGCCGACGTCTCCGAAGCCTCGATCAGCAAGATCGTGGTCGGCATGCCCGCGGAGATCCAGCTCGACGCCTATCCCGACCTGCGCCTCATGGGCCAGGTCTCGCGCATCGTGCCGACGGTGGACCGCACCAAGGCGACGCTGCTCGTGAAGGTGAGCTTCGTCGAGAAGGACGCCCGCGTGCTCCCCGACATGAGCGCGAAGGTGTCGTTCCTGTCGCGCGCGCCCACGCCCGGGGAGCGCAAGCCCGTGGTGGCCGTGCGCCCCGAGGCGATCGCCAGGCGCGGCGGCAAGGACGTGCTCTTCGTCGTGGGCGACGACAACGTCGCGAGGGAGGTGGTCGAGGCGAAGACCACGAAGCTGGGCGACCTCGTGCAGGTCACGGGCGTGAAGGCGGGCGACAAGGTCGTGGTGAACCCCGGCGAGAAGGTGCGCGACGGCGCGCCCGTCACGATCGCGAAGAAGTGACCGCCGTGGCCGCGCGCCCGATCGTGAGCATCAGCCGCCTGTCGAAGAGCTACCGGCGCGGCGACCAGGTCGTGCCGGTGCTCCGCGACATCACGCTCACGATTCCCGAGGGCGACTTCATCGCGCTCATGGGCCCGTCGGGGTCGGGCAAGTCCACGCTGCTGAACCTCATCGCCGGCATCGACAAGCCCGACGAGGGCGAGCTGCTCGTGGACGGCGAGGACATCACGCGGCTGGGAGAGGCGGACCTCGCGGACTGGCGCGCCTCCCACGTGGGATTCATCTTCCAGTTCTACAACCTGATGCCCGTGCTCACCGCGTTCGAGAACGTGGAGCTGCCGCTGCTGCTCACCTCGCTCGACAGGCGCGAGCGCCGCGAGCGCGTCGAGACGGCCCTCGCCCTCGTGGGCCTCGCCGACCGCATGGAGCACTATCCCAACGAGCTCTCGGGCGGCCAGCAGCAGCGCGTGGCCATCGCGCGCGCCCTCATCACCGATCCCACGCTCATCGTGGCCGACGAGCCCACCGGCGACCTCGACCGCAAGAGCGCCGAGGAGGTGCTGGGGCTGCTGCGGCGCCTGAACGCCGAGATGGGCAAGACGGTGATCATGGTGACGCATGACGCGCACGCCGTGCTTTCCGCGCGGCACGTGACGCACCTGGAGAAAGGGGAGCTGATTCCCGAAGCTCCCGCTTCCGACAGGGGCGCTCGGGGACAGGCTCCGGCGGGCTGATGTATTACCTTCGCCTCGTCTTCAAGAACATCTTTCGCCACACGCTGCGAAGCCTCCTCACCCTCGTGGGGCTCGTGGTGGCGATACTCGCCTTCGGCCTGCTGCAGACCGTGGTGAACGCCTGGTACGCCGGGGCCGACATGGCCTCGGCCAATCGCCTCGTCACGCGCAACGCCACGTCGCTGGTGTTCTCGATGCCGGCCTACTACCGCGAGCGCATCAAGGCGATCGACGGCGTGACCGCGGTGGCCATCTCCAACTGGTTCGGCGGCGTGTACAAGGACCAGACGTTCAAGAATTTCTTCGCCACGTTCGCCGTCGACTCCGACGTCTTCTTCGACCTGTATCCCGAATTCAAGGTGAAGCCCGACGAGCTGCTCGCCTTCAAGCGCGACCAGCGCGGCTGCATGGTGGGGCGCCTCATCGCCGACCAGCACGGCTTCAAGGTGGGCGACGTGATCCCGATGACGAGCCCCATCTACGGCGGCGGCACGTGGGAGTTCACGGTCCGCGGCATCTACGAGCCCAAGGACCAGACCACCGTCACGCGCCAGCTGTACTTCCACTGGGACTACCTGAACGAGCAGATGAAGAAGCGCTTCCCCAAGCGCGCCGAGTTCGCCGGCGTCTTCATCGTGCAGATCGCCGACGGCTCGCGCGCCGCGGAGGTGAGCCAGGCGATCGACAAGGAGTTCAGGAACTCGCTCGCGGAGACGCTCACCGAGACCGAGAAGGCGTTCTCGCTGGGCTTCGTGGCGCAGACCGAGGCGATCGTCACGGCGGTGAAGATCGTGTCCTTCGTCGTGATCGTCATCATCTTCGCGGTCGTGGCCAACACCATGGCGATGACGGCGCGCGAGCGGCTGGCCGAGTACGCGACGCTCAAGGCCCTGGGCTTCCCGCCCGTCTTCGTGGCCTCGCTCATCTTCGGCGAATCGGTGATGATCTCGGCGCTGGGCGGGGCCATCGGCATCGCGCTCACTTTTCCCGTGGCGGCGGGATTCAAGGCGATGATGGGGACGATGTTCCCGGTGTTCTACGTGACGGGGCAGACCGTGGCCATGCAGGCGACCGCCGCGCTCGCCGTGGGCGTGCTGGCGGGCGTGCTGCCTTCGATTCGCGCGGCGAACGTGAAGATCGTGGATGGTCTCCGCTACGCGGGATGAACGCGAGGCAGATCCTGGTGAAGATTCCGTTTTCATACATCTTCCGCAACCTCTGGACGCGCAAGGTGACTACGCTCCTCACCGCGGGCGGGATGGCGCTCGTGGTGTTCGTGTTCGCGGCGGTGCTGATGCTCGACGCGGGCCTCAAGCACACGCTCGTGTCCACGGGAAGCTACGACAACGCGATCCTGCTCAGGCAATCGTCGCAGACCGAGATCCAGAGCTCGGTGTATCGAGACCAGGCCTCGCTCATCGAGACGCTGCCCGGCATCGCGCGCGACGCCGACGGCAGTCCCCAGGTATCGAAGGAAGTGCTCGTCCTCACGCAGATTCCCAAGCGCGGCAGCGACAAGCCCCAGAACGTCGTGGTGCGCGGGCTTCCCCCCATCGGCGTGAGGCTTCGCCCGCAGGTGAAGCTCACCGACGGCCGCATGTTCCGCGCGGGCTCCTCCGAGATCGTCACCGGCCGCAGCATCGCCGAGAACTTCGAAGGCGTGGGCATCGGGCAGCGCCTTCGCTTCGCCGGGCGCGAGTGGACGGTGGTCGGCCACTTCGACGGCGGCAAGTCGGGATTCGATTCCGAGATCTGGGGCGACGTGGAGCAGATGATGCAGGCCTTCCGCCGCTCGACCTACTCGTCGGTCATCGTGAAGCTGCAGGACCCCGACGAGTTCGCCAACCTCCAGCAGCACATCAACGACGACCAGCGGCTCATCCTCGACGTGAAGCGCGAGCCCGCCTTCTACGAGGAGCAGTCGAGCTCGCTCTCGACCTTCATCAGCGTCCTGGGCATCACCCTCTCGGTCATCTTCTCCATCGGCGCGATGATCGGCGCCATGATCACGATGTACGCGGCGGTGGCCAACCGCACGGGCGAGATAGGCACGCTGCGCGCCCTGGGCTTCCGGCGCTCGAGCATCCTCGCGGCGTTCCTCACCGAATCGGTGCTGCTGGCGCTCGTGGGCGGCGCGGCGGGCCTCCTCCTCGCCTCGTTCCTGCAGGCCTTCACGATCACGACGATGAACTGGCAGTCCTTCAGCCAGCTCGCCTTCGGCTTCTACCTCACGCCGGCCATCGTGGTGAAGACGATGCTCTTTTCCGTGTTCATGGGCCTCGTGGGCGGGTTCCTTCCCAGCGTGCAGGCCGCGCGCCTCGAGATCGTGGACTCCCTGAGGGCGGCCTGATGGATCGCATCCGCGCGACCTATCGCATCACGGCTTCGGAATCGGAGAGCCGCGCGCGCGCCGAGGCGCTCGCCGCCGAGCAGAGCGTCGAGATGCCGGTCGCGGCGATCGGCGACGAGCGGGTGCTGCGCGAGACCGTCGCCACCGTGGAAGCCATCCGCCCGCACGCCGATTACTTCGACGTGACGCTGGGCATTGCCGCGGCCACCACCGGCGCGGAAGCCTCGCAGCTCGCCAACATGCTCTTCGGCAACTGCTCGCTGCAGCCGGAGGTCGAGCTCATCGACGTGGAGTTTCCCGGGGGCTACGAGAAGGCGTTTCCCGGGCCGCGCTTCGGCATCGAGGGCATACGCGCGGCGACGGGAGCGCGGGGACGCGCCCTCACCTGCACGGCGTTGAAGCCCCAGGGCTCGACGGTCGAGCATCTCGCGAAGCTCGCCCGCACCTTCGCGCTCGCCGGCATCGACGTCATCAAGGACGACCACGGCATCGCCGACCAGCCGCCGCATCCCTTCGCCTCGCGCGTTCCCGCCGTGCAGGAAGCGATCGACGCGGCCAATCGCGAGACCGGCGGGCGCACGCTATACGCGCCGACGTTCTCGGGCGGGGCCGCCGCGCTCGCGTCGCAGGCGAAGACCGTGCGCGATCATGGCGTGAAGATGGCGCTGGTGGCGCCCATGCTCGTGGGGCTGCCCGCGTTCGTGGACCTGCGCCACGCGCTCGACGTTCCGGTGATGGCGCATCCGGCCTTCGCGGGCTCCGTGCGCATCGCCGCGCCCGTGCTTCTCGGCACGCTCTTTCGCCTGCTCGGGGCGGACGCGACGATCTTCCCCAACCATGGCGGGCGCTTCAGCTTCAGCCGCGAGACGTGCCTCGCCATCGCGAAGAGCGCGCGATCCCCCTGGGACGGCGTGAAGCCCGTGCTGCCCGTGCCCGCGGGAGGCATGACAGTGGAGCGCGTGGGCGAGATGCTCTCGGGCTACGGTCCCGACACGATGCTGCTCATCGGCGGCGGACTGCTCTCGGCGAAGGAGCGCCTGCTCGATCGCAGCCGCGAGTTCGTCGGCGCGGTGCGGGGCTCGGCGTAAGATTCGTGCGATGAGCGATACGCCCCTCGTCCGCAGGCACGCCGGCGACTTCCAC
>Ga0335083_10004114_pt1 | contig 18621 bp, 15 predicted proteins | sample Lox_Sample_42_FD_206716 | JGI IMG/M metagenome (GOLD analysis project Ga0335083, IMG submission 206716) | Soil microbial communities from Loxahatchee National Wildlife Refuge, Florida, United States - Lox_Sample_4.2 | ecosystem: Environmental > Terrestrial > Soil > Wetlands | place: USA...
TAGCAGAAAACCCACTGAAAGAACCTCCCGGGTCCGGGTACGTTTCGCGGCGGAAATCCTGTCAGCGAATCCATGTCAGCACGGATAACCGCCGCAGTCGGCATCGGAAAGAACATGCCGATAGTTTGGCCTTTGGGCTGATCAGCGGCCACCCCCGGCAGCAAGGCCGATCACTAAAGAATTATCCATCCTTTCCTGGACGCGTTTCTTACCGCGACGAAAGTAACTTGGGCGACTATGGCTGTCAAGCAATCCGGCAAAGATGATGCTTGACCTTCGGAATCCGTAACAGTTACGACATATTTGTAATAGGTGTTGCCCGCAGTTGAATGAGTGGAACATGTGTTACATCTAATGACCCGCAGGCCCCTTTGGAATCGAGGCCTGCCGACCACCCAGGCGATCCCAGCAGCCAGCATCGCACGACGTACCAGTTGCCCTAGGCAGGAGCCTGCGACCGAGAGGCATAATGGCTCGATTGAGGTGACCGCGCTTATATGGACTCGTGTTTTTAACGGGTACGAGCGGGCGGGGTATAACGCTGACGACTGGCGTGGGGGCTTCCTGGGCGGAGTGTGGCATGTTGCCGTCAGGATCGTGTTCACGCAGGCTGGATCGAGGCTAGCCGCCTGTCCGTTCGGGATCCCAGGTAGCCCCCTCGGTGACCTCCTGCACTCCCTCGGCGATGTAAACCGCTTGCGAGAAACCGTCAAGGGCACTGCGGCAGCGTGTCAGCATGGCGGCCGACTGTTGCCCGCACTCGTCCGGAAAGAAGTCCCGGGCCTGGATCTTCTTCAGCCAGCGGGCCAGCTTCTCCAGGTCCTGCTCGCCTTCCTCCATCTCGGCGAACGTGTACTTCCCGGCCCCGGTCTCCTTGCCGATCTCATCGAGAAAAGCGGTGCATCGCTCTGCGAACTCGTCGTACTCCCGGGCCCGGTCGGCCCGGAAGCGCTGGACGATCGCCTCGTCGACATCCGGTGGCGAGCCCGGGATATTCAAGACGAATGCCGTCCCGCCCTGCTGGAGAATGCCTTCCCGCAATTTTGCCAGGAACGTCACGTGGGACGCTCTCTGCGGCAGCACCCAGGCGCCGTTCACCATCGTGGTCGCGCCGACGGCCCGCAGCCGGCGCCAGAGTGCCACCCGCGCGCTTGACGGCTTGCTGGGCAGCTGAGCGAGGAGCAGGAGCCAGCCCGGCGAGGAGCTATCTGCACTCATAAAATGCAGCACCTGTTTCATATCGGAACATCGTCGCAGGCAAAACATAACATTGCCGGCGAAAGGTGATGGCGATAATCCCGGTCCTGGTGGAGTCCCGGGTCCGGACGGCGCGGTTGACAGCTCAAAGTCGCCTGATCTAGGTTCCGCAGGTAGGTGGACCATGTCGGGCTGGTCAGCGGGCATGCGATCCAGGGGCGCGCCAGGGAACCTGCCCGCGCGACACGCCGGTGATGGTCACGCTTGCGCACGCCCGGTCGCCTGGGACCAAAGCGACACGCCCGGTCGCCTGGGACCAAAGCGAGAGGTGGCCGGATTGACAGCCCTCACCCTGACCTGTGAGTTCGCGCTGTACTCGCTCAGCGGGCCAGCGCAGCCCGCGGCCGGAGCCAATGAGGCCGGTCCGCTGTCCTTCAGTCCCGCTCGCTACAGCAAGTACAAGTACGGTTCCGTCACGGAGGCCGATACCTTTGCCCGCGCCCTGGTAGCGGCCTTCGGCGAGCACCACCCCGGACTCGCCCGGGCTCCACGGCTGCTGATGACCTCCTCGCCCTACACCTGCGTCCCGACCGCGGCCACCACGCTCGCCCGCCGGATGAGGCCGGCCCTGAATGAAGCCAGGGCCAGGTACGGCCTCTCTCCGGTGCCGCTGCTGCAGGTAGACCGGATCGGCACGTCCGCCGGAGACTACGGCACGCTCTCCGCGGCCGCCCGGGACCGGCGCATGGCGGCCAGTACCCTGTCGTTCCGGCGTTTCCGGCCCGATCAGGTGCGCGATGCCCATCTGCTGGTCATCGACGACGTCCGGGTAACCGGCGCGCACCAGCGCTGCCTGATGCGAGCGAGCGAGGAACTGCCCCTCCGATCACTGGCCTTCCTCTACATCGCTTCCTTCTCCGGCCAGGCCGGCGGTAACCTCGACCCCACGCTGGAGGACGCGCTCAACCACGCCGCGGTCACGACGCTCGATGACCTGGCCCAGATCGTGGAGGCCGGTGACTTCGCCTGGAACGTCCGGGTGTGCAAGTTCGTCCTCAGCCCGGTCAACTACCATGACCTGCCACGTTTCCTCGGCCGGATGCCCGGCTGGTTCGTCCGCGACCTGCACCGCAACAGCAGCCAGGACGGCTACGCGGCCATGGACCTGTACGCTCCGAGCCACACGGTCGTGTCCGCGGAACTGGCCAGCCGGTACGGCGAGGAGCCCGCGGCCGTCTCCTCTCGGCGTCGTTCCGCGTAGCCCGGGCACACCGATGGCCGCTTCGCCTGATGCCGGAAACGGCTGGTACGCCGACCTGCTCGACGAGCGGCACGCCCGCCCCGTCGCCGTGGCGCTGGTGGCGTCCGGAGCCTTCAGCGTGGACCTGCGGATGCCGAGGGAACGGTGGTTCCGCTGGAAGTCCGGAATCCTGGCTCCCTGCGGCTGCAACTGCCGCCGCCTGAACACGATGCCGGCCTTCCGCCGGCTGGTCGACGACGCGCTCGCCGACGCGACCCGCCGTTCGTTCCCCGGCGCCGACTATATCGTCGCCGTCGCTCAGGCCGGGATCCCGTGGGCCAAGACGCTCGCCGAGCGGCTCGAGCTGCCGCTGGCCTACGTGCGGACCGAGGCCCGGCCCGGCGGCGGCCCGCTGGTCGAGTGCTCACCCGCCGGGGGAACCCGGGCCGTCGTCGTCGACGACGTGGTCGCCAGCGGCACCAGTACCGCGCAGGCCATCGAGACGCTGCTCGCCGAGACCGGCCTGAGGATCGCCGGCGTCCAGTCCATCGCCAACTGGAACTTTCCCGAGATGCGGGCCCGGCTGGCCCGTTGGCCGGTCCGGGCGGTCACCAGCTACCCGCAGATCCTGGCCAGCGCGCAGGAGGCCGGGCTGGTCAGCGCGGCCGACGTCAGCCAGCTCATGCGGTTCTACGCCGATCCCCGCCGCCACTCTTGGGCCACCAGGTAGCCTCACCGCCGAAGGGAGACCGGCCTTATGCCGCTCGCGGCCGTCCTGTTCGACCTGTACGACACGCTGGTCCACGCCGCGCCGCGCGGCTCCTTCTACCGTGCGGTGCCGACGGCGCTCGGCGTCGGCACCGAGCGCTGGCTGGCCTGCTACCGCGCCCTGGGGCCGGCCGCGATGACGGGTGAGGTGCCGGACATGACGTCCCGGGTTCACCTTGCCTGCCACCGGGCGGGCCAGCCGCGCGACCGGGAGGCGGTGGCCGCGGTGGTCCGCAACCTGCTGCCGTTGCTCTACGCGGATATCAGGGCCGACCGCCAGGCTCGCACGGCGCTCGGTGACCTGCGGGCCGCGGGCATCCGCCTCGCGATCGTCTCCAACGCGGCCCGCCATTCGGAGGCGCTGCTCGACCTCTGCGGCCTGCGGGAACTGGTCGACGCGACGACGATGTCGTGGTCGGCCGGGGTGCTGAAGCCGGATCCCCGCATCTACCGCGCCGCGCTCGACGCGCTCGGGGTCGCCGCGGCCGAGGCCGCCTTCGTCGGCGACGGCGGCGACCGTGAACTCCACGGCGCCCGGCGGCTGGGGCTGCGCACGGTCCTGATCGAGCGAGGGCTGCCCCATACCGAGTCCGCGCGGGCCGACGCCGACCGGTGCTGCGCCGACTTGGTGGCGGCCGCCCGTGCCCTGCTCGCCTGGTAACTCCGCCGCGGCCAGGCAATTTATTAGCACAACACTTGTTTCAAATTTCCGGCAATTGATCCCCGTAGATGCAACACCTATTGCGCCTTACATGGCAACAGCCATTACAAAGCGCAGGCCAGGGTGCTTAATTAGGGCACCCTTGACAGGCGGATCATGCTAATTTACGCTGCGCGGGAATAGGTTATACCTGAATGAAGGGGGGTAGCCTACGAGGTCGGCATCGCCTACCGGGGTTGCCGCTGCCCTATCAGAAGGCCAGTTATCGGTCCAGGTTTAATGCTGGCCGGGCGGTTATCCGTGCTGACATGGATTCGCTGACAGGATTTCCGCCGCGAAACGTACCCGGACCCGGGAGGTTCTTTCAGTGGGTTTTCTGCTACTCGGAGTAGACAGCCTGATCGCGTGCATCGCGGTCGGCCCGATCATGGGACGGCGACTGCTGGTGCTCTCGTCGTTCGCCCTGCTGTTCGGCGTCGGTGACGGCGGCGGGTACCTGCTCGGCACCGCCCTGCACTACTCGATACCGGACAGCGTCAGCAGCGCCATCGAGTACGGCTTCCTGATCATCCTCGGCGCCTACTGGATCGCGATCGCGTTCTTGTCCAGGAAGGCCGCCCAGGCCGAGGCGGAGCCCCGGTCGCGGTGGGGCGTGTGGATCCTGCCGTGGGCGCTCAGCGTGGACAACCTGACCTACGGCGCGGTCGACGGCATCCCCCAGCACTACTCGGTCTGGGCCTCGGCTGCCGAGCAGGCCCTGTCCAGCGCGATCCTGGCCGGCATCGGCCTCGCTATCGGCATCGGCCTGGCGGCCGCGTTCCCCGCGTTCCGGCGCCGGGTCGCGACGTCCAGCGCGATCGCCGGCGTCCTGATGTTCGTGGCAGCCGGCGCCCTGTACGTCGTCGGCCAGGCAACCGGCGGCTAACAGGTTGACAGAACCCTCCCCAGGGCCCACTTGAGTCGGCCCCGGGGGAGGGTTCTACCGTCTTCGGCATGGGGCAGGAACTGCTGACGGTCGGGCACATGGCCCGGCGCAGCGGGCTGACGATCAAGGCACTGCGGTACTACGACCGGACCGGCCTGCTGCGCCCGGCCGCGGTCGACGGCGCCACCGGGTACCGGCTGTACCGCGGCGACCAGGTGGCCGAGGCTCGCCTGGTCCGCCTGTTGCGGTCCCTGGACCTGCCGCTCGACCAGGTGCGCGTCGCGGTCGCGGCCTGGAAGGACGGCGACGACGCGGCCGTCGAGCGGCTGGTGGGCGAGCACCGCCGCCAGCTCGACGCCCGGGTCACCCGGCTGCGCGACGCCCTGCACCGGATCGACCACCTCCTCGCGGAAGGACTCCAGGCGGCCATGACAGAAACGAACCCGGACCAGGCCACGCCGACCACCACGAGCCCGCCGGGCACCGGCAGCGTCACCGATTCACGGCTGCTCGCGGCGCAGCTGTTCAACGAGACCTGGCGGCTGCTCGAACTCGAGAATCGCAGCCGGGACGACGACGACCGCATGATCCACACGGCGCACGCCTCCCGCTATCACTGGGGCCACGCGCCGGGCGCGACCCCCGCCAACCTGGCCCGGGGCGAATGGCAGGTCTCCCGCGTCTACGCCGTCCTCGGCCGGCCCGAGCCCGCCCTGCACCACGCCCAGCGTGTCCTGGATATCTGCCAGGAGAACGGCATCGGCGACTGGGACCTCGCCTTCGCCTACGAGGCCCTGGCCCGCGCCCACGCCGTCGCCGGCGACACCGCCCAAGCGCGCCACCTCACCGACCAGGCCCTGGCCGCCGCCAAGGACATCGCCGAAGACGCCGAACGCCAGCTCGTCCTCGCCGACCTGGAAACCATCCCCGGCCAGTCCCGCTACTGGTAGCGGATCAGGACGCACCTGAGCCGAGGTCGGCGAGATCACCTGCTTCAGAAGTCGTCGTCGAAACTGACGTCGCCGGTGACGCCGACCTGGTAGGCCGAGACCCGGCGCTCGAAGAAGTTGGACAGCTCCTGGACGTCCTGCAGGTCCATGAACGCCAGCGGGTTGGCCGAGCCGTACAGCGGGTCGAGGCCGAGCTGGGCTAGCCGCCGGTCGGCGACGTGCTCCAGGTAGGCGCGCATGTCGGCCAGCGACAGCCCGGCCACCCCCTGGCCGAGCAGGTCCTCGGCGAACTGGACCTCGCAGTCCACCGCCTCGGCCATCATGGCGCGGACCTGGGCCGTCAGCTCCTCGTCGAACAGCCCGGGTTCCTCGCGCCGCGCGGTCTCCACCACGTCGAACGCGAAGGCCATGTGCATGGACTCGTCGCGGAAGACCCAGTTGGTGCCCGAGGCCAGCCCGTTGAGCAGGCCCCGGGACCGCAGGAAGTAGACGTAGGCGAAGGCGCCGTAGAAGAACAGGCCCTCGATGCAGGCGGCGAAGCAGATCAGGTTGAGCAGGAACGACCGCCGGTCGGCGGCGGTGCGCAGCTCGCTCAGCTGGTTGATCGAATCGATCCACTTGAAGCAGAACCGCGCCTTGCGGGCGATGGACGGGATGCTGGTCACCGCCGCGAAGGCCCGGCCCCGTTCTTCATGATCTGGGACATAGGTATCGAGGAGGGTCAGGTAGAACTGCACGTGCACGGCTTCCTCGAACAGCTGCCGGGACAGGTAGAGCCGGGCCTCGGGCGAGTTGACGTGCTGGTACAGGTTCAGCACCAGGTTGTTGGCGACGATGGTGTCGCCGGTGGCGAAGAACGCAACCAGCCGGGAGACCAGGTGCCGCTCAGCGGGCGACAGCTTGCCCAGGTCGGCCAGGTCGCTGTGCAGGTCGACCTCCTCGACCGTCCAGGTGTTGCGGATCGCGTCCCTGAACCGGTCGTAGAAGTGCGGGTAGCGCATGGGCCGCAGGGTCAGGTCCATGCCGGGGTCGAGGAGCAGGTGCCGCTGGGCAGTGGCGGTCGTGGTCACTGGCACGCCTCGCAGGTCTCGGGGTTTTCCAGGGAACAGGCGACGGCGTCAGCGGGGGCTGCCACGGACACGGTGGCCTGGGCGATCCGGGTAGCCGGGCGGGAACGCAGGTAATAGGTGGTCTTCAGGCCGGACTTCCAGGCGTGCAGGTACATCGAGGACAGCTTGCCGATGGTCGGGGCGGCCAGGAACAGGTTGAGCGACTGGCTCTGGTCGACGAACGGGGCCCGCGCCGCGGTCAGGTCGATCAGCGCCCGCTGCGGCAGTTCCCAGGCGGTGCGGAACAGCTCGCGCGTCTCCGCCGACAGCGCGGCGACGCCCTGCACCGAGCCCTCGGCCCGCTTGATCTCCTCCCGGACTCCGGGCGTCCACAGCCCGTGCGCCTTCAGTTCGGCCACCAGCGCGGTGTTGACCTGGAGGAACTCCCCGGACATGGTCTCGCGCTTGAACAGGTTGGACACCTGCGGCTCGATGCACTCATAGCACCCGGCGATGCTCGCGATCGTCGCCGTCGGGGCGATCGCGATCAGCAGCGAGTTCCGCAGCCCGGTCGCCTTCACCCCCTTGCGCAGTGCCTTCCACCGCGCGGCCTGGGTGCCGGTGACACCCCACAGGTCGGGCTGGAGCTGGCCCGCGGCGGCCCGTGTCTGGCCGAACGCCGGGTGCGGGCCGTGTGCCGCGGCCAGGTCCGCGGAGGCTTCCAGCGCGGTTAGGTAGATCTCCTCGGCGATCCGGGTGGACAGCTCGCGCGCCCGCGGCGAGCCGAACGGCAGCCGCAGCGCGAAGAAGACATCTTGCAGGCCCATCACGCCCAGGCCGACCGGCCGCCAGCGCGGGTTGGACGCGGCCGCCTGCTCGCTGGGGTAGAAGGTCAGGTCGATGACCCGGTCCAGGAACGACACCGCGGTCCGCACGGTGGCGCGCAGCTTGTCCCAGTCGACCTGGAGACGGCCGTCGGGTCCGGGGGCCAGGTGCCGGGCCAGGTTGACCGAGCCGAGATTGCACACGGCGGTCTCGGCGTCGGTGGTCACCTCGGTGATCTCGGTGCACAGGTTGGACAGGTGCACCACCTGCCCGTCCGCGCCGGTCTGGTTGCACTTGGCGTTGCAGGCGTCCTTGAACGTCATCCAGCCGTTGCCGGTCTGGGCCAGCGTCCGCATCATCGCGCCGTACAGGTCGCGTGCCTTGACCTGGCGCACGTACCGGCCGGCCTCCTCGGCCGCCCGGTAGGCCGCCTCGAACTCCTCCCCCCACAGGTCGGGCAGCTCGGGAACCTGGCCCGGGTCGATCAGCGACCACAGCTGATCGGCCTCGACCCGGCGCATGAACTCGTCCGGGATCCAGTTGGCCAGGTTGAGGTTGTGGGTGCGCCTGGCGTCCTCGCCGGTGTTGTCCCGCAGTTCGAGGAACTCCTCGATGTCGGGGTGCCAGGGTTCCAGGTACACGCAGGCCGCCCCCTTGCGGCGGCCGCCCTGGTTCACCGCGGCGACCGAGGCGTCCAGCGTGCGCAGGAACGGCACGATGCCGTTGGAGGCGCCGTTGGTGCCGCGGATCAGCGCGCCCCGGGACCGCACCCGCGACCAGGCGATGCCGATCCCGCCGGAGAACTTGGACAGCCTGGCGACCTGCCCGTAGCGGGCGTAGATCGAGTCCAGGTCGTCGCGGGGCGAGTCGACCAGGAAGCAGGAGGACATCTGCGGGTGGCTGGTGCCCGAGTTGAACAGCGTCGGCGAACTGGGCAGGTAGGCCAGCGAGGACATCAGCCGGTAGAAGCCGACGGCCTCGGCCGGCGTCCGCGACAGGCCGCAGGCCACCCGCAGGAGAAAGTACTGCGGGGTCTCGATGACCGAACGGGTCGATGGATGCCGCAGCAGGTACCGGTCATACACGGTCCTGATGCCGAAGTACTCGAACTCCCGGTCCGCCCCGGCGTCGACGGCGTCGTCCAGCTTGCGCGCGTTGTCCTTGACGAACGTCGCGGTCGCATCGCCGATCAGCCCCTCGGCGTGGCCCAGGCTGACCGACTGGCTGAACGAGGCGATGCCCTGCCCCCTGACCTCCTTGCCGATGTAGGCGGCCAGCAGCCGGGCCGCCAGCCGCGAGTAGTCCGGCTCCTCGCCGGTCATCTCGGCCGCGGTCTGGATGGACAGCCGGTCGAGCTCGGCCGTGGTCGCCCCGTCGTACAGGCCGCTGATCGTCCGGGTGGCGACCCGGAGCGGATCGACCGCGTCCAGTCCGCCCGCGCAGCGCTCCACCGCCCGGACGATCTTGTTCACGTCCACCGGCTCGGCGTCGCCGTTCCGCTTCCGCACCTGCATGGCGCTCTCCTCGCGAGCTCGCTCCCGATGGCCCAGGAGTACACGAGCACGCGACAAGACCGGCGCCTGCTGTCGTGATGGCAGCAGCCCGCCGCGCCCGTCAGCCGTCCCGCGCGGCCTGAGCCGCCGCGTGCCTCGCACGCGGCGCGCTGGCAGGTCTTCGGACTCACGGGCACGGCACCACCGGGCTGTCCGGCGCGCGCCTCCTACTGGCCGTCGCTTCCCGGGCCCGTCGGCCCAGTGCTTGATGACGGCGGTCGTTCCCGCTCACCGCTGCGGGGCAGTCCCGGATTCTCACCGGGTTCCCTCTTAACCTCCGCGAACTTGGATGGCCCGCGGAACCAGCTGCGAGAAACACCATATGTGGGTGGTCCGACGGAACCAAGCACCACATGTCGTGCCGGCGTGTCGTCCTGGCCCCGACGTGAGCTGCTCATCTGACTAGCTGCGCAGGCTTGCAGATGATGATGCGTCAACCGTAGGATCAATCTGCCGTGGTGTTCGGGAAGCCGGTGTGATGCCGACGCGGCCCTCGCCACTGTGATCGGGTCGTTCCTGCCGTCTGGCATTAGAGCCACTGGGCATGCTGCCTGGGAAGGCTAGGCCGGAGCGAGCCAGCTCGTTGCTGGCGTCCCGTTAGCCAGGAGACCGGCCGCGGCACCGAAGGAACCATCCACGAGGTGCTGGGGGCGGTCCGCTTGCGCACACTGACGGCTGCACGTTATCTCGCCGCGCTCGGCACGGCGGCCCTTCTGACGGCAGGCGCTTCGGCCTGCTCCACATCGAGATCCAACTCGGCGGCGACCTCCCCGACGAGCGCCAGGCCCAGCACGCTGACCATCGCGACCAGCTTCTCGATCGGTGACCTGGATCCGATCGAGAACGGCTACTGGGGCAACGAGCTCGGCTACGGCGAGCTGCTGATGCGGCCGCAGCCGGACGGCACCGTCAAGCCGTGGCTGCTGAAGTCGCTCACCAACACCTCGCCCACGACCTGGGTGCTGACGCTGAATCCCGGGATCCGCTTCCAGGACGGCAAGCCGCTGAACGCGGCGGCGCTGATCGCGTGCATGCAGTACCAGCTCAAGCAGAACTCCTCGGCCACCGCCGCGCTGCCGGGTGCCCAGCTCACCGCCACCGGTGCGGACCAGGTCACGGTCACCACCAAGAGCCCGGTCCCGAACATGCCCTACATCCTGGGCGACGAGGACTTCTTCATCATCTATGACCAGGCCGCCTACCTGGCCGCCAAGGGCAGCCCGGCCAAGCTGATCGCGGCCAAGATCTACACCGGCCCGTACGTGGTGACCGACGTCAGCGACCAGATCATGCACGAGGTGCGCAACCCCGGCTACTGGGACGGCAAGCCCCGGCTGTCCGAGGTGACGGTCAAGTTCATCACCGACGCGCAAGCCCGGATCCTCGCGGTCGAGCACGGGGAGGCCGACCTGGCGCTGTACCCGCCGACCACGGCGGCCAAGACGCTCGCCGGCCGCACCGACGCCTACTTCGACACCGGTACGCCGCGCGGTCCGACCTTCCAGCTCTTCCTGAACGAGCACACCGCGCCGTTCAACGACGTCGCGGTGCGCCGGGCCGTGCAGGCCGGCATCAACTACGACCAGCTCGCCAACCAGGTGATGAACGGCCTGTACAAGCCCGCGACCGGTATGTACGCGTCCAGCGCCCCGTACGCCCTGACCACACAGGTCACCAGCGCGTCGAAGGCCGAGAGCCTGCTTGCCGCGGACGGCTGGACGGCCGCCTCGTCCGGCGGGGTCCGGCACAAGAACGGCAAGGCCCTGGCCTTTACCATCGACACGTACGCGGCGCAGCCGGACACCCAGACCCTCGCGGTGGCGATGCAGGCCGAGCTGTCGTCGCTCGGCTTCGACGTGTCGATCAGCCAGGTGCCCGACATCGACGCCGCGCAGAAGAACCCCACCGGCTGGACGTCCGCGCTGGAAGGGGACGGGACGACCTCGTTCGCCGGCGACCCGATCACGCCACTGCAGGAGTTCTTCGCGAGCAAGGGACCGAGTAACACGACCGGGGTCAGCAACCCGAAGCTGGACAGCCTGATCAGCCAGCTCGCGACCACCCTGGACGCCAGTACCCGGGACAGCCTGCTCAGGCAGACCCAGCAGATCATCGCCAGCAACGCCTACGGCATCTTCGTCGGCCAGCGGCTCCCGGCCGTCGTCGCCGGCCCGGCCTGGCGGCACTTCCCGGTGCCGCCGGCGAACCTGTGGGTCAGCGCCACGACCGCGCCGAGCAGCTAACCGGACGGCGGCCGGGTGCTCCGGGCAAGCGCGTTCCGCGTCGGCCAGGCGCTCCTCACCCTGTGGGTCACCAGCATCGCGGTCTGGGCGCTGCTGCTGCTCGCCCCCGGTGACCCGGCCCGGACCGTGCTGGCCGCCCGGGGCGTCGCCGACCCGACCCCGGCGCTGATCGCGGCCACCCGGCGCCAGCTCGGCCTGAGCGGCCCGGTCGTGCCGCGCTACTGGCACTGGCTGAAGCGGGCCGTGCACGGCGACTTCGGCACGTCCTGGCAGACCGGGCAGCCGGTGATGCAGGCGTTCGCGGTCCACCTGCCCGCCACCGTCCGGCTGACCCTCACCGCGATGTTCATCGCGGTCGGGCTCGCGCTGGTGCTGGGGCTGGCGTCGGCCGCGGCCGCCGGGACCTGGATCGACGCCGTCATCCGGACGGTCACCGTGCTGATGGTGGTCACCCCCGGCTTTCTCATCGGGCTGTTCGTGCTCGACATCCTCGTCGTCCGCCTGAACCTGGGCCGCGTCGTCTCCGACGGCAGCTGGTCCACGGTCGGCTGGCCGGCCGCCACGCTGGCGATCGGGGCGGCCGCTTACTGGGCCCGGGTGCTGCGGGTCAGCCTGCTCGAGGCCCGGTCGGCGTCATACCTGCTGGTCAGCCAGGCCCGCGGCACCTCGGTGCGGCGCCGTCTTTTCGTCCACGTCCTGCCTAACGCCGCCGCCCCGTTCCTGACCGTGGTCGGGCTCGGCGCGGCGGCCCTGCTCGGCGGCGCGCCCATCGTCGAGACCGTCTACTCGTGGCCCGGCGTCGGCCAGTACACCGTGCAGGCGATCGGCGCCCGCGACCTGCCGGTCGTGGTCACGTACACCATGCTCGCCGTGGCCACCTACATCGTGGCCAGCCTGCTCATTGACTTGGCGCTGGCGGCGATCGACCCGCGGCTGCGCCGTCAGCCGGCCCGCCGCCGGCGTCAGCGACCCGCACGGGCGCCGGCATGACCGCGGTCGTCCCGACGGCAGGCGGACTGCCTGACATCGACGTGGCCCCGCCCGCGGGGCTGCTCAGAACGCTGTCCCGGCACTGGGGCTTCCGGGTCGGCGCCGCGCTGGCCATCGGTCTCGCCGCGCTGGCCGTGATCGGGCCGTTCCTCGCACACGGACCGAACGTCACCGACTACACCAGCCAACTCGCCCATCCGGGCGGCAGGCACTGGCTGGGCACCGACGGCGCCGGCCGCGACGAGTTCGCCCGGACGGTCGCGGGCGCCCGCACCACGCTCGGGGCCGCGGTGCTGGTGTTCGCGCTGACCACGGTGATCGGCATCACGGTCGGCACTGCGGCGGGCTTCCTCGGCGGGATCTTCGACGCCGGCGTCAGCCGCCTCATGGACCTGCTGCTCGGGCTGCCGTCCCTCGTCCTCGCCCTGGCGGTGGTGGGCGCGCTCGGCCCTGGCTTCGGCCACCTGATCCTCGCGGTGACTATCACCGGGTGGGCCGGCCTGGCCAAGCTATCCCGCAGCTACACGGTCGGCGCCCAGCAGCGCCCGGACGTCACCGCGGCCCGGATGGCCGGCATCCGGACGAGCCGGATCCTGGCCGGCCACGTCCTGCCCGGGGCCGCCGTCCAGGCCCTCATCGCCGCCACTCTCGGGCTGGGCGACACGATCCTCGGCCTGGCCGGCCTGTCCTTCCTCGGCCTGGGCGTGCAGCCGCCCACGGCCGAATGGGGCAGCATGCTCAACGACTCCCAGCTCTACGACACGGTCGCGCCCTGGCTGGTCATCGGGCCCGGCCTGGGCATCATCGCCGCCGTCACCGCGGCCACCCTGATCAGCGACGCGCTCCGCGACTGCACCGACCCGAGCCGCGGATGACCGCGCCCTTGCTCCGGATCCGCGGCCTCGCCGTCAGGTACAGCTCGGGCCCCGCGGTTCTCGATCACCTGGACCTCGACGTCGAGACCGGCGAGTGCCTGGCCCTGGTAGGCGAATCGGGCTGCGGCAAGACCACCCTGGCCCGCGCCATCCTTGGCCTGCTCCCGCGCCACACGGCCGTCACCGGCACGATCGAGCTGCTCGGGAACGACATCACCCGGGCGTCCGCCAAGAGCCGGCGCGCCCTGCTCGGCGCGCACCTGGGATATGTCGCCCAGGACCCGTACGCCGCGTGCGACCCGATCCGCACCGTCCGCCATCACGTCGAGGAGGCCTGGCGCGCGCACGGCGCCGCCGTGCCGCCGGGCGTCGTCGAGCATCGGATGAGCGGGCTCGGCATCGGCGCCGCCGGGACCCGGCTCCGGGACCGTCCGCACCAGTGGTCAGGCGGTATGCTCCAGCGGGCCAGCATCAGCGCGGCCACCGTCCACGACCCCGAGCTGGTCCTGGCCGACGAGCCGACCAGCGCGCTGGACGCGGAACTCGCCGACGGCGTCCTGCGCGCGGTCCGCCAGGCCAGCCGCAGCCTGCTGCTGATCAGCCACGACCTGCGCTTGGTCGAGCACCACGCCGACCGGATCGCGGTCCTGCGGGACGGCCGCATCGTCGAGACCGGCCAGACCGGCTCCGTCACCACGGCGCCGCGGCACGAGTACACCGGCCAGCTCCTCACCGCGGCCGACAGCATCAGGTCCGCCGCGCGGCCGGACGGCGAGTCGCCGCGTCCGGCGGCCACGCCTTCGGTCGTCACCGTCGACCGGGTGTCGGTGACCTATCGCAGCGGGACCAGCACGATTCAGGCGCTGCGCGACGCCAGCCTCACGGTGCGGGCAGGCGAGATCGTCGGCCTCGCCGGGCCCTCTGGCTCCGGCAAGTCCACCCTGCTCCGCATCGCGAGCGGGATCGAGCTGCCGGAAACGGGCACCGTGACCTTCGCCGACGGGCAGGCTTCCGTACCCCGGGGCTACGTAATGCCGGTCTTCCAGGACCCGGTGGCATCGCTCGACCGGCGCTGGCCGATCTGGCGGAGCATCACCGAGCCGGCCACGGTCGGCCAGCGGCTGAGTCGCGCCGAACGGCTCCGGCTGGCCGGCGAGGCGCTGGCCCGGGTCCGGCTCGGCCAGTTGGACCCGCACCGGCTGCCGGGCCAGCTCTCGGTCGGGCAGTGCCAGCGGGTCGCCATCGCCCGGGCGCTGATCGCCCGCCCGGCCCTCATCGTCGCCGATGAGCCGACCGCCAGCCTCGACGTCACCACCGCCGCCGAGATCGTCGACCTGCTCCGGCTCACCCGCGAGTCCGGCCTGGCGATCGCCCTGGTCAGCCACGACGAGGCACTGCTGGCGGCGGTGGCGGACCGGATCGTGCGGATCAGCGACGGAGTGATCGCAGCCGGAGCTGCCGACCCATGACCCGCGCGCCCAAGACGCACGCGCAGGCGAGCCTGGTCCCGAGCGAGCACCACATCACGGAGTTTCACGCCTGGGTGTCCGGACACGCCTAACTACTGGCTCCCGGGTACGCATCCAGTGGCAGACTGGCTGATATGCGCTCACGCCATGCGGCCGTGGCCGCAGCCGCGATCGTGGTCCTGGCGCTGTCGGCATGCTCTGGGTCCGGCCCGGCCACACCAGCTACGACGGCACCAGGGGCGGCGTCATCGGGATCGGCGTCGTCCGCGACCGCGTCCTCGGACGCTACGGCCGGTGCCGCCGACTGGCCCGCGTACCACGGGTCGATGAGCCGGGCGGGCGTGTCGGCGGCGATGCCGGCGGCGAGCGGGACGCCCAGGCGCGTCCAGTCGCTCAAGCTGGACGGCGAGGTCTACGCCTCCCCGATCGTCGTCCGCGGTCTGACGGTCGTCGCGACCGAGCAGGACACCGCGTACGCGTTCGACCAGTCGTACCGGCAGGTGTGGAGGCGCAGCCTCGGGTCGCCGTCGCCCGCGGAGGAACGGCAGTGCGGCGACATCGACCCGCTCGGCATCACCGGCACGCCCGCCTACGACCCCGCGACGAACCACGTCTTCCTGGTCGCCGAGCACGGCGGCTCGGTGCGCCATGAGCTGTATGCCCTGGATCCCGCGTCCGGCCGGGTGGCGTGGAGCAAGAGCGTCGACCTGCCTGGCGTGAGCGCCCGGGACATGCAGCAGCGCGGCGCGCTCGCGATCGCGGGCGGCCGGGTCTGGGTGTCGTACGGCGCGCAGGCCGGTGACTGCGGCAACTACAAGGGCCGGGTTGTGGGCGTCCCGCTCGACGGCGGCAGCAACGTCGTCGCCTACACCCCGCCAACCAGGCGGGGCGGCGGCATCTGGAACCCGAACGGCCCCACCGTGGACGCCGCCGGGCACCTGCTGGTCGTGTCGGCGAACGGCGCCGCGTTCCCGGGGGACGCCTACGACCACACCAACTCCGTGCTCGAACTGGACGCGAACGCCAAGCTCCTCGACTCGTTCGCGCCGAGCGACTGGGCGGCCAACAACCAGGGCGATGTCGGCCTCGGCTCGCAGGGGGTGGCCCTGGTCGGGACAAAGTGGGCGGTGCTCGGCGGCAAATCGGGCCCGGTGTACGTGCTGAAACAAGGTGACCTGGGCGGCATCGGCGGCCAGGTCGACGAGCAGGACATCTGCAAGTCCTTCGGCGGGGCGGCGGTCGACGGCGACGTCGTCTACCTGCCCTGCACCGACGGCGTCCGCGCCGTCCGCGTCGACGCCTCCGGCCACCTGCACGTGCTCTGGCACGCGTCCGGCTCGATCACCGGGTCGCCGGTCATCGGCGGCGGGCGCGTCTGGGTTCTCGACACGACCGCCGGCGTGCTGCACGCGCTCGACCCGTCCACCGGCCAGAGCCTCGGCCAGGCCGACGTCGGCGTCGCCAACCGGTTCGCGACACCCGCCCTGGCTGGCGCGGACGTGATCGTGCCGACCCTGGCCGGCATCGCCGTCGTCCGCACCTCCTAGCCCGAGTTTCCGAGAATCGATGCGGTAGCTGACTGTTCTGGCTGGTCAGCTATGGTGCGGGGGGTGGTTTTGGCGTATTACCCACCTCAGCGCCTGGGGGCGTAGCGGGCGAGGCCGTAGATGCCGGCGAGTTTGTCCTGGACGGGGCTGGTTTCGGTGAGCATGCGGTGGGCTCTGGGCCGGCCGCGGTCGCCGTGGTAGAGCAGGACGGTCTCGCCGATGCCGGCGAGTTCGTGCAGCAGTTCGCGGACGGACATCGGCAGTGCGGCGCGGGCGGCGCGCAGGCGCATGAGGTGGGCGATCTGGAGGGCGAGCACGCAGGTGAAGACGTGGACGCGGATGTTGTGCCCGGTCCAGTGGTGCATGGGCGAGAAGGACACGACGCGGGTGTCTTTCATCTGACGGAACGAGAATTCGGCTTCGGACTGGGACCGGTACCCGGCGACGACCTCGGGCACGGGCCAGTCGTCGTGGCTGGTGATCAGCACGTGCTTGCCGAAGATCTCCTCTTCCAGTTCCTGGCGGGCACCGGGATCCACCCGCCAGGTCAGCCGCAGGTCTTTGGGCTGGTCGCCGGCCAGTTCCCAGCGGATGACCCGCCGTACCCACGGCCTGGCGGTGATCTCCCCGATCACGGCTTCGACCTTGTCTCTTGGCCGGCGGGTCTTCCCGCGGGCCAAGGTGGCGGCCAGCTCGTCCAGCTTCTTGCCGGCCTTGGCGAAAGTGGTGCCGCCGAACCCGCGGGCCTGCGACTCGCGCAGCTCCGGGGAGTGCGTCAAGATCGCGCGCCGCCCGGCTCCGTAGACGGCCCGGCGGGTGTCATAGGCGGTCAGCCCGCCGAACCGTTCCCGGTCCACGATCGTCCGCTTCGATGCGGGCAGGGCGGTCAGGTCCGGGCAGTCCGAGGCGGGCACCGACCCGATCCAGCCCAGCCCGGCGCGCTCGAGATGGGCGAAGTTCGCCTCGGAGTTCTGCCCGGCGTCGAAGACCACCGTGACGTCCGCGGTCTGCGCGGGCGCCCCGGTAGCGGCGCAGACCGCCTGGTACCGGGCGGTGAGCTGGTCGATCATCGCCGGGAACTGGGTCACGTCCGGCCGGTCGCCGGGGTAGGCATGCCAGGTCAGCGGGATCCCGCCGTCCCGGGTCACCACCAGGCCCAGCCCCACCAGCCGCAGGTCAGACCGTTTCTGCTTGGCCCTGCCCCGCTGCGCGACCGGCGCCCGGCCGTTGCCGGTGGCGGTGAACGTGGCGAAGTTCGTCATGTCCAGCGCCACTGAGGACACGTCCACGCCCTCAGACTGCACGATCTTCACCGCGATCAGGCGGGAGATCTCCTCCAGCTGATCGAGGGTCACGGCGTGCATCGCGTCCCAGAACCGCCGGTGATCCAGCGCGGCTGCGCCGATCTTGGTGAACCGGTCGCCGGCGGTGGCCTTCCACCAGTCCGCGAACGCGGCCTTGGAGCACGGGGCGGCCAGCCGGTTCAGCGCTGCCAGCGCCAGGTAGGTCCCGGTGGACAGCGGCTGCCCGGCCGGGGCCGGCCCGGTGACCTGGTCGATGATGCCGGCCACGCCCAGGTCCTCCAGCAGGCTCCACGCCGCGGCGACCGCGCCGAACTCCTTGTGCCGGGTCCGGTCCGGCAGGCCCAGCCCGCCGCCGCGCATCGCGGCGGCCAGCTCCTCCGCGGTCCCCAGGTACTCCTGCGAGACGATCCGGGGCTGCCCGTCCACGCGGGCGGACTCGACCAGGTAGTAGTACGTCGCCCTGCCGCGCTTCTTCCCCACGATCGACGTCACATATGGGTAATACATTAATCCGGCACGTTAGTCAAACCACAGCAAGCGTGTCACCTGGGAGAACTCACCGAGCCGACAGCCGGGCCGACCTCAGGAACCCATGATCATCGGAAACTCAGGCTAGGCGGTCAACTCAACGCCTGGCCGCAGTATGAGCGGCCTCTTCGAGGAAGGACATGATGATCCGGGCGGAGGTTTCCGGGCTGTCGAGGAGAAGGAGATGGCCGGCATTCTCAAGAATGCGGAGCTCGGAGTTCGGGAGCACGCGGTGCAGGATGTGCTGGTTCAGCGTCTTGACCATGGGGTCGTCGCCGCCCGCGAGGATCAGGGTCGGATGCCTGATCAGCGGTGCGAGCGGGAACGTCGAAAAGGTGCCGGCCGCGATGAGCTGCAATGCGTACCCCCACCAGCTAGGCGGATGGCTCATGCGCCGAGCCGCCTCAGCGTCGACCAACGCCGGGTCACGCCGGAATTTGCCGCCGAACGTTTCCGGAGCAATCGCCGCCAGGTAGCCGGGTGCGTGATAACGCCGC
>Ga0335083_10004115_pt1 | contig 18620 bp, 21 predicted proteins | sample Lox_Sample_42_FD_206716 | JGI IMG/M metagenome (GOLD analysis project Ga0335083, IMG submission 206716) | Soil microbial communities from Loxahatchee National Wildlife Refuge, Florida, United States - Lox_Sample_4.2 | ecosystem: Environmental > Terrestrial > Soil > Wetlands | place: USA...
TCTCCCTCGCTGCCGCTCTAGCCCTCCCGCCCCCGGAACACCCGCACCCACTCCTTAGTGGTCAGCGGTCGCATGAGGTCCCCGAGCCGACGCCATTTGCACAGGGCGCACTGAGGGCCGAGGAGGCAGGCGTCCGCGGGCGTTGGCTTCACGCACTCCTTTATAGCCCCGCGCCGTGCATCGGGTTCTTCTTCCACCGGTCAACATCACGGATGTATCTGGTGAGGACCGGCGACCCGTCGAGCCAGCCGCCATGTCGCCCGATCGACAGCAGGTCCGCGCCGCCGAGGTAGGCTCCGGTGGCGCCGCCGGCCCGGAGGCTGTGCGCCTTGATTCCCTGGCCCGGCAGCCCCGCGTTCAGCGCCGCCCGCTTGACGATCATCCTGATCGAGGAGCCTTCGAGGCGCCCGTCATCGCTCGCCGTCGGCTTTCCCGCCTGCGGCGCGGCCGGGTCGCCGCCGATGTGGCCGTGGCGGTCGATACGCCGGAACAGCGGACCCGAGGTGATGCCGCGTGCGGCGAGGACGGCCAGCCATGCCCGCAGCAGGCGCACGGGGCATGTCGTGGGGTCGGAGCCGTACGGGACGGCCACCTTGCGGCCTACCGCCATCTGGTCGGCCTTGGCCTTGCGCACGATTACGTCAAGGCCCTGTTCGACCTCGGTCACGTCGCCGATGTTGAGCCGCGCGAGTTCGCCGCGCCGCGCCATCATCGCCCACCCGAGGACCAGGATGAGGCGGTCACGCAGCCCGATCACCCGCTCAGTGTCGGCCGCCTCGGCGGCGGTCTTCAGCTGGCGGACGGACAGCGGGGCGGCTGGCCGCTCGTTCGGCTCGCCGCGGTCGGCCCGCTCGTTGCGATAGGTCTTGACGACGGCCCGCGCCGGCAGGGTGTCCGGCGGGTAGTGGCCGCCGAGCTTGTGCACGACCCGGATCGATGTCATGGCCCGCATGATGCTAGCCGGGGCCTTGCCGAGGTCGGCCATCGCGGAGGAGTACTCGGCGAGGGTCTCGGCGGTGCACGGGAGCGCGGTCCTGCCGGTGGCCGCGCACCATGCGGTGAACCGTTCCCAGTCGCCGGCGTAGGCGCGGCGTGTCGAGTCGGGCACGCTGGCCGCGATGCGCTCGAGCACCCTGGCCGAGACGATCGTGTCGGCGTCGGTGCCGGGTGGCGAGTAGGCGGCGACCTCTGTGCTCATCTTCACCTCTGGGTGTCGGTAATCCTCGCTTAACGCCACCCAGAATACCCCGGATTCGCGCCCCTCCCCCGGAGCCACGCCGGGCGAGATCACAGGCATTATCTCTGCGCCCCCGGCACGCCACGCCGGGGGCTTTTATCACGCTGCTGTGATATTCGCGGTAGAATATTCTCGTGGACGGTCGAGAACACGCGCAGGCTGATGAGATCCGCCGTGCGCTGGCGGACGGCACGGCGCAGGCCCGGCGGAAAGCGGCCGGGTGGACGCAGGCGCAGATGGCTGAGCGGCTTAACGTCGGCCAGCCGACTGTCTCGCAGTGGGAAACCGGGCGGCGGATCCCGGACGTTAAGAGCGCACTGGCGTACGGCCGGGCTCTGGCGGACGCTGAGAGGCAGGCGGCGTGACGATCTACTCCCCCGAGGATGTCCGCGACGGTCTCGCCCGCTGTTTCCTCCGCCATGGTGTCCACCGTCCGCAGTGGCTGGCGGATCTGGCTGAGCCGATCGTTCGTGAGGTGCTGGAGGAGAGGGATCGGGTGATCGAGCAGTTGCGGGGGCAGGTCAAGGACGGCAGCGAGGAGGAAGCGTGAGACGCCGGATACCTGATCCGCCGCCGTCGAAGCCTTCCCCGGGGCCGCTTCCGCGCGGGACGTCCCCGGAGGTCCGGGCGGCTGAGATCATCGCTGCGGCGCTGCTTGAGGTCGCGAAGTCCGTTGACCGGCTCGCCGAGGTTGTCAAGACCGGCCGCGAGGAAGAAGAGCGCCGTGGCTGACCTGCTCACCCTGGCATGGGCCTGCGCATGGCCGCCCCTGTTCGGTGCCGCCTGGAGTTCCCCGTTCCGCAGCAGGCCGGATCTTTCGCGGTTCTACGAGGCGTGGGCCGCGGGTGCCCTCGCGGGTGTTCTCTCCTTCGGGGCGGCGCGGGATCTCGTCCCGCTGGCGATCTCCGTGCTCCACCTCACCCTCGCCGCGTTTTTGTGGTGGCTGTCCCGTCGCAGGCGTGACCGCGCGCCGCGTTCGTACGGGGCGAAGTCCGGCGCTCTCCTCGCCGCGCTCGTACGCAAGGCCCGTGAGGCGGGTAAGCCTCGCCCGGTGCTCCGCCCGGCGCCGGGAGGCGCGCGGTGACCGGCATATCACCGCGAACTGCGGCATCAACGTTACGATCCGGCCGCTCACGTCAACTCACGGCAGGTCGTGCGCGTCAACCTCGGGGGCATCATCGCAGTCTCCCGCCCGGCATTAAGTCACGGGCGGGCGCAGGGCCAGCCTCACGCAGGGTGGGGTTGGAGTCCAAGAGTTAGGAACTCAATGTCCATCAAGACCAGGGTCCTGGCCGCTGCCGCGGCTGTGACCGTCGCTGGCACGCTCGCGCTTGCAGGGGCGTCAGCTGCCACCGCCGCAACCCCGTCATGCGGGGGAAGTTGCATCAACACCTACCCGCGCATCTACGCGGGCCAGTCCCTGAACGCGCCCCAGTTCGTCGCCGACGTCTTCCGGCAGGGCAGCAAGGTCGGCCAGCCGGTCATCCTGTTCCGCTCGAGCAACACCGACCCGGCGGAGGACTGGACGATCACCGAGCAGGGCAAGGTGTCGGACTTCTACGCCGCCGGGATGGTCTCGGCTGCGTTCGCGCTGCATTACGGCTGCCACGGCTCGATCGCCGTGCAGGGCGCGCAGGTGCCGTGCGACCAGGGTGCGGTCGATGACAACGCCTGGGAACTCCAGTATGCGCCGTTCGGCGTCGATAGCGGCCTGTGCATGGGCCTCGCGGCCACGGCGGTGGCGGGCGAGAAGGTCTCGCTCCAGCCGTGCGGCGTGACCGCGCGCACCGTGTGGGCCGAGGACACCAACCCGAACGACCAGAGCCCGGTCACTCCCGGTTTCTACGCCGCGATCAACGGGTCGGACACGAATTTCTCCCACCCGTTCGTGCTGACCTACCCGGGGAACGGCTACCCGACTGACAAGCCGAGGCCGGAACTGTTTGTCACGAACCTGGCGCAGTTCTCCCAGGGGCCGACGTTCGATGACGACTACCAACTGTGGACGGCGTTCCAGGGCGTCCTGCCGTAGCCGGGCTACGGGCCGGGGGCGTGGCCCCACGACCCCTCTCGCGGGAGTTAGACCCGGCCCGTAACGACAAAGAGCCGCCCCCGCCCCCTGCCTGTGACGGCAAGGGGGCGGGGGCGGCGCACGTTTGGGAGACCGCGGCGGCGGGTAGGTTCAGGAGCCCGCTAGGCGAGCCCCCGCTCTCCCGGCCCGTGTTCGCTGACGGGGGAGGACTAGCGTATCCGCAGGCCGGGAGAGGGTTCCTCGGTCGGGGACAAGGGGCGGCGCGCTGCGAGGTCAGACAGCGCGATGCCGGGCTCCTTGCGTCAGAGGGCCCGGCACTGGGTTAGGTACGCGCCAAGTTGATACCCGCCCCGCGCACGCCAAAAACGCGCGCCCCCCGATCCCCGCGAGGGGACCAGAGGGCGCGCGTTCCCGTTGGACCAGCCGATAGCGTACCGGTGTCAGCTCCCGGCCGGTGCCGGGGTCTCCAGCGAGTCGATCGAGGCATCGGCGGCCTGCAGCGCGGCCAGCGGGGCAGCGGCAGCGGCCACGGCAGCGTTCAGCGCCGAAGTGTCCACGGGGGTCCCCAGGGCGGTGATCTGCGCCTGCAGGTTCGCGACCTCGGCCGCGATGTTCGCCTGCGCGGTGGTGAGGTCCGCGGCGACCGTGCTGATGGTGTTCGTGAGGCTGACCAGTTCGGCTGCCGCCGCGTTCACGTCGTCGATAACTGCCATGATGGCACCCTCTTTCTGGTTGATCTGGTTGAGTTGCCCGCCCATCTGGGCGAGCTGCGTCTCGATCTGGGCGAGTTGCCGGGTGACCTGTTCGTGCCATCCGGGGAATCCCGGGAAGTCCACGCTCACATCCCGGTGGGGGGCGGTGCTTTTGGGGCTGAGTTGGGCACCGCCCAGACTCCCAGCGCCGACGCGGCGGCGAGAGCGGCGGACACCCAGTGATTCGTCCCGTAGTACAGGGAGGCGAACGTGAGGGCCTGGCCGATGATCGCGGTGACGGACTTGGAGTACGGGCCGAGGTTGAACACGGGGGCTCCTTCCTAGCGGGAGAGCTTGTTCAGGTCCGCCTGGAGCGCGGCGAGGTTCATGCCGTGACCGTCCGCCTTCGCGGCCACGAGCTCGCCTGGCAGGACCGCCCAGGCTTCGTCGCTCATCTGGTGCCACGCCGGGTAGGCGATGCGGATCACCGAACCCCAGGTGATGCCGTACAGCCAGTTGCTGTCGTAGCCAGCGAGGATGATGCAGTGGCCGCCGGCCTCTCCGCCGCCGAGGTCTTCCGGCGTCCACGTCCACGGGGGCGGCCCCTGCACCGCCGCCATCATGTCCTCGCTGACGGTGATCCCGACATAGGCGAAGTCGTAGGCGTCGATCGCGAACTGGAGCGTGGGCACGTCGTGGACGGCTACGGGGGCGTAGCCGGCGATGGTGTGGCCGTAGAACCCGCGCTGGCGGGCGTAGGCGAGGAACTGGGAGAGCACGACTCCGCTGTCCTGGCCGCCCGTGTACGCCAGGTAGTAGGAGACCACTTCGGAGGGGAGCGGGAAGGATTCGGCCTCGCGGGTGTCGGCGGCGGCGGCCATGAAGGCGTGGTTCAGCGCGGCCACGCCGCAGTCCCCGTATTCGTCGTTGCCGTCCATGTTCCAGTCGGGAACGGAAGGTACGGCGACGCTCGGCGGGGGCTTCGGGAGCGGCCCGGCGGTGTAGTAGGTCAGGTCGTGCAGGCCCGCGGGGATCTGGGCGGGCAGGCGGCCGAGGCGGTAGGTCACGGTGCCTCCGGGGTTGTCGGGGCCGGTGCCTGGTGCTGGCAGTCGCACCAAGCGCTGGACTTCCGGTCACGGTCAGAGAGAGTGGCATCCATCTGCCGGGCCACCTCGGGGCATTGCGGGTGGCGCTGCTCCCGGCAAGGCAGGCAGATCACGGGGCCTCCGGGAAATGCCAGCGGGCAGGGTTACGGTGAACGACTGGGTAGGCTCGGCGGGAGACGGAAGGTCAGATACCGCGCGGCTATCCGTGTCACGCGACTGCGGGACCGCCGGCGCGCTCGGCAGCGTGAACCGTGCAGTGCCGATCTGATCCTTCGCAAGGCGGGGCCCCTTACCTGGATGGCCATCCAGGTCCGCCGCGCAAACAGGGGCATCCCGATGTCAGCGGGCAGAGTTACGGTGAACGGCTAGGCTGCCGAGGCATGGGCGACCAAGAATGCTGCGACGCCGACGAGCAGGCGATCCGCTCCCTGCTGGCGGAGCACGGCTACGACCCTGATCTGCCAGCGCGCGGCGTCACCGGGCCGCCGGGCGAGGTCGTGAACGGGTGGACTACCCGGGACGGGCGGGTCGTTCCGGCAAGGCTCCGCAACCATGTCTGCGCCCTGGAAAGCGTCATCATCGACGGCCACTCGGACCCGGACTTGAACGGTGCGTGCATCTACTGCGGCAGGGACATGCCGTGAAGGGTGGACGGCCCCGCTTAGGGCGCCCCGGTCAGAAGCACGCTCCACGTCTGCGGGCCAACAACCTGGTCTTGCGTGATCCCCGCGTGCTCCTGTACCGCCCGCACCGCTACCCCTGTCGCGCCATCGAATACGCCCGACACTCCCAGGCACGCGGCGGCGGCAAGGTCAGTGATCCGCCCGTACTCTGCTACGAGGGCCTGGAGACGGCCGACGAAGAAGACGTGCCCGGCTTCGTCGTGTGCCCCCTCGGCGAGGGTAGGCAGTGCGTTCATGATCTTCTCCTGCCACGCTGGGATGGACGGCGGGACGGGCTCGGGCTTGGGCTTCCCTGACTGGTTCGCCAGCCAGTCCGTCCGCATCACGCTCACGTCGTAGGGTCCGGCGTCGGTGAACTGGATCCCCACCACCGGGAACGGGCCTGACGCGGCCAGCACGTCAGACACGGCCTGCGCCTCGGTCAGCGACCAGTTCGCCACCACCAGCCCCACACCGGACGTGGCTCCCCCGGAGATCAGGGAGTGCACCACGGCGCTCACCGTGGACGCGGAACAGTAGATAGCCGGGGACCGCTGGCCCGGCCGCCGGGCCGCCTTGAAGTCGGCGAGGGCACGCTTAGCCCACCACGGCGCATCGGCGACGGTGGCCGCGCCACGCTCGACATCTAGCAAATCCGCCGTGGGGTCGGAGGCCGCGGGGTCCTGGTCGATGTGCAGGCACGGCCCGAGCGCGGTGGCGTGCTGCCGGAACTGCTCCTCAGTCCACGGCACCGGCCCGCTGCCAGTCGCGTAGCCGGCGTATTGCTGCGCCCCATGCGGCAGTGACGGGATATTGGAAGCGATGGCGTCAAAGCAGATCGCAAACCCGGTCATGCGCCGCCCTTCTCCTTGCGTTCCGTTGGCGTGGCCAGCCGTTTGGCCGGTGCCCTCGCCGGCCTGGGCTGGGCGGCGACCGCAGCCGTCACATGCGCTTTCAGCGCCTCATGATGATCGACGGCAAGCTGGAGCCGCTCCGCGTGGTGCTTCGCGGCCTGGGCGAGCGCCTGGGCGTGATGCGCGACCATCCGCGCCCGCAAACGCCACCACGCGACACCGACGCAGATGACGGAAGCAACCAGGTTGGAGTAGACGGCACCGTCGTACCAGCCAAAGTAGAAGTGCAGGACAGCCACAAGGTCACCTCCTCGGCCAGCGGGGGAAGATCACGGCGACGGCGAGGAGGACCACCCCGGCGACCGCGAACCACAACGCGGCAGCAGTCGGGCTCCCGCCCCTGGACACGTCAACCGCCAGTGCCACGATCAGGCAGAGCGCGGCGGCGGCGGTGAGCACGAGGTCACGTCCCGTCGTCCCTGGGGAGCCGCCCGGCCCGGTGGAAGCGGACGAACACCGCCATCCGCCACCACATCACCGGAGACACCAGCCCCGTGAACGCAACCTTCACCCAGTCCGCCGCCCACGCCGGCACCGGGAAGAACAACGGCAGCGCCCACGCGGCGAACAGGCCCGCCACCACGAACGCCGACACCGCCAGCGACCGGCCCACCGGATTACCCCACCACCGGTCATACGCCGTGTACAAGACGATCCACCCCCCCAGCGAGCACAGCCCGCACACCAGGGACACCCTCAGGGCAAGCCCCGCCGCGGTCACGTCCTGCCCCCGTGCCGGGCGATGATCTGCCGGGTGATCGCCAGCGCGAAATGGTTCTCCCGTGTCATCTGCTCGATGGCCTGCTCGATCCCGGCGGCCTGCGCGGCACCCGCCCGGGACCGTTCCTTCTCCCGTGCCGCCGCGCTGATAGCTGCCTTGCGCTGGGCGCGGGACGGCCACGGCAGGAGCATGGCACCCACCTTCCGCGTGCTCACCGGGGGGTATCCCCGCCGCCGATGGTCCTGCCGACCTGGATCGCGGCGAGGATGTCTCGTGTAGCCGACGCCGCGGCGACGGCAGCGTTAGCGCGGTCCCTCTCGGATTCGAGGGCTTCTTTGAGTTCCGCGAGCTCGGCCTTGAGGTCAGTGATGACGGAGCGGGGGTAGATCACGCCGAGTACGAAGAGCACGCAGAAGACGCCGGCGACGCCTGCCCCGGTGAGGATGGTGACCAGCCCGGAGTCCATCGCCGGCAACCCCTCTCGCGGTCGGCGTTCAGAGGGGCGTGAGCTGTGCGGGGCGGAAGCTCACCGGGGGGTGGCCGGCGAGGTTCACGATGATGCGGGCGTTGCCGCCGGTCCCCTGGACCGCTTTGATGGTTCCCTTGCGGTGGGGCGGGGCGTTTTCCTGGACCGGGCGTCCCACGTACCACTCCTGGTGGAAGTTCCTCGCGGCAGCCGACGCGGACATGGCACACCCCCCGCGACAGGCCGGCTATGCCCAGTACGTCGGCTCGAAGTCGCCTTTCAGGGTCACCGACCCCTCGGTCCGCCCGGTGTCCCCGTTGAATTCGATGTGCCGCCGGATCTCGGAGACCCTCAGCGTCCAGGTGGTCCCGCCACCGCCGATCTGCCAGTTCTGCATGGTCGTAAGGTCGGCCACGTTGATGCCCAGCACCAGGCTCCACAGCGCCGGGTCCGGGGCGGCGTCGAGCTTGACATTCTCGGTCCTTATGTGGACCGCCCCGTAGTTCGCGAACAGGCTGTTGGCCTGTGCCTGCATCTCCGCTTGGGACTGGAGGTAGCTGGTAACGGGTTTCGGCTGTGCCCCGTATTGCGCTTGGGAGGCGTTCACTGCGGCTGCCTGGTTCGGGGTGATGAGCGCGAGCGTGGCCCCGTCGGGGCTGAACGGAGTGAGCACCACGGCGTTCCATACACGTTGCGGGTCAGCGATCCACCGGATCTCCCGGTAGTACGGGTCCTGCCCTGGGCCTATGGTCCATACGGCACTCTGGCTCGCCAAGTGGCTCCGCTGCCAGTACGTCAAGCTGCCGAGGTTGTCGACGAACATCAGCCCGCCGTCGGAGGACACGATGTTGAATACGTTGATCCCCGTCTGCTGCCCGCCGACGTCGGTGGCTGCCTGGACCTGCAGCGGCGCCTGGTCGACGCACCGTCCGGGGTAGGTGACCTTCCCGTAGTACAGGCACCGTTCGATCCGCTGGGACACGGTGTCCCCGAGCGCGGACGGCCCGGCGGGGGGTGATGTGCCGCTTCCCCCGGAGACCTGGCACACCCCGGACCCGGACGCCCCGGACCCGAACCCGGAGGAGAACGAGTCCCCGGACCCGTTGACGGTCGCCGCGGCGGTCTCGGCGTCCGCCGACGCGGCGGTGTACAGGGTGAACGACGGGGCCAGGCCGGTGAAGGACAGCCAGATCGCGGCGCCCTGGAAGATCCCCCCGGTGTCCTGCCCGAGCCCGGCGATGGCGGCCCTGGCGGAGGGCCCGGAGGTGTAGGAGCCTGCGGTGGCGGTGACCAGGCCGGAGAAGGAGTAGGTGACGACAGCGGACCCGGTGGAGCCGTACCCGGAGCCGCTTACCCCGTCGTGGTTCCCGGCGTTGAACAGGGACCCGTCGGGGGTGTACCCGGTGCCGGCTTTCTCGTTCAGGACGGCGGACAGGGCGACGGTCTGCGGGGCGGGCAGCAGCCCGAACCCTGTCGCCGCCGCGCAGTAGCGGGCGACGACCCGCCAGGCGGGCAGGATGGAGGGGTAGACGATGGCGTGGGAGTAGGCGACGTTCCCCATGTGCTGGGCGGCGGACAGGGACGAGCCGCCGGCGGAGCCGAGGTCGGCTCCGATGACCAGCCACGTCCACGCCGAGGTCATCCCGGCTCCGGTGCCGGACACGGACGCGCCGAGGCCGCCGTCGAGGTAGCAGTTCCAGTTGCTGCCGTCGGTGGTGAGGATCACCTGGTGCCACGACGCGGACCGCAGGTCCGAGGACGAGTAGATCGCGTGGGCGGTGCCGGTGCTGCCGTTGAACGTCTCGAGGTACAGGTGCCCGGACAGGTCCAGGTACAGGATCGCCACAGGAGCGGAGGCGGTGGCGAGGGTCGCGAGGGTGATCTGGGAGTAGGGCTGCCCGCAGATGTCGTACCTGCTGTTGGTCGGCGAGGTCCACCCGGTGGCGGACCCGAAGAACGCCGGGTTCCACCACAACTCGAAGCTCGCCCCGCCGGACAGGCCGGGGAGCCCGGTGTCGTTGGCGGCCATGAACCAGCCGTTGGTGCCGCCCGCCCCGGCGAGGCCGGTCTGCTGCCACGCCGCCGCGCCGGGCGAGGCGGTGACGGGGTTCTGCGTGGCGTACGTGGTGTTTGAGGCTTGGGGGTCGCCGTACATCCAGCCTTGCTGCTGGGCCACGCTGTAAGTCGCGATGGACGGCGCGATGGTCGGCGGCGGCGGGGAGAACGAGGTCGCGTCAACCCCGGTGGTCGTGTACGCGTCCCCGGCGGTGACCCCTCCCGGGGCGGCGTAGATCGTCAGCGCGGTCGTGTTCCCCGGCGCCGAGTTCCGCAGCGACGTGGGCTGGACGCCGCCTTCGAGGGGCTGGTCGTCCATCGCGTACCAGGAGTACGGGGCGTCCTGTGCGACTTCGCCGCGGTAGGGGGTGGGTTCGGTGTTGGCCATCGCGGACCAGATGTCCGTCGCGGTGACCGACACGTACCGCCGGTAGGCCGGGTCGATCTGCTGCGGCCATTCCTCCGCGTTCCGCTGGATGCAATACCAGCGGTTGGCGGTGACGGTCCCGGTCGCGCCGGTCATGGTCCCGACAGCGGCCCGGATCCGCAGCGGGACCCCGGTGGTGACCAGGCCCGTTGACACCGCCGACGCGCCCAGGATGAGAGCGGCCTCAGCGACGTAGAACGCCGTGGCGGACGGGGTGCCGGAGAACTCCACGGTCACTGCGGCGGTCACAGCGTTCGACGGCGACGTCTGGTTCAGCTCGGTGACCTGGGTCCATGTCGCGGCGGGGATTGCCAGCGCCCCCGACGTGGCGGTGGAGATCACCGACCCGCCGGAGTCGTACCAGGTGATCGCGACCTTCGCCCCCGTCGCGTACCCGGCCGCGCTGTAGAACCACGCCGACGCCGAGTAGGCCGTGGACGCGGACACCGCGACCTTCTCGGAGATGGCCCCGGGGGTGGCGTGCGACCCGTCCGGCGTCACCTGCAGGGAGTACGCGGCGACGGCTCCGGGTGAGGAGGCGTAGGCGAACGCGGAGGACTGCGCGATCACCGTCCCGGTCCCCGATGCCGTCCACGGGGAGATCCCGGACTGGAAGCTCATGTTCGCGTTGACCGCGTTGGAGTAGTACGGCGACCCGGGATAGTCGCTGGCCAGCGCGTTGTCCCAGTTGTCGAGTTCCAGGTCCAGGTTGGTGGCCTGGATCTGGCCGAGCTGGTACTGCACGCCGGTCGTCTCATCCCACGACCACAGCCGGGAGGTCAGGTCGGTCCAGGTGAGCTGGTCCGGGGGGGTCTGGAACCCGCCGCCGAACGCCGCCTCGAACTTCAGGTACGGCCAGTTGGGGTTGTTGCTGGCCGGGACGGGGGACCCGCCGGCGACTTCCACCTGGAGCATGACCCCGGACAGGTCCTCCGCCGACCCTGCGGTGCCGGACACCGAGATGGACATTGAGGTGGACGGCAGGAACGCGGACGTCAGCACCGAGTCGCACGTGTGGTCGACGCCGTTCGTGGACGTGACCGTCGACAGGGCAGTCCACCCGCCCGGCGCGAACGCCTGGGATGCGGTGTCGTTGTCACCGGAGACGCACGCGATGGTGAACGACGCGGCAGGAGGAGACGCCAGCGCCAGGCCGAGACTGGTCGCTGCCGCGGCGTAGCTGGTGTTGATGCCGGTCACGGTGTCCCACGGGCCGAGCCCGGCGATTTCCACGACGAGGACCGTGATCGCGTCGAACGGCCCGTCGGGGGCCACGTACACGTTCGTGACTGTCCGGGCGATGTTCGGGGTGTACCAGATGGATGCGCGGGTCAGCGCCGTGGCGGTGGACACCGCCCAGGTGGAGGTGGTCTCGTTGCCGGGCCGCCAGAACGAGTGGATATCGTCCCCGACGCCGATGGTGTATCCGGAGGTGGTGAACTGCTCGTTCATCCCGACGAGGCAGAACAGCCAGTTCCCCGCCGTGGCCGTCCCCGACCCGCCGCCGACGGAGTAGGCCAGGTCCAGCGGCACGACGACCGACTGCAAGGCCGGGGGGGTGGTGCCGAACCCGGACGGCTGGTAGAACGTCGCAGCCCACTGGTTGACCGCCGCGGGCGCGGGAAGGCCGCCGCTCGCGGTCAGTGTCCCGGTCCCGGCGAGGGTGGCTCCCGCGCCCATCGTGGCGTTCGCCGTCAAAGTCCCGGCGCCGGCGAGGGTGGCGTTGCCCGCCCCGGCGACCATGGCGGTGAGCGTCCCGATGCCGGCCAGCGTCGCCATCCCGGCCGGGCCGCCCTGCGCCGTCAGGGTCCCGGCGCCCGCGAGGGTCGCCGTGCCGCTGGCCGGGGCGGTGTAGGTCAGCGTGATCTGCCCGGCGACGGCGTTGCCGCCGGACCGGTTCCCGTTGTTCCCGCCGCCGCCGGGAGCCCCTCCGGGGGCGTTCCCGTCGCTGCCGACCGTGGTGGGTCCGCCGCCCGCTCCCCCGGCCGCGCCGCCGTTGGTGCCCGTGCCCGCCGACCCGGCCGACCCGCCGACCGTGGTCCCGGTCCCGCCGTTGCCCCCGGCGGAACCCGACCCGCCGGAGCCCCCCCCGCCGCCACCGCCCTTGTTGGTCCCGGAAGCCCCGTTCCCCCCGTGGCCGCCGTTGTTGTGGATGCTGTTGGTCGAGCCGGAGCCGCCGACCGCGCCGCTCTGCGTGGTGGCGCTGGCCCCGGCGTGCGCCGTGACCGTGACCGAATCGCCAGGGAACGACGTGGCGGTATTGGTGCCGCCCGCGCCGATCGTGAAGTTGTATACCGACCCGGGGGTGACCGCGAGCGTGGTCTCCTCGGCGAACTCGCCGCCGCCGGGTCCGCCGCCTGAATGGGAGCCATTGACCCCGTTGGCGGCGCTGCCGGACTCTCCCCAGCAGGCCGCATCTACTGACGTGACCCCGGTCGGCGCGGTCCACGAGCCGCTGGAAGTGAAGGTGACGGTGGTCAAGCGTCACCGCCCCGGGCGTCGCGCCTGACTACGGAATGTCGCTAACCTGATTAGTCTCCGTAACACCAAGGAGATCGCGACACCCGCTGCCGCCACCGAAAACGTGTTCCCGTTAGCCACCGACACCGGCTGCCCCGTCCACGACCCGAACAGGTACCGGGTCGAGTCACCCGAGTTCCAGATCTCGATCCCCACGATCGACCAGGACCCCCCCGACCCGTTCGTCCACGACGCAGTAGACGAATTGGAAGTCGCCGCAGCCGACGCGGAGTTGAACGTCATCACGGTCCCGCCCGTGGTGTAACCGGTCCCGGACAGTTCGGTCATGTTCGCCGTGGCCGTCGGCGCGCTCGTCCCCAGCAGCGTCTTCACCGTCGCCGGGGTGGTGAACGAGTTGTTATGCAGGATGGCGTTCAGGATGTTGGAGGCCGTCCCCTGATCGAACATTGCCATTAGCGACCACTGCTCCAAGTCGTCTGAAGAGTCTGCTACCATAAATCCATGGCGATGACCTGCAATGATGAGGACGGCTGCGACAGGCCAGTACAGGCGCGTGGGATGTGTCACAAGCACTACGCGAACTGGAGTTACGGCTACAAGTCAGCCGGCCTCCCGCTTCCCCCTAAGCCGCCTAGGGGGCGAGCGGAACCCAAGTCGTGCACCATCGAAGGCTGCGGCAAGCCGGCAAAGGGGCGCGGGTGGTGCGCCAAGCACTACTGGCACTGGCAGAAGTACGGTGACCCGCTGAAAGACGCGCCCCCCAAGGAGGAGGTCATCTGCGCGGCGGACGACTGCGGCAAGCGAGCCGAAACGAAGGGCTACTGCGTCAAGCACTACACGCGCGTGCTGCGTTATGGCGATCCATCGGTCGTCCGGCACATACAAGGCGATGACCGTGCGAGGTTTGAGTCACATGTCGACCGCTCGGGCGGCCCGGACGCCTGCCACCCGTGGACGGCCTCAACTGATGACGGCGGTTACGGGCACATCAGGATCGCGGGTCGGCTGCGACTCGCCCATGTCGTCGGCTGGGAGTTCGAGAATGGCCCCAAGCCGCCCTGTACGAACCTGGATCATGAGTGCCACAACCGGGCCGTGCAGGACGGGTCATGCCAGCCTGGCATCTGCCCTCATCGCCTCTGCTGCAACTTGGCGCATATCGTCCTGAAGACACCTCGGGAGCACCGCGACGGTACTAAGCAGTGGGAGATGCCGACAGGCCCGCGACCGAGACTGGACGAAGCCCAGAAAGCCATGATCAGGGATCTTCTGGCGGCCGGGCACACTGGCCGATCGATTGCGCAGCAGTTCGGGATTCACCCGGCCACCGTGACGAACGTCAAGCTGGGGAGACTGGGGCGGCGCTAGGCCCCTCGAACTGCCGGTCCCACTCCTTCTCGGCTGCCATCTCCATGATCTCGGTAATGTCGAACAGGGTCAGGCGCGCTGTGCCGTAGATGGTCACGGGCCTGCAGCCCAGTCCCGCATGGTCGTGCGGCAGCGGGCAGCACGAGCACTCCACCGCAAGGTCCGGGTGCTGGTAGTCAAACGTCCAGCCCTCGGTCCCGCACGAATTGCACTGGACACGGAGCGGTTCCGGGGCGAATCCGGGCATGGTCATGCGACCCTCCGGTCTTGCGGGGACAGGTTAAAAGAGGAGGTCAGGCACCCTTGCCGGGCTGCTGGACACCCGTCTTGTTATTTCTGCGGGCCTGCTTGAGCAGCGCAGCCTGCACTTCCTGGGTGATGATCTTGATCTGCTGCGGGGTCAATTGCAGGTTGCTCCCGGCCCCGCCGGGGACCTTGACGTTGATGGTGATCCCGCCGACGTTGACCGTCGCGGACTTCAGGTCCGCCGTGATCATCCCGCCGTACTGGGACATCGCGGCCTGCGCGCCGAGCCCCTTCGACGCGACCCCCAACTGCGCCCACAGCTTGTTCATCGCCGCCGGGCCGCCCTTGCCGGACAAGATGCCCTGCGCCATCAGGTCACCCTGCTGCGGGCCCATCCCGATCAGGTCGGCGAGCAGCGCCTTGTTCAGGTGCTCGTGGCGGAGCGTCCCGAGGTCCTTGGAGAACGACTTGACGGTGGAAAGGTAGGACTGCATCTGCTGCTGCGGTGACTGCGGCGCGGGCTGGTCCGCCGCGTAGTTGGCGACGTACGCGTTCCACGCCGTGGCGTTGTACCCTTTCGTGCCCGGCGGGGCGGGGGTGCCGCCGCCCCACCCGGCCGGGGGGGCGGTGAACGTGCCGAGCAGCCCGCTGTTCCCGACGCCCTGCCCGGTCATCGCGGCGGCGGCGACGTTCCGGGCGTAGTCGATCTTCGCCGCGAATGCGTCCGCGGCTTTCGTGACCTTGCTCGCGAACGCGTCGGCGGCTTTCGCGACGGGGGATGCCTTCCCGGTCAGGGCGTCCTTCTGCGCGTACAGCGGGTCGAGCTGGTTCTTCCAGATGTCGCTGACCTGCTGCTTGATCTGCGCGAGTGCCGAGCCGGTGGCGGTTTTCTCCTGCCCGTACAGCAGGTCCAGCCTGGCCCAGATGGCGTTGATCTGCGCCTGGATCTGCGCGAGGTTCTGCCCGCCGGACATGATCCCGCCGGCGGCGAACCCGGGGACGCCGTGGGCGGCGAGGAACGGGGCGACCGCCGCGACGAGGTGCTTGGGGACGACCGCCTCGCCCGGTTCGAGCATCGCGGGCCAGATGTCGCCGCCGCCCCACCCGGGGACCCGGAAGCCCTGCTGGTGGCCGAGCGCCCCCGGGGCGACAACCCCTGCGGGTATCCCCGGGGTGACGCCGGCCATCCCGCCGATGGTGATCATCCGGGTGGTGATCGTGATTTCCTTGCTGTGCAGCGCGGCTATCTCGGCGTTCAGCGCGGCCACCGCGCCGGCGCCCTGGACGTGCGCTGCTGCCTGGACATTCTTGCTCTTGAGGGCGGCGATCTCATCTTCCAGGTGCCTGAGTTCCGCCGCGCCTTCAATGTTGACCCTGGCCTTGGCGTCCTTGTTCTTGATCGCGGCCAGCGCGGCCTTAGCCTGGTCGGCACCAGAGGTGTCCGCGTGGGTCTTGATGTAGATGTCGTAGTCCTTTTTGACCTGCGCCATCATCGCGTTGATCGACTGCGGGGTCGCCCCGGACAGTTTCGCCGCGTACTGGATCATGTCCTGGGCGCCCTTGAGGGGGACGCCGGACCCGGCGAGGAACTGCGCGTACTTCCCCAGTGCCGCCCCCTGCCCCTTGCCGCCGACCGCGTTCATGAACGCGTCCTGCAAGGTCGCGCCGTGGGTGGCGATCCCCTGGGCGAGCGCTTCGCCGATACCGGAGCCGATCTGCTGGACGAACTGCTGGGCGTCCCGGCCGATGTTCGCCGACTTCTCGGTGGCCGTGGTCATCAGGGCGTTGTAGCCGCCCGATGTCAGGCCATTCTGCTTGACCCAAGCCTGCAGATCCTTCGACATGACCGCGCCCGAGGTGCCCGGGGCGAACGCGGGACCGCCGAACTGCTGCGCCAAGTTGGACAGCATCGCCAGCGCCGCCGGGTTCTTCCCGACGATCGGGAGCATCTGCGCGAGTTCGAACCCGGCCATCTTTGTGGTCTGCCCCGGGCCGAGCGCCCCCATTGTCTGCATCGTCCGCAGCCAGTCCATCTGCTGTTCCATCGCCGGGAGCAGTCCCGACTGGGCGTTAGTCAGCGTGTTCCATGCTGCCGCGCCGGATGCGGACGTGAAAGAGCCGAGAGCCTTGGCGAACCCGGCGAAAGCCGGCGGCGGCGTCAGGGCGATTCCGGCGGTCTTGGATTTGGTGCTGGCGGTCGGGGTTCCGCCGAGCATCCCGAAGAACGTGGAAGCGTTCGCCGCGCCGCCCTGCACCATCTGGGTCATCTGGTCGTACGCCTGGTTCACGGCGGCGAGCTGGGTGTGCTGCAGGCCGGCCATGGCGGTCTGCGCGCCGACCGCAGCGCCGAACATGCCGGTGTTCATGTTCATCGGCGTGTACCCGGCGTACAGGTTCGCGATCATCGTCTTAGCCTGCGCGGTCAGCTTCCCGTTCTTCTCGAACGCCGACCCGAGTTGCAACTGGGCCATCGTGGCGATATCGAACGCCTTGCCCATGCCCACGGATTCGCCGGACAGGCCCTTCCACAACTGCTGGACCTGCCTGCCCGTGCCCAGGGAGTTGACCATAGTCTCGGACAGTTGCTGGAGCCCGTTCTGGGCTGCCTGGTAGTTGTTCGGGTCGGTTCCCTTGATCCCGACCATCTGCAGGAGCCCGTGCATCCCCTGGACGGCGGCGGACCACATGCCGCCCACGTTGCCATGTCTCGCGGCGCTGAGGTCTTTCTGCACGCTCTGCCAGTAGTTCTGCTGACCGGTGGCACCCTGCGCGGCCGAGTAGGGCGTCCCGGCGAGCTTCTGCATCCCGGAGATGATCGACGGCAGCCCCTGCACGATGCCTTGCTGGTCAACCCCGGCCACGAGCGAGCCGGCTTGCTGCTGCGCGGGGGTCTGGTAGGAGAACCCCTTCCCGGCGAGCAGCGCGAGGGCGGCTATCGCCCCGACGTCGGGGGCGGTCAGGGCGCCGAGCGCCCCGCCGGCCCTGGCGATGCCGACACCGCCCCTGCCGAGGAGCCTGCCCAGCAGGCTCCCGCCCGTCCCCAGGGTGACCCCTGTCAACTCGGCGACGGCAGCGGCGTCTGCCGCACTCAGTCCGCCCGCCGCGCCGGCGCCGAGGAGATCCCCGAGCCCGGCGACACCGGTCCCGGCCCTGCCGAGCAGGGCACCGACACCGCCGACCAGCGGGGCGCCCAGCCTGGCACCCGCCTCCAGGGCCAGCAGTGGCGCTATCCCTCCGCCCATCCACCCGGTAACCCCCGCCAGGCCGCCGGTCGCGCCTTGCAAGATCGACAGGTAATCCCCCCCGACCCCGGGGAGGTTCGGGGCGACGTTGAGGAACAGGTGCCCGAGGTTGCCGAAGACCTTCCCGAACTGCGCCAGGTACCCGGTTCCCCCTGAGACCAGGCCGCCGACCTTATCGCCGAGCCCCGACTGGAACTCCTGGGTGAGGTTCGCCATCATCCGGGACCACATGGAGACCGTGTTCGATCCGAGCTGGATGAACGCATTCCCGGCGCCGGCGCGCAGGATATTGGTCATCGCGCCGATACCCTCGAACGCGGCGCCGGTAGCCAGGTCCTGCGCGTTCTGCAGCGCGGGGGTCTTCAGGCCCATGAACTGCCCCTGGGTCATGCCGAGCGAGCCGCCCAGGGATTCCCCGGTGGCGAAGACAGCCTGCAGCCGGGGGATCGCCTGCTCGCCGCCCTGCATCCCTACCAGGGCACCCATCCCCGCAGCGACCGTAGCCGGGCCGAGGGTAGCCGCGAGCTCGTTGGCGGCCATCAGGACGTAGTGGGCGCGGGGCAGCCACCTCCGGAGGAACGCGCCTACGGTTCCCCACATGGAGCCAGCGGTGCCCCTGTCCCAGCCGCCGTCCGGCGGCCCGGCTGCCGCTGCGGCAAGAGCAGCCCAGCCGCCTCCGCCGCCGCCTCCGCCGCCTCCGCCGCCGCCTCCGCCGCCGCCTCCGCCGCCTCCGCCCCACGGCAACCCCCGCGCCGCCGCCGCAGACAGCACCGCCATCTCCTCAGCCGAAAACACCGGCCGGGGACGCGCAGCCGCGATAGCAGCCTCAACAGCAGGCGGAAGCCCCCCCCCCCCCCCCCCCCCCCCCACCCCCCCCCCCCCCCCCCCCCCCACCCCCCCCCCCCCACACCCCCCCCCCCCCCCCCCGCCGCGCCCCCCCCCCCCACCCCCACCCACACACCCCCCCCGCC
>Ga0335083_10004116_pt1 | contig 18613 bp, 15 predicted proteins | sample Lox_Sample_42_FD_206716 | JGI IMG/M metagenome (GOLD analysis project Ga0335083, IMG submission 206716) | Soil microbial communities from Loxahatchee National Wildlife Refuge, Florida, United States - Lox_Sample_4.2 | ecosystem: Environmental > Terrestrial > Soil > Wetlands | place: USA...
TCTCGAGCGTGCCCGAGGTCTCGCCACGCGGGTCGAGTGCGCGCTCGAGCGTGCCGCACCAGGGAGCGGGGGTCTCGCAGTGATGCAGCGTCAGCTGCCCGACCGTGAGGGTGGCCTCCGGGGCGGGCGCGGCGGCCGCCGCGCCCGCGGCGAGCCCGGGCAGCAGGACCGCGGCCGCGCATGCCAGCGCCGCCGCCCCCGCGCGGGGGGCCGCGTGGCGGTCCGCGGTGCGCCCGGCGGAAGCGGACGCGCTCACGTGTTGTTCATGCTCGAGATAGCCGTGCGGCGGTGCACCGGTGCGCTTGCCCGACGCTTGTATTACGCCGGCCGCGGCGCCGTCAAGCGCGCGGCGCGCTTCAGCGCCGCCGCGCGCGCAGGCTAAGATGCCGCACGCCCGCTGCTCGCACCCACCCGGAGTCCGCAAGTGATGTCCACGCACCACCCCCGCCCTCGCCGCTACCTCCCCGCCGCGGCACTGCTGCTGCTCGCCGGCCTCGCGCAGGCCGCGGGCCCGATGCCACTCAAGACGCGCAACGTCGTCCTCATCGTCAGTGACGGGCTGCGCTGGCAGGAGGTCTTCACCGGCGCCGACGCCAAGCTGCTGAACGAGAAGTACGGCGGCATCTGGGCCAAGCCCGAGGCGCTCAAGCGCGAGTTCTGGCGCGAGGACATCGGCGAGCGCCGCCGCGCGCTCATGCCGTTCCTGTGGACGACGGTCGCCGGGCACGGCCAGATCTTCGGCAACCGCACCAAGGGCAGCCGCGCGCGCGTCACCAACGGCCTCGCCTTCTCCTACCCCGGCTACAACGAGATGACGACCGGGCACGCGGATGCGCGCATCAACTCCAACGAGTACGGCCCCAACCCCAACATCTCGGTGTTCGAATGGCTGAACGGCGAGCCGCAGTTCGCCGGCCAGGTCGCGATCTACGCCACCTGGGCCACCTTCAAGGACATCTTCAACGTCAGCCGCAGCCACCTGCCGGTGCATGCCGGCTGGGAGTCGCCCTACCCCGCGGCCGGGGCGAGCCCGCCGCAGGCGCTGCTGAACCGACTCTACGCCACCACCACGCAATTCGATGACGAGGACGTGTTCAACGCCTTCATGCAGGTGGCGCTGCTGGACTCCTTCACGCGCGCGCAGCCGCGGGTGCTGTTCGTCGGCTACGGCGAGACCGACAACTGGGGCCACCAGGGGCGCTACGACCTGGTGCTGCAGAGCGCCCACATGTTCGATCACTTCGTCGAGGAGCTGTGGAACACGCTGCAGGCCCTGCCGCAGTACAAGGACCAGACCACCTTCATCATCACCACCGATCACGGGCGCGGCAGCGGACTCGTGCAGTGGAAGGAACACGGCGTCGCCGAGAAGGGCTCGGAGAACATCTGGATCGCGGTGCTGGGTCCGGACACCGCCGCCCTCGGCGAGCGCAGCCACGTGCCGGAGGTGTACCAGGCGCAGATCGCCGCCACGGTGGCCGCCTTCCTCGGCGCGGACTACCGGCGCGGCGTGCCCGAGGCGGCCGCGCCGATCACCGCGGTGCTCGGGGCAGGCCCCTAGCCTCGCCCCGGCGAGCGCTCCCCACGCCTCATCGTGACGGCGCTGGCGCCGCGCGCCCCGCCGCGACTATCTTCGCGCGCCACTCAAGGCTCGCCCGGGGGGAACCGACCATGACCACACGCCGTGAAGCACTCAGGCTCGCCGCCCTGGCCGCCGCCGGGGCCGCACTCGGCCCGCCGCCGGCCATTGCCGCCAAGAGCGGCACGCTCCTGATCCTCGGCGGCACCGGCTTCATCGGGCCGCCGCTCACCCAGGAGGCGCTGCAGCGCGGCTGGAAGGTCACCCACTTCAACCGCGGCAAGAGCGCGCCCGCAGGCGTCGAGCACGTCGAGACCCTGATCGGGGATCGCAAGGGGCAGCTGGATGCGCTGCGCGGCCGGCACTGGGACGCGGTGGTCGATGACACCGGCTTCGTGCCGAAGTACGTGAAGATGTCCGCCGAGCTGCTCGCGCCCGAGTGCGGCTATTGCCTGTTCATCTCCAGCATCTCCGCCTACGCGAGCCTCGAGAAACCCAACGACGAGCACTCCCCGACCGGCGTGCTCGCCGACCCCGAGACCGAGAAAGTCACCGACGAGAGCTACGGGCCGATGAAGGCGCTGTGCGAGCAGTACACCGCGGCGGCCTTCAAGGGACGCGCCTGCATCGTGCGCCCCGGCTACATCGTCGGCCCGCTCGACCGCTCCGACCGCTTCACCTACTGGCCGGTGCGCGCCGCGCGCGGCGGGGAGATGCTCGCCCCGGGCACGCCCAAGGATCCGATCCAGGTGATCGACGTGCGCGACCTCGCCGCCTGGATGATGAAGCTGGTGCAGGCGCGCACCACCGGCTACTTCAATGCCATCTCGCCCCCGGGCGCGATCAGCATGGGCGAGCTGATCCAGAGCAGCGTGCAGGCCTCGCCCGCGGCCGGCACCGAGGTCACCTGGGTGAACGAGGACTTCCTGGCCGCGCACTGGAAGCCGGACGAGCTCGACCTGCCCCCCTGGTCGCCGATGAAGGGCGAGTATGCCGGCGCCTCCCTCACCGCCACCGCCGCCGCCGAGCGCACCGGGCTGCGCTGCCGGCCGCTGCGCGAGACCGTGAACGACACGCTGGCGTGGTTCAGGACGCTGCCGGCGGAGCGCCAGGGAAAGCTGCGCGCCGGGCTCGATCCGCAGAAGGAGCGCGACACGCTGGCCGCCTGGCACGCCAGTCAGGCGCAGGGATGAGGCGCGCCTCAAGGCCGGCGGCCGGCCGCGGCTGCGGCTTGCTAGTATGCGCCGAGGTCACCGCGGCGCTGCTGGCATGCTCTCGTTCGTCGTGCTGTTCCTGGCGGCGCTCTGGGCGGGGATCCAGAACGCGCTCGCCGGCGGCGGCTCCTTCATCACCCTGCCCTCGCTCATGCTCACCGGCATGGACGCGCGCGCGGCCAACATCACCTCCACCGTGGCGCTCTTCCCGGCGCAGCTCGCCACCGGCTGGACCGGGCGGCAGCTGGTCAGCGGGGCCGCGGCGCTCTCCTTCAGGGCGCTCGTCATCATCAGCCTCGCCGGCGGTGCGCTCGGCGCGGTGCTGTTGCTCTACACCACGCCCACGTTCTTCGCCCGCCTGGTGCCGTGGCTGGTGCTGTTCGCCACCCTGGTGTTCGCCTGGGGCAGCTTCGCTCCGCAGCGCACTGCCGGCGGGCACCTGGGACGCACCGGGTCGGCACTGGCGCAGCTCGCCATCTCCGTCTACGGCGGCTACTTCGGCGGCGGCATCGGCTTTCTGATGCTGGCCGCGCTCACCGCGGCGGGACTGGCGCTGCGCAACGCCGGGGCCACCAAGAACGTGCTGGCCGGCGTGATGAACGCCTCGGCGGTGGCGATCTTCGTGTTCTCCCCCGAGGTGCGCTGGACGGCGGCCGCGATCGCCGGCAGCGGCGCCATCATCGGCGGCGTCGCCGGCGGACTCATGCTGCAGAAGGTCAACGAGCGCGCGCTGCGCGTGGTGGTGGTGGCGATCGGCAGCGCGCTCACCGTGGGCCTGTTCCTGCGCGCTCCCTGAGCGCGTGCGCGCCCGCCGCGCCTACAGCCCGAAGAGCGCAGCGGCCGTGACCAGCGCCACGACCACCGACCAGGGCGGCGCGCGCGCGAGTGTGAGGAGGGTGAGGCCCGCCAGCGCGAGCAGCGCGTCGGTGCGCGAGTGCACCGCGCCGCGCCACACCGGATCATAGAGCGCGGCGGCGAGCAGGCCGACCACCGCGGCGTTGACGCCGAGGAGCGCGGCGCGCGTGAGGGTGCGCTGCGCGAGCGCCTGCCAGAACGGGCGCACGCCCAGCGCCAGCAGCAGCCCCGGCAGGAAGATGGCGACGGTGCCGATCAGTGCCCCGGCGATGCCGCCTGGCCCGGGGCTCGCGACCGCCCCGAGGTAGGCGCCGAAGCTGAAGAGCGGGCCGGGCAGCGCCTGCGCCGCGCCGTAGCCGGCAAGAAACGCCGGCTCGCTCACCCAGCCGCTCGAGACGAACGCCGTGCGCAAGAGCGGCAGCACCACGTGGCCGCCGCCGAAGACCAGTGCGCCGCTGCGGTAGAACGCCGCGGCCTGCGAGAGCGCCGGAGCCGCCGTCAGATGCGCGGCGAGCGGCAGCGCGAGCAGCAGCAGCGCAAAGAGTGCCAGCGCACCCGCCGCCACCGCCGGCCCCGGAACTGCCGCCGCGAGCGCGCCGCCGGCGGCGGAGGGCAGGCCGCGGCACAGGAGCACACCGAGCAGCGCCCCGGCACCGAGGAGCGCGAACTGTCCCGCCGCGCCGTGCAGCGTGAGCGCGAGGGCGAGAGCCACGAGTCCGATGAGCGCGCGCGGTGTGTCCGGGCACAGCGAGCGCGCCATGCCGAGCACCGCCTGCGCGACGATCGCGACCGCGACCAGCTGCAGAGCGTGGCTCACGCCCGCGAGGCGCAGCGCCCGCGCCTCGTAGGCGAACGCGAGCAGCAGCGCCACGGATGGCAGCGTGAAGCCCGCCCAGGCGGCGAGCGCGCCGGCCGCTCCCGCACGGCCGAGTCCGATGAGGAAGCCCACCTGGCTGCTGGTCGGCCCCGGCAGCAGCTGACACATCGCCACCAGCTCCGCGAACGCCGCTTCGCTCAGCCAGGCGCGGCGCACGACGAACTCGCGGCGGAAGTAGCCGAGGTGCGCGAGCGGACCGCCGAAGGAGCTCAGACCCAGTCTCATGAATGCGCCGAGCACCTCGCCCGCCGCGCCGCGCGGCGGCGCGCGCGGCTCGACGCGCGGCGGGTGATGTGCAACCATTTTTGTCCCGGCGGGCGGCCACAGCCGCTACTCCCTCAAGCCTAAATTCACGGGATCCCATGCACAAACACTGGCTGCTGACCGCGCTCCTCGCCTGCGCCCCGCTCCTCCCGGCCGCGGCCGCCGCGGCCGAGAAGGACCCCGGCGCCAGGGCGGCGAAGGAGGAGCCCAAGGACGCCGACAAGGCGGGCAAGGACGATGAGATCAAGCTGCCGCCGTTCCCCGCCGACAAGAGCGTCGCGCAGTCCGTGACCATCGAGGGCCGGGTGCTCAACTACACCGCGACCGTCGGCTCGCTCCCGGTGCTCGATGAGAAGGGCAAGACGGTGGCGAGCGTCATGTACACCGCCTACACCATGCCGGGCGCCGCGCGCGCCGTGACTTTCGCGCTCAACGGCGGCCCGGGCGCGGCCTCGGTGTACCTGAACCTCGGCGCCATCGGCCCGAAGCGGGTGCAGTTCGGGGCCGAGGGCGACTCGCCCTCCGACCCGCCGGTCCCGCGCGACAACCCCGGCAGCTGGCTGCCCTTCACCGACCTGGTGTTCATCGACCCGGTGGGCACCGGCTTCAGCCACGCGCAGGTAGCCGAGGGTGAGGCCAAGCGGCTCTTCTACAGCCCGCGCGCCGACATCGAGTACCTCTCGCGCGTGATCTTCGACTGGCTGGTGAAGTACGAGCGCCTGGGCGCGCGCAAGTACCTGGTGGGCGAGAGCTATGGCGGCTTCCGCGGACCGCGCATGACGCACTACCTGCAGACGCGGCTCGGGGTGGCGATGAACGGCCTGATCCTGGTCTCCCCGTACCTCGATCCGCTCGCCTCGCGCAACGGCGACCTCTCACCGCTGCCGTGGATGCTCACGCTGCCCTCGATCGCCGCGGCCAACCTCGAGCGCCAGAACAGGCTCACCGATGCCGCGATGGCGCAGATCGTGAGCTATACGCGCACCGACTACGTCACCGACCTCCTGCGCGGCCGCTCCGACAACGAGGCCATCGAGCGCATCGTCGCCCGCGTCACCGAGCTCTCCGGGCTCGATCCGACCTTCGTGCGCCGCCTGGGCGGGCGGCTCGAGACCCAGGCTTACCTGCGCGAGGTGTACCGCGCCGAGGGCAAGCTCGGCAGCCGCTACGACTCGAACGTGACCATGTGGGATCCGTTCCCGTTCGCGCCCACGCAGCGCACCAGCGATCCGCTGCTCGACAGCATCATCGCCCCGACCACGTCTGCGATGGTCGACTTCATCACCCGCACCGTGGGCTGGAAGTACACCGGCCGCTACTACGCACTCAGCGAGGAAGTGAACCGGCTGTGGTCGGACGGCGGGGACGGCAGCGCCAAGGGCGGCGTCGACGGTGAGCCGGACCTGCTGCGCGGCTCGGTGCCGGAGCTGCGCCAGGCGCTCGCCATCGATCCGAAGCTGCGGGTGCTGATCGTGCACGGCTGGGACGACCTGTCCTGCCCGTTCATGGCCTCGGTGCTGATCGTGGACCAGATGCCGCCGATGGGGACGGCGCCGCGCATCCAGGTGCGCGAGTATCCCGGCGGCCACATGTTCTACAGCCGCCCCGCGAGCCAGGCGGCGCTGCTGAAGGACGTGCAGGGCCTGTACGCGGCGCACTAGAGCGCGCGCTCGTCGTCCCCGCCCCTGGCGTAGAGCTGCGCGTAGCGCTCGCGCAGTGCCTCCTTGCGCACCTTGCCCATGGCATTGCGCGGCAGCTCATCGATGGCGAGCACGCGCTTGGGGAGCTTGTAGTCCGAGAGCCGCGTGCGCAGCGCCGCGAGGATCTGCGGCTCGCTCAGCTTCGCCCCCGGCGCGCTCACCACCACCGCCGTCACCCCCTCGCCGAAATCCGGGTGCGCCACCCCGAAGACGGCGCTCTCGCTGATGCCATCGAGCGCATCGAGCTCGAGCTCGACTTCCTTCGGATACACGTTGAGGCCGCCGCTGATGATCAGGTCCCGGGTGCGGCCGACGAGGGTGACGTAGCCGTGCGCATCGATGCGGGCCAGGTCGCCGGTGCGAAACCAGCCCCCGGGGCCGAAGTCCGCGGCGCGGCCCCCGGCAGCGCCCCAGTAGCCCGCGCACACGTTCGAGCCCTGCACCTCGATGACGCCCACGCCGTCGGCGCCGCGGTCCGCGAGGCGCAGGCGGATGCCCGGCAGCGCACACCCCACCGAGCCCGGCACGCGCGGGCCGTCGTAGGGGTTGGCGGTGTTCATCAGGGTCTCGGTCATGCCGTAGCGCTCGAGGATCGAGTGCCCGGTGCGCGCCTGGAAGGCCTCGTGGGTGGCGGCGGTGAGCGGCGCGGAGCCCGAGACAAAGAGGCGCATGCCCTGACAGGCGCGCACATCGAGCGCGGGCTCGGCGAGCAGGCGCGTGTAGTGCGTCGGCACGCCCATGAAGACACTCGCCTGCGCCAGCTGCGCGAGCGCGGCGGGGGCGGCGAAGCGCTCGCAGAAGAGCAGCCCCGAGCCCGCGGCGAGGGTGGTGTTGAGGGCGACGAACAGCCCGTGCACGTGATAGAGCGGCAGCACGTGCAGCAGCAGGTCCTCGCCCGTGAAGCGCCAGGCGCGCGCCAGCACCGCGGCGTTGGAGGCGAGGTTGCCGCGGGTGAGCATCGCCCCCTTGGGACGCCCGGTGGTGCCGGAGGTATAGACGATCGCCGCCAGCTCACCGGGAGCGTGGGCGCGCGCAGTCACCGTTCGCGGGCCCGGGGCGCGCGCGCTCCCGGGGAGCGTGCCCTCGTTGCCCGCCCCGAGTGTCGCGGTGCGCGCCCCGCAGGCGGCCGCGAGGGGCGCGAGAGCGGCATGCTCCCCGGGCGCCAGCACGGCGAGTGCCGGCTGCGCATCGCGCAGGACGTGCTCGAGCTCCGCGGCCGTGCCCTGCGGGTTTACCGGCACGAACAGCGCGCCGAGCCGCAGGCACGCCACGTAGAGAATGATGAGCTCGGGGGACCTGGCCGAGCGCGCCAGCACGCGCTCGCCCGCGCCCACCCCGAGAGCGCCGAGCGCGGCGGCATAGTGCGCGGAGGCCTGAGCAAGATCGGCGTAGCTGAGCGAGGAGCCGTGAGGGGTGCGCAGGAACAGCCGCTGCGGATAATCCCTGAGGGCCCGCTCGATCCAGTGCGCCGGATCTTCGGGAGCAGGCGGCGGCATCGACGCGCGGGCAGCGCTCAGCGCGGGTGCAGCCAGGAGGGCAGGAAGGAGTACGGATCGACCTTGAGGCTCTTGTCGTAGCTCACCTCGCTCTTCTGCAGCAGCTCCTGCAGGCGCCCGGCCTTGTAGGCGTCGAAGAGGTCGGTGGCGCCACCGAGGAACTCCCCGCCGACGAAGATCTGCGGGATGGTGCCGAAGGAGGTGCGCGCCGTGAGCGCCGCGCGGATCTGCCCGCCGCGGTCGTCCTTCTGGTACTCGACCGAGTCCAGGTCCACCGAGCGGTAGGGAATGCCGTGGCGGGCGAAGAGCCGCCGCACCGACCAGCAGAACTCGCACCACTCGAGCGCGAACATGACGACCGGCTGGGAGCGATCCCTCAGCACGCTCTCGACGAACGCCGCCGCCTCGGGCGTGACGGCGACGGGGGCCGCCGGCGCGGCGGGTGCGGGTGCGGGTGGGGGCGCATCGAAGCGGAAGTTCGGCGTGGAGCGTGCGATCGCGAGCTCCTCGGCCGTCATGTCGGCCGGCACCTCCGCGAACAGCGGCGTCGAGAGGTAGCGCTCGCCGGTGTCCGGCAGCATGCACAGCACGCTCGCCCCGGGGGCCGCCTCGGCGCACACCTTGAGAGCCCCGGCGAGCGTCGCCCCGGAGGTGATGCCGACGAAGATGCCCTCCTCGCGCGCCAGTGCCTGGGAGAGCCGCAGCGCATCCGCCCCGCTGACCGGCAGCACGCGGTCGATCAGGCCCTGCGCGAGCGCGTCCTCGGCGAGCTTGGGGATGAAGTCCGGGCTCCAGCCCTGCATCAGGTGCGGACGGAAGTTCGGGTGGCTGGCCTGCGGGCTGCCATCGGCACGGCGCGGCTGGGGGATGCCGCTGCCGAGTGTCTGCGAGTTGTCCGGCTCGCACACGATGATGCGCGTGTGCGGGCTCTCGCGCCGCAGGACCCGCGCCACGCCCTTCAGGGTCCCGCCGGTACCGAAGCCGGTCACGAAGTAATCGAGCCGCTCGCCGGCGAAGGCCGCGAGGATCTCGGGGGCCGTGGTGCGCGAGTGCGCCTCCGGGTTGGCCTCGTTCTCGAACTGCCGCGCGAGGAACCAGCCGTGCGCCGCGGCGAGTTCCGCCGCCTTGGCGAGCATGCCGCTGCCCTTCATGGCCGCCGGCGTCAGCACCACCTTCGCGCCGAGGAAGCGCATGAGCTTGCGCCGCTCGACGCTGAAGTTCTCCGCCATGGTCACGACCAGCGGGTAGCCCTTGGCCGCGCACACCATGGCGAGCCCGATGCCGGTGTTGCCGCTGGTCGCCTCGATCACCGTCTGCCCGGGCTTGAGCAGCCCGCGGCGCTCGGCGTCCTCGATGACCCCGAGCGCGAGGCGGTCCTTGACCGAGCCCATGGGATTGAAGGACTCGAGCTTCGCGTACAGCCGCACGTGGCCCGGGGCGAGCTTGCGGATACGCACCACGGGCGTGTGCCCCACGGTCTCGAGAATGCTTTCGAACTTCGCCGGCATGACCCGCACCTCGCGCTTTACGGTACGAATGCTACGCCCGGGCGCACCCGAGGGGGCTGCCCGAGGGTCCGGGAATGCTTGCGGCTCGGCCGCGCCCCGCGCCCGTTGACATAAGCACCTGATTCGCAACAGCATCGCGCTGTGAATCGCAGCAGGCAGGATGAGGCGGCAGGCGGGAGTGCGCAGGCGCCGGGCGCGGGCGGCGGCTCAGACCTCGGGATGTTCATCGAGCGCGAGCTCGCCGAGCACCTCGAGACCTTTACGGCCTTCGCTGCCGCGCTCGCCGCGCCCTTCGAGCGCACGCTCACGCTGTGGCAGGGCTGCCTCGAAGCCGGCGGCAAGCTGCTGCTGTTCGGCAACGGCGGCAGCGCCGGCAACGCCCAGCACATCGCCGCCGAGCTCGCCGTGCGCTACGAGCGCAACCGCACCGCGCTCGCGGCCGTCGCGCTCTCGGCGGACACGCTCACCCTGACCGCGGCCGCCAACGATTTCGGCTTCGAGACCATCTTCAGCCGCCAGCTCGCAGCCCTCGGGCGCGCGGGCGACGTGGCGGTGGGGCTGTCGACCTCCGGGCGCAGCGCCAACGTGCTCGAGGGGCTGCGCGAGGCGCGCCGCCGCGGGCTCGCCACGAGCGGCCTCATCGGCGGTGACGGCGGCCCGATGCGCGAGCTGTGCGATGCGGCGATCATCGTGCCCTCGCGGGTCACCGCGCGCATCCAGGAGATGCACCTGCTGGTGACGCACCTGTTGTGCAAGCGGCTCGAGGCGCATTATTGCGCGGCAGCGGATCGCGCATGAGCGACGAAGTCCTTCTCGACATCCTGGCCTCCTTCTACCGCGCCCGCGTGCTGGTGCTGGGCGATGTCATGCTCGATCGCTTCGTCTACGGCTCGGTGGAGCGCACCTCCCCCGAGGCGCCGGTGCCGGTGATGGCGCTCGAGCGCACCTCCGACATGCCCGGCGGCGCGGCCAACGTGGCGCGCAACGTCGCCGCCCTCGGCAGCCGCGTCGAGCTGATCGGGCTCGTCGGCGCGGACGCGGCGGCGGAGGAGCTGCGGCGCCACCTCGCCGACGTCAGCGGCCTCGAGGCGCACCTGATCACCGATGCGGCGCGCCCCACGACCACCAAGACCCGCTACGTCGCCGACCGCCAGCAGATCCTGCGCACCGACGTCGAGCTCGCCTCGCCGGTGGCGGCCGCCGGGGAGGCGGCGCTGCTCGAGCGCTTCACGCGCGCGCTCGGCTCGGCCGACATCGTCATCCTCTCCGACTACGGCAAGGGCGCCCTGAGTGATGCGGTGACCGCCGGGGCCATTGCCGCCGCGACCGCCGCCGGCAAGCCGGTGCTGGTGGACCCGAAGAGCCGCTCGTTCGCCAAGTACCGCGGCGCGAGCGTCCTCACCCCAAACCAGCACGAGCTGCAGAGCGCCTGCGGCCACGACTGCTCGACCGACGAGCAGGTCGAGGATGCGGCGCGGCAGATCCTCGCGCAGGGGATCTGTGCCACCGTGGTCGCGACGCGCGGCAAGCAGGGCATGTCGATCGTGCCGGCGCACGGGGCGGCGCTGCACATCCGCACGGTGGCGAGCGAGGTCTACGACGTCACCGGCGCGGGCGACACCGCGGTGGCGGCGATGGCGGTGGGGCTGGCGAACGGTGCCGACATCGGCAACGTCGCGCGCCTCGCCAACGTGGCCGCCGGCATCGTGGTCGGCAAGTACGGCACCGCCACGGCCACGCCCGATGAGATCCTCGCGCGCCTGAGCAGCATGGAGGACACGACCGCGCCGGAGAGCCGCTTCACGCTCGAGCGGGTGCAGCTGCTGGTGACGCGCTGGCGGCGGCTCGGCCTGCACGTCGCCTTCACCAACGGCTGCTTCGACGTGCTGCATCCCGGGCACGTGTCGCTCCTGAACCAGGCGCGCCGCACCGCCGACCGGCTGATCGTCGGCCTGAACTCCGACCGCTCGGTGCGGCGCCTGAAGGGGCCGCAGCGGCCGATCCAGAACGCCGCCGCGCGCGCCATGGTGCTCGGCTCGCTCAAGGCGGTCGACGCGGTGGTGATCTTCGAGGAGGACACGCCGCTGAAGCTGATCACGGCGCTCGAGCCGGACGTGCTCGTCAAGGGCGCCGACTACACCCTCGAGACCGTGGTCGGAGCCGACGTGGTCCTCAAGCGCGGTGGCAAGGTGGTGCTGGCGGAGCTGGTCCCCGCCCATAGCACCACCGAGACCATCCGCCGCATGACGAGCGTGCGCGAAGCGTGACGCCGCCGGCATCCGCGCGGGCCGTGATCCTCGACCGCGATGGCACCATCATCGTCGATCGCGGCTACCTCGATGACCCGGCGGCGCTCGCGCTGCTGCCCGGCGCGGCCGCCGGACTGCGCGCGCTCGGTGCGCGCGGACATCCGCTCATCATCGTCAGCAACCAGTCCGGCGTCGGGCGCGGCCGCCTGACGCTCGCGCGCATGCACGAGGTGAACGCGGCGCTGCTCGCCGTGCTCGAGGCCGAGGGCGTGCACCTCGCCGGGGTGTACTGCTGCACGCACCGTCCCGAGGACGACTGCGCCTGCCGCAAGCCGCGCACCCGGCTGGTGCTCGAGGCCGCCGCGGCGCACGGCTTCGATCCGGCCGCGGCCGTGGTGATCGGCGACAAGGGCTGCGACATCGAACTCGGCAGGCGCCTCGGCGCCACCACCCTGCTGATCTCCGCCGACGGGCGCACCAGCGACGGCACCCCCGCCACACCCGACCATGTCGTCCCCGACCTCTTGAGCGCCGCGCGCCTCATCGGCGCCGCGCACGCCGCGCATCCGGCTGCCTGATGAGCGCCTACGTGGTCACCGGAGGCGCCGGCTTCATCGGCTCGCACGTCGTCGCCGCGCTCGCGGCGCGGGGGGCGGACGTGGTGGTGGTCGACTGGCTGCGCCAGGACGAGCGCTGGCGCAACCTCGCCAAGCACGAGCTCGCGGAGCTCCTGAGCCCCGAGGAGCTGCCCGGCTGGCTCGCCAGGCACGGCGCGGCCATCGAGGCGGTGGTGCACCTGGGTGCCAACAGCTCCACCACCGAGACCGACGTGGACCTCATCGTGCGCCAGAACGTGCGAGCGACACTCGACCTCATCGCCTGGTGCACGAGCGCCGGCAAGCGCCTCATCTACGCCTCCTCGGCGGCCACCTACGGCGATGGCAGCGCCGGCTTCGACGATGATGGCAGCAGCGCCGCACTCGCGCGCCTCGCGCCGCTGAACGCCTACGGCTGGAGCAAGCACCTCGTCGACCGGCGCATCGCGCGCCTGCGCGAGCGCGGCGTGCCGCTGCCGCCGCAGTGCGCGGGCCTGAAGTTCTTCAACGTCTACGGGCCGAACGAGTACCACAAGGGCAGCATGCGCAGCGTCATCGCCCGCAACTTCGCCGGCGTGTGCGCCGGGGAGCCGCTGCGGCTGTTCCGCAGCTACCGTCCCGACTACGCCGACGGCGGGCAGCTGCGCGATTTCATCTACGTCGCCGACTGCGCGGATCTCGTGCTGTGGCTGCTCGATCACCCCCAGGTGAGCGGGCTGTTCAACGTCGGCACGGGAGCGGCGCGCAGCTGGCTCGACCTCGGCCAGGCGCTCTTCGGCGCCTGCCGGCGCCTGCCGCTCATCGAGTTCGTGCCGATGCCGCCGGAGCTGATCGACAAGTACCAGTACTTCACCCAGGCGCGCACCGAGCGGCTGCGCGCGGCCGGCTACACGCGGCCCTTCACCAGCCTCGAGGCCGGCGTGGAGGATTACGTGCGCAACTACCTGCTGCGGCCGGACCCCTACCGCTAGCGCGGCTGCGGCAGGTGGCGCTCCTTGCGCGCGTGGGCCTGCGCGGCCAGCCGCTCGGCGACGAGGCGCCAGGCCTCGAACAGCGCATCGACCGGCACCTGGTCGGCGCGGCTCGAGACCGGCGGCCCACCCACGCCGAGCACCGGCGAGCCCGTCGGGCTGCGCGGCAGCCACTGGTCGGCGGACTCCGCCCCGTACAGCACCACCAGGGGCACGCTGAGGGCCGCCGCCGCGTGCGCCGGGCCGGTGTCAACCGAGATCATGCTGTGGAGCGATTCGTAGAGCGCGAACAGCTCGCGCAGCGAGTTGCCGACCACCGCCACGTTGCTGAGCTTCGCGGCGGCGCGGATCTCCTGCAGCATCGGCACCTCTTCCGCCGAGCCGCGCAGCAGCAGCACGGTGTCGCGGCGGTAGTCATGCACGCGCTGCAGCAGCTGCGCCCAGCGCTCGAGCGGCCACCACTTGTCGTCGGTGTTCAGGCGCCGCCAGCGCGCCCGGCGCGGTCCCATGCTGCGGTGGTTGCCCGGCTGGATGAGGATCAGCTCGCGTCCGGCCCAGCCGCGCGAGTGCAGCCAGGCATCCCGCGCGTGGCGCTCGGCGGCGAGCACGTGCAGCCGCGGCCCCTGCACCGTCGCCGGCAGCGGGTAGTCATCGGGCACCAGGTTCGCCGGTGTGCGCGCGCCGAAGGCGACCAGGCGGTCCACCAGGTGCAGCGGGCCGTTCGCCGCCTCGTCCGCGAGGAATAAGCAGCGGCGGGGGTTGACGCCGGCCAAGAGCAGCATGCGGCGGATGCGCGGCAGCTGGCGGTAGTGCCGCTCGCACACGTAGATCGGCCCGGGGTCGCTCGCGCGCAGCGCGCGCCGCACCGAAAGCCACGGTGGATCGAGCAGGAACGGCAGGTGACGGTGGAAGGACCACACCCCCGCGACGTCGGGGTTGCCCGCGTAGATGGACTCGGTCCAGGAGCCGGTGCCGATCACCTGCGCCGGCGCGCCGTAGCGCTGGTGCAGCAGCCTGAGGAGCGAGGTCAGCATGACCATGTCGCCCAGCCGGCAGAAGAAGAACACCGTGGGAGTGAGCGGCGCGTTCGGGGTGTGACTGTTCAATGGAGCTCCGTTGGACGAGTCCCGGGCCCGCGGGTTCCCGCGGCCGCGAGCAGCCCTCGCCAGGTGCCGAGCACTTCGGCCACCGGGATCTGATCGACGCGCGAAGACTGCGGCGGCCCGCCGACGGCGAGCACGGGTGAACCTGAGGGGCTGCGCGGCAGCCAGCGCTGCGGCGCCTCGGCGCCGAACATGACAACGAGCGGCACGCCGAGAGCGGCGGCCGCGTGCGCGGGCCCGGTGTCGATGGAGATCATGCTGTGGGCCACCTCGCACAGCGCCAGGAGGCGCGGCAGCGGCAGCTCCGCGACCGCGAGCCCCGCAAGCGCGGCGGCCTGTGCGATCTCGCGCAGCAGCGCGCCCTCCTGCGGGGCGCCGCACAGCACGATGAACGCCCCGGGCAGCTCCCGGTGCACTCCGGCGAGCAGCTCCACCCAGCGCTCGAGCGGCCACGCCTTGTCGTCCGCGCCGCGTCGGGCCGGATCGTCACGGTGGCGGCTGAGCGTGCGGAAGTTGCCGGGCTGCACCAGCACCACCGGCGCGCCATCGGCGCCCTGCGCTGCGAGCCAGGCGCGCACCGCCTGGCGCTCGGCGGGCTCGACCGCGAGGCGCGGGGTGGCGGCATGAGCGAGCGGCGGGTACTGCCCGCCCTGCAGCGCCGCCGGCGTGAGCGCGCCGAAACGCGCCAGGCGGTCGACCCAGTGATCCTCGTCCCCGGGCAGCGCTTCGGTGATGTACAGGCAGCGCGCGCGCGCGACGCCCCCGAGGGCGAGCAGCCGGCGGATGCGCTGCACCTGGCGGGGCTGGTACTCGCACACGTAAACGGGGCTCGCGGCGCGGCGGCGCAGCGCGAGCAGCACCTGCCATCCGGCACCGCTGAGCACCGCGGGGAAGTGCCGCGGCAGCGTGAGCAGCCGCGCCACGTCCGGGTGCGACTGAAACAGCGGCGCGTTCCACGGGCCGGCGGCGATCAGCAGGCAGGGGCTGCCGAAGCGCTCGTGCAGCGCATGCAGCAGCGCCGTCAGCATGATCATGTCGCCGAGCCGCCCGAAGCGGATGACGATCGGCTGCAGGGGCGTGCGCGCCACCGCGGCCTGCCTGAGTGGGGCTGCCCCTTGCCACGACCCCGCGCCGGCAGCACCGGGGCGCGCAGTTGCCGGCGGCGCACTAGGGGGTCCGGGTGGTGTCTCGCTCGCTCCCGGAGCAGTCACGGAGGTATCACGCTACGCAGGGTGGTTCGCCCTCATCCGGCGGTGGTGGGCAAAGTCTAGCGAATCGCCACCCGGTGCGGGAGGCGCAGCTGCCTTCGGGGCACTCGTGTCAGGACTGCGGCACACCGCCCGCACCGGGACGCAGCGCCCGCGCGGACGGTAGCGCGGTGCGGTGTGACCGAAAGCTCAGGTCTGCCCGAGCACGCCTGCCGCCTCGTGCAGTCACTCGGTGCGCGCGCGCTCAGCGCGCGCGAGGCGCTACGCTGCTGAAGCTTCCTGCGCCGGGCTGACGGCGCGCATCGCGGCAGCGCACCAAAGGCTGCCCTTAGGGGCAGGTCGGCGCGCGCCGGATCCGCCGGTTGCTCTGCTAGAGTGAGGCCCCCCTTCCGGGGTCGGTTCCAATAACTAGCAATTCAGGGAGACCGTTGTGAAGAGACGCCTCTTGGTGATGAGCATGGCGGGCGTGTGGCTCGCGTGCGCCGCGCCCGTGCCTGCGCAGACCGCAGCCCCGCCGGCTGCCTCGCAGAAGATCAACTCGCAGGACGTCGAGCTGATGCGCCAGGACATCCGCTCGCAGAAGAAGCAGATCGTCGCGCAGAACCTCAGCCTCAGCGATACGGAAGCCACGAAGTTCTGGCCGATCTACGACAAGTACACCGCGGAACTGGTCAAGACCAACGACAAGAAGTACTCCGCCCTGCAGCAGTACGTCGAGAAGTACGGCTCGCTGTCGGACGATGAGGCGAAAGCGCTGTTGAAGCAGGAGCTCGAGGTGACGATCGCAGCCACGCAGCTGCGTCTGAAGTACCTCGACATCGTCGCGCAGGCCATCGGTGGCGCCAAGGCGGCGACCTGGGCACAGATCGACACGCGCCTCTCGATGCTCATCGACCTGCAGCTGTCCTCCCGGCTGCCGCTGGTCCAGGGTCAGAGCCAGGCCAAGTAAGCGCCCGGGGCGTGGCGCGCGCCGCAGGCGCCACGCGCCCTCGCCCGTCGGGTAAGCTCGATGCCGCGGTCCGTGCACGGATCGCACGCACGCATCGTGGGAACCCGCACATGTATGACCTCCTCGATGAGGCTGCCGCCCGGGCACGCCGCTACCTAGAGGGGCTGGGCCAGCGCCCGGTGGCACCGGCGGGCGCGGCGCTCGCGGGCCTGCGCGCGCTCGATGAGCCCCTGCCCGAGCAGCCGTCCGATCCTGCGCAGACGCTGGCGCTGCTGGATGCGGCCGTCTCGCCCGCCACCATGGCGATGGCGGGCCCGCGCTTCTTCGGCTTCGTGATCGGCGGCGCCCTGCCGGTCACGCTGGCTGCCAACTGGCTCGCCGCGGCCTGGGACCAGAACGCGGCGCTTTACGAAGTCACCCCGGGCGTCTCGCACCTCGAGGAAGTGGCGCTGCGCTGGCTCCTCGAGCTGCTCGAGCTGCCGCCCGGCAGCGGGGCGGGGTTCGTGACCGGCGCTACGGTCGCCAACTTCACCGCGCTCGCCGCGGCCCGGCACGCGGTGCTGGCGCGCGCCGGCTGGAACGTCGAGGCCCACGGGCTCTTCGGTGCGCCGCCGATCGCCGTCATCGCCGGCGAGGAGGCGCACCCGACGCTGCTCAAGTCACTCGGCATGCTCGGTCTGGGCCGCGCCCGACTGCTGCGCGCCGCGGTCGATGGACAGGGTCGGATGCGCGCGGATGCCCTGCCCACCTTCGAACCGCCGGCGATCGTGTGCCTGCAGGCGGGCAACGTGAACACCGGCGCCTTCGATCCCTTCGCGGCGCTGATCGCCGCGGCCCATGCGCGTGGTGCCTGGGTGCACGTCGACGGCGCCTTCGGCCTGTGGGCGCGCGCCTCCGCAACGCTGCGTGCGCTCACGGCGGGCATGGAGCAGGCCGACTCCTGGGCGACCGATGCGCACAAGTGGCTGAACGTCCCCTACGACAGCGGCATCGCCTTCTGCCGCGATGCGCACGCGCTGCGCGCGGCGATGGCCATCACCGCCGAGTATCTGCCGACCGAGAGCCAGCACCGCAATCCCTGCGACTTCACGCCCGAGCTCTCGCGCCGCGCGCGCGGCGTCGAAGTGTGGGCCGCGCTGCGCTCACTCGGGCGCGCCGGCCTCGCCGAGCTCATCGAGCGCAACTGCCGGCAGGCGCGGCGTCTCGCCGCCGGCCTGCGCGCGGCGGGCTTCGAGATCCTCAACGAGGTGGTGCTCAACCAGGTGCTGGTGGCCTTCGGCGATGCCGAGCGCACGCGCCGCGTGATCGCCTCACTGCAGGAGGACGGCACCTGCTGGTGTGGCGCGACGGTGTGGCAGGGGCGCACCGCCATGCGCATCAGCATCTGCAGCTGGGCGACGACCGCGGCCGACATCGAGCGCAGCCTCGCGGCGATGCTGCGCGCCGCAGCCTAGCTGTGCCTGCAACGCGACGCTGCGCGTTTTACATAAATGCGCGGGAGCGCTGCGCGATGGCGGCAGCGCAGCAAATGCAGCAGAATCGACCCGGGCACGCACCTGCACCGGGCGCGTGAGGTTTTCGGGGATTTGTGCGCTCAGGCCCGCGCACGGAAGCAATAATAATGAAGACGCAGTGGATGGCGCCTGCGCGCCTGCAAACAACGGCCCTGCTCGCGGCCCTCGTGTTCGCGGCAGCGGCTGCGGCCGATCCGATTCCGCCCGCGGAGTTCAGCTTCGACGTCTTCCAGGGCGGCATGCGCCTCGGCGGCTGCGTGTTCGGCTCGCCTTCCGGCGGCAGCTGCGGCTCCGAGCTCAGCGGCCCGGGGTTCGCGGCCACCTCCGGCGGCATCGGTACCGAGAGCTATCTGCCCCTGACTCCGGGTGGCACCGTGCTCGGCCCGGGTACGGCGGTGGACGCCGCGAGCACCTGGACTTCGGGTGCGCCGACGGTGTCGGTGGCCAAGATGACCTACTCGTTCGAGGCGACCGGGCCGGCGAGCGTGCAGTTCATACCGATCGACGTACTGAGCACCGGTCTCGCCTCG
>Ga0335083_10004117_pt1 | contig 18612 bp, 17 predicted proteins | sample Lox_Sample_42_FD_206716 | JGI IMG/M metagenome (GOLD analysis project Ga0335083, IMG submission 206716) | Soil microbial communities from Loxahatchee National Wildlife Refuge, Florida, United States - Lox_Sample_4.2 | ecosystem: Environmental > Terrestrial > Soil > Wetlands | place: USA...
CAAGTCGATCGCGGACGATCCGGAGCTCAATCGCCAATACGCCGCGTGGGGCGAAAGCCGCACCAAGTTCTTGCACAAGCTGGGCGACCGCGAATCCGAAGCGACCAAGCATGGCTGGCAGCGCGACTATTTCAAGGGCCGCACGCCGGAAGGCCATCTCGCGCCCGATAGCCACGTCAACCGCCGCCGGCTAAAAGCGCCAAGGAAGGCTGAGAAAGACGAGTAGCTAGTAGACCTGTGAAAGCGCGCGGTCGACGATGACGGCCGTATCCGACCAGCGCGGCAGAGTTTGCGCGAAAGTGTGGGCGGCCTCGGAGAGGCGGTTGCGGAGCGCGGCGTCGGTGAGCGCGCGCGCGAGCGCCTCGCGGAGGGACGCAACGTCGCCGTCGGCGACAACGAGAGCTGCGTCGCGCGCAAGCCAATCGCCGGTCGCGGTCGCATGCGTGGCGACGACGGGGAGGCCACGGGCGAGCGCTTCGGCCACGGCCATGCCATAGCCCTCGAGCCGCGGCGCGGCGACATAAAGCGCGGCGTCGTTCCAAAGGTTCTGCAGCGCTTCGTCATCGATCTCGTCCACAAAACGAACGCGGGCGTCTAGCCCAGCGGCGGCGACGGCGGCGCGCAGACGCGCGACATGATCGGGCGCGCGGTCAAGATTGCCGGCAATGACGAGCCGCCACGAGAGATGCGCCAACGGCGCGAGCCCCGCGATCAGGCGGTCGTGACCTTTGCGCGGCACAACTGCGCCAACCGAGAGGAGGAGCGGCGGGTCGGAGCTGCGGGAGCTACGCGGATGCGGATCGAGTCCGGGCGGCGCGATGCTCAGCCTTTCATCGTTGACGCCATATGCCGTGCGCAGCGTCGCCGCGGTGGCGTTTGAGGTGACGATGATGGCCCGCGCTGCGCCGAGCGCAGCGCGCTCGCCGGCCCTCATAGCCTGCGCCAGAGCGCCGCCGCGGTCGTGCTCCTCCGCTAGCGGATGATGCACGATCATCGAGAGCTTCAGCCGTGTTGCGTGCGCTTGCGCGATCTCGGGGATGGGCGACAGGCAGATCTGATCCGTGAGCGCCAGCGCGCCGTCGGGCAGGGCGGCGTAGATCGCCGCGGCGTCCGCGCGCGCCGCCGCCGAAGGCGCAGGGAAGCCCTCCGCGAGCAGGCGGCGTTCGATCGCCCAGCCGCGGCCGGCCAGCTCAGCCAGGAGGCGCTCGTTGTAAATCCAGCCCCCGGTGCGCCGCGCATAGTCGCGCGAGACCAGGTAGGTGAGGCGGTGCTCGGGAGCGGCAGGCATCGGTTGGTCATGCCGCGTGGGCTCGGGGGCAGGCAAGCCTGGCCGCCGGATTAGCTTGCCCCGGCGACGGGGGTTTCCTCTTTCCGCCCTTGCTTCACCGAGGTCTCTCTGCGATACACGCGCCCCTCAGGCGAGCCCCGCGCTCGCCACCCCAGGATGCGGGCGTAGCTCAGGGGTAGAGCACAACCTTGCCAAGGTTGGGGTCGTGAGTTCGAATCTCATCGCCCGCTCCAGTGTTTCCGAACTAGCCGCCGCTGTGCCGCCAATCCCAGGCGGGTTCGCAGCCCATGGCCCAGACGCCGCGCTGGGCGGCGCGCGCGCCCTGTTCCTCGGCGCTGTAACGCCCGCCGCTATAGTGGGTATAGTCCCAGGCCCAGCCTTCCGAGACCATTTCCGCGCCGAGGTCGCGTCCGCCAGCGCGGCACACCGCGACGGTGCGGCCATAGCGGTCGGTGTCGCGCACCGAGCAGGAGACGGCCCGGTCGCCGATGAGGCGGGTCAGCGCCGCCGTGGCCTCCGGGCCGGGCTCACCGGTTTGGCAGCGCTGACGGCGCTCCGGCGCGTCGACGCCCCACAGCCGGATACGCTCGCCCGACAAGTCGAAGGTGTCGCCGTCGATGATCCGCACCGCGGCGCTTGCCACAATTGGACCGGCCGCCGCGGCGGAGGCTTCCGAAGACGGTGCGCGCGTAAGGCCCTGAACCAATGTGAACGCGATCGCGCCAAGCGCGAGCAACGCTGTCCAAAGCGTCGCGCGCCGCGGCCTGCGCAGGAAAAACGCCATCGTGATCGCCTGATGCGCGGCGTGGTGCGGCCGCGCAGAAAGGCTAGCGGCCGTCGCGTTGAGGAATTGTTCACGGCGGCTCTCGACGCGCTTGACAGCGCTGCCGCCGACATCGCTGGCAGGGGAAAAACGCAGCAGCGTCAGTCATTTGCAGCGAGAACAATGGCGTTACCGCAACTCTTTGCGGCGAAGTGCTAAAATAACGGTCGAAAGTCGTCACGGCGCGGCCAAATCATGTCATGCTGGGCGCAATGGTTTGGGCGGCTGTTGGACCGGGCCCAAGATCACCTCACTAACGCCTGTTTTCGGCGACGTAATGTTTGGCGTCGGGCGCTGCGCGACCGTGAAACGGATCGCCGGCTGGGGGGCGCGACGGAGGCACGATGTCTGAGGATCTCTTTCGCACTTATGCTCGCTCCTACGAGCAGCGGCGCGAAGCTGAAATGTCGCTGCAGGACTTTCTGAAGGCCTGCCGCGACGACCCGATGATGTATGCGAGCGCGCACGAGCGGCTGTTGTCCGCAATTGGCGAGCCGAACATGGTCGACACGTCGAAAGATCCGCGGCTCGGGCGAATTTTCATGAACCGCACGGTGCGGTTCTACCCCGCGTTCCAGGAATTCTACGGCATGGAAGAGACGATCGAGCGGATCGTCTCCTTCTTCCGCCACGCCGCGCAGGGCTTGGAAGAGCGCAAGCAAATCCTCTACCTGCTGGGGCCCGTCGGCGGCGGCAAATCCTCGCTGGCCGAGCGCTTGAAGGCGCTGATGGAGGAACGGCCGATCTATGTGCTGAAGGCTGGCGACGACATGTCGCCGGTGTTCGAGCATCCGCTTGGGCTGTTCGATCCGGAGGTCTGGGGCCAGAAGCTGGAGAACGAGTACGGCATCCCGATCCGGCGCCTCAGCGGGCTGATGAGCCCGTGGTGCGTCAAGCGGCTCGACGAATTCGGCGGCGACATCACCAAATTCCGCGTCTGCAAAGTGATGCCGTCGCGGCTTCGCCAGATCGGCATCGCCAAGACCGAACCGGGCGACGACAACAACCAGGACGTCTCTTCGCTGGTCGGCAAGGTCGACATCCGCAAGCTTGAAATGCACGCCCAGAACGATCCAGACGCCTATTCCTATTCGGGCGGCCTCAATCGGGCGAACCAGGGCATGCTCGAATTCGTCGAGATGTTCAAAGCGCCGATCAAGATGCTGCACCCGTTGCTGACCGCGACGCAGGAGCAGAATTATGTCGGCACGGAAAATATCGGCGCCATCCCGTATCAAGGGATCATCATGGCGCACTCGAACGAAGCCGAGTGGCAGACCTTCAAGAACAACAAGAACAACGAAGCCTTCATCGACCGCATCTTCGTGATCAAAGTGCCGTACTGCCTGCGGGTGCAGGAAGAGCAGAAGATCTACGAAAAGCTGATCCGCGGCTCGGAGCTGGCGGAAGCGCCGTGCGCGCCGGGCACGCTGGAAATGCTGGCGCGCTTTAGCGTGCTGTCGCGGATGAAGGAGCACGAAAACTCCAATCTGTTCGCGAAAATGCGGGTTTATAACGGAGAAAGCCTGAAAGAGGTCGATCCCAAGGCGCGCACTTTGCAGGAGTACAAGGACGCCGCCGGCGTCGATGAAGGCATGGACGGCGTTTCGACGCGCTTTGCCTTCAAGGTCCTGGCCGCCACCTTCAACCACGACACCAACGAGGTCGCCGCCGATCCGGTGCACCTGATGTACGTGTTGGAGAATTCGATCCGGCGCGAACAATTTCCGCAGGACGCCGAGAACAAGCTGCTGGAATTCATCAAGGCCGAGCTTGGGCCGCGCTACGCCGAATTCATCGGTCACGAAATCCAGAAGGCCTATCTGGAGAGCTATCACGACTACGGGCAGAATCTGTTCGACCGCTATGTCGATTATGCCGACGCTTGGATCGAAGACATCGACTTCAAGGATCCGGACACCGGCCAGCTGCTCAATCGCGAGCTCTTGAACCAGGAGCTGTCCAAGATTGAAAAGCCGGCGGGCATCGCCAACCCAAAGGATTTCCGCAACGAGGTGGTGAAGTTCACGCTGCGCGCGCGCGCCGGCCACGGCGGGCGCAACCCGTCCTGGACCTCCTACGAGAAAATCCGCGAAGTCATTGAGCGGCGCATGTTCAGCCAGGTCGAGGACCTGCTGCCGGTGATCTCCTTCGGCTCCAAGAAGGACAGCGACAGCGAAAAGAAGCACGAGGAATTCGTGCTGCGGATGGTCGAGCGCGGCTATACCGAGCGGCAAGTCCGCCGTTTGGTAGAATGGTATATGCGGGTGAAGCAGGCGGGTTGACGAGCCCGCCAAAAACGCTGGTGATTGGAACGCTATGCACATCATCGACCGGCGGCTGAACCCAGGCGGAAAGAGCTTCGCCAACCGGCAGCGCTTCATGCGCCGCGCCCGCGCGCTGGTGCGCCGCGCCGTCCGCGAAGCGTCGAGTCAGCGCAGCATCAAGGACGCCGGCAAGGGCGGAGAAATCTCCATTCCCGCCGGCGGCGTGCATGAGCCGATCCTGCGGCGTTCTTCGCAAGGCGGCACGCGCGACTATCTGTTGCCGGGCAACAAGAAATACATCGAGGGCGACACCATTCCGCGCCCCGATCCGCAAGGCGGCAAGGGCTCCAAGGCGAGCGATAGCGGCGAGGGGGAGGACGAATTCCGCTTCGCCCTGTCGGACGAAGAATATCTCGATCTCTTCCTCGAAGACTTGGAGCTGCCCGATCTCGCCAAGCGCCAGATCAGCGGCGTCGCCGCCGTCGAATGGCATCAGGCCGGGTATCAGACCACGGGTTCGCCCTCGCGCATTTCGGTGCCGCGCACCATGCGCAACTCGATGTCGCGCCGCATCGCGCTGCGCCGGCCGAAGCCTGAAGAAATCGCCGCCGCCGAAGCACGCGTCGCTGAGCTGGAGGAGGCCGGCGAATCCGACGCGCTGACGAAGGCCCGCGCCGAGGTCGAGCGTTTGCAGCGCCGCTCCAAACTCATTCCGTATATCGATCCGCTCGACGTGCGTTATCGCCGGCTTGAGTCCACGCCAAAGCCGATCGCGCGTGCGGCGATGTTCTGCCTGATGGACGTGTCCGGCTCGATGAACGAGCACATGAAGGACTTGGCCAAGCGTTTCTATTCGTTGCTCTACCTGTTCTTGAAACGGCGCTACGAGCACGTCGAGGTCGTCTTCATCCGCCACACCCACGAAGCCCAAGAGGTCGACGAAGACACCTTCTTCTACAGCCGCGAAACCGGCGGCACGGTGGTTTCAACCGCGCTGGTGAAGATGGCGGAGATCGTGAAGGACCGCTTTCCCGTCAACGAATGGAATCTCTACGCCGCGCAAGCCTCGGACGGCGACAACACCTCCAGCGATAACGCCGTCGTGCTCTCGGTGCTGCGCGATTCCATCCTGCCGATCTGCCAATATTACGCTTATGTCGAAGTCGGCATGGACGATGACGACGACGGCCCGCCGGGCGCGGCCGAACCCAGCACCAATCTCTGGCGCGCGTACCGCCGCATCTCGCCCGATGCGCCGTTCGCCATGCGCAAGGTCAAGCATCGCCGCGACATCTATCCGGTGTTCCGCGAATTGTTCGCGCGGCGTCCCGAAGGCGTGAAGGCGGACGCGGAATGACTATCATCGAACCGGCGACGCGTCCTTTGTTCACCGGCGCGGACTGGGATTTCGAACTGATCCGCCGCGTCGAAGACGCCATCGGCGAAATCGGCCTCGGCGAAATGGGGCTCGACATCTATCCCAACCAGATCGAAGTGATCACCGCCGAGCAGATGCTTGATCGCTACGCCTCGGGCGGCATGCCGCTGTTCTACCGGCACTGGAGCTTCGGCAAGCAATTCGCGCGCAATGAAGCCATGTACCGCAAGGGCTATCAGGCGCTCGCCTATGAGATCGTGATCAATTCCAATCCGTGCATCGTCTACATCATGGAAGAAAACACGGCGATGATGCAGACGCTGGTGATCGCGCACGCCGGCTTTGGCCACAACCATTTCTTCAAGAACAATTACGTGTTCAAGCAATGGACCGACGCGGCCGGCATCGCCGACTATCTCGAGTTCGCCAATTCCTATATCGCCAAATGCGAGGACCGCTACGGCCAGGAGAATGTGGAACGCGTGATTGACGCCGCGCACGCGCTGCAGAGCCACGGCGTGCACCGTTTTCCCCGCAAGCGCGCGCCGGATCTGCGCTCCGAGCAGCTTCGCGAGGAGGAGCGTCGCCGCCACGGCGAGCAGCTGTTCAACGATCTCTGGCGCACCGTGCCGACCAAGGGTAAGCGCGCGCCGAGCAAGGATGACGAAGAGCGTCGCCGCGCTCTGCTCGGCCTGCCGGAAGAGAATCTGCTCTATTTCATGGAGAAGACCGCGCCGCGCCTGCAGGGCTGGCACCGCGAAGTTCTACGCATCGTGCGGCTGATCAATCAGTATTTCTATCCGCAGCGCCAGACCAAGATGATGAACGAGGGCTGCGCTACCTTCACCCATCACCGCATCATGACGCGCCTGCACGAGAAGGGGCTGATCACGGACGGCGCCTTCCTGGAATTCCTGCACTCGCACACCAGCGTGGTGATGCAGCCGGATTTCGACGATCGCCGCTTTTCCGGCATCAATCCCTATGCGCTGGGCTTCGCCATGATGAGCGATATCGAGCGCATCTGTACCAATCCCACCGACGAAGATCGCCAGTGGCTGCCGGACATCGCCGGCAATGGCGACACTTATGGCACGCTGCGCAATATCTGGGCCAATTATCGCGACGAGAGCTTCGTCTCGCAATTCTTGTCGCCGGCCTTGATCCGCCAGTTCGGCCTCTTCCGCGTGGTCGATGACGAAGAGGCCGATGAGATGGAGGTCGCGGCGATTCACGATGAGCGCGGCTACCGCAATATCCGCCGCGCGCTCTCCAAATATTATGACGTCTCACACCGCGATCCCGACATTCAGATCGTCGATGTCGATCTCGCCGGCGACCGACGCCTGATGCTGCAGCACCGCGTGCTCGATGGCGTGGTGCTGGAAAAGGACGACGCTGAGAGCGTGCTGCAGCATGTCGCTGATCTGTGGGGCTATGACGTGCGCCTGATCGAGATCGACGAAACCGACAACGAAGTTCTCGAAGAACACGACGCCAGCCCGCGGCGGCCTTTCGTTTAAGTCCAAGACGACGAAGAATTCGTCCACCCGTTTCCGATTCGGGACACAAATACGTCCGGACTAGGTATCTCCTTGTTCGGGTAGTTCCTCTCGAACTCTGTCAGGCTCTCAACGCGCCACTCCTGTTCGCCATTCCAAAGCCACCAAACATTGGACGTTTCTCCGCTAGGCTCCTCTAGGAAGGTGCTTTTGAATATCGGGAATTTGGCATTCGCTTGTGCAATGGGCAGGCGGTCGAGAATTTCCAGATAGCCTAGGCGCGCAGCATGGGCGACGTGAAGGAACGTTGAGAAGTGCACCTCGTCAAAAGCAAGAGGAGCAAGGTCTTTGGGTCGCGCCTCAAGAAATCCTTTGAACACGCGGACCAGCGGCCCCCAAACCGGTGGCGCAGTGTAGCGATGCGTTATCTGGGCGTATGCGAGTCCTTTTTTCGTCGGGACTTCCAGGATTGAGCCGATGAGCGCTCTTCGCATTGTCTAAAGCCCCAGCTTCGCCAGCCCTTCCGCAATCGCCGGATCAACCTGCACGTCGCGCTGTGTCAGCGGGCGCGCCAGGCGCAGGCCCTCCATCGCGCGGGCGCGTGACAGCGCCACGTAAGTTTGTCCGGGCGCGAATGCGCCGCGGCCGAGATCGATCTCCACCGCGTCCAAAGTCATACCTTGCGCTTTGTGGATCGTCAGGGCCCAAGCGGGGGCGAGCGGGAATTGCACGTATTTGAACTCCTCCTTCACCTCCATCACGCGCTCTTTCTCGTTCCACACCCAGCGCGCCTGCGGCCAGGTCGCGCGTTCGACATCGACATCGTCGCCGCTATCGAGTCGCACCTGCACCACGGTTTCGCCCAGCGCCGTCACCGTGCCCAGCGTGCCGTTCACCCAGCGCCCCTCAGGATCATTCTGCGTGAAGATCACGCGCGCCCCGCGTTTCAACGCCAGCTCCAGCGGCGCTGGAAAGCGGTCGCCGCCTACCGGCGCACGCGGCGCCTGACCTTCGAACCCGCCCGAATAGCGCGCGAGATCGCCCGCCAGCGCGGCAAGGCCGCGCGCGTTGTAATTATCCGCCACCGCGTTAGTGGCGCAGAGCAGCACTGGCTTCTGCGTCAGCGCACGCTCCAGGCACGCCGCATTCAACGCCGCCACCGCGCCTTCGACGCCATTGTGCTGACGAATAGCGGAGAGCAACGCGATGAAATCGGCGTCGGTCTGCCGATGCACTTCAGTCAGCTCGACCGCGCGCACCACCGCGTCGCGCAGCACGTGCGCGGAGAACGCGTACGGGCTGTTATAGCCGGCTTCTTCCAGCAGCCGCCCTTCTTCGCCGCGCACCACTGGCGGCAGCTGGTAGAAATCCCCGACCAACAGCATCTGCACGCCGCCAAACGGGCGCGACGATTTCCGCGCCGCGCGCAGGTGTGAATCCATGGCGTCGAGCACGTCGGCGCGCAGCATCGAAACTTCGTCGATGATCAGCCGTCGTAGCGCGCGCGCCGACTTGGTGAAAAACCAGTTCGGCTTCTCGGTATTCCCAATCAGCGGCCGCGGCGGGAAGCCGAAGAAAGAATGCACGGTCTGGCCGCCGATATTCATCGCGGCAAGGCCCGTCGGCGCCAGCACCGCCTGCGGTACGCCATCCTCCTGGTTCACCAGCGCCCGGATGAAATGGCTTTTGCCGGTGCCGGCGCGGCCAGTCACCAACACGATCGGCGTGCGCTCGTCGAGGGCGGTATGCGCAGCCGCGATCGCGGGCGCCAAATTCGGCTGGGCTCCAGTCATGGAGCCTTATGTAAAGTGCGTCGGCCCCGAACGCATGCGCAAAGGCTGTGTTCGGGGCCGATCTGCTTTAGTGGCGGGCGTGCGCCTGCAGCCAAGCGTCGAGCTGCGGCAGGATTTCGCTGCGCGACCGCACCCGGTCGGCCAGCCGGAGATAATAGACCTCCATGGTCGGCCGCACGTCCGCGGCGACCTGCTGATCAAGATAGCTGCGCAACGCGGTGAGCAGGGCCGGGTCGGCGCCGCGCGACGCCAGCGAGGGCATCATTTCCTGATTGGAGAGCGAATCCAGCCGCTCGGCCAGTTCAGCATGGTGTGCTCCGGCAAAGTCCCACGCCAGCTGGGTGTGATCGAGCGAGACAATAGTGATCATGATTCGCCCGGTGCTCGCCGCCACGTCGGGATCGAACGCCAGCGACAGTGCGCGCGCCGCCAGCGCCGGATCGCGGGCATAGGCCAGCGAGTCATAGGCGTACGCCTTTTCCAGCGTTTCATTGCTCGCGCGTGCGTGCGCAAGCAGTGCGTCGAAGGTCGCCTGATCGGCGCCGCGGCCAACCGCTTCCAGCGTCACCTCGCGCACTGGGCCTGGGATGGTGTCCGTCGTGAACCGCCGCCGCGCCTCGGCTTCAACCGCCGCATCCTGCAGCACCGAGAGCGAAGCGATCAGTTGTTCGCGCAGCACCGCGACATTGGACGTTTCGCCCGGCTTGGCCTCCCAGCCCACGCGCGCGAATACCGGATCGAGCAGCGCGCGGCCGAAGGCGCGGAACGCGGCTTGCGTCGGCAGGCCGTCATAAAGGCCGTCCGTGGCGCTGAGTTCGCGCGCGATCCAGACCCACACCAGCGGGTCCGCGTTCTGCGGCGTGCGCTGCATCAGGTCGTAAATGTTGGTGTAGGGCTGCAGTCGCGCTTCGCCCAAGCCGCGCGCGTCATAGAGCAGGCCGAGCTGATCGGCCGGCGCCACGCGCGCGAAGCTGCGCGTGATCTGGGTGAGCAGATCCGGCGCGTAGAGGGTGCGGTAATAGCTGGCCTGGTCCGGATTGAGCACGAACGGTCCGCAGCCTTGCAGCGGGAAGGAAGCGACGCGGTTGTCGTCGGTCACGCTGCCGCCACCGCCGGTGCGGCCAACGAGCCGCGCCTCAACCGGCGTATGCCATGTCCGCGGCGTACGCGACGCGTCGTCGAGCGCGAAGCGGTCCTGATGCACGGTGATGGTGCGGTGGTCGCCACGCTCGCAGGCGCCGGCTTCGACCCGCATCAGCGGCACGCCGGACTGAAACGTGAAATCGGTCGCCATCTGCCGCATCGGTTCGCCCGACGCCGCTTCGATCGCGTCCCACAGCTCCGCCGTTGTGGCGTTGCCATAGGCGTGATCGCGGATGTAAGCGCGAACGCCGTCGCGGAAATGATCCTCGCCGACGCGGCTTTCCACCATGCGGATGACCATGCGGCCCTTGTGATAGGTGATGCGGTCGAAGGCGTTATTGGCCTGATCGACGGTGTTGATCTGCTGCACGATGGGATGCGTCGAGGCGCGCGCATCGAGGTCCATCGCCTCCTGCACCGGCGCCTGATACTGCATCCAGGTGTTCCATTCCGGATGGAAATGCTCGGTGGCCTTGCTTTCCATCCAGGAGGCGAATCCTTCGTTCAGCCAGATTTCGTCCCACCATTTCATGGTGACGAGATCGCCGAACCATTGGTGCGCCATTTCGTGCGCAACCACGATGAACACCTCTTGGCGGTCGCGCTCCGAGCTGCGCTGCGGATCGACCAGCAGCGCGTCCTCGAAATAGAGAATGGCGCCCCAATTCTCCATGGCGCTGAAACCGCCGCCGCCCGGCGCCGCGACTAGGTCAAGCTTCGGCAGCGGGTAGCGCACGCCGAAATAATCATTGTAGTAGCGCAGCAGCTGAGCGGCGCTTTCGAGCGCGAAGCGGCCCTTCTCGGCGTCGCCGCGCTTGGCCACCACGCCGATCTCGACGCCGTCGACATTGGTGGTGATCCGCTCCAGATCGCCCACGCCCATGAACAGCAAATAGCTCGACATTTTCGGCGTCGACTGGAAGCGCACGCGCTTCATGCCTTGCGGCAGCTGGTCCGTGCCGGCTTCCGGCATGTTGGAGATCACGGTGCGGTCCTGCGCCACGATGGCGGAGACGTCGAACACCGCCTTCAGATCCGGTTGATCGAAGCAGGGCAGGAAGCGCCGCGCGTCGGCGGCTTCAAACTGCGTGGTGAGGATGGTCTCCGGCCCGTGCGCGGAGGTGTAGTTGTAAGCGAACATGCCCTGCGCGGAGCGATAGATTTTGCCGTGATAGCTGATCGCCAGCGCGTGCGCGCCCGCCGTGACCGGCTGCGCGAAATGCAGGCGCGCAGTCTGTTGCTCGGCGTCGAAGCTGACTTGCGGATGCGTGTTGGCGTCGAGCGTCACGCTGTCGAAGGTGAGGTCGTTGGCGTTGAGCACGATGTCGGTCGTGGGCGCGGCGACATCGATATCGATGCGCACATCGCCGGCGATCGCCATGTGCGCCGCGTCCGGCGTGACGGTCAGCGTGTAGTGCGTCGGCGTCACGCCCTGCGGCAGAACCTGACGGTGGCTGACGTCTTGCGCGGAAGCAGCAAGGGCAAGCGCGCCTGAGAGCGCAAGCGCTAGGCCGAACAATCTCATCTGTGTCCTCATCCCCAAGGCGGGTTATTCTATAACCCCCTTTAGGAGGAAATCGGCGCAGCCGCCAAGGCTTTGCGACAAACTTCAGGCAGTCACACCACTGTGACGTCAGACGCCCTGCAACGCCTGATCAAGGTCGGCGACGAGGTCGTCCGGGTCTTCCACGCCAATGGAAATGCGGATCAAGCCGGGCGTGATCGAGAACCTTTTCAGTTCGTCCGCCGGCATGCCGGAATGGGTCATCGCCGCGGGGTGTGAGGCCAAAGTTTCCGTGCCGCCAAGGCTGACCGCGAGCTTGATCACCTGCAGCCGGTCGAGCAGGCGGAACGCAGCCTCCTCGCCGCCTTTTACCTCGAAGGAAAAGGTGGAACCCGCGTTTTTGTTCTGCCGCTCGTGCAGCGGCCGGTCTGGGTGATCGGCGGGCAGGAAGTCCAGGTACCAGACATTGTCGATCTTCGGATGGCTCTTGAGGAACTCTGCCACGATGCGCGCGCCTTCCGCGCCCGCCATCATCCGAAGCTTCAGAGTCTCCAACGACCGCATCAGCAGCCATGCCGTGTGCGGATCGCACATGGTGCCGAGCGTCGAGCGCATGCGCCGCACAGGGGCCAGCATGGTCTTCGCGCCCGAGGCGCCGCCGGCGATCAGATCGGAGTGCCCTCCGACATATTTGGTCAGCGAGGTCACGACGATGTCGGCGCCGTGCTGGATCGGGCTGGAGAACACCGGACCAAGCATCGTGTTGTCGACAATCACGGGCGGACGTTTGCCTTCGACCGTCAGCGTTTCGGAGATGCGCCGCGCTTCTTGGATATCGACCAGCGCATTGGTTGGATTGGCCGGCGTTTCAAGAAAAATAGCGCCGACGCGGCCCATGCCACGCGCCGCGTTTGCCGCGCGCCGCATCGCCTCGACGCCTTGCTCGGCTTCGAACGCGACCTGGCGCACGCCGAATTCCGGCAGGATCGAGTTGATCAAAGTTTCCGTACCGCCATAGATCGGCCGGCTCTGCAGCATGATGTCGCCCGGCCGAAGGAACGCCCACAAGCAGGTTGAGATCGCGGCCATGCCGGAGGCGAAGGCGAGGCTCGCTTCGGCCTCGTCCCAGATCGCCAGCCGATCCTCGAGCACTTCGAGATTGGGATTGTTGAAGCGCGAATAGACCAGGCCTGGCTCTTCGTCGGGCCCGAGCTTGCGCCGGCCTTGCAGCGCGGCGAAGAAATTCTTGCCGTCTTCCGCGGTACGGAACACGAAGGTCGAGGTCTGGAATTGCGGCGGCTTCAGCGAACCTTCACTGAGTTTCGGATCGTAGCCATACCCCATCATCATGGTTTCAGGGGCGAGCGGGCGATTGCCGAGCGTGCGTTTGCGCCAGGATTTTTCCGCCATGATCTCCTCACGTGCGGTTGAGATTGCTGGCTGCTTTCTCCGCCTGTGCGCGGCGGATTTCAACGCTTACGCGCGGATTTAGACCGACCAGTCGGCGAAAGCCGACGCAGGCGCCGGCGGCGCTGCGTCAAGCATAAGCGTGGCGTCGCCCTGCGGGGCGCGCAGGATGGTCCAATCGAGCAGCGTGCCGAAGCCCGCGTCTTCGGCGCCCAATTCCGCTGCGTGCAGCGCGACGCCGCGGCAGGCTTCGAACTGCGGGAACGCAACGGCGTGCGGCGGTGTTTCCAATGCGGGCACAGGCGTCAGCGGCGGTAGCAGACTGAGTTCGTCGGCGCCGGCGATTTGAGGCACACGGCCATTGAGGCAGAGCCGCAAATTCAACTCGTAGCTCGATCCGGACTGTTCGACGACGCGAACGCGCACGCCGTGGACGCCGCCGCGTTCGTTCACGAGAATGTCGTCACTTGCGACGCTGATCACGCCGGTTTCGTGATCGATCGCGAAGCGGCCTTCGGCGCTGTCAAGCAGATAGAAGCCCGCGCCGTTCGAAGCGCGCGCCGGTTCAGGCTGCGCTGCATGAAAGGGAATACGAAGGAACGGGTCGTCGAGCGTGCGCGACGCCAGTGAGGCGTCCGGCGTGATGGAGTCAAACTCCAGCGCAAAGGGGTCGAGCGGCCCAATCATGCGCTGGAGTTTCGCGCGTCATGGCTAAGATGACGTGAAGGCCGTGTTTTCTTTGTCTTTACCGACGGCCAGCGGGGTTCAGGCGGCTTCCTCTTCCTCGGTGTAGATTTCGACTTCTTCCCAGTCGTCGCCGGCCGCATCCCAGCGCGACAGCGTGATATAGGTGAACTTGTCGCCTTCGATCAGCGCTTCGGCGTGCTTTTGCAGCTCTTCCATGCTGTTGGAATAAAAGACGGCGTTTTCGACATCCTCGCTGTTCGCATCGATCCAGCAATGCAGTGCGAAATCGCCATCTTCTTGGTTAATCGCCATTAAGATCTCTCCTCACGCCCAGCCGATGGCGGCCTTGACCTGGAGAAACTCCTCCAGCCCGAACGAACCGCCTTCGCGGCCGTTGCCGGATTGCTTATAGCCGCCGAAGGGAGTCCCCAAGCCGCCCTGAGCTCCGTTTATGTGAACATTTCCCGCCCGTAATTTTCGCGCGACCTTTTTGGCATGTTCGGACTCGCCCTGGACATAAGCCGCAAGGCCGTAGGGCGTATCGTTGGCGATCCGAATCGCTTCGTCTTCGCTGTCATACGGGATGATCGAGAGCACCGGGCCGAATATTTCCTCGCGCGCGATGGTCATGGAATTATTCACATCGGCGAACACGGTTGGCTTCACGTAATAGCCGCGGTTGAAGCCGTCCGGGCGACCGACCCCGCCAGCAACGACGCGCGCGCCTTCGTCGATTCCCTTCTGGATCAGCGCTTGCACTTTCTGGAACTGATTGGCGTTGGCGAGCGGGCCGATGTCGCCCTTCTCGGCCTTGTCGGGCGCGGAAACACGAATTGCGTTGGCGACCTCCGCGGCCATCGCCACGATCTCTTCATAGTGCGCGCGCGGCACCAGCATGCGCGACGGCGCGTTGCAGCTTTGCCCGGTATTGTTGGCCATGTGCAGCATGCCGCGCTTGGCGGCGCGCCGGAAATCGGCGTCGTCGAGAATGATGTCGGGGCTCTTGCCGCCCAGTTCCTGCGCTACGCGCTTCACCGTTTCCGCCGCGGCTTTCGCCACCGCGATGCCGGCGCGCGTCGAGCCGGTGAAGCTCATCATGTCGACGCCCGGATGCGCCGAGAGCGCCGCGCCGACGCCCGGTCCGTCGCCATTGATCAGATTGAACACGCCGGGCGGTACGCCCGCTTCGTCCAGGATTTCCGCAAAAATCAACGCATTGAGCGGCGCCATTTCCGACGGTTTCAAGATCATGGTGCAGCCGGCGGCCAGCGCCGGGCCAACCTTGGCGCACACCTGGTTCATCGGCCAGTTCCACGGCGTGATCAGGCCGACAACGCCGATCGGCTCGCGCAAGATGCGCGCGCCCTTGATCTCGTCTTCGAATTTGAAGCTGTCGAGCTGGCGGCGCGCATCAATCAGATAACCTAAGCCAGCCGGCGCCTGCGATGAGAGCGCAAGCGGCATCGGCGCGCCCATCTCCAGGCTGATGGCTTCGGCCATGTCCGGCATGCGCCGCTGATAGACGGCGATGATCTTGTCCAACAGCGCCGCGCGCTCCGCGACGCTGGTCTGCGAGAAGGTCTCGAACGCGCGCCGCGCCGCGGCGACCGCCTTGTCGACATCCGCTGCGCTTCCCAGCGAAATCCGCCCGCACGGCTCTTCGGTCGCCGGATTGATCACGTCATGAGGTCGCGGCGAAGCCGGGGCGACCCATTCTCCGTCAATATAGAAATTCAATTGTTCGCGCATGCCGGCTCGCTCCCTGTGTAGTGACGTATTTAGCAACTCGAAGCGGAAACGACGAGGTCGCGCGGCGTCACCCCTTAGGGCGAGACCCGCTTGCCCGTGGTCGTGATGCTCCAGCGATAGAGGCCGTGCGCGCCCTGTGGCCGCTCGCCTTCAATGACGATGAAGGCCTGGTCGGAGACTTCGATATGCCGGGAAATCTCGGAAATCGTGGCGCCGCTGTATTTCTGGTACGAAATCTCCAGCACGCGCCAGCCGTCGCGCGGCGTCGTATCGCATTTAAAGGTGCGTGTCGCGACGTCGATCTCAGTCTCCTCGCCCGCGCCGTCATAAGTGACGTCGTTGGTGCCGAGTTCGGTCACGGTTGAGGTTCGTCGCAGCGTCAGGCCGGTGGCGTGATCGGTTACCGAGTCAGTGTAGACGTTCGGCCGCGTCGAGGCCGGCGCGGAGACGTGCGCTGTTCCGCTGTCGACGCTGGCGCCGGCGCGCCAGATACGGGTGGTTTCCCATTCTCCCACCAGCGCGTCCGCGATCGAGGCTACGCACGCGTTCGGCGCGGCCTCCGCCCAGACGGGCGACGCGATACCGAGCAGCGGCAGGGCGACGGCGAAGGGAAGGGCGGCGCGGATGGGACCCTCCTTATGGCGGGGCGGCTTCACCCAGAGTATCACCCCGACCGCCGATGTCCGAGGTCCGCCCTCTCCGCTCCTATGGCCGCACCAAGGCCCGCCCGCTGAAGCGGCGCCAAGCCGCGCTTATGGACACGCTGCTGCCGTATCTGGCCGTGCCGGTGGATGGGGAGATCGACCTCGGCGCGCTGTTCGACGATCCCCCTCTCCCTTGTGGAGAGGGGGTAGGGGGTGAGGGGCCATCCAACGATCTATCGCCTGGGCTTTTGCTCCGCCCCTCACCCGCCGGCCTTTGGCCGGCGCCCTCTCCGCAAGGGAGAGGGCTAGTGTTCGAAATCGGCTTCGGCGGCGGCGAGCATCTGGTCGCCCAAGCCTCCACGCATCCAGAATGGCGCTTCATCGGCGTCGAGCCGTTTCTCAATGGCGTCGGTTCGTGCCTGCGCCACATCGAGGAAAGCGGCGCTCAAAATGTCCGCCTGCATCACGGCGACGCGCGCGACGTGCTGGCGCGTCTGCCCGATGCGAGCCTCGACCGCGTCTATATCCTCTTCCCCGATCCCTGGCCGAAGAGGCGCCACTGGAAGCGCCGCCTGATCCAACCCGACGTCATTGCCGAGCTGGCGCGCGTCACGAAACCCGGCGCAGCCGTGCGTTTCGCCACGGACTGGAAAAACTACGCGGCCTGGACATTAGAAGTCTTCCTCAAAGACAAGCGCTTCCGCTGGAGCGCCGAACGTCCCGCCGATTGGCGCGAACCGTGGCCGGATCACGTTCCGACGCGCTATCAGGAAAAGCGCCTCGGCGATTGCCCGCCGATCTTTCTGGAGTTCGCTCGTGTTTAAGCGGATCGCCGCTCTCCTGCTCGCGCTCACGTTGGCGGGCTGCGGCTTCACCATGAAGGACAGCGACATTCCCGGCGTCTATCGCGCCGCGCGCGGCATCAGTTCGGAAACGCTGACGCTCAATGCCGACGGCACTTACGTGCATGACTGGGATATCAACGGCCAGGACGGCCAAGCTTTCGGCACCTGGCGCATTCACATGCTGGGGTATGGCTTCGCGCAAATCGTCGTCAACGGCTATCAGGACAAGATCGATCCCGACGCCGATCCCGCGCTGGACGATTGGAATACCGACGTCAAACGCACTGCGCCCTGGGACCGTCCGCGCATCCTGATCAATCAGGGCCTGCGGCTCGAATACCTGAAGGAACGCGTTAGCTAGCGCTTGCTGGGGGCTGACAACGCACTTTTCTTGCGCTATATACCCGGTCAACATCGCTGATTACTCCCGATGGGGGTATCGGCGGCGGGGCCCGGCCCCGCCGCTTTTTTGTTGCTCGGGAAGGGCCCATGACCAAGGCCAAGGCAGGGGCGCTGCTGACTTTCTTCGCGGAGGTCGAGCGGCGCGAAAATGAGATGAAGGCGGCCGACGCCAAGGCCGCGCCGTGGGAGCGCAGTCCGCGTCCCATCGTTGTGGACCTCACCGCTTTGGCGCTCGCGGCGCGGAAAGCGCGGGCGTGAGAGCATCGAACCCCGCCGAGGCGCGCGTCATCGCGCTGATCGAACCGGCGGCGGAAGAGCTTGGCTATCGCATTGTACGCGTGCGCTTGATGGGCAATCGCCGCAAGACGCTGCAGATCATGGCTGAGCGTCAGTCTGACGGCCTGCTGGACGCAGATGATTGCGGCAGGCTTTCGCGCGCGGCCAATGAGCTGCTTGAGCCGATCGAGTACGAGACCCTGGAGGTTTCCTCGCCCGGCATCGATCGTCCGTTGATGCGGCTTGAGGATTTCGCCCGCTTCGCTGGCCACGAGGCCAAGCTCGAAACTGTAGCGATGATCGAAGGCCGCAAGCGCTTCAAGGGCGCGATCGCCGGCGTCGATGGCGACGAAATCCGGCTCACGTTGCCGGAAGGCGATGAAGTGCGCTTCAAGCTTTCTGCACTGGCGGATGCGCGCCTGGTGTTGACGGATCGCCTGATCGAGGAAGATTTGCGCCGCGCCAAAGCCGCGGCTGAACAAGACGAGAAGAAGAGGAAATTACAATGAGCACCGGCATTTCAGCCAATCGGCTCGAAATTCTGCAGATCGCCGAGGCGGTCGCGCGTGAAAAGTCCATCGAGAAAGAGATCGTGATCAAATCGATGGAGCACGCGCTGCAGAAGGCCGCGCGCTCGCGCTATGGCGCCGAGCACGACATCCGCGCCGACATCGACCCCAAGACCGGCGAGATGACGCTGAAGCGTGTGATGACCGTGATCGACGAAAGCGTGATCGAGCCGGAAACCCGGCCGTTCAATCCCTCCACCGACATCATGATCGAGATCGCGAAGAAGACTGATCCGGACGCCTTCGTCGGCAAGACCTACGAAGAAATGCTGCCGCCGATCGAGTTCGGCCGCGTCGCCGCGCAGACCGCCAAGCAGGTGATCACCCAGCGCATG
>Ga0335083_10004118_pt1 | contig 18611 bp, 18 predicted proteins | sample Lox_Sample_42_FD_206716 | JGI IMG/M metagenome (GOLD analysis project Ga0335083, IMG submission 206716) | Soil microbial communities from Loxahatchee National Wildlife Refuge, Florida, United States - Lox_Sample_4.2 | ecosystem: Environmental > Terrestrial > Soil > Wetlands | place: USA...
ACGATTGCGGCGTCCGCCAGGCGCGGACTGATCGCTTTGGCGATATCGATGGGACGGGTCTCGGCCGCGACCGGCTGTTTGCTGCCGTCGGGCAGAGTGATTTCGATATTACTCATAAGGAAGACTTTTAGCGTAACATGTGAAAACCTCCGCTAGCCCGTCCGAACGAGCCGCTCGCCGCGCACGTTATCATGAGAAGGTAGGTTTCAATATGGCCTTGACCAGCCAAGCCGGCATCGACGAATCCGTCCTGGTAGAGCAGGCTCGCGAAGGCGACACGCGCGCCTTCGGCGAGCTGGTGCGGCGCTACGAAGGAAAGATTTTTCGGCTGGCACAGCACGTCACGCAGAACCGGGAGGACGCCGAGGATGTCCTCCAGGAAACCTTCATGAAAGCCTACGAGCACCTGGACCAGTTCAAAGGGGACTCCAAGTTTTATACCTGGATCGTCCGTATTGCCGTGAACCAGGCGCTGATGAAGCTTCGCCGCAGGCGGACCGATAGATCAGTCTCGCTCGACGAGACTATCGACACGGGCGAAGACACCGTAGTGCGCGAGATCGCTTCCTGGGAAGAAGATCCCGAGCAGCGATTTTCGCGTGAAGAGCTGGGTGAGATTCTGGACGGCGCCATCCAGAGCCTCGACCCGCTGTACCGCTCGGTTTTCGTTCTGCGCGACATCGATGAGCTGTCCACGGAGGAGACGGCCGACGCGCTTGGCCTGTCGGTCCCGGCCGTCAAAAGCCGCCTGTTACGGGCCCGATTGCAACTGCGAGAGAAGCTGACCCGCTTCTTCAAGCGCAAGGGAGACGACGCCTTTGCTTACATGTAAAGACTTTCTTCACGAGCTGAGCGACTACCTCGACGAAAACCTCGATGCCGAAGTCCGCGCCAAGCTGGAGCATCACATCGCCGAATGCCCCAACTGCTGGGTCATCGCCGATACCACGCGCCGGACGATCCGCATATACAAAGGCATGGAGCCGCATCCCATCCCGGTGGATGTCGAAAGCCGCCTGATGCAGGCGCTCGAAAAGAAAATGGCCGCGAAGGGCAAATAGAGCCCGCCTTACTTCACCGCCATCGTCACTTTCCCCTGGCTCGTGAACCCTCCCACCGTCACCACCACGGGAACCGTGTTCCGCGCAGTCACGCCGGCGGGCACCGTGGCGTTGATTTGCAGCACCCCCGGAACCGAACCGACCGGCGCCTGATATCCGGCGCCGACAAGCTGGGCCGTAATTCCATCTATCGCCACTGAGACCGGCAGGACGGGCGTAACCACCCCGCTAACGAGATTCGCCTCCGTCGCTGCCGGGTTGCAGAGGTTGGGCGCCGTGCCGTCCACGCACTGAGTGGTTCCGAAACCCGTGATATAGATAGCCACTGCCGAACCTTTGGTCGCGGGACTGGTGGCGCTGTTCACCGTCATGTTTCCGGTGGTGGAGTTGATGTTCAGAACGGCGCCTTGACCCGCGCCCGAAGCGTCGGTCGTAAAGACTCCCGGGTCGGCCGCCACCACCGTGACCGCCTGCGGCTGCGACGCTGACACATAGTTGACGACCAGGTTCACCGTAATCGCCGGAGTCTTCACCTTCGCCGAAACCGCGTAGGGCACGATGCAGCTTACCTGCGTCGGACTGGTATACAGTATCGGCGCCGGGCTGCCGTCGATCGTCACGGAGGTCCCGCCCGCCGCCGGCAGGGTGGTCGGAATCGGGTCCGTGCCCGGAAACACCGTGACCAGCGCCGGAGGAGTTGCCGCCGGTCCGAGATTGATCCCGTAGATCGTGACGATGCCGCCCGGCGATATCGTGTTGACCGTATAGCTCGCCGTGTTGGCCACCGACAGAATCTGGGGTCCCGGCGGGTACACCCAGAACATGGTCGGATCCGTCGAGGACGAGGCCGCCGTCGGGGTGCTGACCACGACTTGCTGCTTTCCGGAGTTCGCCATCAGATCGGGCGTGATCGTTCCCATCAGGGTCGTCGGACTGATGTAGGTCACGGCAAAGCCCTTGCCCCCAAGCGTGGCCGTCGATGTCGGATAGAAGTACGATCCCGTAATGGTGAGGGTCACATTCGTCGCCGTGTTCACCAGGGCTCCCATCGGCCACACGCTGCTCACGACGGGTTTCCCGGCCGAGACCGTAAGGGTCACCGGCACCGTGATGGCTTTGTTCGACGCCGTCGTCGAAGAGACCACGATCTTGCCGCTGTAACTCCCAGGTGTTAGTCCGGTCGGGTCAACCGATACATCCACCGCGCTGGGCAGTCCCACGAGCGCGATGTTGCCCGTCGGCGTGGCCTTGAGCCAGGTTCCCCCGGAGAGCGCAATGCTGGCCGACAGCGCTCCTCCGATGCTCATGACACTCATGCTCTTATGGGCTGGGACTGCGCCGTCGGTGACAAAGGCAAACAGGATCGAGCCGCCGGGATCGGGCGTTGTGACACTCAACAGCGGCGCCGGGTCGCCGACTTCCAGGGTCACGGAATAGATCACAGACGTGGTATTGGCTTTCGGTGCGTTCACCACGATGCTGGCCGAGTAGTTCCCGGAAGGAAGACCGAATGGATTTACATAAACCTTCACGGTGCCGGGCGTAGTTCCGGACGCAGCCGAAAGACTCAGCCACTGCCCCATGTAGTTCGGCGCCGTCCCCGTGACCAGCAGCGTGTAATCCAGCGCAGTCCCGGTGCTCTTGATCTGCAGCGTCTGCGCGGCGGGCAGCGCGTTCCCCACCAGGTATTTGAAGTCGAGAGTTGCGGGGGAAAAGGAGACATCTGGGGCAGTCGCGGAATAGGTGAGATTCGCGCTGGATATCACCAGAATCGCGAACAAGAGGCCGTGGCGGAAGCGTGCCGCCCGCTGTCGGATGCAGATCATGTAATCGCGGCCTGCCCCTGGCAGGAACAGGCTTCCTTCACGACACAGATCGGCGGATCCCCGGAAAACTGTAGGGCCAGGCCAGCAGTCCCGCCCCGAGCAGCATGATATCCTGTAGCCGGATGTTCGCCCGACAACGTAAGGCTCGTGTTTTGTTTGGTCTATCGGACATCGTCCTGGCCGCCCTGGCTTTCGAGGCGGCCTACCAGACCCGCGCCGTCCTCCACCTCGAGCACGAGTTCTACATGACCGTCGAGCGCAAGGCCCTGGTGCTCGCGTTTTCGCTGGCTGCCTGGGTTGCCATCGGCCTCTGGCTCGAAGTCTACGAAAAACTCGATAGCGGCCATCCCCGCGTCGTCCTTCGCGATGCCGCCAACCAGTGCGCTTACGGCGCCCTCGGGCTCGTGCTCTTCGAATACCTTTTCCGCCTCGACCTCAGCCGCTTCTTCGTCGCCCTCTTCGCCGCCTACGCCTGGACCCTCCTCGTCCTGTTCCGCCTCACCGCAGGCCGCATGGTCGGCGTCATCCGGCGCGAATTTGCCGCCCCCCACTACGTTATGGTGGTGGGCACCGGCGAGCGCGCCTGCCGCATCGCGCGCGCCCTGGAGCAATCCTTTGAATACGGTGTCCGCCTGCGCGGTTTCCTCAGCGAGACCCCGAACCCTCCCAAAGAGATCGCCCTCCGCGTGCCATACAAAGTATTGCCCGTCCAGGACCTGCCCGAAATCCTCCGCGAGCACGTCGTGGACGAAATCATCTTCGCGGTCGAAAGCGAAGCCCTCGCCTCGCTCGAAGAAGCCTTCCTTCTCTGCGACGAGGAGGGCGTGCGTACCCGCGTCGCCGTCGATTTCTTCCCCCACGTCAATAGCACCGTCTCGCTCGAGCGCTTCGGCCCGACTCCGCTCCTCACCTTTTCCGCCGCGCCGTACGACGAGGTCAAACTCCTCGCCAAGCGCGTCATCGATATTCTCATCGCGGCCGCCGGATTGACCGTGCTCCTGCCTTTCATGGCCGTCATCTGGATCGCCATCCGTCTGACATCGCCCGGGCCGGCGGTCTTCAAGCAGGTTCGTTGCGGCCTCAACGGCAGGCTCTTTTTGTTCTACAAATTCCGTTCGATGGTGGAGAACGCCGAGGACCTGAAAAAGCACCTCGAGCACCTCAACGTGCGACAGACGGCCTTCAAAATCCCCGACGACCCGCGTCTCACTCCCATCGGCCGCTGGCTCCGCAAGTTCTCCATCGACGAATGGCCCCAACTCTGGAATGTTCTCCGCGGCGACATGTCCCTGGTCGGCCCGCGGCCCGCCGTGCCCAGCGAGGTCGAGAATTACGCGCGATGGCAGCGCCGCCGCCTGCGCATGCGGCCCGGACTCACCTGTCTGTGGGCCATCGCCGGCCGCGACCGCGTCGATTTCGATACCTGGATGAAAATGGATATGCAATACATCGATAACTGGAGCCTGGCGTTAGACTGGAAGATCCTGTTGCAGACCATTCCGCGGGTTCTCACCGGCCGCGGAGCCAACTGAGAACGGACGAGGCACATGCACATCATCCCTACACAAGACGAAGTTGTGGCGGTCCTGCGCGAGACCGGCGCGCTGCGCGATGGCCATTTCGAATACCCCAGCGGCTTGCACTCCAACGAGTACCTGCAGGTGCCGCTGGCCATGCGCTACTACCAGTACCAGCGCATGCTCAGCGTCGGACTCAGCCGCCTGCTGCGCGCCAATCCCGAAATTCGCGCCATGATCCGCGATCTGTCGATCGTCGTGCCCATGACCGGAGGCCTGCCTGTCGCCTACGGCGTGACCGAAGCCCTGCGCGCCAAGCAGGTCTACTGGGCAGAGCGCGAGCGTACTGACGAGCCGCTGCGCTTCCGCCAGTATCTCGAACAGCAGCCCGGCGAAGCCGTGGTGATCGTCGATGACATCCTGCGCAGTGGCAGGAATCTGGCCGAGTTGAAAAGGCTCCTGGAATCGCGCGGCGCTACCGTGGTGGGCCTGGCCGTCATTATCTATCAGCCCACGCCCGACACTCACGATTTCGGAAACCTCCCGCTTTACTACCTCGCAAAGCTGGAGGCTCGCTATTTCTCCGACGCCGCCCACTGCGAGCTCTGCCGCCAGGGCGTCCCCCTCGAAAAAGTCTGGATCTGACCTTCAGCGTGGGGTGGACAGTCCCAGTTTGCCGTCCGCCCAGCGCGCGCAACTCGCGTCCGTGGGTTATGGTTAAGTAAATGGGGAAACTTATCCTCCTTCTCGCCGCCTGCTCCGCGCTCGCGCCCGCCCAGACCGGCGAAGGCGACAAGCTCGCGCCCTACTATCCGACCCCGCAACTGGTGGTCGAAAAAATGCTCCAGCTCGGCGGCCTCAAACCCGGCGAGAAGGTCTTCGACCTCGGCTCCGGCGACGGCCGCATCGTCATCACGGCGGCCCAGAAATTCCATGCCATGGCCGTCGGCGTCGAGCTCGACAAGGATCTTGCCAAACGCAGCGCCGACCGCATCCTCAAACTCCACCTCGACAAGAACGCCCGGATTGTCAACGGCGACCTCCTGCAGCAGGACTACAGCTCGGCCGACCTGGTAACCGTCTACCTCCTCCCCGATTCCGTCAATAACAAGGTACAGCCTCTACTCGACAGCCAGTTGAAAAAGGGCGCGCGCGTGGTTGCCAAGGATTTCGACTTCCGGAATTGGACGCCCGAGAAGGTGGAGAACATCGCCGACGATGGCGAAGGCCGCAGCCACACTTTGTACCTCTATCGGAAGTGAACCGTGCTGTTCACCGTGAATTTCGCATGGCCCCGCTACCTGGCCTGGGCGCGGGTCGCCTTGGCAGGCGCCGCCCTGCTCTTGGCCTATGTATTCCTGCCGTCTTCCTCTGCCCCGGTGTTCTATGGCCTTCTGGGCGCTTACCTCCTGGGCGGTCTCTTCCTGGCCTTCCGCGGCCGAAGTTACACCGGGATGGTCGGTTTGTTTGCCCTGTTTGTCGACACTGTCTGTTTTCTGATCGTGGCCGGCACTCGCGTTGAGCCCATGCTATGGCTCGCCTCCGCTCTTTTCCTCTATCTGCTGACCGAGGCGCTGGTCTTCTACAGCACCGTCGAAGTCGTGGTAATCGCCGCCGTCAGTGCCGTCTTTTGCGCCGTTCTCCCCGATGGCAGTTGGGTCCTCGAGCGTACGGTGGTGATATCCGGCGCGTTGGCCTGTGCCTTTGCGGCGACCATGCGGCGCCAGAAAATGGAAATCGCCCGCCTCAAGGAACGCGCCGGGGAGGCCGAGCGTACGGCGGAGAAGGCCGGCGAGAACGAGCGCGTGCGCATTGCCAGCGATTTTCACGACGGGCCCCTGCAGAGTTTCATCAGCCTCCAGATGCGCCTGGAGATCCTGCGCAAGCTGTTCGAACGCGATTTTGACGCCGGCATGCAGGACCTCAAACAGTTGCAGACCCTTGCGCAGACCCAGATCCGCGACCTCCGCACCTTCCTGCACAGCATGCGCCCCGTCGATGTGGATGGAGCCAACCTCATAGCCACCGCGCGGCGGGCCGCCGAGAGCTTTCAGAAAGAGAGCGGCATCCCGGTGACGTTCCTGGGCACCGACAGCCCTCTCGGCCTTCCGCAGGAAATGACCCTCGAACTGCTCCAGATGCTGCGCGAGGCCCTACACAATGTCCAGAAGCACGCCGGCGCCACCCGGGTCGCCGTAGCCATGGAGAAGACCGACCGCGGTCTGGAAATCTCCATCGACGATAACGGCCACGGTTTCGGCTTCGCCGGCACCTACACGCTCGAGGAGTTGGAACTCCTCCGGCTCGGCCCCGCCAGCCTCAAGCGGCGCGCCCGCAGCCTGAATGCCGACCTCACCCTCGAATCCCGCCCCGGCCGCGGCGTGGGTCTCAAGTTCCGCATCCCGCTACAGTGAGCTGTCCGATGCGACCTCTCGCCGCCGCCGGTTTCCTTGTACTGGCCGGCTGTGCGCGGTACGCCGGCTTCACCCTTCCTCCAAAGCCGGGTGGCGATCCATCGCTGATCTTCCGCTTCGTAGCGCAGCCCGACCCCGTTCTGGGAAGCGGCGAATTCCGGGACGCCCTCAATCCTTCCGTCGATGGCAGGATCAATCTCTACTCGGTATTCGACGGACACACCTGGCACACCGCGCTCGCCGGCTCGAGCGACGGCATTCACTGGCAGCCTCAAGGCATCGTCCTCTCGCCCGACCCGCACACCTGGGAAGGCGGCTACATCGCCGCCAATGGAAGCCTGCTCGGGTCAATGTACTGGTATCAGGCCGGCCCCCGGGGGGCGCACCGCATCGGCCTCGCGCGCAACAGTGGGCGCGGCTGGGTCAAAGAGCCGCGGCCGGTTCTCGACCGCGGTCCGGTGGGCTCCTTCGACGAACGCGCCGTGGCCGACCCGTACGTGATCCGCATCCAACAATGGTTCTACATGTATTACCTCGGCCAGGATCGCGCGGTCCGCCAGCGCATCGGCCTGGCGCGTTCTCGCGACGGTGTCCAGTGGGAGAAACTCCGCTCCAACCCGGTGCTCGACCTCGATCTCGACCGCGAAGCCGGTCTCGGCGAGCCCGCCGTCTGGCAGTCCGATGGCTTCTATTGGATGCTCTACACCGTCCGCAACTTCGATGAGACGCGCTACCTGGCGCTGGCCCGCTCCACCAACGGCGTCCGCTGGACCAGGCTCCCGGTCAGCTACACCGGCTCCGAATCCTGGAACTTCAAGGTCCTCTGCGACCCCACCGTCCAGGTCGAAGGCGAGACCATCAAGGTCTGGTTCGGCGGCGGCGACACCGCCTCGCCCGACGAGAACCTCCACGGCCAGATCGGCTTTGCTACGCTCGTGAAGTGAACGTCGGCATCACGTGTTATCCCACGTACGGCGGCAGCGGCATCGTGGCCACCGAGCTCGGCATGGAGCTGGCGGCGCGCGGCCACGAAGTCCACTTCATCACCTACGCCAACCCGATCCGCCTCGACCCCGATACGCCGCGGATCCACTATCACGAGGTCGAAGTCTCCACCTATCCGCTGTTTCAGTACCCGCCCTACTGCCTGGCGCTGGCGTCGCGCATGGCCGAGGTCGCGGAGAGCTACCGCCTGGACCTCCTGCACGTCCACTACGCGATTCCCCACTCCATCGCCGCCATGCTCGCGCAGCAGATGCTTGCGCCCAAACGCCGCGTGCCGATCGTCACCACCCTCCACGGCACCGACATCACCCTCGTCGGCGTCGATCCATCCTATTTCCCCATCACCAGGTTCGGCATCGAAAAATCCGATGGCGTCACCTCTATCAGCGATTACCTGCGCCGCCAGACCATCGAGGTCTTCGCCGTGCAAAACGAAATCCGCGTCATCAAAAACTTCGTCAACTGCACCCTCTACCATCCCGATAATGAAAAGAAGGGCGCCGCGGCCTATGCGCCCAATGGCGAAAAGCTGCTGATCCACCTCTCGAACTTCCGGCCCGTCAAGCGCGTCGTGGATTGCGTGCGCATCCTGGCGGAAGTCCGCAAGCACGTGCCGGCGCGCCTGCTCATGGTCGGCGACGGACCCGACCGCGGCGCGGCCGAGCACCTCGCGCGCAGCCTCGGCGTGGCCGATGATGTCCTGTTCCTGGGCAAGCAGAATCACGTCGAACGCTTGATCCCCCTGGCGCACGTCCTGCTCATGCCCAGCGAATTGGAGAGCTTCGGACTGGTCGCCCTCGAAGCCATGGCGTGCAGCGTCGTCCCGGTGGCGACTCGTGTCGGAGGCGTTCCCGAGCTGATCACCGACGGTGAGGATGGCTTTCTGGAGCAAGTCGGCGACATCGCCGCGCAGGCCGCTCGCGTTGTCGCTCTACTCACCGACGATGACCTGCACTATCGCATGTCCAAGGCCGGCCGCTGGAACGCGGGCGAGCGCTTCTGCACCGATCACATCATTCCGCAATATGAACGCTATTACAACGAAGTGATCGACACTGCGCGGTGAGTGTATCGCCGTGTACACCGCCTGCGTCTGTTGTACGGATTCTCACCGAATCCCCGCTTAGTCCGAATGGCAGGTCAGGAACTTCCGGACTGGAAATTCAGATGACAAGATACTATACTACGGATTCAGCCATCGCCATGAATGACCCGACCACAATTGGCGGCTTTCCGACGTTGCTGCTTGCCGAGCTTGATGAAAAGATTTCTGCCGCCTTGTCACTGAGACTTCGGGACGAAGGCTATAACGTCCTGGAAGCTCCCGACTGGAGCAGTGCGCTGCGCTTCATCAAGACTCATTCCAGACCGATTCATTTTCTCCTGGCGAACGGGATGAGAGCCGGCACGGAGGTGGCCGAAAACCTGAAACCATTCCGTCCCGATATGCGAGTGTTGTTTGTCTCGCAGCATCCCTTAGAGGACCCTCCGAAGGTGTTCGACACGGACTCTGTCCTGAAAGAAGTCAATACGCTTCTGAAGCCAGTGAAGAGCGCTCACGCCGCAACCGCTCTCGCCGCTAATTCAGCCGCGTAGTAAGCGCCGGCTCTAACCCACCGTCAGTTCCGGGATATCCACCCAGGCGCGCTTCTGCCAGCTTTCGATTCCCTTCTCCGCGAGTTGCACGCCCTTGGCGCCCTCGATCAGACCCCAGCGGAACGGCTCGCCCTTCGCGACATGCCGCAGGAACAGCTCCCACTGGCGCTTGAAGGCGTTATCGAACGTGTCCTGCTCCGGCACCTTCTGCCAGGTGTCGAAGTAATTCAGCGTGCTCGGGATGTCGGGGTTCCACACCGGGCGCGGCGTGGCGCCGTAGTGTTGGATCCAGCAGTCGCGCAGCCCCGCGACCGCCGTGCCCTTGGTGCCGTCCACCTGGAACGTCACCAGATCGTCCCGGCGTACCCGCACGCACCACGACGAGTTGAAGTGCGCGATGATTCCCCCTTCGATCTCGAACGTGGCATAAGCGGCATCGTCCGCGGTGCAGGTGTACGGCTTGCCCGACTCGTCCCATCGCGTCGGAATATGAGTCGCTCCCATGCACGATACCGCCTTTACCGGCCCGAATAGATTGTCCAGCACGTAGCGCCAGTGGCACAGCATGTCGATGATGATCCCGCCGCCGTCTTCCTTGCGGTAATTCCACGACGGCCTCTGGATGGGCACGGTGTCGCCCTCGAACACCCAGTAGCCGAATTCGCCGCGCACGCTGAAAATCCGTCCGAAGAACCCGAGCTCCTTCAGCGTCTGCAGCTTGAGCAGCCCTGGCAGCCACAGCTTGTCCTGCACCACGCCGTGCTTCACACCCGCCTGGTTGGCCAGCCGCACCAGTTCCAGCGCGACTTCGAGACTGTCCGCCACCGGCTTCTCGCAGTAGATATGTTTGCCGGCGGCGATGGCCTTCTTCACGTCGGGCGCGCGCCGGTCGGTGGTCTGTGCGTCGAAGTAGATCGAATACTCCGTGCTCGCCAAAGCTCCATCGAGATCGGTAGTCCAGGCCAGCCCCCCGCACTCGGCCGAGATGGCTTGGAGCTTGGCGGGATTCCTGCCCACCAGGATGGGCTTGGGCATGATCGTCTCGGACGGGCTCAACCGGACGCCCCCCTGCTGCATGATGGCCCAGATGGACCGCCGCAGGTGCTGGTTCAACCCCATGCGTCCCGTGACGCCGTTCATGATGATGCCGATGGTGTGAGTGGTTTGATCGCTCATTGGATTCACGGTTTCCTGGTGCATTGCGGCTGCGCCCCCGCGGGCAGCGCCGGCACATCCACCCCCGCCTTGGGCAGCGTACCGTCCAGTTCCTGCCGCCAATGCGCCACATCCCCTGCCGGACCGTAGCAGTAGATCATGCGCATCGGCGTCGAGCCCGTATTGGTGAGCTGGTGAAACACCGCCGGCGGAATGTACACCGCCTGTCCCGTCTGCACGGTCATCCGTTCTTCGCCCAGGCACATTTCTCCGGTGCCTTCCACGATGAAGTAGATCTCTTCCTGCTCCTGGTTGTGCCACGGCACCTGCCCGCCGTTGGGTTCGAGCGTGACATGGCCCATCGAGAAATTCTTCGCCTGGATTGGGCTCGCGCCCCCTACCAGGTTCTGCGTGCGGCGGCGCGCGGGATAGGTTCGCCCGGCGATTTGGGCGAGATCGGCGACGATCATGACTTTTTACTCCGAAAACGAGCGCTAAAAAAATAGGATACAACCCCGAAGCCGATCAGGATCGCACCAAGCTGGAGCGCGTTCAACGGTCCCACGGGCTCGGCCTGGTTGCGGGCCACCGCGGCGATCAGCAGCATCAGCGGAAACACGCCGATCCCGATCGCTCCCGCCAGCCCTCCCGGCACGCGGTACGGCCGCGGCAATCCGGGCTCGCGGATGCGCAGCGCCACCAGCGACGCGAACTCCAGCAGGATGCTGGCGCCGGTGAGCAGCACGTCCAGCATCACCAGCTTTGCGAAACTCAGGTTCAGCGCCAGCACCCACACGATCGCGCAGGCGATCAGCGCCACGTACGGCACTCCCGTGCGCGCGCCGCGCCGCGCGAAGAAACCCGGCAGGTAGCCGTCGTCGGCCATCACCGCGGGCAGCCGCGAAAGCGTCAGCGTCAGCGCGTTCAGCGCGCCCGCGGCGCCCATCATCCCGCCGATCGTGATGGCCGCCGCCACGCCCTGCGCACCTCCGCCGCTGCCCATCACGGCGCGCGCCACCTCGGCCCATCCGCCCGTGCTCCACTTCGTGGGGCTCAAGCCCGTCGCCGCCACTGCCGCGATCGGCACGGCGTAAGTCAGCGTCACCAGCGACACCGCGCCCGCCATCGCCAGCGGATACGTACGCTGCGGATGATGCACGTCGTCCGCGATCGTCGACGAGTTGTCCCAGCCCATGAAGTTCCACATCGCCACCAGAATGCCGAGCAGGAAATCGTACGGCTGGACGGCGTGCGGCTGTGCCGGCCCGGGATGCGCGCCGGCATACAAGGCAAGCACCACGAATGGCGAGAGCAGCATCGCGGTGAAGGCGAACGAGCTCACGCCCACCGCCTTCGCTCCGGCCAGGTTGTACAGCGCGCAGGCGGCGATCAGCCCTGCGCCGATCCACAGCCCCTTGCCGTTGGCCGTCAGCGCCGGATTGAAGTGCTCCAGGTAGCTCACAAACAGGGTCGGATAGAGCGCCATATCGAACACGCTGCCCACCAGCGAGAGCCAGGCCTCCTGAAATCCCCAGAACGGCCCCATGGAGCGCTTCGCCCACACGTAATAGCCGCCTTCTTGCGGCAGGGCGCTCGAAAGTTCGGACACCATCAGCGCCGTCGGCAACGCCCAGAGCAGCGGTGTGAGCAGCAGAATCAGGATCGCGCCCAGGTATCCGGCCTGTGCGACCGTATCCTCCACACCGAACGGCCCGCCCGACACCATCAGGTACACCGCCGCGATCAGCGGCCAGAGAGTGACCTTGCCCTTCACGGGAGGTTCAGCAGCCGCGCCGCATTGCCGCCGAAGATCGCGGCCTTGTCGGCGTCCGGGCGATCGAGTCCGCGGATCGTGGAGAGCATCTTCGGAATGCTGCCGATCATGTGCGGGTAGTCGCTGCCCGCCAGGATGTGGTCCACGCCGGCGAACGCGATCGCCAGCTCGATGGCGTTGGGGTCGAAGTTGACCGTGTCGAAGTAGAACTGCTTCAGGTAGCTCGTGGGCGGGCGCGAAATGTGTGCCCGGCATTCGCCGAACGCCTCGAATCCGCGGTCCAGCCGCTCGGCGAGATAGGGAATCGCGCCGCCCATATGGGTCAGCACCCAGCGAATCCGCGGGAAGCGCTCCGGAATGCCGCTGAACACCAGTTTCGCGGCCGCGAGCGTGGTGTCCATCAGGAACCCGACCAGCGGCATGAGCCAAAAGTCGGTCATCGCCTCGACCCCCACCGGATGCGTCGGGTGAATGTAGAGCACCGCGCCCAGCTCGTTGGCGGCTTCGTAGATCGGCCAGAATTGCGGCTCGTTCAATCCCGCGCCGTTCACGTTGCTGAACAGCATCGCGCCCGGAAAGCGCAAGTCGCGGCAGGCGCGGTTCAGCTCCTTCACGCTGGCCGCCGGGTCGTTGAGCGGCAGCGTGGCCAGGGCCGTGAAGCGCCCGAGCTTGCTCTCGCGGATGTCGGCGAACGCGTCGTTCACCAGGCTCGCGAAACGCGCCGCCGTGGCCGGAGCTTCCACGTGCGTGCCCGGCGTCGTCAGCGTGATCACCTGCGTATCCACGCCGTGCTCCATCAGCACCTGCTCGCGATAGTCGATATCGCGGTGCCCCGGGACGGCGACGTTGTAATCGCCCGGGTAGTAGATGCGCGGGTTGCCATCGTGGTCGATCGTGACCTGCACGGCGCTCGAGCCGGAGCGCAGCGCCTCCAGGTAGGCCGGAGGATAGAAGTGGTTATGGAAATCGATGATCCGCATCGAGGAGTAGAAGCGCAATCCTACCACTTAACGTACCGCCTGCGCAGCCAATACACCGGCAGGCCCGCGATCACCAGCAGCAGCCCGCCGGCTGCCTGTTGCACATCCGCCTGAATCTGAATCGCCGCTACCAGCAGCGCCGCGATCGCGAACACCACCGGCACAAGCCTCACGCGGCGGCGCAGCCGCATCAGGCCCACGCTCATCAGCGCGAAGAAGATCCACTCGGTGTAGATCACGCGCGTGAACAGGGCGCGATAAGTCCCCGTGGCCACCAGCGCGCACGACCACACCGCTTGCAGCACCAGCGCGCGATGCGGCGTCTCGAAGCGCGGGTGAAGCACTCCCAGCCAGCGGAACGCCAGGCCCTCGGCCGCCATCGCGTAGTACGTCCGCGGTCCGGCCAGAATCACGCCGTTCAGCACCCCGGTGGCCGAAAGAATCACCAGCGCCGAGATGAGCAAGGCGCCGCGGTCGCCCGCCATCACCTGTGCCGCGTCCGCCGCCACGCGCGTCGATGAGACGACGCGATCCAGCGGCAGCAGGCGCAGGTACGCCGCGTTCAGCGCCACGTAGCAGGCCGTCACCGTGAGCGATCCGATGAGCAGCGCGCGCGGAATGGTGCGTGCCGGGTCGCGGGTCTCGCCCGCCGTGTAAGTCACCATGTGCCAGCCGCCGTAGGAGAAGAGCGCCGCCGAAACCGCCAGCACGAACTCGCGGAAGGGCGCCGCGGGTTCCGCCACCACTCCAGCCGCGTGCCGTGCCGGCGCGCTCCAGAACGCCACCATCACGAGGAGCAGCGCGATCACCGCGACCTTCGATATCGTGACCGCGGTCTGCAACCCGCTCCCCTGCCGCACTCCCACGTAGTTGACCGCCGAGAACACCAGGATGCCGCCGATCGCCACCACGCGTGTTCCCGTGTCGCCGAGTGGCACGAAGTAACCCACGTAGCGGGCGAAGATCACCGAAGACGCCGCGATTATGCCCGAATGCGCGCTCCAGAACATCGCCCATCCCCACAGGAATCCGCACGCGGGCGAGAGCGTTTCCTTGAGGTAGACATACACGCCCCCGGTTCGCGGATAGACCGTCGCGAGTTCCGCGGACACCAGAGACCCAAACAGCGTGAGCACGCCCGCCGCGATCCACACCGAGAGCACTCCCGCGACGCTCGGCACGTGCCGGTTGATCTCCGAAGGCTGCACAAAGATCGAGGCGCCGATGATGATGCCGGCCACCATGCAGGTGGCCTGCAGTAGTCCGATCGATCGTTTCTCGCGGCCGAGGATGGCCCGAGTGTACCACGCGCACTGCTCTTGCCTTTGTGGGACAGGCTTCAGCCTGTCCCCGTGCAGGTGGGCCGAAGGCCCGCCCCACGGGCTTCCGGCGCCCCCCGTGGTATCCTGAGTACCTGCATGAGGGGTGCTGTCTTGCTGTTGTTGGCGACTGCCGTGCCGGCTTTCGCCGCCGGAAGCGCCACCTATGCCGGAGCGGCCGTCTGTGCCAGGTGCCACGCCGCCACTCACCAGACCTGGACGCAGTCCCGCCACAGCAAAATGGTCCAGCCCGCGACCAAAGCCGCCGTCCAGGGCGACTTCACGCGCGGCCAGGTGCGCCTGCACGGCGCGCTCTACCGCCTGCGCGAGCGCAACGGCGCCTTCTACATCACCGAGTCCACCCTCACCGGCCGCGAGCAGGAGCACCGCGTCGATTACACCCTCGGCAACCGCCGCATCCAGCACTACCTGACCACCCTGCCCAGCGGGCGAATCATCGTGCTCGCTCCGAGCTGGGACATCCTGCGCAAGCAGTGGTTCCACAACACCGACATTGCCGATCCCGACGAGACCGACGAGGCCCTGATCCAGATCTGGAACAAGAACTGCTACTCGTGCCACGTCAGCCAGCAGGAGAAGAACTTCGACGCGTCGAAGAACGAGTACAAATCGTCGTGGCTCGATTTCGGAACCAACTGCGAGCGTTGCCACGGCCCTGGGAGCGAGCACGTGGCTCACTACAGCTCGCCCAATCCGCCCAAAGGCCCGGCCAACGACATCGTGGTGCAGACGCGGCTGGGCGCGACGCGCAACACCATGGTCTGCGCCCAGTGCCACTCCTTCCGCGACATCTACGTCAACGGCTTCGCCGCCGGCGACAATTATTACGATCATTTCCTGCCCATCCTGGAATCCACCCAGCCGCACGATAGCGACCCCGCGTACTGGCCCGACGGCCGCACCCGCCGCTTCTCCAACGACGCCTTCGGCCTCTGGCAGAGCGAGTGCTACCTCAAGGGAAGAGTTGCGTGTACCAACTGCCACGTCACGCCGCACCTGGTGGAAATCGACAAGAACCCGCAGCTCCGCCCCGATTCCAACGCGCTCTGCGCGCCCTGCCACGAAGCGCTCACCCGCAACGTGGCCGCGCACAGCCATCACGCCGAAAACAGCAAGGGCAGCTCCTGCGTCGAGTGCCACATGCCGCGGACCGTCTACAGCATCAAGGCCGAGATCCGCGACCATTCGCTCAGTATTCCGGTGCCGGAGAACACCCTGAATCACGGCATTCCGAACGCCTGCAACGTGTGCCACAAGGACCGCGACGCCAGGTGGTCCATCGAGAAAATGAACCAATGGTGGAGCGCCGCCTCGCGACAGAAGCTCATCCGCCGGGCCGACGCCTTCACCAGGGCGCGCGCCAACGATCCCGCGGCGGTGCCGCTTCTGCTCGACCTTCTGGCACTGGAGAGCGAAGGCCCGCTGGTGCGCGCCAACGCCCTCGGGTACCTGGCCCGGTTCAGCAGCGCGCCCGGCGTGTACCTGGCATTCGAGCGGTCGCTGGCCGATTCCGATCCCCTGGTGCGCGCCAACGCGGCCCTGCGTATCACTGCATCGCCCGCCGAGAAGCCCGCTGCCATTGCCGCGCTTGCCAAGGTGCTCGGCGATCCGGCCGCGACGGTGCGCCTGAGCGCGGCTGTGTCGCTGGTTGGCCTGGGAGTGCGCGACCTTCCGGGTGAGGACGGGCCGCGCTTCGCCGGCGCCCGCCTCCTCTACCAGAAGCGCGCCGAGTTGAACGCCGACGATGCCGAACAGCAGCTCGGCGCCGGACGCTTCTACCTGCTGCGCGGCGAGCCCGCCAAGGCGCTCGCGGCCCTCGAAGCCAGCCTCAAGCTCGACCCCGGCGTTCCGGCGCAATACCTGCTTGCGGCGGCCCACGCCGAGCAGGGACAATATCGGGAGGCGCGCGAAATCCTGCTCGCCATCCGGCCCGCCGATCCCGAGTACGCGCGGGCTCAGCGGCTTTTGAAAGCGATCGGGAACAAGTAGAACTTATGAACCGCGCACCTCGGATCGTGGTGGTCGGCAGCGCCAACATCGATCTTGTGACCTATACCGACGAGTTTCCCCGCCCGGGCGAAACCATCTTCGGACGTGAATTCAGCCTCGGCTTCGGAGGCAAGGGCGCCAACCAGGCCGTCGCCGCACGGCTCTGCGGCGCGGAGACCGCGATGGTGGCGCGAGTCGGCGACGACCTGTTCGGCCCGGCCACCATCCAGAACTTCTCCTCGCGCGGCATCGACGTCAGCCACGTGAACATCACGCCGGGCGTCTCGAGCGGCGTGGCGCCGATCTTCGTCGAAAGCTCGGGGCAGAACCGTATCTGGGTGGTCAAAGGCGCCAACGACCGCCTGATGCCCGAAGACGTCGAGGCAGCCGCGCCACTGATCGAGCGCGCCGATTTCGTGGTGCTCCAGCTCGAGGTGCCGCTCGAAACCGTCTTCCACACGCTGCGCTTCGCCCGCACCCGCGGGGTCCGGACGATCCTGAACCCCGCGCCCGGCCAACCGCTGGATCTGGAAGCCGCCGGTTTCGCCGACTACGTCACGCCCAATGAGACCGAAGCCGAAGCGCTGGCCGGCATCCCGGTCACCAACCTGGACGACGCCCGCGCCTGTGCGCAGCGCCTGCTGGACCGCGGTTTGCGCCGCGTGGTGATCACGCTCGGCGCCAATGGGTGCCTGCTCGCTGAGCCCGGCACGATGCAGCACATCCCGCCCTTCGCGGTCACCCCCGTGGACACCACCGGCGCCGGCGACGCATTCACCGGCAGCCTGGCCTGCTTCCTCGCGGAAGGTTACACCGAAGCGGAGTCTCTATCCCGCGCCAATCTCTACGCGGCGCTCTCGACGCTCTCACCGGGGACGCAGAAGTCGTTCGTCACTCGGGAGCACTTCGAGGAGCGTTGGGCTGGCAGCGCGGGCACCAATACGTAAGCCTCGCGTCGATCGCGTTGCGGCGCGCCCGGATCGGCTCACCGCACTTGCGGCAGGGCTCGCCGCCGCGGCCGTAGACCCAGAGGTTCTCGCCGGGCTCGACGCGGCGCGTGGTGCGGCGCTTCGCCGAGCGCTGGAGCACGTTGTCGGTCATCATGGCCCTGGCGGCTTCCATCAGGCGGCGCAGATCGTCGAGCGTCAGCGAGCCCACGGTGCGGAACGGGTTCACCCCGGCGCCGAAGCAGATCTCGCTCTTGAACTCGTTGCCGATCCCGGCCAGCAGGTTCTGCCTGAGCAGCGCGGGCCCGATCTCCATCGCCGGCTGCGCCTGCAGGTTGCGGATAGCCCCCTCGGAATCGAAGTCGTCGGCGAGGACCGCAGGTCCAAGCCGGTTGAAGCCGGGCCGCCGCGCAAGGCTGGCCGCGGTGTGAAACTCGGCCACGGGAACATTGAAAGCCACGGCATGAATCCGCGCCGTCTCGATGACGATCCGCATATGCTGGCGTCCGCGCTGCCAGCGCTCTCCGGGCCGGTAGATGTGCCAGCTTCCGCTCATCAGCATATGGGTGAGCAGAATCAAGTCGCCCGAGAAATGCATGAGGAGCCACTTGCCCGCCGACTCCACGCGCTCGACGGTGCGCCCCGCGAGCGGCGTATCGACATCCACGCGCGCCAGCTTCGGCAGCACGGTTTCGAACCGCGTGACCGTCTGGCCGCCGATGGCGCGCTCGAGCGTGCGCGCGATGCGAAGAAGCGTATCGCCTTCAGGCATTCCTATTCGAGAAGATAACAGGTGGGCGCCCGCGCCGATCGCCAGGCCTCCGAGCGACATTGCAGAAGCCGCGGACCCTTTTCAGGGTTCCCGACACGCCGGTGCCGGCGTCGGTTTGCATCCGGCGCTGCCTTCGCCCACTACGGAAGCCGCTGCCGCGGGGGACATCCGGTGCCTCGCGCTGCGGCGCCCGCGTCAGCTCCCGTGTCCCTCGTCCATCTGATAAAGCGCAGAT
>Ga0335083_10004119_pt1 | contig 18603 bp, 14 predicted proteins | sample Lox_Sample_42_FD_206716 | JGI IMG/M metagenome (GOLD analysis project Ga0335083, IMG submission 206716) | Soil microbial communities from Loxahatchee National Wildlife Refuge, Florida, United States - Lox_Sample_4.2 | ecosystem: Environmental > Terrestrial > Soil > Wetlands | place: USA...
CCAGTCATGCAAGAGTTGTCATAGCAATGAGTATAATGAATGGCTTCAATCGCATCACTTCAGGGCAATGCAGGCGGCCAATGATTCAACGGTAGAAGGCAACTTCAGTAACTCAATATTTTCGGCCGATGGAGTTACCAGCCGATTTTTTAAGAAGGATGGGAAATTTTTTATCAATACGCAAGGTGAAGATGGCCGTAATCATGATTATGAAGTGAAGTACACTTTTGGGGTTACTCCCTTGCAACAGTACCTCGTCGAATTTCCGGGTGGACGAATGCAGGTGCCAAGAGTGAGCTGGGATGTCAAAGAAAAAAAATGGTTTCACCAATATCCTCATCAAAAAATCCCCGCCCATGACTGGCTTCACTGGACCGGCAATTCTCAGAACTGGAATACCATGTGTGCGTCCTGTCACTCCACTAATCTCCAGAAGAATTACAATATTGATTCCGATACCTACAACACTACTTACAGTGCAATAAATGTGAGTTGTGAGACTTGTCACGGTGCGGGTAAGCTGCATGTTGAATTTGTAAACAGCGCTGACTATAAAAATGGAAAAAAAATTCCTGGTTCATACCTGCAGCTTGGTATTGGCGCAGGACAAATAGCCCAGGTAAATACCTGTATGCCTTGCCACGCCCGCAAAGCAGATATTAGTGTTTCCCCCACTCTCAGCGATGAGATCATGGATAACTATATTGCTGAAATCCCAACCACCGAACATTATTTTGCGGATGGCCAGGTAAATGACGAAGACTATATCTACACTTCTTTTTTGCAAAGCAAAATGTTTCGCCAGGGTGTAAAATGTAGCAATTGCCACAACCCACACACTGGCAGAATTCTTTACGCAGGTAACCAATTGTGTTTGCAGTGTCACTCAAAATCATATGACAATCCTTCACATACATTCCACGCCGCGGGTATTATTGCATCAGAGTGCAAAAGCTGTCACATGCCGAGTAAAGTCTATATGGGAAATAACACGAGGTATGATCACATTTTCCGCGTACCACGTCCTGATCTTTCTGTAAAGTATGGCACACCCAATGCCTGCACGAGTTGCCACAACAACAAAACGAATCAATGGGCCGCAAATGCAGTGGTAAAATGGTATGGCTCCAGCCGGAAATATCATTTTGCGGAGGATCTTATTCCTGGAAGTAAACTGGACGGGAACAGTGAAGCGCATCTTATAAAACTTTTAGGCGACACAAGCATACCAGATATTATAAAAGCCACAGCCGCTGACTATCTCGGCAGCATACCGACACAAAACAGTTTACAGGCATTGATAAAATGTCTCAGTGATAATAATTCACAAACGCGATACAGGGCATTGAGAAGTTTAGCAAATTTTGCTTCGGAAAGCTGGCGGGCAGATGTAGGACCTTTGCTTAGTGATAAAGCAAGGGCGGTACGTATTGCGGCAGCCTCTCTTTACACCACCCTTCCTGCAAGAGAAATACCCGAACAATATGCAATGGCTTTTTCCACTGCACGCAGTGAGCTGCAAAACTACCTCATGTACCAGGCTGATTTTGCCGTAGGGAACGTTATGATCGCAGATTATTTTTTGAAGCAACAGGATTACTACAATGCTGAGAAATTTTACGTGCGGGCATTAAGAAAGGACAGCATGATGAATTACGCGCGCCTTAATTTATCAACTGTATATAATCTGCAGGGACAAAATGAACAAGCATTAGAGTTGCTGGAGGCCGCGGCAAAAATTGACCCGAAGAATGACCGAATTTATTTTAACATGGCTTTACTCTATAATGAAATGAACAATAAACAAGGTGCGGAAGAAGCCTTTCTCAAAGCGGTCGGATTAAAGACAAAAAATCCGAGGGTCTACTACAATTATGGGTTGCTATTGAATGAAAATAAAAAATTCAATGAAGCTGCAGCAATTTTGCAAAAAGGTATTGCTATTGATCCTTCCTCAGCCGAACTGTACTACGCACTCACCTTTGTTTACCTTCAAAATAATGAGATCAAAAAAGCGAAGCAGGCTGCTATAAAACTCAAACAGCTTGACCCAGGGAATCCGGACTACCAACAGTTATTTAAGAATCTTGGGATTTAGAAACGAAGAACCCGATTTCCGTCAAAGTCGGTAAATTGTTTAGGGTTGATGGCAGCCAGGTTTTCAACGCAATGCAACCACTGGATTTGTAATATGCAATTAAAGAAATCAACATAATTCAAAAAAGAAAATTTCTAAATTAGAGACTCAAGTTTGCCATCTGAAATCGGCAGCTCATGAAAAGGCGATCCCCCCGGATTTTAAAATTAAAAGACTCCATTCCAATGGAAATAGTCGCGCAATCGCAGGTTGATATAACATGTTGTTTTTCAATACTAATAAAATTAGCAAATAAAATACTAATTTTTTTAGCTAAACTTGTGTCTAAGTATTATTACTCATGTACCTCAACTGCAAGACATATTTCAGCTTTAGATACGGCACTTTTTCTACTGAGGCATTGGTGCAAAAAGCTGTTGATTTAGGAGTATCAACACTAGCACTTACTAATATTAACAATACCTGTGATGCCTGGGATTTTGTCATGCATTGTGAAAAGCACGGAGTAAAACCTATTCTCGGTGCTGAAATAAGGAATGAAGATACATTACTTTATCTCCTTATTGCTGCAAATAACAAAGGCTTTACCTGGATCAATAAATTTCTTTCCACTTATTTGCTTGACAAAAAACCATTCCCCGAAAAAACCAATTCCGAAAATTTCTTTGATGATATTTGGGATGGCTATATTATATATCCTATCAATGGGAAATCAATTGAAACATTATTACCCAATGAATTTATTGGTGTCCAGCCTGCAGAAATAACCAAACTGCACAAATTAGATTCAAAATATAAAGACAAACTCGTCATCCGTCAGCCGGTCACTTTCCAAAATAAAGGATATTTTAATGTGCACAGATTGCTACGGGCAGTTGATAAAAACACCCTCCTTTCTAAACTGCACGCAGAAACCATATGTTCACCAACTGAATATTTTTTTTCTCCTACCGAGCTGCTCAATGCTTTTAAAGAATATCCTTTTATTGTTACCAATACTTACAAGCTAATGGACAGCTGCCATATCCGAATGGATTTTGGCAAAGACAAGAATAAAAAAGTTTTCACGGCTTCCCTGGCCGATGATAAAATTTTTTTATCAAAACTGGCACATGATGGCTTGGTAGACAGATATGGGAAAAATAATAAAGCTGCAACTGAGCGCGTGGAAAAAGAGCTTGCTATTATCAATGATTTTGGCTTCAATGCCTATTTTCTGATTACATGGGATATCATTCATTATGGTCAGCGCAAAGGATACTATCATGTCGGTCGCGGCAGCGGTGCTAATTCCATTGTGGCTTATTGCCTGCAAATAACAGATGTTGATCCAATAGGTCTTGATCTTTATTTTGAAAGATTTCTAAATCCCCATCGTGCAACTCCGCCTGATTTCGATATTGATTTCAGTTGGGCAGACCGTGACGATGTGATTGACTATATTTTTAAACGTCACGGAAAAGATCATGTGGCTTTGCTTGGCATGTATCCGACATTTCAATATAACGCTATTATCCGCGAATTAGGAAAAGTTTTTGGGCTTCCTAAATCAGAAATGGATGAACTCTCTGAAAAAGGATATTATAACGGTGATTCACGAAGTGAAAATTTCATGAAGAAAACCAATGAAGACAAAATCAAACGGACAATACTTCAATATGGAAAATTCATTGAAAATTTTCCGGATAATTTAAGCATTCATGCAGGCGGCATTTTAATCAGTGAAGAACCGATTTATAATTATACGGCATTGTATATGCCTCCTAAAGGATTTCCCACTACACAGATTGACATGTATGTGTCGGAAGATATCGGTCTCTACAAATTAGATATCCTTAGCCAGCGCGGGTTAGGTCATATTAAAGACTGTCTCGGTCTGATAAAACAAAATCGTGGCATCGATATTAATATCCATGAGATTGAAAAATTTAAAAAAGATGAGAAAATAAGAGAGCATATCAGATCAGGCAATACCATAGGATGTTTTTATATCGAATCTCCAGCCATGAGACACGTTCTTAAAAAATTGAATTGCGAATCCTATGAAACACTTGTAGCAGCGAGTTCTATCATTCGACCAGGTGTTGGCCGTAGTGGGATGATGAATGAATATATAAACCGACACAATAACCCAAACAATTTTCAATATTTACATCCGAAGCTGGAAGAATTATTAAAAGAAACATATGGAGTAATGGTTTATCAGGAAGACGTTATAAAAGTCGCACACTATTGGGCAGGGCTGGATATGGCAGATGCAGACCTTCTGCGTCGGGCAACAAGTTTTAAAAACAGGGCAAGGGACAGGATCGGAATATTAAAAGAAAAATTTTTTTCCAATGGCAAAGAATTTAATTATCCTGAAGAAACAGTAAAGGAAGTATGGCGGCAAATTGATAGTTTCGGTTCTTTTAGTTTTTGTAAAGCGCATTCTGCTTCTTTCGCTGTTGAAAGTTATCAAAGTCTTTTCCTGAAAACTTATTTTCCGATGGAATTTATGGTAGCCGTGATTAATAATTTTGGTGGCTTTTATAGTAGGGAACTCTATTTCTATGAACTCATGAAAACAGGTGCAGCTATTTATCAACCCTGTGTAAATAACAGCGATTATCTCACAAACATAAAAGGGAATGATGTGTTCGCAGGCTTTATTCATATTAAAGGACTTGAACAGGAAATAGCAGAAAAAATTATCGAGGAACGAATGCGACATGGCAAGTATTCGGACTTACAAAATTTTATTGAACGTACACGCATTACGCCAGAACAATTAAATATACTTACGCGTATTGGAGCTTTTCGATTTACCGGCAAAAATAAAAAACAGTTATTGTGGGAAGGCGACTTGGTTGTAAAGAAAAATAAAGACCATATTCCATCACATCTTTCACTCTTCAAAGATGGATCAAAAAAAATTGATTTGCCTAAGCTACCCGTTTATCCTTTGGATGATGTTTATGATGAAGTAGAAATACTGAGTTTCCCGCTTTGCCAGCCTTTTAAATTGGTTGATGATGATCCTTCAAAATATATATCTGCCGTGGAAATGAAAAATCATGTCAACAAAATCGTTACTGTACTTGGATATCATATCACTCATAAACCGGTAAGAACAATTCATGGTGAAACCATGAGCTTTGGAACTTTTGTTGATTCTAATCTGAATTGGATTGACACCGTTCATTTTCCACCAATCCACAAAAAGACTCCTCCCCAGGCTGGTTTTTATAAAATCACAGGTAAAGTTGTTGAACAATTTGGAGTGTATAGTTTAGAAGTAACCGATATAGAAAAAGCAGGAATCAAAAAAAGAAAATCATCGGCAGAGTTATGACTCATCATCGTCATATCGCACATTTGGATATGGATACTTTTTATGTATCTGTCGAAGTTTTAAAAAACTCCAAATTGAAAGGGATGCCGCTTATTGTTGGAGGTGGTGACCGGGGAGTGGTAATGGCATGCAGTTATGAAACAAGAAAGTTCCAGGTGCAGAGTGGCATGTCCATGCGAATGGCCCTTAGACTTTGTCCGGAAGCCATTGTTATCAAAGGCGATTTTGAAAATTACCTGAAATACTCCCGGCTAATTACAGAGATTGTAAATGATAGTGCGCCCACATTTGAAAAGGCATCCATCGATGAGTTCTATCTTGACTTAACGGGTATGGACAAATTTTCTAAATATGATTTGTTCATAAACAATCTTCGTAAAAAAATTATCAAAGAAAGCGGCTTACCTGTTTCATATGGTCTTGCGAGCAATAAACTTGTTTCAAAGGTTGCGACTAATGAAGCAAAGCCAAATGGTCAGCTTGAAATACCCTTTGGGGATGAAAAAAGTTTTCTCGCTCCTTTAACTGTTGATAAAATTCCCGGAATTGGGAGGGAGACCGCTGTTTTACTTTGGCAGCGTGGTGTTGAAACAGTTCGGCTTTTGTCAGAAATACCAATTGAAAACCTGGAATGCCTGTTAGGAAAAAATGGAATTGAACTAAAAAGACGGGCAAATGGTATTGATGAAAGTCCGGTTGTACCATACCGTGAGCAAAAATCTATTTCAACGGAAAATACTTTTCATAATGATACGACTGATATCGAATTTTTGCATGGCACGCTGACACGAATGGCCGAAGCCGTTGCTTTTGAACTTAGAAAACAAAATCGTCTTACTGGTTGTGTAACGGTAAAAATTAAATATTCAAACTTTGACACCGTAACAAAGCAAAAGCATATTGATTATACAAGTGCCGACCATATTCTTTTACGTGTGGCAAGAGAATTGTTTGACAGGTTATATGAACGCCGTTTGCTTATCAGGTTAGTTGGCATCCGTTTAAATGACCTTATTCCTGGCAACTACCAGATAAATCTTTATGAGGATACACAGGAAATGATCAGTCTTTATCAGGCGATAGACAGTGTTAAAAACCGTTTTGGGGAAAAATTCCTCATGCGTGCCATTGGTATGCGTGCGATAAGGTAAATCGTAAATTTGTTTTATGTACAATCCTTTTCCATTGCTAAACGAACAACTATTAAAAGATAAGATCGGAGAAGGGAAAAAATATTTTGTTCGTCAGACTTACCCACGCGGAATGCAGCCCAGATTAAAGGCTTCCTTTCTATTAAGAGCATATGAAGAAGGCGAAAAGAATTTAGCAGAAGAACATCTCAGCTATCTGAAAAATGATCCGAATGCTTTTTTATATGATGCTTCCCTGGCCGATCACCTGGAAAAATTAACTGTCGCTGCAAAGCAACCGTTCGGATTTAAAATATATTATGCAGGCAAAAAAGGAGTTGACTGGAGACCCCCAACAGATTATCAGCTAAAAATGCAGAAATACATCAGATCAAAACATCCGGCGTGGCGCACAAAACATGGAGGAGATAAAATTCAAATAGGCTTGTATGAAGAATTTGGCGAGCTTTTTATTAAATTGAGTTTCGAGAAAGAAGAAGAAAAAATACCCTTCGCAGAAATTGAAAAATATTAGTTATGTGTCTTGATATCGCTTTTTATTCAGCACTTGAATTAATCGATGAATATTTTCCAAATCTGGTACACGATACTGAAATCGATTTTGATTTAGACATGAGCGCACACTTTTTGGCCATGGGTTATAAAAGATATCCAATTATAACTTTTGAAGATGGGAAGTATCACAGAAGATATTTTGAGTGGTGCATTATTGCGAATTATATGGATACGCCGGAAAAAATTAAAAAAATGCGGCCAAGCATGGGAAATGCCAGGAGTGAAAAAATCGTGGATGATAAAAAATCATTTTGGCACCGAATCAGAAAAAACAGATGTCTCATCCCCGTAACTGGTATATACGAACACAGAGCTATCAAAGGCTGGAAAAACAAGGTCCCTTATCACGTCCAAATAAAGAGCAGAAAAATGTTTTGTATTCCAGGTTTATATTATTACAATCCAAACGTTCCATCAAATCCCGAAACAGGGGAGGTAATAGGAATGTTTACTTTAATCACAAGAGACGGGAATGAAGTCATGCGGCAAATTCACAATGATGGCGACAATGCTTTCAGAATGCCATTGTTTCTCCCCAAAGAATTAGAGTTAAAATGGCTGGACCCAAACCTGACAGATGAAGAAATGGCAAAAATCCTTGCCTATGAAATTCCATCTGACCAATTAATACCCACCCCTGTTTTCAGCATTCGTGGAAGATCTCCGAGACCAGATGGGAAACCTAAAAATGAATTTTTTCAATATGAAAATTTGCCTGCACTTGGCAATGATGATGGAGAGTTGCAAAAAGCGCTTTTCTGAATTCATGCAACCATAAATATTTCGGTGAGTCCCGCACTACTTTGTGATTCTGTATTTAGTCACAAATACGGTGACCTACCTTGAACGCAAACTGCCTGAATTTTTTATTTGAAAAATTTGTTATTTTTAAATGCAATGATTGCCGCTTGTTCTTTTGATAGGGTATTTATTCGCGCATTCTGCATTTTTGATTTTGAATCAATTTGATCCGTAAATATTTAATATAATGTTATTGCAGCCGCCGCACTGTGCGGAAAAGCCTTTGATTTGAAAGATTTTCTCCATTTTACGACGTGATTTTGATTTTATTTGATCTCGCCGTCCCTCAAACTAACTGAGGTCTGGAAGTTTCCGGACTGAAATTTATCTAAAAACCAAATTTTTTCTTATGAATAAAGAGATTCTCGCATACAACAAATCTCTTGGGAAGGAAGAAAATGCAATATGCACACACCTCTCTGAGCAAATCAGCAAATTCATGCCTGATGCAGAAAATAAAATCTGGCACAGGCATCCTGTTTGGTTCTTAGATGGAAACCCAATTGTTGGATACAGTAAACTCAAAGAAGGCATTCGGTTGATGTTCTGGAGCGGACAGACATTCGAAGAAGAAAAGCTGCTGCCTGAAGGAAGCTTTAAAGCCGCAGAAATTTTATATACCGAAGCAAAGCAGGTGAATACAAAAGACCTGAAGCGATGGCTTGAAAAATCAAAGAAAATTCAATGGGATTATAAAAATATTGTGAAAAGAAAAGGAGTATTGGAGAGATTGGTATGAGTGTTTCTTTATGCATCAGGATCAAACAATAACTGTATCAAATCCGAACGCTTTCGTAGAACTTTTCTGATTTAAATCCTTAGAACTCAATCGATCAGTGACTGGCATAATTTTAGGGATCAATACTCCATGCTAAAAAATTATCTTCGGCTCGCCTTCAAAAATTTCAGAAAACATAAATTGTTTTCACTCATCAATGTTCTTGGCCTGACCATCGGCATCACCTGCTGCCTGATGATTTTCCTTTTTATCATGAATGAATTCAGTTATGATAAATTTCATAAAGATGGAAAAGACATTTACCGCGTTTACCGAACCGGGAATACGAACGGAGAAATTAGAAATATTCCCTGGGTATCCCCACCCTATGCCCGGGCGTTAGCTACAGATTATCCCGATGCAGTGAAAGCTACCATGCGCGTTCAACCCGACAATGATCTGGTCAAGTACAAGAATATTTCATTTAACGAAAAGAAAATTTACCTGGTCGATAGTAATTTCTTCAGCTTTTTCAGTTTCCGCCTGCTGAAAGGCAATCCCACCACCGTATTGAATGACCCATTAAGTATTGTTATGACAGAAACCGCTGCCAAAAAATATTTCGGAAATGAAGACCCCATTGGGAAAATAGTAGACTTTAATGAAAAACTGCGTTTAAAGGTCACCGGTATAGCCGAAGATATTCCTGTCAATACACACATGGACTTTGACATGGTCGTGCCGTTGTCCAACTGGAAAAATGAAAGGTGGATGAACCAATGGCCCTCCAATAGCCTTTTTGTATACCTGAAACTGAATCCATCCTTAAAACCGGGAAGCCTTCAAAAACAATTTCCCCGGTTTATGGATAAATATCTGGGGCAATTCTACCGGCAGGCCGGTTTTAAAATGGATCTTATCATGAAACCACTTGAGGGAATCTATTTTGAAGGAGAAAATCCTTTTGATGGTGTAAAGCATGGCAGCAAGAATATGGTTTATATTTTTATGAGTATCGCCATTCTCATATTGATCATTGCCTGCATTAATTTCATGAATCTTGCCACTGCACGTGCAACTGATCGTTCTAAAGAAGTGGGATTAAGAAAGGTTTTAGGCGCAGTCCGAAAACAACTCGCCTGGCAATTTATTTTCGAATCACTTTTATTTTCAATCACTGCAACAATTCTCGCGGTATTGTTATTCCAGGTCATCATGCCAGCTTATACAGGTTTTCTTGGCTATAAACTTCCTTCTTACTGGTCAAATCCCCTGTTCTACATTTTCTTGGCAGGAGTTATTTTAATTGTCGGTGTATTGGCAGGTAGTTATCCGGCTTTATTACTTTCTTCTTTCTCGCCGATAGAATCATTGAAAGGGAAATTAAGTTTGGGAAAGCATGGAGCTGCATTCAGAAAAGCCCTGGTTGTTTTTCAGTTTGGAATATCTGTTCTGTTAATTGTCAGCGTATCTATTGTAATGAAACAAATGCATTATGTGCGTACGACTGATTTAGGTTTCAACAAGGAACAATCTATGATAGTGAGGCTGGATAATGGTAAGATTTGGGATAATAAAATAAATTTTAAAGATCAGGTACAAGCGCTTCCCAATGTTTCAAGCGTTTCATTAATGACAGGTGAACCGGGTGGTTTTCATGATACCTATGGATTTGAAACGCAAAACAAACCTGGTGAAAAGCTCATGCTGAACACGGAATTCGCAGATTTCGAATATGTGAAAACCCTGGGACTGAAAATAATTGCAGGGAGAGATTTTTCACCTTCCTTTCCAACAGATTCAACCCATGCCGTTATCATTAACCGGGCCGCTGCTAACCTGCTTGGCTATACGCCGCAAGAAGCTGTCGGTAAATGGATAAAAGATATTTCCGGCGATAGCTTGCGAAGGACGATCGTCGGAGTGGTGGAAGACTATCATTATGCTTCTTTGAGACAGGTCATCGGGCCATTGGTCATCTCCACCAGAAAAGATGACAGGCGACTTGCACTCATAAAATTAAAAACTGCTCAATTAAAGGAGGCTATCAATCGAATCAAAAATATTTATGTTTCCAATGCTCCTGATTTTCCATTCGAATACAGTTTCCTGGATGAAAAATTTGATGAACTATATAAATCAGAAATCAAGCAGGAATCGTTGCTGAGTGTTTTTTCCGCAATTGCAATCTGTATTGCCTGCCTGGGTTTGTTCGGCCTTGCATCCTATACAGCCATAAAAAGAACAAAAGAAATCGGTGTAAGAAAAGTACTGGGGTCTTCAGTTCAAAATATCGTATTGCTCCTGTCGAAAGACTTATTGAAACCTGTGTTACTGGGCACCTTGATTGCTGTACCCCTGGGCTATTATGCAATGCAAAACTGGCTGAACAATTTTGCCTATCGTACAAACATCCCCTGGTGGCTCTTTGCTGTGGCAGCTTTGGTTGCGGTCATGATTGCATTACTGACGGTAAGTGTGCAGGCAGTGAAAGCCGCTTTGGCAAATCCGGTGAAGTCGTTACGAACAGAGTGAGGCAACCTCCGGGGTTCCGGAGAACCCCGGAGGTTCATAAGAATTTCAATTTTTTTGCCCTCTATCTGCAGGACTTGGCAGTAATCGAAGCTTGATTCTTTTATATATTAATCAAGTAGCTTTTTATTTATAAGATCCCCGTTTCTGTCAAAATAGAGCCTGTACGACCTGGCAAAGATTTCAACATGGTCTGCATCCCATCTGTTCGCATCGTTGACATCAAGTACATACATTTCTGATTTTGGTGTTTCCCTGTTTTTCATATTTGAGATATAGTCGCCAAGAAATCCTCTGTTCTTCAGGCTTTCTTTTACCTGCGCAGGCAATTCTTTTAAGGAATTTATTTTTGTGTCCGTTTTCATCCAATCGCCTTTCGCTGAAAAAAAGGCAACCTCCCTTTTTTTATCTTTCATGAAGGTTACTGAATAATTACCGTCATCATTTTTGGCCCATTTTTCTGCTGTCACTTTGGGATATCTTGATGAAAATGCATTCATCACATTTACCGGGATAGCCGGTTTCCCTGCAGCAAATAATAAAGCTGCATTGAAAACAAGAATCAGACTTTTCATCTTCTTTGATTTAATTGTTAGTGAATGTTTCCTGAAGAATAAACAATTCATTATGCCAATTTGATTTCATTTGGGGCATTTTGGTTTGTTAATTAACATTCCGACTCGCTGGAACAGCAGGGAAATTCGACCCAGGCAGGCTGGATCTAGTAAAAAAAATTAAAAAGGTGCATTCATGACATAATCAGGGCATCACGGGCATAACAGTTCATAACAGTTGTTTTTTATATTCTTGTAGCTTTACTTTTCAAACTTGTCATTCATGAAATTATTTTTTTTACCTGCACTTTCAATGATTGTTTGCTTTTCCTGTTTTGCACAATCCGATAAAACTAAAGACAGCATTTATAAAAACTTTCTTACTCCGCCCGATGCTTCAAAACCGCGTGTGTGGTGGCATTGGATGAATGGCAATATCACTAAAGACGGAATTCGAAAAGATCTTGAATGGATGCATCGTGTCGGCATTGGAGGGTTTCAGAATTTTGATGCGGCATTGGCGACGCCGCAAATTGTTGAAAAGCGTCTCACCTATATGACACCCGACTGGCAGGATGCTTTTCAGTTCACAACTAAAATGGCTGATTCCTTAAAACTCGAAATGGCGATCGCAGGTTCACCGGGCTGGAGCGAAAGTGGCGGCCCCTGGGTAAAACCCGAAGACGGAATGAAGAAATTTGTATGGACAGAAGTCCGTGTGAAAGCTGGAGCTTCAAATATCAAATTACCACAACCACCCGGCACAACTGGTCCATTTCAAAACATTAAAAAGCAACCAGGCTTCGGCGAAACTGCCGACCCTTCCAAGCTTCCAACCTTTTATAAAGATGTTGCTGTTATTGCATACAGGTTGCCTGCAGCAGATAAATCGTTGAATGAACTTGGCACAGTTGTAACGGCAAGCGGTGGCAATTTTACTTTGCAGCAATTAACAGATGGAGATGTTGGCACTCCTGTGCTTTTGCCAAGAGATTCTGCGGGCTTTGGATGGATACAGTTTGCATTTCCGCAACCTCAAACCATTAAAGCAATTACGATGGTTGGTGGCGGCGAACCCGGAGTCTTTGGATTTGGCGCTGCAACCAAAGACAGCCGCAAACTTGAAGCGAGTGATGATGGAAAAAATTTCAGGTTTGTCTGTGCAATAATTCCTGGTGCAATCGTTCAGCAATCAATCGCCATACCTGCAACTACCGCAAAATATTTTCGTATCACGGTGAAGAATCCTCCGCCTCCGACAAATATCGGAGCTGCATTTGGCTTTGGTGGTATGGGAGCACCTAAAGATCCGGGTGGGACTGAAATAGCAGAAATATATCTGCATACTTCTGATATTATTGACCGATTTGAAGAGAAAGCTGCCTTTGCACCAGTGGGCGATCTGAACAAAAAAATGACTGCGCCTTCCAATGATGTTGTTTCTCCAGACGATATTATCGACCTTACTGATAAAATGAATTCAGATGGTTCACTAAACTGGACTGCCCCTTCAGGCGGCGATTGGAAAGTAATACGTCTGGGTTATTCGTTATTGGGAATTGATAATCATCCAGCTTCCCCTGAAGCAACGGGTCCCGAAGTTGATAAGCTCGATCCTGAAGCGATCAAAAGATATTTTGCCAACTATCTCGATCAATATAAAAATGCAACCGGTGGTTTAATGGGCAGCAAAGGTGGTTTGAAATATATGGTAACTGACAGCTGGGAAGCAGGCGCACAAAACTGGACCGCTAATCTTCCTGCTGAATTTCAGAAACGCCGCGGTTATAGTATCATTCCATGGCTGCCTGTGTTAACGGGTGAAATTGTAAAGAGTTCTGAAGCAAGTGAATTATTCCTTTTTGATTTCAGGAAAACGCTGAGCGAAATGGTTGCAGAATACCATTATGATGGCCTGACAAAGATTCTTGCAGAGCGCGGTATGAAACGATATTCCGAATCGCATGAAAGCGGAAGGGCATTGATTGCAGATGGAATGGATGTGAAGAGAACAGCAGCAATTCCAATGTCTGCATTGTGGACGCCCAACCCTTTTATCAATCAAAATGATCAGACAGCACATACAATTGATATCAGGGAATCTTCATCCGTTGCACATATTTACGGTCAGAATTTAGTTGCTGCAGAAAGCCTTACTGCGCTTGGCATTGGTGGTACTGCCTGGGCTTACTATCCCGAAAATTTAAAGCCAAGTGTTGATCTTGAACTGGCAAGCGGCCTGAACAGATTTGTTATTCATTGTTCAGTTCATCAACCAGTAGAAGATAAAATTCCCGGTCTCGGCCTCGGGCCTTTTGGCCAATGGTATACACGCCATGAAACATGGGCCGAACAGGCAGTGGCATGGAATGCTTATCTATCCCGAAGCAGTTATTTATTGCAGCAGGGAAAATTTGTTGCAGATATCGTTTACTATTATGGCGAAGACAATAATATCACCAACTTGTTTGGGAAAAAACCACCCTCAATACCTGAAGGATACAATTATGACTATATCAATTCAGATGCGCTCATCCATTTATTATCTGTAAAAGACGGGAAACTGGTTACTCCAAGCGGGATGAATTATCGTTTATTGGTACTCGATAGTAATGCAACGAGAATGTCGTTGCCCGTATTACGCAAGTTAAATGAGTTAGTAAAATCGGGAGCTGCCGTAACGGGTGTAAAACCAACAATGCCTCTTGGCCTGGAAGATGCAACTGACGAATTCAATAGGCTTGTAAACGAAATATGGTCACCATCCAACACAAATGTTACAGAAGGAAAATCATACAGCGATGTATTGAATTCAATGAATATAAGCCCTGACTTTACTTACACGAAACCGAATGCAGATACCAAACTCTTATATGTGCATCGTAAAACAAGTGACCGGGATATTTACTGGGTTAACAGCAGAACGGCTAAGGTTGAAGACCTGGAGGCAGGTTTTCGTATTGAAGGCAAAGTTCCGGAACTGTGGTTTGCCGAAACCGGTAAGACAGAACCATTGTCTTACAAAATCGCAAATGGAACAACTACCGTTCAACTGCACTTTGAACCTCATGATGCATTATTCATTGTATTTAAAGACAAAGCAACCAAACAATCGGTTCAACTGCCTCAGATAAAAGTAACAGAACTTACAACCATCACCGGGGCCTGGCGCATAAGTTTTCAAAAAGACCGTGGAGCGCCCGATTCATCAATATTCAATGAACTTAGTTCCTGGAGTGACAACGCTGATGCCGGCATCAAATATTTCTCAGGCACGGGTACTTACCGAAAGACAATTACTGTTCCGGCCGGTTGGTTTAAGAAAGATGAAGAGCTATGGATTGATCTTGGCGATGTAAAAAACCTGGCAGAAGTAATCGTGAATGGAAAGCCATTGGGCATTGTCTGGAAAAATCCTTATCGTGTTGATGTAACTAAATTATTAAAAGCAGGTGAAAATAATATTGAAATAAGAATTACCAATCTTTGGGTAAATCGCCTGATCGGCGATGCCCAGCCAAATGTTAAAAATAAGATCACTTACACTACAATGGCTTTTTACCAGGCGAATTCAAAATTGCAACCTTCGGGGTTATTGGGGCCGGTAAAAATATTAGCTATTGGCAGAAAATAAATGATGATTGTACACAAAGGTTTTACCAAAAATTTTTTTCCTATGGTCTTTTTGGATCAGGACAGTCGTCAAACCGAAAAGTTCAGACAAGAAATCCAATCCGGAATTTATTTGACTGTCATTTTTCAGGTCCCCAAACTTTTATTTAGTTTTTGCATTATGCATAGTAATATAAAATCATTCATTGCAAATGAGTTTACCGGATTCCTTCAGGCATATATTTGAACCAGGATTACTGGAGAGTATTGAATCAAAAGGAAAATTTACTGTCGCAAGGGAAGGCGATATCATAATTGATATCGGACAAACCGTTCGGATAACTCCTATCATGCTGAAAGGAACCTTGAAAATTTCAAGGGTAGACAGCGAAGGAAAAGAACTGTTACTTTATTATGTAAATGCGAATGAGAGTTGTGCGATGACTTTTACCTGCTGCATGCAGCAATTTCCAAGTGAAATAAAAGCAACTGCTGAGAATGATATAGAATATATTGCCATCCCCATTTCTGTAATGGATGAATGGCTGGCCAAATATCCCACCTGGAAAAGCTTTGTCATGCGAACCATCCGCAACCGTTTTAACGAATTGCTGAATGCAATCGACCAGCTCGCTTTTCAGAAACTGGATGAACGCCTCGTGCATTACCTGAAAGAAAAATCAAAAAACACAGGTTCATCCCTCATCAATTTATCCCATGAGCAAATTGCAAACGAAATGGGTTCATCGCGTGAAGTAATATCCCGTTTGCTGAAGAAATTGGAAATTGACAAAAAAGTCTTGCTCTACCGTAATCAGATTAAGTTGTTAAAGGAATTGTGACCAAAGTCACCATCCGGCTAATTTCATTGTCTGACCTTTATGTGGTCAAATTTTTTAATAAAAACATTCAGACAATGAAAAAAAATATTCATCCTGTTGACCGCATTGTTCGGTTACTCTTCGCCGTGCTGGTTGGGGTGCTATATATCACAAATGTCATCAGCGGAACGACTGCTGTCATACTGGGGGCAGCAGCTATAATAATCGGAGCAACTGCTCTTATCAGTTTCTGTCCCATTTATTATTTTCTTGGAATTTCAACAAAAAAAATAAAAAATGAAACACGAAATTGAAACCCAGTGGATGGGAAAAATGCAATTCAATGCATTGGTTAATGGCCATACGATTATTATGGATGCCCCCGAAAGGGTTGGCGGAGAAGATCGGGGTCCTATTCCTAAACCTTTTGTATTGACTGCTCTCTCCGGCTGCACCGGAATGGATGTGATCAGTTTATTGAGAAAGCAGGGAAAAGAGTTGGAGGATCTTAGCTTGAAAGTTTCCGGCGAAATAAGTAAACAGCCGCCTATTGAATATATTTCAGCCCATATCATCTACGAAATGAAAGGGGGTATTGAAGATGAAAAGGCAGCCCTGGATGCCGTGATGTATTCGCAGGAAAAAATCTGTGGAGTAAGTCATATGCTGAAAAAAATCATTCCCGTTACCTGGCAGGTAATTTATAATGGCAGAGAAATATTTAATAACCAGATAGAGGTTCTTGTTCATCCAAATTAAGAAAACAATTATTATTCAATGATCGCCTGCGATCTTCATTCGACTTTAAATTATGATTAAAAAACTAAAAAATATGTTTAACATCGGTCCCAAAGCAGATTTTAAAGAATTAGCAAGACTTGGAGCACAGATAATTGATGTGCGTACACCTGAAGAATACAGGAGCGGGCATATTCAGGGATCATTAAATATCCCTCTTTCGAATCTTTCAGGCAATCTTTCGAAAATAAAAAAGAACAAACCGGTTATCACTTGTTGCGCTTCTGGTATGCGGAGTGCTACGGCAAAATCTATTTTGAAGGCAAGCGGGTTTTCCGAAGTCTACAATGGCGGAGGATGGTTTTCACTACAACATAAAATTTCATAAAATGAAAGAAAGAATTCTGAAGGGCTGGAATGTTTCGCGTATAATATATACGCTGCTGGGCGTCACGATTATCATTCAATCTGCGGTACAGCATGAATGGATCGGTATTTTACTGGGAGGATATTTTGCCTCTATGGGAATATTTTCATTTGGCTGTGCATCCGGAATTTGTTACAGGAGTCCTTACCGGCCTTTTTTAAAAAACGAAGAAAATACAAAAGAGAAGCTCGGGAATAAGGAAATGAATTAAAGATGCTAAAACGGGCGGTTTGGATCAAATTGCCTTGCTGAAGATTTGCTTCTTCGCATCTGTCCGATTTAAATAAAGATCAAAAGCACTGCAAACATTTCTTATGAAATAATGACCTTGCGGAGTAAGTTTTACTTCTTTGGTATTCCATTCCACCAGTCCGTCTTTTTCCATTTCCAACAATTTCGGAAATACTTGTTCAATCAAAACTGGCATATCATCCTCGCTGAATCGCGTCGCTCCCTTGCAGCTCATATTCAGAATATATTTCCTGAATTTGATATCCTGTTCACTCAGGATATATCCTTTTTGAGTAGCCAGTTCCCCTGCGTTCACCGAAGAATAATAATCATGCAATGTTTTTTTATTCTGAACAAAGCAATTTCCTGTATCACTAATCGCTGAAACGCCTAACCCTAACAAGAGACCTGTATCCTGGGTTGTATATCCCATAAAATTCCGATGGAGCCTCTCCTCTTGTCTCGCAATAAACAAATCATCCGCCGGCAGGGCAAAGTGATCCATGCCGATGTCTGCATATCCATTATTCAACAGCAATTCCTTTCCTTTTATATACAATTGAAGTTTTAATTCGGGGTCAGGCAGGTCTGACTCGTCAAAGAGCCGCTGGCCCCTGCTGGTCCAGGGCACATGAGCATAGCTGTAAAATGCGATGCGATCCGGCTTTAATGATAACACCTTTTCGAAAGTTTTTGCCATACTTTCAAGTGTTTGCAATGGAAGACCATATATCAAATCAAAATTCACAGATCTGAAACCAATTCCTCTTGCATTTTCTGTAGCTTCTTTGAGTTTTTCAAACGGTTGAATTCTGTTTATTATTCGCTGCACAGTGGGATCAAGGTCCTGCACGCCGTAACTTATACGCCGGAAACCCATTGAGTGCAGCATCTTCAAATGATCAATGGTAGTATTGTTTGGATGACCTTCAATACTAAATTCGTGTAGCGGATGAATATTAACATCTTTCAAAATAAAAGATAAGAGGAGCTTCAGATTTTCCGGAGAGAAAAATGTAGGAGTGCCGCCC
>Ga0335083_10004121_pt1 | contig 18596 bp, 19 predicted proteins | sample Lox_Sample_42_FD_206716 | JGI IMG/M metagenome (GOLD analysis project Ga0335083, IMG submission 206716) | Soil microbial communities from Loxahatchee National Wildlife Refuge, Florida, United States - Lox_Sample_4.2 | ecosystem: Environmental > Terrestrial > Soil > Wetlands | place: USA...
CTCGACGAGTTCATCCAGCTAAGCACGGGACCGCGCTCACCCTGGCTGGCCTGGAGGGCGGGATTTCAGTGGGGTCACGCGCTGGTCGCGGCGTCGGTCCCAGCGCGCCGGACCGCGTAGTCCTTACGCGGCTGGCAAACCCTCGAACGTCCACCGGTACTAGTCGGCCAAGCTACGCAGAGCTTTTGGGGTTAAGAGCCAAAGGAGTATCCAGCGGCCGTGGCCGCCTTCCTGTTCGAGACAGGCGACACCGGCTTTCTTGAGCGCCGTAAAAGTTCCGCGCGCTCCCGCCAGGTGCGAGATCAGCAAATCGACGTGGGGAGCGTGGCCGCAGCACATCACTTCCTTGGCTCGCAGCCGGGAAATCTCGTTCATGATCGTGGCTGGATTCTCCGCCGGCTTTAGAGCTTCGCTGACGCGGATTTTTTCAGGAGAGAATCCAACAGCCTCCGCAAAGATTTCGGCCGTCTGCGCAGCGCGGACGAACGGGCTGCTGATCAGGACGTCCGGTTTTGCACCCAGCGCTCGCAGGCCCAGTGCCGCCGAGCGAGTTTTCTGAACGCCTTGAGCCGTCAGCGGCCTTTCCGCTTCGGGCGGACATTTCGGATCGCTGCGATCGACCGCAATGCCGTGCCGAACCAGGTAGAGAATCATGACTTAGGCCACCTGTTCCCTTCGCTGGGCGCGCCGGAACTCGGCCTTGAGGTGGAATTCGGTTTCAAACAGATCGGACTTGCGCTCGAGGCCGGCAATGTCGAGCCGCGTGCCCTCGGCGGCCTGGATCAGGAAGATCGCGCGACGTCCGGCAATCTGCACGTCGACGCCGGAGATCTTCTGTGCGTGTTCCGATTCGAGCTTCTCGGCGACACGCAGGAGCGAAGTGAGCAGGCGCAATTGTCTCCGCTTCTCGCTATCGAGGGCCGAATACGACGCGTGCTCCAGCTGCGGTTCGGATTTGCAATTGTGGTAGCGGACCAGCGCCGCGACCATCTCGCGTCTCCAGCCGCCCAGCCCCGGAATTTCGCCGTAACGGACCAGGTATTCACCGTGCCGATGGTGCGACTTGCGATTCACGAAGTGGCCGATGTCGTGCAGCAGCGCGCCCATTTCCAGCACGAGGCGCATTTCCGCTCCCATTTCGTGAATCGGGCGCAGCTGGTCGAACAGGGAGAGCGCGATGCGCGCGACCTGATCCGAATGCTGCAAGTCGTCGCTGTGGCGGCGCACGAACCACCGGATGCCGGCGAGGAGCTTTGCCGCGCGGTCCTTCTCCTCATCGGAAGTTGCGCCGCCCGAATACTGCTCAGCGACGAGATCAAGCAGCAGGCCTTCGCGCACGCCAACGCCGGGGACGAGCAGCGAAGAGATGCCGAGCCATCGCACGACCGTGTCGATGATAATGGCCGCGATGCCGAGAACTTCGGCGCGATCCTGCCTCACGCGGAAGACCTTCATGCGTGAGGGCACGTCCAGCCTGAGAATCCGCCACATCTGATCGCGGAGCAGGCGGGGGTTGATCGTCGGCGTTCGGGCGACGAGCGGGCCCGGAGCAAGGCGCACCAGGGCCTCCGCGTTGCCGCCGCAGGCGACGGCGATCGAACGAGAGAGCTTGGGTCGCGCGGGCATGGCGCTGCGCAGCAGAGACAGCACGTGGTGGCGCAACCGCCGGGTGCTGTCCTCGTCGATCGCGCCACCGATCGAGAAGGTTTCCATGATACGGATTGTGCCGAGCGGCAGAGCCACGCGCTCGCGAAGAGCGCCACGCTCGAAGAAATTCAGTTCCAGGCTGCCGCCACCGAGATCGAAGATCAGCCGCGGCTGGACTCGATCGCCGAGCGCCCAATGCACGGCCGCGCAAACCAGGCGCGCTTCCTCCTGGCTGCTGATGATTTCAAGCTCGATCCCGCTCTTGCGCCGGATGCGCTCCATCAGCCGCCGGCCGTTACGGACTTCGCGCGCCGCGGATGTGGCGACCGCGCGGTAGGCGCTCACCTGGTAGTGGTCCATGCGATCGCGGAAATGGCGGAAGGCGCGAGTGGCGCGGGCGATCGTTTCGTCATCGAGCATCCGGTGCGTGAAGGCGTTGTGCCCGAGCCGCACCGATGCGCGCTCGGTTTCGAGAATCTGGATGTGATGCGGCGAGGTGGCTCGCGCGACGACGAGGCGAATGGCGTTCGAGCCGGCGTCGATCGCGCTCAGTTGGACGGGGGCGGCCACTCTTTTTTAGCGCCAGAGATGCGCGAGCGCGTGCGAAGGCTTGTAGTGCGTGCTGCGGATTCCCAACTGCGACGCGATCCGCTTGCGGAGGGCGCCGTTCACCTGGGAAACACCTGCCTCGCCGTCGAGCTCGATGAAGCCGTGCCGTTTCGACAGATATTCGAATTCACGCTTGATCAGCGACTGGTAGCGGATGAACGATTGAAAGAGATCGTTCGAGAGCGACATGTCGCGGCCCGACTCCCAGTAGCTGATCGTCTGCGACTTTTTGAACTCGCGGTCAAATGCGACTTCCGGCCGGACGTTCAGCCAGAAAGTGAGGTCGGGACGCAAAGCCGTCTGGTAAATTCCGTGCAGGTAGTCCCGGCCGATCCCGCGGACCGCCGCGCGCGCGATCAGCGTGAAGATATAGCGGTCAGCGAGAACAATCAACCCCGAACGCAGAGCGGGCAGGATGCGCCGCTCGAGCTGGTCGAAGAAATCCGTGCCGTACATGAGCGCGAGCGTCAGGCGCGTGACGGCATTTTCGGCGAGCAGCGCGTCAATGTCTTCTCCCACCAGATAGGAACGCCGCAGGCCCATCGTCTGGACCGCGAAGCCCTCCGATTCGAGCCATTCGGTGAGCAACGAAATCTGTGTGGAGCGTCCCGATCCGTCCGTGCCCTCGACCACAATCAGGCTGCCGCTTAGTTCCTCCGGCTTGATCCCGGGAAGCGGGATGCCGTAGAAGCGCGAGGCCAAATCCCCGTTGCCGTTCTTGCCTTTTTTCGCGGACTTGGGCCGGTGCCCGTTTGGCGAATCGGCGGCGGCCGAATTGGCGCGTGCTCGTTTCATTTCTTTTTCGGCGCGAAGCGCGCGAGATCGACGTGGTCGCCGACAAGCTCGCGCATCAGCTTCTGGAGCTTGTTGACGCGAACGGTTCCATCCATGAGGACGAAATGATCGGTTTCGATCATCTGGTCGTAATTGCTCAGGATGCGTTCCTGAAAGATCCGGAAACTTTCGGCGCGATCAAGTGAAAGGCCAAGGTCCATTCCGGCCTCGTAGTATTTCAGCTTGGGCCGGCCCGCGACGATGCGGTTCACGGCCACGTCGAGAGGCGCACGGAAGTAGAAGGTAATGTCGGGCACGGGCGCGAAGCTGTAGAGGTTGCGCAGCCAGTGGGGAGAGCAGCCGCGCGCGGCGTCGCGTGCGAACGCCGTGTAGATGTAGCGGTCCGCGAGGACCAAGTAGCCGCCGTGGAGCAGCGGGAGTATCTGGCGTTCGCAGCGATCGGCGAAGTCTGCCGCGTGCAAAAGGGAAAACGTCGTCGGAGTCAGGAGCCTGCGCTGCTTGCCGCGCCGGGTCGCGGACTTGACGAGCGGAGATGAGTTCCACTCGGTAAAGTGAATCCGGTAGCCGCCGATCTCGAGCCAGCGCTTTAGGAGGTAGAGCTGCGTGCTTTTGCCCGAGCCGTCAATGCCTTCAACCACGACGAGCGCGCCAGGATATTCGCGCTTTGCCGCCGGGACCCTTTCGGGGGTCGGCTGGGGAGCCGTCAAGATTTCAGGAGTCGCCGTCGCCATGGCAGGCACACCAAGAACGAAAGGAATATGATACGTCCGAAGTGTGAATGTTCGATGAAAAAACCGCTACGCCCTTGCAATCCCTTCGATGCCACAGGGTTGCAAGGCCCACAAGGCAGGCGGGTACCGCGAGCTTGCGGCTGCTCTCCGAGTGTGGCAGCGTGAGCATGCAGTAGACCGGAGCGGCGCGAAGGGGTCGCCGCCATATTCGGGAGGCTCGAAGCGTATGGCGACGAACTTCAGCAAGGAATTGATCGTCACGCCGGGCAAGAAAGTGAAGTTTGCGAACTGGAACGCCGACGACACGCTCGATTGGGACAAGAACGACAAGATGCGCGCGAGCCTGGACAAGGCGATCGAGCGGATCGACAAACTCCAGTATCTGCTCTACGCGGAGCACAAACGCGCGCTCCTGATCGTGCTGCAGGGGCTGGACGCCGCGGGCAAAGACGGCACGATCCGCCACGTGATGACCGGCTGCAATCCCCAAGGCTGCCACGTGTCGTCGTTCAAGAAACCCTCGCCCGAGGAGCTATCGCACGACTACCTCTGGCGCGTGCATCACGCAGTTCCCGAGTACGGCGACATTGGAATTTTCAACCGGTCGCATTATGAAGACGTTCTCGTCGTGCGAGTTCACAACCTGGTGCCGAAGAACGTATGGTCGCAGCGCTACGAGCAGATCAACCGGTTCGAAGAGCTGCTGCACGACAACAACGTGAAGATACTCAAATTCTTTCTTCACATCAGCAAGGGCGAGCAGAAGAAGCGATTCGAGCAGCGCATTGACGACAAGGACCGCCGCTGGAAGATCTCCGAGTCCGATTTCGACGAGAGAAAATACTGGGACGACTACACGACCGCTTACGAAGACGCGCTGTCGCAATGCAGCACGCCGCACGCCCCGTGGTTCATCATTCCAGCGAACAAGAAGTGGTTCCGGAATCTCGCGGTGTCGAACATCATTGCAGAGACGCTCGAAGGGATGGACATGAAGTTTCCCCCGCCCTCGGTGGACGTCAAGAAGCTGAAGTGGAAGTGAGCGCCAGGGACCAGGAGACCGAGGAACGATGAGGAATTTCCTGCTGGGATTCGTGTTTGCGCTGGTCGCGCTGATCGCGGGCGGCTGGTTCGTCTGGAGACAGGGCTACGTGGATTTCGGCGCGGACCGGGCGCCGTCGTTCGTGGAGGAAAGGCTGGCGATGGCCGCCGTCGATGCATCGGTCGACCGGCGAGCGCCAGCGCTGAAAAATCCTCTCCCGGCAACTGAGGAGAATATCGCCGCCGGCGCCAAGATCTATCTCGACCACTGCGCTGGATGCCACGGTGTTCCTTCAAATCCCGATAGCCCGTTCGCGCGATCCTTCAGCCCACCCGCGCCCGGGTTCTTCAAGGACGCGCCCGACATGTCCGAAAGCCAGAGCTTCTACGTGATTCGTCACGGGATTCGATGGACGGGAATGCCGGCGTGGGGGCAAACGCTCGACGGCACCCAGACGTGGCAGGTGGTAACGTTTCTGAGCCAGATCGAGAAGTTGCCGCCGGTCGCGCAGAAGGTTTTCGGCCCGGCGGTTCCATCCACATCCATGCCGAACGGCATGCACATGGACCATTAGCAATTCGCCAGGCGGCTGTGCCGATCAGGCGCTGAGCACCCGCTGAGCAAAGCGGACGCTGCGGGATTTCTCCGCGACGTGGAGTGACGAGTTGAGCGCGATGGGCTCGTGCTCGTGCGTCTTGCGGCGTTCGACCGGCGCTTCGATTTGCAGAGGCTCTTCCATTGGCACGGCTGAGCGCAGGAAGCGGGTCGCATGGCGAGCAAGCTCCGCGCGATTGTCCACGCTGAACTTGCTCAAAAGAGAAGAGATATGAAATTTGACCGTTCGAACTGTGATGTTCAGCTGAGACGATATCTCTTTGTTTGTGCGATTGCAGACGACGGCACGCAGGATTTCCGTTTGGCGAGGACTCAGAGAAACGGGGTTCGCCAGTGCCAGCCCTTCAGCTAGCAGTTCCTTCGCCCGACCGGTCAAACGGGTTACGAGAGCCTTGTCAGCCGGCACGAGAATTGCATAATCGGCCGGCTCGCACCCGCGCACCAGGCATTGCATGGCCAGCATGCTTGCCATGCGCTCGACCATGGCATCCGAATCGGCGCCCGCCTGAGCTTGGAACTGCGCGATTCCCGTGGATTTGTCGCAGAAGACGTAGGACGTCGCCTGGGTGGTTTCTTGCTTTCTGGGGTGCGGCATCAATTTCGGAATTACGCGTACTTTCTTCAAGCTAGGCCTTCCCGTCCCTGCCCCGGGGTGGTGTCGGAGCAGCTTCAATTAGACGTCTCTCTCGAAGCGATCTGCCGGGCAATAAGACTTCACGCCGAAGACTGCCACGACGCCGGGAAGGAATAGGGGATTCGAAAGTTCCCGGAGCCGATTGTGCTAGAAAAGAAATGAAAAATGGGCCACGCAATTGTTTTCGCGGGCATCTACGTTGCCAAAGTTTGTCACTTCGTTAACGTGCGCGCAGCGAAACACATGCGCGGTCATGCCGACTGCATGCACGCTGACGTCTATGTAGAAGTTTCCGAGCATCGGAAATTTCTTCCCGCGATTGGGTCGTTTTCCACATCTCGAGACGGTTCCGCGGGTGTGATTTCCACATGGCTCTATCGCTATAATCGCAGTGGAGAGGCGGGCGGAACGGGATGATCGAGAGCGTCAAATCAAGACGGGGCTGGCGGACCGGGGGCTGGGCCGCCGCTTCGTTCGCTGTCCTCCTGTTTACGGCGGCTGCCAACGCACAAGTCGCGCCAATCAAGCCACCGCCCGGCTGGCCGCCCGTACCGAGCGGAACCGGGACGTGTTCTGTCGAGAAGTCCTGCGCCGAACTGGCGCCGCAAATGATTCAGAACGCGCTGGGCTCCTCTCCGCTTGAGGCAAACTTGCGATACCTGACGGACACCATCGGCGGCCGGGTTACCGGCTCGCCCGAGGCCGACCGTGCGGTCGGCTGGGCCGTGGAGGCGTTTCGTCACGCCGGTGTGGACGAGGTGCACACGGAGAAGTTCACCATTCCGGTCGGATGGAGCGAGGGGAGGAGCCATGTGGAAATCCTCTCTCCGATGCCGTTTCCCGTCCGCCTGGCGTCGATCGGATGGTCGCCTGCGACACCGGAGGGAGGAATCACAGCCGATGTCGTGGACGTCGGAGCGGGCGATGACGCTGGGTTCACCAAGGCGGGGGCAGCCGCTAAAGGAGCCGTCGTCCTGGTGCACTCGAATCTCCTGAAAACGTGGGAAGACCTGGAGAGCGAGTACACGACCAATGCGCAGATCGTTCGCAGGGCCGTGAGTGCGGGTGCCGCGGCCATCTTCTGGATGTCGACGCGGCCGAATCTGCTGCTGTACCGCCACATTCGGACCACCGACGGCCATTTGGGTCCACTACCGGAGGCGGTGATCGCCCGAGAGGACGCTGAGAGGATGGCTCGGCTGATCGCGTCCGGCCAGAAATTTCACGTCCGTTTCGACATGCCGAATCGAGTCACAGGCCCGGTCGAATCCGAGAATGTCGTTGCGGAAATCCGCGGGCGTGAGAAGCCGGACGAGTTCGTGATTCTGGGCGCACACCTTGATTCGTGGGATCTCGGCACGGGCGCGCTCGACAACGGATGCGACGTCGCGGCGGTGATCGACGCGGCTCGCGTGATTCGTGCTTCTGGATCGATTCCGCGGCGGTCCATCCGATTCGTTTTGTTCACGGGCGAGGAACAGATGATGCTCGGATCCCTGGCGTACGCGCGAGCGCATCGGTCCGAGCTCGACAAGATGGACGCAGCGGTCATCTTCGACTCCGGGACGGGCCCAGTGACCGGATACACCCTGAGCGGGCGCAAAGATGCTCTCGCTGCCGTTCGTGAGGCGCTCGAGCCGGTGCGGTCCCTGGGAGTGAAGGAGTTTACGACCGATGCCAGCGTGGATACGGACAATTTCGACTTCATGCTGGAGGGGGTGCCGACGCTGGTCGTCAACCAGGAACCGGCCAACTACGTATTGAATTACCACGCGGCCTCGGACACGTTCGACAAGGTCGACATGCCTCAATTGAAGCGGCAGGTGGCGATCGCCGCCGTGACTGTTTATGCGCTCGCGGATCGTTCGCAGAGAATCGCGCCGAGGCAATCGCGCGCTGAGATTGAGGCGATGATGAAAGAAACCGGCCTCGACGAGGAGATGAAGATTCTGGGCGTGTGGTCTGCCTGGGCCGACGGCGAGCGCGGCCGCCAGCCCTGAGCGCTATTTCGTTCTGCCGGCGGCCTTGAGCACGTCAATCATCGGCAGCGCGCCGCTGCCCGATCCGGCCATATAGACGTCGGGCAAGTGGCCGTCCCACCGCTGCGTCATCATCTCAATGGTGCGGAGCTGGACCAGCTCCGGAGTGATCTGCTGCTTCTGCACTTCGAGCGCTTTGGCCTCCGCCTGCGCCTGGGTCACCTTCTGCTCCGCCTCGATCTTGATGCGGTTCAAATCGTTCTCGGCCTTCAGCGCATTCTGCTGCGCGGTCACTTTGGCTTCGATTGCGCGGTTGTAGTCTTCAGAGAAGTTGAAGTCCGTGATACTCACGGCATCGACGTCGATATGGTGGGTGGTGAGGCGATCGCGCACGTACTGCTCGATTCCGTTGCGGACCGCGGGACGCTGCGCGATCAACTGTTCCGCGTCATACTGCGCGGTCTGCGCTTTGATGGCCTCCTGAATCGCGGGAATAACGACGCGATCCAGCGCGTCGTCGTTCAGTTTCGACCAAATGTCGGCGACGCAGCACGGGTCCTGATAATAGGCAAGCGTCACCTGCGTGTGGACGACCTGTAAATCGTGGCTCGCGGCTTGCGACTCGAGCTTCTCCACTTGCACCTGCACGGAGATGGGCCGGACAGTTTCGATAAACGGAATAATGAGGTGCGGGCCGGGATCGAGAATGCGTCCCGTAACCGCGCCGAATCTGAGCACGACGCCTCGGTAACCGGCGTCGACACTGGTAAAGGAGAGCCACAGAACGAACACCAGCACGGCGAGAACGAGGAAGGGCGCGCCCGCCCGAATGTTGTAGCGCACTTGACGGCCATCGTGAACGCTGAGGGTGACGGCGACAGACCGCCAGATGGCGGCCAGTAGAAGTACGATGAACAGCGCGAGCAGCAGGCCACTCATTCCCGGAATCTCCTTTGGGGTTGCTTGCACGCCAGCGGCGTGTTGCGCTTCTCATACGATATATCTACTCAAAAGGCAACTATAGGCACGGACGCGGCCTGTTTTGCGCAGGCGGGCGCAGGGGGTCGCGTATAATGTGAGTACGAATGATTGCGGCGCGAGCGAAGACCTCTTCCATTCCCGAACAGCCGGCGCAAGCAGGGGCGCCGGCGCGAATCCTGGGCGTCGACTATGGCCGGAAACGCATCGGCCTGGCGCTCTCCGACGAGATGGGCCTGACAGCGCGCCCGCTCGCGACACTCGTACGGGAGAACCGGCAGAGCGACGTGCGCCGCTTGCGCGAGATTTGCCGCAGGCACGGCGTGAAGCGCATCGTGGTCGGCCATCCGCTGCACATGAGCGGCGAAGCAGGCCCGATGGCGAATGAGGCGGCACGGTTTGCGGGCCGCTTGTTCAAGGAACTGACCATTCCGGTCGATCTTCAAGACGAAAGACTGACGAGCTGGGAAGCCAAGCAGATGGCAGCCGAGACCAAATCATCCTCACGAAGGAAGCGCGGATCGATCGACGATCTGGCGGCGACCGTCCTGCTGCGAGAGTATCTCGAGCGCAAGCGCGCCGAAGAGAAAAGGGGCTAGCCGGAGATGCGGCGACTCGGCTTGCTTGCATTGCTTGCGATTTCTGCGCTGGGCGCGGGCGCCGCGTGGATGGATTCGCAGATCAGCCGCCCCTATCGCGGACACCGCCCGGAGAAAGTTTTCGTAAACATTCCGCACGGCTCTTCGAGATGGCAAATCGCCGGGATACTCCGGGACGACGACGTGATCCGCAACCGCCTCGCTTTCACGTTCTTCGCGGCGTGGCATTTCCGGAAACGCCTGCAAGCGGGCGAATACCTGATCGACCGGCCGCTGAACTCGCGAGAGGTCTTCTGGAAGGTCGCGCGCGGCCAGATATTCGTTCATACGGTGACCGTGCCGGAGGGCTGGACCATGTTCGACATCGCCTCCGAATTCGAGCGGCAGGGAGTTTGCAGCCGCGGCGAATTTCTGGCGGCGGCGCGCGATACGTCGCTCGTGTGGGACCTTGCCCCGCAGGCCAAGAGCCTGGAGGGTTTCCTGTTTCCATCAACATATGAATTCACGCGCCAAACAACGTGCGACGCGGCGGTCAAGCGCATGGTGGACAGTTTTCGCGGCGTATGGAATTCGCTGGTTCCGACCGATGCTCCGCCTCCGAGGGGGCTGACGCCGGCGCAGGTGATAACGCTGGCTTCGCTCGTGGAACGGGAGACGCCCATGGCATCGGAGCGACCAATCGTCGCAGGAGTGTTCTACAATCGGCTGCGCCTCGATCATGCGTTGCAGTGTGATCCGACGGTGCAGTACGCAATGGCGCTGGAGGGACGTCCAATCAAGGACGTTCATCCGAAGGATTTGCGGATCGATTCGCCCTACAATACGTACGAACACAAGGGCCTGCCACCGGGTCCGATCGCGAACCCCGGGGAAGCCTCGCTCCGAGCCGCGCTGTCGCCGGCGACAACGGAGTATCTCTATTTCGTCGCCAACGACGAGGGCGGCCATTTCTTCAGCCGCACGCTGGCGGAGCACAATCGCAACGTAGCGCGCTTGCGGCGGCTGCTGGCGAATGACGCCGCAGGGGCCGATTCCGCATCGAAGAAACCAGTACGCTGAGGCCGTCCTTTGAACCCGAACCATTCCGGCAGGCACGATTCCGAACAGGCGCCCGCGAAAAAGGCGCTGATCCTGGAAGCTGCGCGCGCGATGGGAAAGGCGCGCTTCACGCCCGCCGAAATCGAACAGATTCGCAGGCAGTTGATCGCGCATCTTGGCGCGCAGGGAAAGACCTCGCCGGACTACATCGTCAGTGTGCTCGAAGAAGCCGGGCTACGCGTCGCATGGTCCACCCGCGCGGACACCGAAGGGCGCTACGAAGAGGAATTCGAAGATCTGCTGCACTTTTCGACGCTGGAAGAGGCCGAGATGTGCCTGATCCGGCTCGACGAACTCCTGCGCAAGTTCTCCGCGGAAGGTGAGAGAGCCGCGGCGGAGCGCACTCGCGAGATCGGGCGTCTGGGGCGGCGTCGCGCGGAGATGATCGCCCGCAATCATAAGGTCGATCCCAGGAAGCGAGCGGAGAAAGAGGAAATCGCACACTGGTTTGCGATCTGGCTCGAGACGCCGGATGCATTCTTTGACTGGCTCGAAGTGCGCAAGGGATCGGCGGCGTACCGGCAACAATTTCCGCCAGAGGCCGAAAGCGACGACTGAATGTACCTGCTAGACATCGAGCCGCTCGATTTGGGAGCGGACGTCAAGGCGGTGGGCCTGGAGCTTGCCGAGAACGACGAAAACCGCGAGCCCGTCCGCGGCGAAGACGCGGCGCGAATCTGGAGCCGGGTGATGCGCGCGACGGCGGGACAGGAGCCGTGGGGGCTCGACTTCTTCAGCCACATCGACCGCGTGCGGGAATATTGCGACCGCCAGCAGATCGCCTATCAACAGCCGACGCAACGATCGATCATGATCCCTGCGCCGGAAGAGCCGACGCTCGAAGCGCTGATCGAGAGGTTCCAGGGCGAGACTTTCGGAGCGCGGGCAGGCGGGCCGATTTCCACTGGCGATCCCGAGTTGGAGGGCGATCTAGCACGGCGTGGAGTCGATGCCTATCATCCCGCGTTTCCGCGGTATTTCTACTGCGCTGTCTGCAACTTCGAAGACGGTTCGCTCGTGCTGCTCAGCACGAAGCTCTGGGCGAGCGAAGTCATTCGCCGAGTGCGGCCTGCGATTCAGGGCCTGAGCGTGGAAGTCCGGCTGCCTGCCTGAAGGCGGGGTAATCCGCCCCTTGCCTGTTCCGCAACCTTGGTACATCCGTACCATATCTCCGACCAGATCGTTCCAGTACCCTTAGGCTGCTTGAAGATGCTAGTCCAGAGTGAGCTGACAGTGCCCAGCGAGTCAACGATCCCCAACGCACGGGCGTTCGTTCGGAGCCTGAACGTACTCTTTAAGTACACCCGGCTCTATGGGTTAGAGCACGCGCGGTCGGTCGCACAATTCGAAATCGCGTGGAACGAACTGGGAGAGGCGGTGCGCGCAGCAGGCGAGGCAGGCCTGTTGCTAGGCGCCTCAGGATCCCAGCTGTTGCTCGATGGCGTGCCACTCGAATCCACTCCTGCCGAACGCAGCTTCGCTGAACTCCTGAACGGCGCGGGGGTCGCCAGTATCTGCTTCCTTCCGGTTGTCGAGCGCGATGAGCTTGCGAACCTTGTCCGGGCCTTTCTGGAGACTGGCGCAAAGACGGCGCCGCTCGGCGAGCGACTCGAGTTCTACTTCGGCAAGAACAGCGGGGGAGGCATTCGCGTCAACGAGATTCGATTCGTCGCAGAGGATGCGGGCTTTTCGGAAGCGCGCGTCGCCGCGCAACTGACGGCCAAGACCCTTGGCGCCGACGCAGACCGGGTCCAAGACTGGTTCCGCAGTCCGGAGAAGATGATCCAGTTGATCGCGGCGGCGGAGGGCGCGCACGGAGGAACGGGCTCGAGATCGGGCGGCGGTCCGGGCACGGGTTCCGGTTCAGGCACGGGAGCGGGTTCTGGCGCGGATCAGGCAATTCCAGCTGGTTCGGGCGCAATGGCGGCGTCCGGCACAGGCCCGGGAACGGGCGGCGGCCAGTTCCCGGGTGTGCCAGGCGGTGGTCCTGCCGCGGCGCAGCCGCTAAGTGAGAACGAGATTCAGAACCTGCTCCGCCTGCTCGCCCAATTCGGCGAGGCGGCCGCAGCGCACGCGACCAATCCGAAGCGGCTCGATCCGACGGCCTGGCAACACAAACTGGCTTCGCTGCCGCAGAACGCGCAGGTGACTTTGCGGCAGGCGCTCGCGAGCGTAGCGGCGAAGACGCCTTCGGCGAAAGTGGATGAGGCAATGCTGCTGAGGCTGGCCGAAGACCTGGCCATCCGTTTCGCGCTCGACCGATTTCAGCGGGGTGAGGTACGCGTGAACGCGGTCCGCCAAATGCTCGACAAGATGGGAAGCGAGCTGGAGACTTTGCGCAAGCTGCTGAAAGCGCGCGAGGAAAAAATGGCGTCCGCCGGACTGTCGGTGGAGTCGCACGCGGATGTGCTCGACCGGCAGTTCTGGGCTGCGGTGCCGGAGTCGGGGAAGCGGGCGGTGCTGACTTCGACGGAAGCATGGTGCATCCCGCCGCGCAACGTGCAGCAATATGTGGAAGAGCTGATGGGCCGCGGAGAGTCGGATGCCGCCGCCGATGTCTTGTTGAAGTACGCGTCCTGCGTGCGGAACAAGGACGCGGAAGCGCGTAAGAAGGCGGCGATCGGCCTCGGACAGCTCGCCGAGCTTTACAGCAAAGCCGCCAGCCAGCGATTGCAAGACGCGCTGTCGCAAATCGGACAGCAACTCGCAGCCGAAAAAGATCCGGAACTTCAGACTCTGCTGAGCGCAGCTTTCGTCCGATTGAGCCAGGAAGCGGCGTCACGGCGCTACTACCGGGCGATGCAGCAGGCGCTCGATTCGCTGGCCGATCTCGAAGAGCTGCGCCCGACGTGGGCGCAGAACCTGCGCCCGCGCATCGGCGTGGAAAATCGCATCGCCGAATTCATTGAGGAATCGCTCACTGCGGACGCCACACCAGAAGGATTAGTCGGCGTGCTGATGCGCCTTCCGGAGGCGGCAGGCGAGCATCTCGCGGTCCGGCTGGCGCGTGCCGGACGGCGCACCGAGCGCGAGAGAATCGTCGAATTGGCGAAGTCGGTCGGGAGCGCGTGCTCGCGGCATTTGAGGGAAGTGCTGAAGTCCGAGCCTCCGGCCAAGGCCGCGACGATCGTGGGCCTCCTGAGCCGGCTCGATCCCGCGGCGGTCGACGAACTGCTGGTCCAGCGGCTGCGTCACGGCGGACGCGGCTTTCACGATGCCGTGGTGCGACAGCTCGCGATCGCGGGCGCGACCGAGCGCGGGCAATTGCTCACGAGCCTGATCGAGAAGATCGATCCGATGGTTCTTCCGCTCGCACTTGACGAAATCGGGATGTGCGGCGACCCGGCGACCGCTCCGAAGCTGCTGCGTCTTGCCGAAGGCGATATCTTGCCGCAGGGCGCCGACTACCTGCGCGTCAAGGCAATCGAGGCGCTAGGGCGGATGCGTGCTTCCGCCGCGGCGGGACATCTGCGACATTTCGTTGAGACGCGCAAAGCCTTCGGATGGGCATATCCCGAGGAGATTCGCATGGCGGCGGCACAGGCGCTTGCGAAGCTCGATCCCGAATGGCTGCAGGCATTCCTGCCTGAATCGGGTCTCGACATGAAGGTGATGGCCCTTGCGCCGCTCGATCCGATTCCCGACCGGGATGTTGTGCGGCACCGGCGCTACCGCCGGATTCGATTGCCGCGCAGCGTGCCGGCCGTGATCAGTTCGCCGCGAGGGAAATATTCATCCGCAATCAGCGTTTTGAGCCTGGAAGGCGGACTGCTGAGCGGAGATATCCAGTTGGCCGTCGGCACGGAAGCGACTCTGAAGATTCCCGCGGGCCTACGTTCGATCAACCTGCAAGCCGTGGTCCGGTTCGTGCGGTCACATCAGGCTGGATTCGAGATGGTCGGCATGGGGCTGGAGGATCGCGCGAAGCTGCGCCGCCTACTCGTGTCGCTGGGTGGTCCCGATCCGGCGATCGTGCAGTCTCCGACCGGAGAATAGCCGCCGTCCGCAGCGCCCTTCGAAGACTGCGCGCCGCACCGTCCCCGCTATTTCGGAAAGTAATCAGGGATTGACGGTCTTCTGTTCGACCACGGAGACCATCGACGGAACAATCCGCCGGGACGGGCGCAAGCTGAAGAATTTCTCGCGGCAGGGATCGCACCGGTACGCCGGCAGGCCAAGGAAACGCTGGATGAGCACCCGGACGCCCGGGCCGACGCGGTCCCGCGCAATGTGCTCCAGATCGAAGTTGCCGCAGCGGGGGCAATGGGCATATCCGGAGAAGGCGACCGCCACACGCCAGGCGTAGAAACGCACGTCGCACGTGTGACACCGCCAGGGTCTCAGTCCAACAAGCGTGCCGAAGAAATCGACAACGCCGCCGCGGTGCGAACGGTAGCAATCCGCACTCCGGCATTGGGGGCAGATCATATCGAGGGCGTTCCTCCGTCGGGCGCGCGATAGCATAGCCAAAACGCTCAAGGGCGGCAATACCATCGATCACGAAGAAGGCGTCCAGCGTGTAGAATGAATGACGAAAGGAAGTCGAATGCCCGGATATACGTCCGCTCACGCCCGTGCGGGGATCGACGCGAGTTTGCCGAAGATCGAGACCTGGCCGAATCAGTTTCCCGGCTACCAGATCACCATTCGCGTGCCGGAGTACACGTCCATTTGTCCGAAGACCGGATTGCCGGATTACGGCGCGGTCACGATCCAATACGAGCCGAAGAAGCTGTGCCTGGAGCTGAAATCGCTGAAACTCTATCTGCTCGCCTACCGCAATCTTGGAATCTTCTATGAGAACGCGGTCAATCGAATCCTGCGCGACATCGTGGATGCCGTTAACCCTGCCTGGTGCCGGGTAACCGGGGACTTCACTCCGCGGGGCGGACTGACCACAAGCGTCGAGGCTTACTGGCCTCGCACGGATGGCAACACACTTCGCGCCGAGGATAGACTTGGCCGGCGCGCTCGGAGATAATTCCACGAAATGGAGCGCGGCTGCGGCCGGCTCTCTCAAGGAGGCTTGATGAGCTCGACCCCGAACGGACCTTCCGAGACTTCCCTGGCCGAAGTGGCGACGCTGCCGCGGTGGGTAACCATTCTATTCGTCGTGCTTTTCGCACTGGTGGGCTACCTGCTCTACGCTGCCTACGCCGAGCGCGACGCGCTCCACAAGAGCCAGGAAGACGCGAACAAGAAGACGCTGGCGATGGCGACTGAGCTGGACAAGACCAACTCGCGCATCGCGGATCTGAAGGGGCAGCTCGATGTGACGTCGCAAAAGCTCGGATTAACCGAGGACGAGCTGGCACGCGCCCGAGGACTGGCGCAGAGCGCGAAATCGGAACAGCAGAAGAGCGACGCGCAGTTGCGTGAACAGATCGGAGCGGTCCAGGCGGATACGACCACCAAGTTCGGCCAGATGGCGACGCAGCTGAACGGCACGCAGACCGATCTCAACGCCACGAAGGCGGACCTCGAGGCCACGAAGGGCCAGATGCAGTCGATGAAGGGCGACCTTGGCGTGCAGAGCGGCTTGATCGCGCGCAATCACGACGAGGTGGAAGAGCTGAAGAGGCTCGGCGAGCGGGACATCTTCGAATTTACTCTCAGCAAGTCGGCGAAGGGTCCCGATCACGTGGGCCCGATTCAGGTTCAGCTCAAGAAGGCGGACCCGAAGAAATACAAGTACACCGTGAACGTGGTGGCCGACGACAAGGTGATCGAGAAGAAGGACCGAACCGCCGGCGAACCGATCCAGTTCTACGTGCGCGGCGTCCGCGCGCCCTACGAAATCGTCGTCTTCGACGTGACGAAGGACCAGGTGAAGGGCTACCTGAGTACGCCGAAGTCAGGCACGGCAGCTCCTCCATCCAGCAATCCGCCCGGCATGTAGTTTCCGGGTTGGCATATAACGAAACCTGCACCCACATTTCACGGCGCGGTGGCACGCCTCGTGTCATTCTTTGAGGGAGCTGTTCCATCCTGCTTATCCCGCTTGACAGCGCCGCGCGCGGCCTTTCGGCGGAGGAGGCCCGTGTGAAGACGATCCGAATCCCTCGCGGAGTCTATTGCTGCCTGGCATTTCTTCTGGCGTGCCTGATTTCCGGTTCGCCGCTTCCGGCACAATCTCCGTCCTTGACGGAGCGGCTTTCGCCAAACACGGTGTTCTTTCTCGTTTGGAACGGCCACGCGTCCTACGCGGGATCGGAGCAGAAAAACCACCTGCTGCAATTACTGCACGACCCAGCCTTTGCCTCGATGTGGACGGCGGCCACCAACAAAGTCCAGCAAGGGACGCCAAACGCGGCGGGAGCGGCAGGGGCGTCGCTCGCACCTGACATCATCTCGGCTCTCGACAATCCTTTCGTGTTCGGCGTGGTGATCGATCCGGATGCGCCCAAAACAGCGGCTCCGGGCGTTTCCACTTCTCCGTTTGCGGCGTTTGGCATCTATGACGAGACGGGCAAAGCAGACGTCGTGGAAAAGCTGGAAGCGCAGAGCAGGGCAGGCAGCAAGACGACGGTTGAAGTGACGAAATATGACTTTAGCGGTGCTTCGATCGAGGTGCGGACCGCGGGCAAGCAAGTTTCGTACAGGGCCCACGCGGGCAACTACTACCTGATGGCCGACCGCAAGCAAGTGATCGAGGATCTCGTTACGCGCTTCCGGAGCGCCGACCGGCCGGCTACTTCGATCGCGCAGTCGGCCGAATACGACCGCATGCACAAGTACGTCGGAGCGGATGCTGCGCTTGAGATTTTCGGACGCATTCCCGATTCGAGCACCTGGAATTTGCCGGAAAAGAATGCGAAGCAGATCATGCAGCTTGCGAAGAGTCTCCATCTCGAGAAGATTCACGTGCTGGCGGGCGCGCTGAACTTCGAAGGAGAGGCGACGCGCTTTCGCGGCGCGGTTCTGGGAGACACGTCTCCGACAGGGCTTTTCGATGTGGCCGGAGCGAGCGGCGCGACGTTTCAAACGCAGCCCGTGATCGCCACGGCGCCGGTTTTCAGCATTACGCACATGAATCTCGCCGCGCTCTATCAATTAATCCGGGATGCCGTGAACGACAGCGCGCCGTCGGGTTCCAACCCGAACCTGGCCATGGTGGAAGCCGGGGCTCAGAACTTTCTGGGAATGTCGATTACGGACGCGCTGAGTCTCTTTCCCGGAGAAATCGCTTCGGCTTCGTTCTATTCGGCGGACGGCGTGCCTGAGCAACTTTACGCCGCCACGATCGAAAAGCCGGATGCCGTGCTGCGCGTGCTGCGAGCCTTGGTCGGCACGATGATCTCAAACGAGGATACTTCCGGGTCCGCGACCTATCTCGATCTGGCGTATCCGTATACGGATCCGGCGACGGGCGCCAAGCGACGGAGGTTCTATTATGTGGCCGTGACACCGAAAGTGATCGTGGCTGCTCCGCGCAAGGCGATGTTGCGCGAAGCGCTGCAGCGGCTGGACGCGGGGGCAGCCGATCCGCCGGCGACGGGTGTTCTTGCAGACCCTCAGTACGCGCAGTTGCGGTCGCGCCTGCCGGAAAAGCTCTCGGGGTTGACCGGCGCAAGCATCAGCGGCATTCCGCTTGACAGTATTTTGAAGAATATCGAGAGCCAGGCCGCGCCAGCCGCGAATCCTAGTAATGGCCAGAAGCCGCCCGATCTGAGCTGGCTCAGGCTGGACGTCATATCCCGCTATCTCCACATCACGCTGAGCGGTTGGTGGAAGGACTCGAGCGGCGTGTACTTTGATTCCTATATTCAGTAGCCCGGCGCCGACTTTTCAATTGCATTGCCGCCGAGTGTTGGGGATTGTCCTTTCCTCGCTTCTATGCAGCTCACCGCTTGCGGCGCAGCAGGCCCC
>Ga0335083_10004122_pt1 | contig 18595 bp, 16 predicted proteins | sample Lox_Sample_42_FD_206716 | JGI IMG/M metagenome (GOLD analysis project Ga0335083, IMG submission 206716) | Soil microbial communities from Loxahatchee National Wildlife Refuge, Florida, United States - Lox_Sample_4.2 | ecosystem: Environmental > Terrestrial > Soil > Wetlands | place: USA...
CAGGGATGCTGGCCCGGCTTGCGGGCCGGGGTTACCGGCTGCCGATCAGGTCGGCGGCTTTCTCCGCGATGGCCAGCACGGTGGCATTCAGGGGGGCGTTAGGGATGATCGGGATCACCGAGGCATCGGCGATCCGCAGCCCGCTGATCCCGCGGACCTGCAGCTCGGCGTCCACCACCGCGCCCGGATCCGCGTCGGTTCCGATCCGGCAGGTGCCGGCCGGGTGGAAGTAGCTCGCGACCGTGCCGCGGATCCAGGCCCGCATCGCAGCGCTTGTGCAGGCGTCGGGGCCGGGCGCGATCTCGGCCGCACGGACCGGCGCGAGGGCGGCGCTCGCTGCTGCCTGCCGGATCATGGCCAGGCCCGTTTCCAGCCGGTCCAGATCCCGCTGGTCGTGCAGGAAGCCCGGGTTGATCACCGGGGCTTCCTGCGGGTCGGCCGCCGCGAGCCGGACCCAGCCCCGGCTTTCCGGGGCGACGACCGCCGCTGCCAGGGCATAACCTGCCGGGGGCGGCTGGCACCCGGCCGACGCCGTGGGGAGCAGGATGGGGAACAGGTGCAGGTCCGGCCACGCCCCGACCAGCGGGCTGCGCAGCGCGGCATACACCTCCCCGTGGTTGTACCGGCTGCGGGGCAGCGGCCCGGGCGAGGCGTAGCACGCCAGCACGGCGGGATGGTCCTGCAGGTTCTCCCCGACCCCGGGCAGGTCGGCCACCACGTCGATGCCCAGGGCACGCAGCCGGGCGGCCGGGCCGATGCCAGACAGCAGGAGCAGCTGCGGCGTGCCGACCGCGCCCGCGCACACGATCACCTCACCCTGAGTGCTGGCCTCGGCCGGCATGCCGTCGCGGAGGTAGCTGACGCCAGCGCAGCGGCCATGCCGCACGCGCAGGCCAGTGACCAAGCAGCCGGCCTGGACGGTCAGGTTGGACCGGGACCTGGCCGGCGTCAGGTAGGCCCCGGCCGGGCTGACCCGCTGCCCGCCGCCGATAGCCAGGTCAGCCCAGCCCACCCCCTCTTGCCCGGCGCCGCTGAGGTCGGCGCTGGCCCGGTAGCCCGCCTGGGCCAGAGCGGCGGCGAACGCGACCGCGACCGGGTGCCGCTCCGGCCCCGGGACCGGGGCAACCCGGACCGGGCCTGCGGTTCCCCGCAGCACCGGATGGCGCCCCTCGGTGTGCTCGCTGCGCCAGAAGTACGGCAGCAGGTCCTCAAAGCCCCACCCGGCCGCACCGCCCTCGGCCCAGGCGTCGTAGACCGCGCGGTGGCCGCGGATATGCGCCATGGCGTTGATCGCGCCCGACCCGCCCAGCGCCCGGCCCCGAGGGTAGGGCAAAGGCCCGGCATCAGCCTGCGCGGTGGTGATGTCACCCCAGTCCGCCGCGGTGCCCATAAGCTCCGGCCAGGCTCCCGGCACGGTCATGGCGGGGGCCAGCCTGGGACTCCCTGCCTCCAGCAGCAGCACGCGGGCGGCGGGGTCTTCGCTGAGCCGGGCGGCCAGCACGCACCCGGCCGTGCCGCCCCCGACGACGATGTAGTCGAACTCCGTCATGAAACTTCCCTTTGCCTCGGTGCCTGCTGGATTGGTCACCAGGCGCTCATCTCCCCGGTAAGGTCGGCTCGCGCCTGCCGCAGGGCAATGGTGAGCGGGTCGCCCGGGGACAGGGCCTGCTCGCTGCGCGCAATGGTGTCCCGCAGCAGAGTCACCGCCTCGCCCGCTTGGCCAGCGGCGGAGTAGGCGCGGGCCAGGTCCGCGTAGCTGGCCAGGGTGTCCGGATGCTCAGGGCCGAAGGCGCTTTCGTACCCGGCGCACGCCTCCTGGCGGAGCTGCAGGGCGGCGCCCATCTGCCCGGCGGCGTCATAAGCGCTGGCCAGGCAGGCGCGGGCAGCCAGCGTGTCCGGATGACCGGTGCCCAGGGCCTGTTCCCGGCCGGCCAGTACCCGCTTGCACAAGACGATCGCATCCCTGGTCTTACCCGAGGCCAGGCAGGCGCCGGCGAGTCGTAGCCGGACGGTCAGGGTGCCCGGATGATCCGGCCCGCGCAAGCGGTCACGGTCTGCCAGTGACCGCTTGTAACAGCGAATCGCCTCTCCGGCCTGGCCAGCGGTCAGGCACGCGGCGGCGTATTCGTCCCGGGCGGCCAGCGTCTGGTCATCGCCAGGGCCCCGGACCCGTTCGCTGTGCCGGGCGGCCTGGTCCAGCACGGCGACGGCGTCGCCCGCCTTGCCGGCGGCGGCCAGCGCGCGGCCCAGGCTGACCTGGGCAGCGATGGTTCCGGGGTGATCGGGTCCGAGCATGCCGGCGCGGCTGCCCAGCACCCAGTTGAACCACGTCACCGCCTCGGCTGCCTGCCCGGCCGCCAGCAGCGCGTCAGCCAGCAGGCCGCCAGCCACGAGCGTGTCTACGTGGTCCGGTCCCAGGATCCGCTGGCTGGCAGCTGTCAGGTCCCGCCACCAGACCACCGCCAGGTCGGCCAGGCCGGCGTCGGCCATGCTGTATCCGGCCGTCAGCAGCAGCCGGTGGTAACCGCCGCCGGACCAGAGCACGTCCCCGGCGGCCTGCCGCAAGCTGACGGCGCACGCCCGCAGGGCCGCCGCCAGCCACGACCGCGGCTGATCCGCCGACCACGCCTCAGCCAGCGCATCCGCGGCGGCCCAGGCCGCCTGGTCGAGCAGGTCGGGCGGTACTGCCGAGCGGACTGCGGCCTGCACCGCCCGGCTCACCCACACGGCCGTCGCGTCGGCGGTCACCAGCCCGACCCGCTGCAGGACCTGCAGCGCGGACCGCACCCGCTGCGGATCCGGCTGACACGTCGTGGCCTGGCCGGACAGGTACCGGCCGACGGCCGGGGTAACGAGCACCGGGACGGGGATGCCGTGCTCGTCGAGCAGCGCGGCCAGTACCAGCAGCCGCCAGGTGCCCGCACCCGGCGCCAGCCGCTCGGCATAGCTGGCGGCAGCCGTCCAGGTGAACCACGCCGCCGCTGGCGGATCGCCGTTGCCGCCGCCCGCTTCCGCCTGGCGTTGCACGAAGTGGCTTCGGTACTCGCGGCAGCTGATACCCATGCTGGCGATCACCGCGGCGGCCTGGGCCAGCGCCGCCGGATCGCAGCCCAGATCGGCGGCCAGGTCGATCGCGCCGCCGCGCTGGTCCGGATCCGTGGTCAGCCGGCCGGACAGGTAGCTCATCGCCTCCCGCGTGCTGAACACCGGAACCGCGTGAACCTGCACCCGCCGCTCACCAGGCACCGCGGCGGCATCTGCCGCCGTGATGAGCACCTGGCCCGCCGGTCCCTGCGGCCAGAGGCCGTCCAGGTCCGCCGCGTCGCGCAGGTCATCGAGCACCACCAGCCACGGCCGACTGGCCCCGCTCAGCCACGCCAACACGCGGGCCGCTACCGCCTCCGCATCGCCGCCATAGTCCAGGCCCAGCTTTGCGGCGGCCTGCCCGTGTCCAGCTAGCACCGAGGCACGGCTGTGCGCGGCAACCCAGGCCAGCACCTCGACCGAACGCGCCCGCCACAGTGAATGGGCGAGACACGATGCGAGCGAAGTCTTGCCGCCGCCGTTCACGCTCCTGCCGGGGACCAGCGCCACCGCCACCCCCGGGAGCAGCACGTACTCAAGACCAGGCACCGTCTCCGGCCGGGCGATGAAACCCTCAGCCAGCGGCGGGATCACACCAGCGCGGACGGGCCACACCACACCCTGCGCCTGCCGTCCGGCCGGTTCGGCTCGCCGGGCGCGGCCATCTTCGGGCGTTAAACCGTAACGGTCCGCATGCATCACAATCCGTCCTGACCTCGAAACGGGTTACGGGCACGGTTCGTCCCAGGCTCATCGCGCACCGGCCAGCGCAGGCCGGGCGGCCGAGCGGAACGGCACGCTGTCACCCAGGGGAAAGGCGGCCAGGACATGGCGCAGCCACGCCCACGCGTCAGCGTCCGGGACGCGCAGCGGCTGGCCGAAATCGCACCAGACCGCCTGGGCACCCGGCAGCCGGAAGCTGCCCCACCGGGTGGCGAGCGCGTCGATGACCTGCAGGCCGCGGCCACCTTCGGCCAGGCTCTCCACCCGGCGTACCTGCGGCGCCGTCGGGCCGCCGCCGTCGCAGACGACGATCCGCGCCCCGGCCGACCACAGGCAGTAACCCGCGAGCACCCGGCTACCGGGCGGACCGTGCATCACGGCGTTGGCGTACAACTCGCTGACGGCCAAGGCCACGTCAGCCGGGTCAACCGGGCAGTCGTGCCGGCTGACCGCGGACCCGATCCAGTCCCGCACCTGCCTGGCCTGCTCCTGGTCACCGGTGACGATCCGCCATCCCGGTCCGCGCCATCCACCGATGATCACCACCGCCTCCCCGCGGCCTGACTCGGCACGGCACGCGGGAAGTGGCTGCCTGCCCGTATCCGGGCCTGGCCGCGCTGTGATCCGGTTGCCATCTCATCCGTCCTTGTCAGCAAGGCTGATCGGCGGGCTTTCTCGCCAGCCACATCGGGGGTGCTCCGCCGGACAGCGATCGTGCCGCTCTACCTGCCGAGCCGGATAGATGTCATCGTTGCCCGGCCGCCTCCAAGGGGAGAAGGGCTCACCAGTGACGATGTGCAAGCCTGACGGCCGATCACTGACAACGAAGTGTTGCGGCGACGCGTTGCGGGCTGGGACCGGGAAGGCCCACGCTGACCTGGAAGAACGAACGGCCAGATGTGAGGGATGCGTGGAATACAGCCCGACCGTCCGGGGACGGCGCCTGATCCGCGAGATCGAGCGGCTGCGCCATGGCAGTGGTCTGTCGATGGAGGCCGCCGCGCAGCGGCTCGGCTGGAGCACCAGCAAGCTGTACCGGCTGGAAAACGGCCGGTCCCGGATCACCACCGACGACCTGGCCGACATGCTCGACCTGTACGGCGTCCGCTCCCCGCAGCGCGAAGCCCTCATCCAGCTCGGCCGCGACGCCCGCAGGCGCGGCTGGTGGACCGCCTACAGCGACGTGTTCACTGGCAGCTATATCGCGATGGAAGCTGAGGCGGCCAGCATCCGCATCAACGCCCACCTGATGCCCGGGATCTTCCAGACACCCGGCTACGCCCACGAGATGATCAGGCGGACCCGCCCGGCGATCAGCGCCGGGGACGCCGAACGGCGGGTGGCGGCCCGCACCGCCCGGCAGGACGCCCTGTCCGGCAGGCCGCAGCCGCCGCAGATCCACGTGATCCTGGATGAAGCGGTGCTGTACCGCCAGGTCGGCGGCCCCGCCGTGACCAGGCAGCAGCTCGCCGCGCTGGCCGAGATCGCCACCTGGCCGAACGTTACCGTCCAGGTGCTCCCGTTCACCGCCGGCGCCAGCGCGGGCATGGACGGCCACTTTGTCATCCTCGCCTTCCCCGACCCCGAGGACCCGCCGGTCGCCTACGTCGAGGGGCTGATGGGCGACGTGTACGTGGAAGCCGCCAAGGAAGTGGACCGGTTCACCCTGGCCTGGACCCACCTGGTCACTCAGGCCCTCGACCCTCCCGAGTCCGCTGTGATGATCCGCACGCTAGCTAAGGAGCAGCAATGACAACCGCGCAGGACTCGGCACTGACCAGGCCATGGCGCAAGTCCAGTCGCAGCACCGGCGGCAACGACTGCGTCGAGGTCGCCCAGACAGCAGCAAGCTGCCTGATCCGCGACTCAAAGGACCCCGATGGCGCCCGCCTTGCCGTCGGGCCGCGCGCGTGGGCCGCGTTCATCCGCGGTGTCAAGCACGGCACTCGCGGCAGAAGTTAGCCCTTCGCGAAGCTGACCGCGCAATCGCATGTCCCGTGCGATTACGCCGGGATATCAGCCCTGAGTGTCGTGTCCTCACCAGGCACGACGCCCGAGCCGGCCAGTGCCTGCTCGACCGCGTCGAAGCGCTCGCAGAATTCCTGCGCCCCGGCCGTGTCACCGGCTACCTGGCGGATGATGCGCAGCCGGTTCAGGCACCGCATCGACGTCACCCCGCCTTCGAGCGCGGGCAGGACATCCGCCGCCGCGGCGACCGCGTCCTGACGGGCGCCCTGCCTCAGCAACGCGTCCGCCAGGCCCGCGCCGTTGCTGGCCCGGTTGCGGGTGCTCAGCCCGGCCGTCAGCACCTGCCGGTACAACCGCGCGCTGCGGTGCGCGTCGCCCAGGTCCAGGTACCCCCTGGCCTCCACCCCGGTGATCTCAGTGTCGTCGACGAACCGGAGCCACTCGGGCGGGTCGCCATCGCGAGGGCCGCGGTCCAGTTCGCGGCGAGCGTGGACGATCGCCGCCTGGAACGCAGCCTTGTCGCCCAGCAGCGAGGCCGCGCTGGCGTGCCGGAGGGCGATCAGGGCGTGCAGCCGGGCCATGGGGACATAGCGTCCTTCATCGGCTGCCTGATAGGCAAGACGGAGCGCCTGCCGGGCCGGCTCGCGGCTCGGGCCGGTGCGCGCCATCTCCGCAGACAGCATCGACTGGCTCGTCAGCACGTGCACCGCCAGCACCACATCCCCGGCGCCAGCGGCCAGCTCGCTCGCCTTCTCATACAAGGGCCGCGCCAGCGGCGAGCACCCGCCATCCAGCGCGATCCACCCCGTTTTTTCTGCTTTGATGCAGTGTCTCCTTTCTTGTGTCCGTGCCGTGTGATCTGTGTGTTTTCGTTTTGCTTGGCGTGGTGTCGCGTTCATATGGTCCATCCTCGTGGAGCTGACTTTTTTCTCTAGCGTGGGCTGGGAGTCCTGGGATGTCGGGGCCCGGCCTGCGGTCCCCGACCGGATGCCGGTCCTGGTAGATGATGACCTGCTGTTCGATGACGGCGGCGGGCTGCGGCCGAGCGTGGCGGTGAACCGGTGGCTGCGGGAGCTGCCGTCGAGCGGTGCCCCGGCACCGGGGACGTGGGCGGTCTATGCGCGGGTCCTGCGGGACTGGATGGCGTTCTGCGGGGGGCGCGGGACCAGCGTGTTCGGGGGCCGGGAGGAGCTGCGGGCCGTGCTCGGCGCGTACGCGGCCTGCCGGGCGGAGGGGCCGGAACAGGGGAGGTTCGAGGCGACGACGTGGAACCGGCACATGAGCGTGCTGTCGTCGTTCTACCAGTGGGCGGTCGCGGAGGGGTATGCCGTCGCGGTGCCGTTCAGCTACGCGCAGGCGCAGGTCCGGTACGGCGACGTGCGGCGGGACGTGCGGGTGAACCTGGCCCGGCGGCGGGTTCCGAAGCGGCACGTGACGATCAGGTACCTGGAGGCCGACTTCGCCGAGCTGTTCATCGCGGCGCTGGGCGGGCTCGGGCCGGACGGGATGCCCGATGGCGGCTACCGGGGCCGGGAGCTGGCCCGCAACTCGGCGGTCGGGAAGCTGGCGCTGGCCAGCGGGCTGCGGAAGCAGGAGTTCACCTACCTGCTGGTCTACGAGGTGCCGCCGCTGCCGTCATCGCCGGGGAAGCTGCCGGTCCCGTTCCCGGTCCCGGCGGGAGTGACCAAGGGCCGCAAGTTCCGGACCACCTGGATCGACCACGCCTCGCTGGAGGCGGTCCACCAGTACGCCGGCCTGGACCGGGCCGCCGCGACGGACGGGTCGCCGTGGCGGCCGCAGCAGGAGCGGGGCGAGCCGCTGCTGGTGACTGAGCCTGATGCCCGCGGGGGCCGGGTTAACGGGCGGCGGGTCCGGTGGGGCCAGCTCGTCCCTGGTCAGCGGCGGCGGCTGGTTGCGCCGGGCGGCGGGTCGTGCCTGCTGGCGGTCCGCTCTGACGGCGGGCCGTTCACGGCCTGGGAGAGCGTGTTCACCCGGGCCTCGGACCGGATCCGGAGGAGCTTCGAGCCCAGGTTCCCGCACGTGCATCCCCACCGGCTAAGGCACAGCTTTGCCCTGGCAACCCTGGAGCGGCTGGTCAGCGGCTACTACGCGCAGGCCGCCGGACTGGTGACGGGGACCAGCCGGGGCAGGGGCCCTGATGCGGCACTGGCGCTCTACCTGGCCAAGTCCGACCCGATGATGGTCCTGCGGGATCTGCTCGGCCACTCGTCGGTGGTCACGACAGAGGCGTACCTGCGCCGCCTGGACATGACCCGCGTCTACGCCGACGCCTACGAGCGGGCGGGCCGTGAAGCCGGGCTCATCAGCGCTGCCGCCGAGCGGGAGGCCGACGAGGAGTTCGCGGACGAGGATCAGGCTGGCAGTGGCAGCGGCGGAGGGGAGGGCTGATGCCGGCTGAGCTGCTGGAGGACCCGGCGGGGATCAGCTGCGTGTTCAGCGACGGCCGCCGCTACCGGCGCACTATCGCCGCCGAGCCGGCCGTGCTGGTCCGTGATCTCCTCAAGGGGCTGGCCGGGCTGGTCCACCCGCACGGCAGCGTCGACTCCCCGGGCACCGTGATCTCCTACGTCCGGGGCATCTTGGACATCGCCGGCTTCATGAGGGAGCGGGGCGCTGACGGCGGCGCGGCCCGGCTGTCGCGGGGGCTGCTGGCTGAGTACTGGATGCAGGCCGGCGCCGTCCACGAGTCGGTGACCCGGCGGATGCTGGCTTCCTTCGACTCCGCCGGCGGAGGAGGAGGGCTGCAGGAAGGCGCCCGCGCGCTGGCCGCCGGGCGCCACTTCAAGGCCAGGCCGTCCAGGCCGCCGCTGGTCCCTTACACCGAAGCGGAGTGGGCCCGGCTGCACCAGGCATGCCGCGACGACGTCGACGAGGCGTTCGCCCGGCACCGCCAGGCGCTCAGGGCGGCAGCCCGGGGCCAGGACCCCAGGGACGGCGGGTGGACCGCCGACAACCAGCGGTGGCTGCTGATGCAACTCGGCCCGATGGGCGACGAGCGGGCCGGCGCATACCTCGGCCTCGGCGGGACATGGGTCAACAGGCACGGCGGGATGCGGACGGCAAGCAATGCCCTGTTCCCCACCGCGAGCGTGGTGGTCGCCTACCGGCTGCTGCTGGGCGTCTACACCGGGATCGTCCCCGACGGCATCGCCGGGCTCGGGATCGGGGACATCGACTGGGCCGGGGACGCCGCCGTGCTGCTGTCCTACGTCAAGGGCCGCACCGCGGCGGAGTCGCTGACGCTGCCGCGACGGGCGGTCCGCCTGCTGGGGCAGTGGCTGGAGCACTCCGCCCCGCTCCGGGGCCACGCTCCCGCCGCCTTGCGCGGCGGCCTGTGGCTCTACTACTCCCACAGCGGCAACGGGAATCACTGGCACAGCCGGCCGGACCCGTCGGCCCAGGCCCAGTGGGGCCACGAGCATGGCATGAACGTGGGCCGGCGCCGGATCCGGACGACCTACCTGTCGCTGCGCGACAGGTCCCGCTGGCACGGCAGCTCCCGCTCGGCGATCGACCCGAACCACACCCCGGCCGTCGAGGGCGACCACTACCTGACTGCCGCCACGCCCGCGCAGCGGGACGCGCTCGACACGATCATCGAGGATGCCCAGCACGACCTGCTCGGCAAGGCCCATCCGCCCGTGGTCTTGGCCGGCGAGGACGCGGCGAGGCTCGCGGAGGACTACCCAGGGCTGGTCAAGGGGCTGAACCTGGACGACGCCGCGATCGCCGGCCTGCTGAGCGGCGAGCAGGACGTGTTCACCGCAGCCTGCGCCGACCCGCTGTCCGGGCTGCACGGGCCGCCGGGCAAGCCCTGCCCGGCCCGGCCGTGGGTCTGCCTGCTCTGCCCGCTGGCCGTCTTCACCCCCCGGCACGCCGCGAACCTGCTGCGGCTGAAGGCGTTCTTCGCCCGCCAGTGGACCCAGATGCCCTCAGCGCAGTTCATGGCCGTCTTCGGCCCCTACTCCACCCGGATCGCCCAGATCCTCGAACGCTACCCGGCGCCCCTGATCGCCGCCGCCGCGGCCGGGGCAGGCGACGTCGCCGACGACCAGATTCCCCTGCGCCCGGAGGAGCGCACGACATGACCATACGGCAGCATGAACTAGCGCGGGCCGGCACGTTCGCCAGCATCCTTGCAGGCGCCGACGTGTGCGCCGCGGCAGGCTTCGGGCTCCGCCCCGGCGGGCGCGCCGCCATGTTCGACGACGACATATGGGACTTCAGCGACGTCGATGGCATCTCGGTGCAGATGAGCAGGCGGTCCCAGACCCGGCTGGACTTCACCGCCGTCAGCGACCAGCAGTGGCGGCTGGCCGCCAAGGAGTACATTTTCGCGCGGCTCGCCCCCGGCCACCCCGAGATCGCGGTCCTGCCCAGGGCCTTCCGTGTCCCCCTGACCCTGCCCAGCTGCCTCAAGCGGCTGGCCGAGACGGCCAGGTGGCTGAACTGGCTGACCGCCCGGCAGGTTCCCTCGCTCGCCGGCGTGACCCAGGACCACTGCGACCGCTACCTTACGGAACGGCGCCTTCGCAAGGACGCCGGCGGAACCGTGACCGGGACCCTGGAGGAGTCCGTCGCCCGGGTAGCCGCCGCCGTGGTCATCGAGCTGGCCAGCTACGGGGAACTGCTGTCCGCCGACCGCTACCGCGACGAGTTCACCCCCTGGAACGGCCGGTCGTCCTCCCAGGTCGCCGGCATGCGCCCGCCGGCGGAGAACAAGACGCCCGTCGTCAGCCAGGAGATCCTCCAGCCGCTGCTGGCGGCGGCTCTCTACGTGACCACCGCCGTCGCACCGCACCTGGTGACGCTCGCGCAGCAAGTGCGGCAGCGGCGGCATGATGATGCCCAGCTCGGGGAGGCGGCCCCGGATCTCGGCCTGATCAGGGAGGCGCTTCGCCGCCATGTCAGGGACGGCGAGCCGCTGGAGGCAGTCCGGGACGTTGACGTCCGCGCTCGCCTGCGCCAGGGCTGGAGACCCGGCGACCCGCTCCTGAACATCAGCCTCCCCGCGCTGGCCCGCGAAGCGGGGACCGCGAGAATCCGCCCGGCCCCGCTCGCCGCCGTCCGGCCGCTGATCGAGCAGGCCGTCGCGGCCGTCGGTGTCGCCAAGCCCTGGGGCCGCCAGGCCCCGCACGTTCCCCGCGCCGACGATACGGGAACCACGCCCTGGACCCTGCCGCTGGACGAGCGTGACATCCGCGACCTCGTCGGCTACGCCCACACCGCATGCCTCGTCCTCACCGCCGCCCTGACGGGCATGCGCGGGAGCGAGCTGATGGAGCTGCGCCACGGCTGCCGGGACGCCAGCTGCCACGGCGACGGCATGACCCGCTACCGGATCAAAAGCAAGCTCGTCAAGGGACAGCCACTCGGCGGCACCAGCGAGGAATGGGTGGTCATCGAGGCCGTCCACCACGCCGTCGGCACGGCCGAGCAGCTCAGCCGCCTCATCGGCGTCTCCGGGGACCTGGTGTTCGGGCGGTTCAACTTCGAGCCCCGCTACCCCTGGTTCCGGGGCTGGGCCAACGGCCCCGCAGGCCAGCGACTCGGCCTCGCCGAAATCCCGGACGGCGCCGTCAACCCGCGGATGCTGCGCAGGACCCTGGCCCGCGAGCTCGCCTACCGGCCCGGCGGGCTGCTCGCCGCGAAAATCGCGCTCAAGCACGTGAGCGTAGTGACCACCGAGGGATACGCAGCCAGGCCCGGCGGCGCGCAGGGCAAGTTCCTCGCCGAGATCGCCCAGGACGAGGCCGGCCGCAACCTCCAGATCGTGCTCGCCGAGTACCGCAGCTACCAGAACGGCATCATGCCCGCCGGGCCCGGAGCCCATGAGCTCACCGCGTTCTTCGCCAGCATCGATGAGGACCTGGCAGGCCACGAGACAGCCGCCCCCCGCGTCGTCGCCAGCGACCAGCACGTCCTGAACCTGCTCAGCAAGCGCGCCCAGGTGCTGCACCTCGCCCCGGCGAACTACTGCTGGTTCACCGACCCGTCCCGCGCCCTCTGCCTGAAGATGGCCGGAACCCCCGCCGCCGATAAGCCCCTGGCCGGAATGTGCGACTCGGCCCGCTGCCCGCAGGCCACCCACCACCCCTGCCACCGGCCCGTCTGGGCAGACGCCGTCACCAGCACCACCGCGTTCATCGGCTCGCTCGGCCGGACCCGGACAACTGAGCGGGCCCGCCTCCAGTCCGAACTCGGCCGGGCCCAGCGGGTCCTGGACTCCATCGACGCCGCGACGGCGGAAGGGAACGACAATGCGGACCACCGCTGAACAACGTCGCCAGGCCGAGCAGCGGATCCGGGCAGCCGCCGACGCGCTCCTGCGCGGCGACATCCCGCCCGGCGGGAAGTGCGACGTCACCACCCTCGCCCGCCAGGCCAGGGTCTCACGCGCCGCCCTCTACCGCACCTACCCCCACCTGAAGGAAGAGTTCGAGGAGCGCCTCGCGGCACTCCGCGCCGGCGGAGACGCCCCAGACCCCCGAGACGCCCAGGTAACCCGGCTCAAGGCCCAGAACGACGAGCTCAGGCAGAAGCTCGCCGCCCGCGACACCGCCACCCGCGACCTCGAGCAGTTCAGAGAGCTGGCACTGTCACGGCTCGCCGCCCAGCACGACGAGATCACCCGACTCCGCCGCCAGGCCACCCCCGCCAGGGCCGGCAACGTCCGCACCCTCGCTCCCCGCCCGCCTGGCCGCGCCGCAGGGAACCGCCAGCCACCCGAGCCGCCAGCCCGCCAGTTATGACCTGCATCACAAACAACGCCAAGAAATCGAGACACGCAAGCCCAGCCAGATGCACATCATCTCAGTCAGATCATCAGAATCAGAGGAGACACGAGATTACGTAGACACAGGGTCTGCGAACAAAAACCCGCTGCACAGCGCCAGCTCTCCCGCCACCGCGAGGAACTGGCGTCCGGTTTCCCCGGCAGCGCCGTCCCTCAGCGCCAGCCGCACGCGCTGCCACTGCTGGAGCGCCGACGAGAGCAAGACGGTCCCGCCCACGGCGCGATCCCGGGCGTACAGCGTGTCTGTGCACGCCCGCCAGTACCGGACATGCGAACTGCCAACTCCCTGCGAGACGCTCACGGACGGCACGACAGCAGCCACCCCGGCCCCAGCCATCAGCGCGCCGAAACCATGCCGGCCAAGTTCCACGTCCATTCCGTCCTCGGTGACGGCCGTCAAGCCGATGCCAGGATCGGCGAATACCAGCGGCAGCAGCGCCGCCCGCGGCATGCCCACCGCGTCGGCGAACTGAAGCGCGGTACGGATGTCGAACATGCCGTCACGCACGCCGCGCTCGTAATAGCTCAGAGCGGCCGGGCTCCAGCCGACGATCGCGGCAAGGTCCCGCTGGGACAGGCCGCACGCCGCCCGCACGATCGCCGGGACCGCCGCCAGGTTCATCTGCGCCAGAGCCTCGCGCAGCAGCAGCGAGTCGAACAGCCACAGCGGCCGGGACGTCATCTCCCGGGCTGCCTTCATGCAGGTCGAGCACAACGGGTCACCTCGCCGGGCGAGCAAGCCCGTGCGGCACGCCGGGCAAGCCAGGGCCGTTGGCACTTCTCTCCTCCCAGCCGTTGCGATGACCGGTTCGTGCAGGAACCGCCAGCGCCGTCAGGTCTCGGGAGCCGATGGCACTCCTTCGGGCGGCCGCGCTGGCCGGTCAACAGGTGCATCGTCACGGGAGCGGGACCCGTCCGTAAGCCAACCGTAGGCGCATAAGAAAGATCATTGAACCGAACGTGCACGAACTTGCACAGCAATTAGCTGATTGCCTCGATGGCTTGGCCGATCAGCGCCCGCGCCGCGCCTCCGTACACCGCCATCTCCGACAGCCGCCGGAAAGCATCGGCATACATCTCGACCTCGCTCGGCTGCGTGACCCTCAGCCACCCGGACACCAGCTCGACATTCACCTGCACGTCATCGTGCATGAAAAACATCTCCACCGGATGCAGCAGCGACCTATCAGCGCTGAAAGGAATGACGCCTAGCCTCACCGACGGCAGCGACATCGCAGACCGCAAATATTCGAGTTGCTCACGGAGCACGGCGGGACCGCCAATCTGGTGCCGCAGTACGTTCTCTTCGAGCACGATCGTGAACTGGTGATCACCTTCATGGGTCACGTGCTGCGTAGCGACACGTACCTCTACGGCCTGCTCGATGTCATCAACGAGGTTTGGGCGCCGATCGCGCACCGCCTTCAGCAAGGCATGAATGTAGGCGGTCGTCTGCACCGGCCCCGGGACCAGAAACGGCGAATAGATGCGGAAATCGCGAGTGCTCTCCCACAGCGGGATCACGGACTCCTGTATCCGGCGAAGGCCGGGCCGTTCCAGCCGCCGCCACTGGGTCCACATCGAATCGGCGGCTCTCGACGCGGCGATCAGGTCAGCGGCCTGGTCATTTGCCACGCAGATCCGGCACCACGCGCGGATATCCTCGTCCGACGGCGGAGTGCGGGCACGTTCGATCCGCGAGCATTTCGACTCGTGCCATCCTGCGGCCGCGGCCACCGCACGTTTGGTCAGTCCAGCGTCGAGCCTGATCTCCCGCAGGCGGTCAGCGATCTGCTGCCTGGCCTGCTGCACCGTAGACGAGGTGACCATAGTGCAGTCTTACACCGGGGCTTGGTCAGGCAGGGCGATAGTCTCCGTGCGGCACCGCCCGGTCCCACACCGATTCGAACGCCGCCGCACATGCCTTGACCTGGGCCGAATCTTCCGTCATCTCCCAGCCCTCAGGCGAGACCTCACCCTCGCCGGTGAAGTGATTCCAGAGCACCACGCGGTCGTCAAACACCCAGAAGTCGTTACCAGGCAGCAGGAGATCCGAGGCGCGGCGCCGGGGCAGCCACCGGATGTCCTCACCGGCCTCGACGTTGGTGGACGTGATGTCGTACTCCCAGCGAATGTACTCGCTGACCGGCTCACTCACGATCCGCGCCCGGCGGATAATCACGCCGCGGCTGCGCGCGGCGACCACGATGTCAAGCCACGGACGCCACCATGAATCCCAATCCGCGGGATCGAAACGCTGCCCTTGCCGCCAGCCGACGAACATCGGATCGGTGCGGCTGTAGCCGTCGCGCATCTCCAGGTGCACCGCTGACCGCTCACACAAACTGAGCAGCTGATTGGCCTCGTTACCGGCCACTGCTCAGTTCCGGGAACATGTGCATCAATCGCTTGGGAAAGCGGATCAGTGTCTCGCCGGCCGGGATCTGCTGCTGCCCAGCGGAACGGAGCAGCTCACTCAGAGTCGCCGTGTCTTCTACTCGCCAGCCCTGGATCACATAGCTGTCGCCGTCATCCCACAAGGACGGGCTGCCACCCTGTGGAGAATCGGGGTCCTTGCCGAGGAACCGCAGCGCCATGGGGGCCTCCTGTGCCGGGGAGTGTGGATGCGGGTGCAGCCACGCGGTCAACAGGCACGCTAGGCCCAATCTGGTGTGACTGTCCATATTCAGCTCGCAACAATGTGTTGTGACCAATTCGCGAGCCATCCCGAGCTACGGGGCGTAATCGCGGTGCGGTATCGATATCTTCCAGACGGCCTCGAACGCCGAGCGGCACAACCGCAGAACGGCAGGGTCGGCCGAGCTGAGCATGCCCGCGGACAGGCCGTTCCCCGTGTACAGCAGGAAGAGCGCCAGGCGGTCATCGAATAGGTAGAAATCGTTTCCCGGCAACGCGATCGAGGACACGAGCCCGCGGGGCACCCAGCGGATATCCTCCCCGGCCTCCACCATGGGATACGAGATGCTGCGGGACCAGCGCTGATAGTCGCTGAGCGGCTCGGACACGACTCGTGCCCGGCGGATGGACCGACCAGCTTTCACATGCTCGCGGAGCGTGGTGCACCAGCCTTGCAGCCACTCCAGGTCATCGTGTTCTCCGCGCTCCCACTTGGCCATGTACGGCAGTTCCACCGCCGTCCCGTACGCGTCGCGCATCTCCAGGTGAAGGGCTTCACGCTCGAAGCCGCGGTGCAGCAGTTCGCCGAATGCCTCGTCGTTACCGGCTTCACGGTCCTCCTGCCTGTCGGTCCGGTACATCTTGCTCTGCGCCACGTGGGGCTGTCACAACTGGCGGTTCATGACGATTCGTTGCGAGTGGCCAGCGGACGGTGCCGCAGATCGTCATGACCGTGAGGTTGCCGGCCAGCGCTCGCGCGGGGACGCTACGGACAGCGAATCCGCCTCATCTGCCCGGTTCGGCAGCGAATGGAGGAAGTGGCGTGACCGGCAGCACCGTATCCTCGTTCGGAATCGATACGAGGGTCCCGACGACGGCGCGGATGTATGACTTCTGGCTCGGTGGTCACGACAACTTCGCCGTTGACCGGGCGGCTGCCCTGGCTGTGAGCGAGGCGGCGCCGGAGGCACAGCTGATGGCGGTCGAGAACCGCAAGTTCCTGCGCCGGGCGGTCCGCTACCTGGCCGCCGAGGCCGGGATCACCCAGTTCCTGGACATCGGTACCGGGACGTGTGCTTCATACTGCGTTCCTTTCAGGAGGTTGCCTGAGCTTGGCGGCGCGTTCGCGGCAGGCTTGTTCGGTTTCGGGCGGGAAGGGTATGGCCCAGCCCCGGGTGGGGCCGTGGCGGGCGGTGAGGTGCCCGGCTTTGATCCATGCGTGCACGGTGGCGCGGGATATGCCGATGCGGTCGGCTACTTGCCGGGTGGTGAGCTCGCCGTCGGGGAGCGTGGCGGAGGGGATGTGGTGGTAGTGGCGGAGGTTGGCGGCTGAGACGGGGGTGAAGGGCTGTCCGGTGCCGGTGCGGTGGCCTGCCTGGTTCAGGGCAGCGGCGAGGGTGATGTTGTCGCAGGTGGGCCCGATCTTGCGGGCGAGTTCGACGGCGGCGGGGCCGGCGTTGCGCTGCTGGATGCTTCTGGGGCGGGTGACGGGGATCTGCTGGCTGGCGCCGGATTTCCAGTGCAGGCCGGCGAGTAGCTGGGTGCGGTCGCTGGGTGAGGGGGTGATAGTGACGTCGGCCAGCAGGGTGCGCAGCAGGCGCTTGCGGTCCTTGCTGCTGGTGGTGGGGGCTGACCAGAGGGCGGGCAGGTCGGTGATGGTGGCGGCGAGGTGCTCGGGGCTGGGCAGCTCGGGCCGGGCGCGCGCCCGGGCGGCGAGGGCGGCCTCGGCCTCGGTGGCGTCGGCCAGGGCGGTTTCCCAGCGGGTTTCCAGGGTGCGGGCGACGAGCCGGTTTTCTGGCTCGCAGGCCAGGAAGGCGCGCTCGGCGCGGCTGGCGGCGTAGCGGGCGCGCTCGGCGGCTAGCTCAGCGGCCCGCAGTGACCGCTGGTGGCGGGCGGTTACCTCGCCAGCGGCGGCGAGCGCGAGCTCGACCTGGCCGGGGGCGACCGCGGCGAGCAGCGCGCCGGCGACCGCGGCGTCGATGACGTCGGCCCGCACGGAGCCGCACTGGGGGGTGACGGCGTGGCTGCGGTGGGACTCGGTGCACTGGTAGCGGGGGTGCCCGCCCTGGTAGCGGACTTGCATGCTCTGCCCGCAGCCGCCGCAGTACACGATGCCCTGGCACAAGGCGGTGCCCTCGCGGGGCGGGCGGGCGCCGGCGCTGGTCCGGTTGGCCGTCAGCTTGTCCTGGTTGGCCTGGTAGGCCTCCCAGGTGATGTACCCGGGGTGGTGGCCGGGAATGACCACCTCCCACTGGCCGGCGGGTACCCAGGTGACCTGGGTGCGGACCAGCCCGTCGGGGGTGACGGCCTGGCGGCTGCGGCGGCGGCCGTAGACGTAGGCGCCGGCGTAGGCGGGGTTGTGCAGGATCTGGACCGCGCGGGAGCAGGTGAGCCTGCCCCAGCGCAGTTGCCCGGCCCATGCCCCGCCGTAGGCGCGGCGGGGGAACCGCCGCCCGGCGAACGCTGTGGTCACCGCGTAGGCTGACCCGGTCGCGGTGAACGCGGCGAACACATCGGCGATCGCGGCGGCGACCTCCTCATCCGGGTCGATGACCACGCCGCCGTCATCGTCGTAGACGAGCCCGACCGGCAGCGGGACGTGCAGCTCGCCGCGGCGGGCGGCGGCCCGCTTGGCCTCGTTCATCCGGCTGGTGAGCCAGTGCAGCTCTGCCTCCGACATCTGGCTCTTCATGCCCAGCAGCAGCCGGTCGTTGATGTCGGACAGGTCGTAGACGCCGTCGCTGTCGATGACCAGCGTGCTGGTGAGGCGGGCCAGCTCCAGCAGGCGGGCCAGGTCCGCGTTGGAGCGGGCAAGCCGGGAGACCTCCAGCCCGAACACCGCCCCGACCTCGCCCATGCACACCCGGGCGACCAGCTGCTTGAACCCGTCGCGGTGGCTGGCGGTGCGCCCGGACAGGCCCAGGTCGGCATCGATCACCTCGATGGCAGTGCCGGCCCAGCCCAGCCGGGCCGCCTGCCCGGCCAGGTCGTACTGGCGCAGCGTGGACTCGGTGTGCTCGCGGACCTGCACCAGGGTGGACTGGCGGACGTATTCCCTGAACTAAGAATGATCATGGAATCGCGATGGTGTCCGGTGTCCTGAGGCGTGCAGGACGGCGGTGATCACGAGCTGGATGTTGCGGTCGTCGAGGCCGGTAAGGGTGTCGCGGAGGTTCACCGGTGTGCCGTCGGCGAGGCTGGCTGCCAGGCGGAGCATCCTGTTCTCGCTGCCGGAGCAGGGCAGGCTGTCATCCAGGGCGGCGATCGCGGCGGGCCAGTCGATGACGGCCAGGCCGGCGCCGTCGCCGGGGATGCTGATGAAGCGGCTGGTGAAGTCGGTGCGGTCCAGGAAGACGGCGTGGCCGA
>Ga0335083_10004123_pt1 | contig 18592 bp, 15 predicted proteins | sample Lox_Sample_42_FD_206716 | JGI IMG/M metagenome (GOLD analysis project Ga0335083, IMG submission 206716) | Soil microbial communities from Loxahatchee National Wildlife Refuge, Florida, United States - Lox_Sample_4.2 | ecosystem: Environmental > Terrestrial > Soil > Wetlands | place: USA...
CCAATGAAATCAGCCGGGACGAGGTCGAGTTAAAGGACGGAACCATTTTGGATCGGTATTCCTCGCCGGTCATCGGAAAAGATGGAAAACATTATGGCAGAATCTGGAGTTTCCGCGACATCACGGAGCAGAAAGTATCCGAAGAAGCTTTGCACGAGAGTGAAGCCAAATTCCGCTCCTATGTCGAAAACGCGCCGTTGGCGGTGCTTGTTGCCGACCAAAAAAGGCGTGTGGTGGATTGTAATCCGGCTGCCGCGGATTTACTGGGTTATGACGTGGCAGCTTTGTTAAGCACGCCCATCACGGATTTACACCCTGAAGACGATGCCGAGAAAGTATTTCAGTCACTCCAGACCCTGGCAACTGAAGGGCATGCGGAAGGCGAATTCCGTTTCAAGCGCCGGGACGGGACGTTGATCTGGGTCTCACTGCGCGCGGTGCTGACCGGAAGCGGCTTGTCCATTGCCTTTTGCCAGGATATCACCGAACGCAGAGTGGCCGCCGAGGCGATTGCCAACGAGCGCCAGTTACTCCGCACGTTGATAGATCTGCTACCGGATACTTTTTACGTTAAGGACCTCGACAGCCGTTTTCTGATCGCCAATAAGGCCCTCGCCAAACACTTCGGAAAGGAATTTCCCTCCGAAATCGTCGGCCGTACCGATGCGGACTTTTTCCCGCCCGAATGCGCTGCCGAATACCGTGCCGCCGAATTGAAAGTCCTCGGAGGAGAACCGCTCATCGACTATGAAGGCGATGGCATCGGTCCCACCGGGCGCAGATGCACCCATTTGACGACCAAGGTGCCGTTCCGGGACAGCCAGGGGCGAGTTCAGGGTCTGGTAGGCATCGGACGGGACATCACTGAGCGCAAACGGAGTGAAGAATCACACCAGCGTCTGGCAACCGCCGTGGAACAGGCCGCCGAGGCGGTGGTCATCTCCGATACCGATGGGAAAATCCTTTATGTCAACCCGGCATTCGAAACCGTCACCGGCTATTCGAAAGGGGAGGTCATCGGCCGGAATCCGCGGTTTTTAAAGAGTGGCAAGCACGACAACCTCTTTTATCGAAGGATGTGGGCCGTGTTGGCCAACGGCGAGGTATGGTCGGGGCGTTTGGTCAACAAAAAGAAGGACGGCACCCTTTTCGAGGAAGAAGCCAACATCTCGCCGGTCCGGGATTCAAACGGTCGGATTACCAATTACGTTGCGGTAAAACGCGATGTCACCCGTGAAGTTATGTTGGAAAATCAATTCCGCCAATCCCAGAAGATGGAAGCATTCGGACAACTGGCCGGCGGTGTGGCCCACGATTTCAACAACCTGCTCACGGTCATCCAGGGCAGCGGCTCGTTGTTGTTGAACCCACAACTCAACCCGGAGGAGAAGGCAGGTTGTTCGCGCCAGATTGTCCAGGCCGCCGAGCGTGCCGCCAGTTTGACCCGCCAGTTGCTCATGTTCAGCCGCAAACACGTCCTGCAGGTCGATACCATAAACCTTAATGAGGTGGTCGGGAACATGACCAAGATGCTTCAACGCATTCTGGGCGAAGATATCGTGTTGCATGCCGAATACGACCCGAAAATTGCGGCCGTTTCCGCCGACGCCGGCATGCTTGAACAGGTTCTGCTCAATCTGGCTGTCAATTCGCGCGATGCCATGCCGAAGGGAGGTCGATTGCTGATAGCCACGTCCCGGGAGAACCTTGGGGCCGGCCACCCGCAAATGCCTGTGGACATGGCCCCTGGCACTTATGTCTGCCTGAAAGTCACCGACACGGGATGCGGCATCGCGCCCGAGGTACTGCCCCACATTTTCGAACCGTTTTTCACCACGAAAGAAACCGGCAAAGGGACCGGCCTCGGACTCGCCACCGTCTACGGCATCATCCAACAACACCATGGATGGGTCACCGTCAGCAGCGAACCCGGCCGGGGCGCCACATTTTACGTGTACCTGCCGGCGGCCGCGGGCGCTCCCGCCCAGGTCGAGGCCGCCAGCCCGCCGAAGTTGCCTCGTGGCACCGAGACCATTCTACTGACCGAGGACGAACCGGCAGTGCGGGCACTCGCCAGCAATATCCTCCGCCGTTGCGGCTATACTATACTCCCGGCGGAATCCGGCGTTGCGGCGCTGGAGATCTGGCACGAATACCGGGATAAAATTCAACTGCTGTTGACCGACATCATCATGCCCGACGGCATCACCGGTTATGATCTCGCCGAGCAGTTGAAGTTGGAAAGACCACAATTAAAGGTAATTTACACGAGCGGTTACACCGGTGACATCCTTTCCCGGTATCCGACCTTGATTCGTGACTACTGCTTCCTGCAAAAACCCTACCAACCTTACCGGCTCGCGCAAACCGTCCGGGACTGTCTGGATCAGGAACCCGACGGCGATGGTTGATCATCCGGCGGACCGGTGTTTCTCCCTGGGCGGTGGCCGAAAAAACAGTGCGAGGGCGAGGGCGGAAGCCAGGGCCACGGTCAGCGGCACCAGAAACAGGTGATGAAAATCGGTGGCGCCGTTTCGGAAAAAAGTTTCCTGCGCCAGTTTCGGACAGAAGCTGTTGGCCACCAGCACGCCGACGCCGAGAATCATGACGTTGAACAGCCCCTGCGCGCTGGCCCGCACGTCCTTGGGAAAATATTCCTCTGCGAAAATGTACACCGCGGCGAAGAAAAAGGCGTAGCAGACTCCGTGAAGAATTTGCGCCAGGACAATGAGCGTCTGGTTCAGCGGGAAAAACGCCCAGACGGCAAATCGCACCGGATATGCCAGAATGCCAAGAATCATCGTCGCCCGGTAGCCGAGCCGTTTCAGCGTTGCGCCGAGGATAAACATCGTCAACAGCTCCGCAATCTGACCAACACTCATTACCGGCATGATCCAGTTGCCCGGGATGCCGACTCCGCCAGCCTCCCGGCTGGCGCCCAGAAACGAGCCTGCCCAGTTGAAATAACAATTATGGACGACGGCATCCAGGAACGTCACGATCCACAATACCAGTACAAAGGGATGGCGCAGAAGTTTCATGGCTTCGGCCCATGCCAGTTTCTCCACACCACCTTCACCGGCCTTCTGTGGCGGCGTATGCGGCAATGTCAGACTGAACGCCGACAACAATAACGACGCTGCGCCGGCGACGACATAGGTCCATTTTGTGGCGTTCTGCAATGCCGGGCCGGTCAAACCATTGGCCAGCGCAGTACCGATCAAACCGGCGACGCCGTGTGGATTGGCAGCCTGCACCTTGTCCCAGTCCACGAAAATGAACGCGAACGGCCACGCGGCCAGAACCCAGCCGAGCGTGCCGCCCATGCGGACAAAGCCGAAGTCCCTCGCGTCCTTCAAATGCGCAAACGCGATCTGATTGGCGATCGAAAGGGTTGGCACATAAAGCAGGCAATACACCAGCATCAACCCGAAGAACGGCCAGAAGGCTTTCGTCATGGCCAGACCAATCAACGCCAGTCCGCCCACGAGATGGCTGAAGGCCATGAATTTCTCCGCCGCGAAATTCCGGTCGGCAAACTGGTTGCTGAAGAACAGGCCGATGATGGCGGCGGCCGGAAAGGCGTTTAGGATCAGTGACTGTTGAAGCGGAGAAAAATCCAGGCTTGGCAAATAGCTGAAAATGAGCGGCAACCACGCGCCCCAGATGAAAAACTCCAAGACCATCATGCCAAACAGCTTGAAACGGGGAGAGCGATTCATGGACGGGCAGGAGTCTGCAATCGGCTTCGCCGTGCGCAACCAAAAAGTTGAAGATTGTTCTTGAGAAAAATGCCCGGCTGGACGATGTTCCAATCGTCAGAACGAAACGAATTTGATCTTTGATTGGCAACCTGATTTACCCTGCTCTGTTCGTGATTCGCTACAATCCTTGAACCGTAGTAAAACGATCAATGGGGCCAATTTGTGACTGTGGCCGACACGCCTTGACTGGAAGTCGAAAGCAGCCCAGCGGCTCCGCATGTTGTAAAACATGTTCAAAGGATCATGTCGCACACGGCAGCGGCGGGGTTTTTTATTTCCCATTTCCGTTTTGCGATTTTTCGTCCTCATCCTCGCTCGCGACCTCGACAATTGCAGCCCGCTTTCAAAACGATTATCCTCTTTTCATGGCCCGCGACGATCTGTTCAGTTCTCCGAAGCCGGAACCGAAACCCGACGCGCCGGCTGCGCCACCGCGGGTACGGAATGAACCGCTGGCCGCGCGGATGCGGCCCCGGAATCTCGATGAGTTCGCAGGGCAGACACATATTCTGGCACCCGGCCAATTACTTCGCCGCGCCATCGAGGCCGACCGCATCCAATCGTTGATCTTCTTCGGGCCGCCGGGCACCGGCAAAACGTCGTTGGCGCAAATCATCGCGCGCCAGACCAAAAGCAAGTTCGAACGACTCAGCGGCGTGGAATCCAATGTGGCCGACATGCGCCGGGTCCTGGCGTCCGCGCAGAACCGCCTCGAAAACACCGGCCAGCCAACCATTCTGTTTATCGACGAAATCCATCGTTTCAACAAGGCGCAGCAGGATGTGCTGCTGCCGGATGTCGAGAGCGGCGTGGTACGGCTCATCGGCGCCACAACGCACAATCCGTTCTTCTTCGTCAACTCGCCGTTGGTCTCACGCTCGCAAATCTTTGAACTGCGTCCGTTGAGTGAAGAGGAATTGTTCGCGTTGCTGCAACGCGCACTGGCTGACACGGAACGCGGCCTCGGTTACCTGAAGATCCAGGCGGACGAAAATGCGTTGCGCCACCTGGCCAAAATCGCCGACGGCGACGCGCGCAAGGCATTGAATGCGCTGGAAATTGCCGTCCTCACAACCGCGCCCGGCAAAGACGGTGCCGTTCACATCGACCTCGCCGCCGCCGAGCAAAGCATCCAGAGAAAGGCCGTCGTGTATGACGACGAGGACGCGCACTATGACACCATTTCTGCGTTCATCAAATCCATGCGGGGCAGCGACCCCGACGCCGCGCTGTACTGGCTCGCGAAGATGATTCACGCCGGCGAAGACCCGCGCTTCATCGCGCGGCGGATTGTGATCTGCGCGGCGGAGGATGTGGGATTGGCGGACCCGATGGCGCTGGTGCTCGCCAACGCGGCTCTGTCGGCATCGGAATTTGTCGGCTGGCCGGAGGCGCGCATTCCGTTGGCCGAAGCGACGGTTTACATTGCCACCGCCCACAAGAGCAACAGCGCTTATCTGGCCATCGATGCCGCGCTGGAGGACGTGAAGTCCGGCCGCACGCTGCCGGTCCCGGAACATTTGCGGGACACGCACTATAAGGGCGCCGAACGGTTGGGCCATGGCCAGGGTTACGAATACGCCCATGACCATCCGGGCCACTTCGTGGCGCAGGATTATCTCGGCACCGACAAAATTTACTACGAGCCGACCGAACAGGGCGTGGAAAAGAAAATCAAGGAACGCGTCGAAAAATGGCGGGCGGAACTGGCCGCCGCGCGAAAAAAGAAATCAAATGATCGCTGATATGGACGGGCAAAAGGACGCGCTGCGGAAACGAATCCGCAGTGCGCTCGATGAAATCTCCCCGGCGCAGCGCATTGCGGCGTCCGGACAGCTTCGAACCCGGCTCCAGGAACACCCCGTCTGGAAAAACGCCAAATCGGTCCTGTTTTTCGCGCCCTTGGCAAACGAAGCAGATGTCTGGCCGTTGTTGGAAGGGGCGCCGGCGGCCGGGAAGGACCGCGCCCTGCCCCGCTTTGATGCCAGGCAACAGGGTTACGTCGCCTGTCGGGTGCAAAATTTACCGGGCGAAATTGTCACCGGCCGATTCGGCATCCGCGAGCCGTCGGACGGTTGCCCCGAAATTTCGCTTCACGTACCGGACTTGATTCTCGTTCCCGGGGTGGCCTTCGATTTGAGCGGACACCGGTTGGGACGCGGCAAGGGATTTTATGACCGGTTGCTGGCCAAGGCGCGCGGTGTCAAATGTGGTGTGGCTTTTGACGAACAAATCGTGAAGGCGGTGGCTGCGGGAACACACGACATCCGGATGGATTTTATTCTGACACCAACGCGGGTCATTAAAACATGACGCGCGGCGCAAGGCTCACGTCGCTGGCGACCCGTCCCCGGTCACGTCATTGATGTTGTTGATTCAGCATGGGCTGGTTGCTCTCCCAGCTTTGCGGTGAATTCCACGGACGAACCGAGGCATTTTCCGGTTCATTCGTCTCGCAACCGGCGATGCCCAGCAAAAGAAGACCCAGCAGAAACAGCGAAAAAAATCTGACCTGGAAGCGGCCCATTTCAGGAAGCGGGATGCGCCGGAGTGACCTCGTCGCCTTCAATGATGTCGCCCAGTTGCCAGCCCGGCACGATGTTGGCGATGCTGCGGTCCTTCTGCACACTGCGAACAATGACCTTGGCCACGAGTTTGCCGTCGCGGCTCACGAGCATTTCGCCGTCATCCAATACACCCTGGTCTCCACCAATGTTCAACACTACAAAACTCCACTTGGGATCGACAGCCACCACCTTGCCCTTCAGGTCGGCCCGCAAGGTAACGACGTAGTTTGACCCGATTAATTCGTTTAGTTTGACCGTCAACCGATTGACTGTGCGCTGCAGAACGTTGTTCTCCTCCTGAACTGCCTCCAGCTGGTTCTGGGTGTATTTGAGACTCTTGCTTAAACCCAGCGCCTGGTCGGGCGTCAGGCCGGTTGCTTCCCAGGCCGCCACTCGAGCCTGCGCCGCATCCCGGTCCTGGGTTGTCTTGGCCAGTTTGTCCGATAATTCGTCGGCCCGTTTCTGCTGGGTCGCGGCCGTGACGATGGCGTTGGTGAGTTGGGTCTGGGTGCTGGCCAGCTGCTGCTGGGTCTGGGTTAAATCATCCTTCGTCTTGGCCAGATCCCTTTTGGTGGTGTTCAGCTCGGCCTGGACCTGGTCCCGTTGGGTGTGGAAATCGTCGCGCTCGGTGATCAGTGTGCCAATCTTGTCACGGATTTCAACAATGTTCAGCGCGCCCGCGGCCAGGGCCGCGATTATCGCCACTATCAAACTGATGCGAATCAACATGGATGGGTCACTTCAATTTTTCCAAAATTATACAATTGCGCCGGGAATGTCAACGGTGGTTTGTGTCTTGCCAAACGGCGATTTCGTATCATCTTTGAAGCATGGCCCGGAACAACCCTGAAAGGGATTGCGCCACTCCAACCGGGCCGGAACAGAAGTAAAAGCGGATAATCGAAAACCAACGGTTATGCGATTAAATCACGGCCTCCACCTCGCTTATTGCACCAACATCCATCGCGGCGAAACCTGGCACGAAACGTTTGAATCGCTGCAGACCCACACGCTGGCGGTCCGCGAACGGGTTTGTCCCCAAAAACCGTTTGCCATCGGCCTGCGCCTGGGCCACCGGGCGGCGCGCGAGTTGAGCGAGCCCGACACGCTGCTGGCCTTTCAACGCTGGCTCGCGCAAAAGGATTGTTATATTTTCACGATGAATGGATTTCCCTATGGCCAGTTCCACGGCGTCCGGGTGAAGGAACAGGTTTATTTGCCGGACTGGACTTCGCCGGAACGGCTGGCTTACACCAATCTCCTTTTTGATCTGTTGTCCAAATTGTTGCCGGCGGGCATCGAAGGCAGCGTCAGCACCCTGCCCGTTTCCTTCAAGGGCTTCCGTCTGCATGCCGATGCGGTGAAAATTGCCCGCCAGAACCTCTGGCATGCCGTCGAGCATATCGCGCACCTCACCGAACAAACCGGGCGAAAATTGCATCTCGGCCTGGAACCCGAACCGCTTTGTCATCTGGAAAGCAGCGGCGAGACCATCCAACTGTTCGATCGGTTGCGCGCCGAACACCCGCGCGACCCCCGCCTGGCCGAACATCTCGGCGTCAACTACGACACCTGCCATTTCGCTGTGAATTTCGAGGACCCCTTGAATGCCATTCCGTGCCTGGTGCAACATGGCATCAAAATCAGCAAGATCCACGTCAGCTCGGCGCTCAAGGTCCATCCGGCGCCGGAGACGTGCACGGCGTTGAAGACGTTTGCCGATGATATTTATTTCCATCAGGTCGTTGTGCGCGATCCATCGGGCAGCCGGAATATTTATTACGACCTGCCCGAGGCGTTGGCCGACCCGGACGCCCGACGCCCGTCGACGGCAGCCGGAGCCCGGATGACGGAAGCCGGAGGCCAGACCCCGGACACCAATCTTCCCGAATGGCGCATCCACTTTCATATTCCGTTGCACACGCCTTCCGGACCGCTGTTCGAAACTACCAACGACCACTTGCTGGTCGTCTTGGATTTGCTCGCCGAAAATCCGCATCTCTGTTCGCATCTGGAAATGGAAACTTACACCTGGGAAGTCCTGCCGCCGGAACTGAAAAGCCATGCTGTCGCCGAACAACTCGCGGAAGAATATGAGTGGTTGCTGCCTCAACTGGCCGGACGCGGACTCAGCCCTGCGACAAAGTAAAGCCTACCAACCAGCGGGCTGTTCTGTATTTACAGGAAGTTCGCCGACTTGAGTAATTGCCGCAGCGTTTGCATCAACGCTGCGGAACGACTTCATTTCCCTTTACCTACAAAACCGTCCACATCGGCAACCGCCTTTTGGACAATCTCCAAATCGCTGGTGCCGCGAAAACCGCTGAACCCGACCGACAACTTTGTTCGGGCATCCACCGCGAGGGGCTGGCCGCCGATCCAGCCGATGAAGTCGGGCCGGATGATTCCGAACGATTTCTCGTCCACTTGGCCGGTGAACACCAGCGTCTCATACTCGCCCGTCTTGTAGCCGGTGATCCAGACCTGACTCGCCTTGGTCCAGGCGACGCGAAAGCACTGTCGCTGCCGGATTTTGTCTGTGCCGAACATTTTTCCGTATACTCCGCCGGCTTCATCCACAATGCACAGGGCGCAGTTCCCGCCGTTGAGTTGTTGATCCGCCTCGACGGCGAGGTATTCGGGAATTCGTTTCTCCACCGCCGCGATGAGGTTCCGGATCAGGTCGGTATGTTGGTTTGGTTCCATGGTCTAAAAAAAGTTATCGCTGTTTCAGCCGGTTGCCTTGAACAATTCTTTCAATGCTCCGCCCCGGAACACAAGCTTGAAAGTCCCCCGGTTCTCGGGCTTCAGCCGAACGATGCCGTCGAACACGGCGGACAATACCGCGTCGCCAACGCAGGCCAGGCGTAGCGCCTGTTCCATTTAAAAAGGGTCCGTCACTGTTTGACGTGCCCCGGCTGGGCGGGCAACTTCCAATCCGATCTGGTTTCATCAAGTTAGAGCCTGGCGCGACACCTGTGCTGCTGCAGGATTCCGGCCTCAGATTTAACCAGTGCGAGAAAAGAATTGATTTTAATACGCCATAAACTTAAAATCCACCCGGCAGCGGTAGCCTGGCAGCAAGCAGGTCTGTTTTACCTGGTTAAAGTTTGGAAGGCTATGAAAACGAATTTCGCTTCTCCCGGCACAGCTTTAAAACCAGGGATTCTAAATCACACCCTCGCCACCCGTCGCCGGTGGATCACCTGGAACACGGTTTGTTTCTTTTCGTTCGTCGTTATTCGCAGTCTTCCTGCCCAGCCTCTCTCCGTTGCCGTCTCCGGCACGGAATACACGACCTACGTGGAAGCGCAAGGCCAGCCCACCACTACCTACGCCCCCGTATCAAGAACGACAATATCGTCGTCTCCGATCAGCGACGAAATTGACGCTCCGATTGACCCGGGCACCTTCGGTGGTCCCACTATCACTCACGCGCTTGCCAACGCTGGATTATTCGAGGTGTCAGACCAAACTGGATGGGGGTTTGCCAATGCCTCGGCCACCAGTCAGCTGTGGTTCTCACCCCTGGTGGACCAAACCCAAATCATCCGCCTCCAAATCAACGCCGTGGGTGCAACCCGGCCCCAGGAATTCACGGGAGGACAAGTCAGCCTGCTGGACCTGACCTCCGATTCAGAATTATGGAATTACAACTGGAGCGTGGAGGTGGGGCCCAACGTCGGATCCGGTAATGTCCCTTGGGACCCGGCGGACCCCAGCACGGCCAATTTCAGTTTGGACACGGACTTTCTTGCGTCAGACAATTATGAACTGACGATGCAGACGTACTCCAATGCGGGGGACGATACGGAGAGTGTCCAAATCCAGTTGTCCGGATTACAGGCGGTTCCGGAGCCTTCCAGTGTCTGCCTGATCTTGCTTGCCCTGGCGGGACTTCCCGCTGCGCGAAGTCGCGCCTTGCCTTGAGATGCCCAAATGCAATCACCGCCAGGTCAAGGCGGTACCCAATAGTTGGGAACTCTGGTCCAGCCGCTGAAAGTATTCGTTGACCCGCTCCGGAGAAACCGAATCCGACAGCGACTGGTATTCGTACTCCACCACCAGCCGGGTGCCGGCACAGCGCAGATCCCTGCGGAAGGTGAACGCGGGATCAGAAATGGTTTTCTGTTCCGTATCAATTACCCAGGCCCGCGGCAGGGTGGCTTCCGTTCGCAGGATTTCGTGCTGCGGAAACTTTATTCCCAAAGGCAGCTTCCGGTCGGTATCCACGGGCTTTCTGAGCAATGGAGCGATGGCGGAAGGGTAAAAATCACAGCGATACTGGCCATCCTTGTCCGGCCCCGTCCACGCGTCATTAATCGAATAAAATTCGGTGGTCTGAACAATGTCCTGCTGTTCATGGTCCTCAAAGATAACGGGCGCTGACATTTTTATTCCCGGGAAAAGAGTGGAGTAAAAATGCGTGTAGTTCTTTTCGATATCGCTGCGCTTCGAGGTGGCGAAGAGTTCCCGCAAAATATCGGCGTCGCGGCCCGTCGCAACGGTGACCACCTTCAGGTCGGAGGGTTCCGTGGCCCGGCGTATCCGGTAGTATTCCGTCGTAGTCGTCTGCGGCAAGCCGGTCGTTTGGGGGATGATGGCCAGGCCCGTCGTTTGGGGAGAAATCACCAGACCACACCCGTAGCCCGGCAAATAATGCTCCGCCAGCGCACCTCGCTGGTAGTTCAGGGTCGGATCGAGCCAATACGTCCGGCCGTCGCAGCGCACGACGGCAATGCAGTGGTCAAAGGCGCTGACCGAAGGTTGCCAGCCCCAAATCCCGCGCCCCAACGTGGCGTTCACCAGGACCGGATAGGCCTCAATGCCTAATGCGTGAAGAATCGTCACAAACAGCAGCGACTTATCCTTGCAATCGCCGAAGCGGCGGGCGAACACCACCGACGGGTCAGTGGGTGTTTCCGTGTTGGCCCCGATTTCGATTCCGAAATAACGCACGTCATCCTGGACAAACCGCAGGACCGCCAGGATCTGTTCCTCCCGGCCGGGGAGCTGCGACCATTCTGTAATCTTTCGGGCCAGTTCGGGCGAGAACGGTGACGTGGATTGGAACAGTGGCAACGCCCATTGATTCACTTCCGCCCAGGATTTGAAATCGGTCAGTTGCACCCATGGCTGGGGGTCGCACCACGACGGCAGGGAATCTTCCAGCGGGACGCCGGGGACGTGTCGTAAATCCCAGATGTACTCTATCGTGTTTTTCTCCGTAATCGCCACCGGTTCCACCGAGCATCCATGCGTTTTTGCCCGGAGAGTCTTTTGGCGGGGCCACACCACCCGTGTCAGTAATCGGTCCACGGGTTCCTCCATTTGCACCGGAATGGCACAGGAAAAGTGCCAGTCGAAGACCGGATTCGCGCCCTTGAGCGAATAGGCGTAATCAATAATGTCGCCGGTGCGCACGTCATCCAGGACGAGCACGGCGGATTTTTCACCCGTCAGGACGGATTGATCCAGATCCTGCTCCTGTTGCACGATCTTGACATTATTGGTGTCGAGCCGGTCAAAATGCTCCCTACCGCGCCAGAGTCGCACCCAGTGCAAGGTCAGCGATTGATAACCCGGATTGTAATCCAGCTTCAGCGTCGAGCCTTTCTCCACCCCGGCCAGCGTGAGAACCTGCCCGACGGAATGGACGAAGGTTTCGTTTTGCAGCGCATTGACTTGTCGTTCCAGCAGCAACCAATGCTGGTCGACGCCAGAGTCGAGGAGATTCGCCAGGGACGGCTGCTCGAAAAAGTGGGGTTTCACCCAGGTGCCTGGCGGCGCAAACTTTACGGCGGAAGTGTCGGCCGCGTTTCCTTGAAGGGCCATCGCCAGAATACCCGCGCCGAAGATCCGTCGCAGCCGGGGAGCGATGAGCCTTGCCAGACGCAAATGGAAAACCAATCGCCGCATTTCCCGGCGAGGATAATGCAAAACCGTCGTCTTGAAAACCGGAATCAACTCGATGCTCTTTCACGCTTTTTCAACCGCAAAGAATTGGCTCCGGATTTAACTGTAAAGATCGCATCCGCGCGGCCTGCCGGAAATGACTCCTGTGGCCACTCCACGCCTGAGTCCGGCAATTTTACTTGACAGAAAGGCCCAGGTTGATTAGTAAAGATTACTCAATCAATTCACAACTCTTTAATAAATCAAATCCCAGGTCACATTATAAAAGCGCATTTATCAATCTCCTTCACGACCATTTTTCTCTTTGAATGGCTGGTTGTGTCCAGCATGCCGCTTCTGGCGGGTGGCGCCAACACTCAAATTGTCCTGGGTGATGGTGGTTCCACCGCGGCAATCAACCTGGGGAACACGGGCGCTCTGGGTATGTACCGTTGGACGGTCGCTGGCGGCCAGAATCAACTGAACCAGGAATGGTTTTGGTATTCCGTGAACGGCGGCCCGGTGCAGGCCATTAACACCATCGGCGGGCTGACGGTTTCCCTCAACGCCCATGGCACTGACGGGCTCAATGACCTCACCTTGACCTATGCAAACTCGACCCTTTCAGTAAGTGTGGAATACGTGTTGACGGGCAACGGGGCCAATTCCGCCAGCGCCGACCTGGAGAAATTTATTCGGATTGATAATAACTCGGGCGAAGCCATCAATAACTTTAGCCTGATTGAATATTCGAATTTCAACCTGCTTCAGGCCAACAACGATACCGTCACCATTCAGGGGTCGCCGGGTAATTATACCGAAGCTGAACAAAACTTTGATGGCGGGCTTCTTCCCGGTGCCGCCACGGTTACCCTTCCTTCTGCGAACTATGCTGACACGGGCTTACCCGGCCAGACGTTGGACGACGTCATCAGTGGTACCCTTGATGACAATGTGTCAGCAGGGCCGGGCAATGTGGCCTTCGCGTTGCAGTGGACCGCGAGCCTTGCCGAGGGTGCCGAGCTGGACATAGCGCAGGATAGTGCTGTGTCTATTGCACTGATACCTGAGCCATCCACGGTGGCCTTGTTCTCATTGGCCCTCGCGGGGTTGCTTCTGCACCGCAAGGCGTAAGCGATTGCGCGTTCAGAACGGCGTGACGGAGGCGCGATCGATTCGGACGCACACCAGACGAATAGCCCGATGAGAACACAGACTCGCCAAGTGGCGGGTTTTCTGGTTTGCTCCGGGTAATGAACCGGGATTTCTTCCGACATCTCCGTACCTTGGTGATTTTGGGACGCGTGTCGAACCTGCCGACGGTCTGGTCGAATTGCCTCGCCGGCTGGTGGCTCGGCCATGGGGGGAACTATGACAAACTTCCCTGGTTGATCTTCGGCGTCAGCGCGCTTTACCTCGGTGGCATGTACTTGAACGATGCGTTCGACGCGGAATACGACCGCCAACACCGCCCGGAACGGCCGATCCCGTCTGGCGTGATTTCATTGCCCATGGTCCTGGGCTGGGGGTTGGCATGGTTGGTGTTGGGCGCGGCCAGCCTGATTATCATCGGGAAAACGACCGGAGTGCTGGCGCTCATTCTCCTGTTTTGCATCGTCCTTTATGACGTCATGCACAAGGCCATAACCGCTTCACCGTGGCTGATGGGACTGTGCCGGTTCTGGATTTATGTCATCGCCGGGTCCACGGGCAGTTGGGGCATAAACGGATGGCCCATCTGGTGCGGCGCGGCTCTGGCGGTCTACGTGACCGGCCTGAGCCTGGTCGCGCAACGGGAAAATTCGCGCGGACCGATTCCATACTCGCCGCTGGCCTTGCTGGCGGGGCCGGTCTTGCTGGCCCTGGTGATGAACACGGGGGATTATCGGATTCAAGCGATTGGCTTTTCATTCATCCTTGTGCTGTGGGTGGCGCGTTGTGCACGCACCATTTTTCAAGGAAGCAGAGTGAACGTGGGCCGAATCGTTTCCGGCCTGCTCGCCGGAATTGTGTTGGTGGATTTGCTGGCGATCGCACCGGACTGTCCGCTTCCGTTGAAGGCGGTGTTTTTAATCCTGTTCGGCGCGACGCTGGGACTTCAACGCTTCGTCCCGGCGACGTGAAATAAAGGCTGAAATTCAATGGCTAAGGGTTGAACGCTTAAAACTTCAGCTTTCCCGGAGCTCCACAAGTGACTCTTGAACAGGTAATCACCTTCGGTTATTCTATTGGTTCGTATATGAATACAGAGGCTCCACGCGAGTTGACGCACAACGAAGAGATCAAGGAAGCAATTCCGACGCTCGCCGGCACCATCGCGGCCAGGCTGGCTGACCCGACCGCCGACTCGTTTTCCGGTGACGACGGCCAATTCCTGAAATTTCACGGCGTTTATCCGCAGGACGACCGCGATTTACGCTCTGCGGCCGGCCGAAAATACATCATGATGATTCGCAGCCGTATTCCCGGCGGCGTGATGACCGCCAACCAGTGGCGTGTGTTTGACGAACTGGCGTGGCTTTACGGCAACAACACGCTGCGGATCACCACCCGCCAGACCATCCAGTTTCACGGCGTCGTCAAGGCGAACCTGCGCCTGGTGGTCAAAAAGATCAACGAGTGCCTGCTCTCCACGCTCGCGGCTTGCGGTGATGTGAACCGCAATGTCCTCGCGCCGCCCACGCCCGCCTACACCAAAGCACGCGATGAAGTTTATCGGCATTGCGTGCGGGTGGCGGATGCACTCAAGCCGCAGACCCGCGCTTATTATGCGATTTGGATCGACGGTTTCCAGCTCAAGATTGATGACCCGTTCAATCAGGCGTTCACGGACCCGCTTTACGGCAAAACGTATCTGCCGCGAAAATTCAAAACCGCCTTCGTCATCCCGCCAGTGAACGACCTTGACGTTTTCACCAACGACCTGGGATTCATCGCGGTGGTGGAGAAGGATCAACTCGTCGGTTACAACCTCGTGGTGGGCGGCGGCATGGGCCGCACGCATGGAAACAAGGAAACGTATCCGCGCCTGGCGAGCGAACTTGGATTTATCACGCCCGATAAATTGATTGATGTCGCCAAGGCCGTGCTCACGATTCACCGCGATTTCGGTGATCGCACCGACCGCAAGCACGCGCGTTTTAAATACGTTGTCGAAGAACGCGGCGTGGATTGGACGCGCGCCGAAGTCGAGAAACGCGCCCGTATCACATTCGCGCCGATACAGCCTTACGAGTTCACAACGACGGCCGATTTGCTCGGCTGGCACAAAGCCGTGGACGGGACGAATTTCTTCACGTTGTATGTCGAAACCGGCCGTGTGAAAGACGGAAAAAAAATCGCCCTGCGCGAAATCGCGGAGAAATTTCCGCAAACCGGATTCCACCTGACCACGAATCAGAACGTGATTCTCACAAACGTGAGCGCTGCCGATAAGCCCGGAATCAATTCGATCTTTGCGGCACATAAAATTCCGGTTGATAATCAGGCAAGCCTTCTGCACGCCGCCGCGATGGCCTGCCCCGCCCTGCCCACTTGCGGCCTGGCGCTCGCCGAAAGCGAACGGATGTTGCCGGGTCTGGTGGATCGCATCGAAAAACTTTGCGGTGACCTCGGATTGGGTGACGAGGAAATCATCATTCGCTCAACCGGCTGCCCGAACGGCTGTGCCCGGCCTTATCTGGCGGAAATCGGATTCGTCGGCAAGGCGCCGGGGCGTTATCAGCTCTGGCTCGGGGGCAATGTTTCCGGCACGCGGCTTAATCGCGTTTGGAAGGAAACGGTCAAGGACCCGGACATTGAAAACGAATTGCGTCCGGTGCTGGCGCGTTATGCCAAGGAACGAAATCCCGGCGAACGTTTTGGCGACTGGTGCAACCGGGTTTTGTGGAAAGCAGAGCCGGTCCCGGTCGCGGTCAATTGAGCCGGCAATCAAATTCCCATCCCATGACCGCCGACCAAATTGCCAGTGCCAATATCGAGTTGCGCGACAAGTCGCCGCTCGAAATTGTCCGCTGGGCGGTTGCCCGGGCGAACGGGCGCGCATTGGTCTCGACAAATTTTCGTCCCTACGAAGCGGTGATATTGCATCTGTGCGTGCAGGTGCAGCCTGACATGCCGGTGTTGTGGGTGGACCACGGCTATAACCGCCCGGCGACTTACAGACACGCCGAGGGATTGAAAAAACTGCTCAAGCTGAATCTGAAAGCCTATCTGCCCGGGATTTCCGCGGCGCATCATGATGCGTTGTACGGCGAGGTTCCGTCCGCAGACGATGAACCAGGCCTGAAACGATTCAGCGCGCAGATGAAGCTGGAGCCGTTTCAGCGGGGCATGAAGGAACTGGCGCCGCTGGTCTGGATTACAGCCTTGCGCAAGGTGCAAAATCCGAATCGTGCGGGACTCGACATCGTTTCCGAGGACAAAAATTTCGGCGCGCTCAAGGTCAGCCCGGTTTTTTATCGGACCGACGCAGACATGGAAAATTATCTAAAACAGCACCACCTCCCGAATGAGTGGGATTATTTTGACCCGGCCAAGGCTGACGACAAACGCGAATGCGGCTTGCATGCGACGTGGGGAGGCCAGACGCTCGGCTCAGGGATTTAGTACAAAGGCTTGGACACGGATTACACGGATTCTCACGAATTAATCCATGAGTGAACTGCTCTACCGCGAAGAAACCCACCGTCTAATCGGGTTTTGCATGGAGATTCATCGTGAACTGGGCAAGGGATATGACGAAGTCATCTACAAAGATGCCTTGGTCGTGGAATTGAGCCGGAAAAAAATCCCGTTCACGCGCGAAAACAAATACGAGGTGGAATACAAAGGCGTGATTCTTCCTCATTCTTACCGCGCCGATTTCGTAATATGGGACAAGATTTTGTTTGAAGCAAAGGCGGTTGAGCAACTAACGGAGGCACATGTTAAGCAGGTCCTGAATTATCTGGCCGCCGCAAAACTTCGTTTGGGATTGCTTGTTAATTTCGGCTCGGATTCGCTAGAATGCAAACGCGTTATTTTATGAATCAGTGTTAATTCGTGAAATCCGTGTCAAAATGAACAGCTACCATCTCGACCATCTGCAGTACCTGGAGACCGAAGCGATTCACATCATGCGTGAAGTCGCGGCGGAATTTGAGCGCCCTGCCCTGCTCTTCTCCGGGGGCAAGGATTCCATCTCCCTGCTGCGCCTGGCCGAAAAAGCCTTCCGCCCGTCGGACATCCCCCTGCCGCTGCTGAACATTGATACCGGTCATCACTTTCCGGAACTGAACGATTTTCGCGACCGGCGCGCCCAGGAACTGGGCGCCAAACTCATTGTGCGCAAGGTCGAGGACGCCATCGCCAAAGGCATCGCCGTGCCCCGGCCCGGTGAAGTCAGCCGCAACCAATTGCAGATTCCGACGCTGCTCGCCGCCGTCGAGGAATTTCAGTTTGATTGCCTGATTGGCGGCGCGCGGCGTGACGAGGAAAAGGCCCGTGCCAAGGAGCGGTTCTTTAGTTATCGTGACAGTTTCGGCCAGTGGGACCCGAAGAATCAACGGCCCGAAATCTGGAACCTGTACAATGCGCGCGTCAATCCGGGCGAACACATGCGGGTCTTTCCGCTCTCGAACTGGACGGAAATGGACGTGTGGGAATATATCAAGCGCGAGAAGCTCGACGTGCCCACCATCTATTTTAGCCATCAGCGAAAATGCGTCCGGCGCCACGGCCAATGGTTGCCCGTCAGCGATCTGTTGACGCTCAAATCCAACGACAAGGTGCAGGAACTCGTGGTGCGTGTCCGCACCATCGGCGACATCATCAGCACCGGCATGGTCGAGTCACCGGCGGATTCCGTGGATGACATCATCGCGGAGATTGCCGCCGCGCGAGTGACCGAACGCGGCAGCCGCGCCGACGACAAAGCCTCCGAGGCGGCGATGGAAGACCGGAAGAAAGCGGGATATTTTTAAGCAGATCGGAGATGGGAGATGGCAGATAGAATCAACTCGTTTGAAGAATTGGAAGCGTGGAAGACCACGCGGGAGTTGGTCCGCATTGCCTACTGTGTTTTCAAGCGCCAACCCGCGAGCAACGACTTCGGCCTGAAAAGTCAGGTAGAACGCGCTGCTGTTTCAGCAATGACAAATGTTGCCGAAGGCTTTGAACGGGTTCATTCCGCCGAGAAATTGCAATTTTACAATGTAGCCCGCGCTTCCTGCGGCGAAGTACGTTCGTTATCCTATGTCATGCTCGACGCTGCATATGTTTCTGACGCCGAACACAAAAAGGTTCTGGAACTCGTTGCTCAAACCGGTCGTTTGGTTTCCGGCCTGATTCGTTCGACCCGCGTCCGCACCACGACCCCTAACTCCC
>Ga0335083_10004125_pt1 | contig 18589 bp, 17 predicted proteins | sample Lox_Sample_42_FD_206716 | JGI IMG/M metagenome (GOLD analysis project Ga0335083, IMG submission 206716) | Soil microbial communities from Loxahatchee National Wildlife Refuge, Florida, United States - Lox_Sample_4.2 | ecosystem: Environmental > Terrestrial > Soil > Wetlands | place: USA...
CAAGCGGGTTTCGTCGGCCCTTGCGCTGCTCATTCTGTTTCGATAGCCTTCTGGATTCGCTGGCCATGGAGGGTTCTGGTGCGATTTGCGAGGGTGCGCGGTCTATGTCGCTGGAGTGTTCTTCTTTCATGGTGGTTTTTGGTTGCACCGGGTCTGACGGCGGAAGACATTCGTCTGCATGTTGATTTAACCGACGCTCCACGAAATATCTATCACGCACATTTGCGGATTCCGGTTCGAGCCGGTGCCGTGTCTCTGGTGTTTCCCAAGTGGATCCCGGGGAATCATCGTCCCAGCGGTCCGATCGGAGCGCTCACTGGGATTCAAATGGAGGCTGGAGGCCGTACTCTCGCATGGCAGCGCGACGAGGTTGAGATGTGCGAGTTCCACGTCGAGGTTCCCCCCGGTGTAGATACTCTCGATGTGAACTTGGATGCGATCACCACGCTGGACAGTGCTGGCGGCGGCGGACCGGCGGCCTCGAGCAATGTGCTCGACCTGAACTGGAATGCAGTTTTGCTGTATCCGAAGGGCGCGAAATCTGACGATGTGAGTTTCGCGCCATCGGTCACGCTGCCGGTCGGTTGGAAGTTTGGGACCGCGTTGCAGGTGCAGCGCACGGCGGGGAACGACGTGGAGTTTGCGCCCGTTTCTCTTACGACCTTGATCGATTCGCCCATGATCGCCGGAGCTCACTTCCGAAGGATTGAGCTGTCGAAACCAGGAGGCGGGCCGACTCACGTAATGGACCTGGTCGCCGAAGCCGAACCCGATCTTGCCATGTCGGCGCAGGACGTTGCCGCATACCAGAAGCTGGTTGCTGAAACGGGGGCGCTATTCGGGGCACGGCACTATCGGCACTACGATTTTCTTCTCACCTTGAGCGATCAGGTGGGCGGGCACGGACTTGAGCACCATGAATCCAACGACAGCGTGGATGCCGAGCGCACTCTGCTCGAGCCTGAGTTGCACATGCTGTCTGCCGACCTGGTGCCGCACGAGTTTACGCACTCGTGGAATGGCAAATACCGCCGTCCCGCCGGGCTGGTGACGCCGAACTATCAGGAGCCCATGATCGGCGACTTGTTATGGGTGTACGAAGGACTTACCGACTATCTTGGTACCGTGCTGGCGGCGCGCAGCGGGCTGTGGACCGACGAACAGTACAGGGAAGCGCTGGCGGGAACTGCGGCTGCGCTCGATCATCGCGCGGGCCGCACGTGGCGTCCGCTCGAAGATACGGCGCGATCGGTGCAGACTTTGCGCATGATGGGATCGCAATGGCAGAACTGGCGGCGCGGGCTCGACTACTATCCGGAAGGACAACTGATCTGGTTGGAAGTGGATGCCAGGATCCGGCAGCAGACTCATGGCGAGCGGTCGCTGAATGATTTTTGCCGTCGCTTCCACGGTGGCGAGAGCGGGACTCCGAAAGTGGTGCCGTACACGTTCGACGATGTGGTGCGAACTTTGAATGAGGTCGCGCCTTACGACTGGGCAAGCCTGCTGCGCGAGCGCGTGGCGGCCACCAGCACTCATGCTCCGCTGGGTGGGATTGAAGTTGGCGGATGGAAACTGGTGTACAACGACAAGCCAAACATTTTCAGCCAGGCGGAGGAGAAGCTGGAGAACTTCGCGAATTTCTCGTACTCACTGGGCTTTACTGTGAGCAAAGACGGCAAGCTCGACGACGTCGTCGTCGGGTCGCCTGCGTATCAGTCAGGCTTGGGACCGGGCATGAAGCTTGTTGCCGTGAACGGGCGGAAGTGGTCGCCCTCCATTTTGCGTGCGGCATTGAAAGCTGCGCAGGGAGGGGGCTCGGCGATGGAATTGCTGGTCGAGAACGCACAGTTTTTTAGAACATATACGGTCGACTACCGCGGCGGAGAGAAGAATCCGCATCTGGAACGCGTCTCGAATCAGCCCGACATTCTGAGTCAGATTCTGCAGCCACTGACTCACTAGCGCGCTCCGGTGGGCTCCGGGGCTCCGGTTCTAGTACCAACGTAAGTCCGACCCCTGGAAATCGCTGCTACAATCGCGCTAGAACTACCAAAAGACCGCCCGGGCGCAGGCATTCATGTACAGTGTTTCGCGAATTGTTTTGAGTCGGCTACTGCGGGCCGGACTCTGCGCGCCGTTGGCCGCGTCATTTCTGCTGGCGCAGGTTTCGGTTCGTTCGGTCAAGGTGCTGGGAGGCAAAGATGCGGTCGAGATTGAAGTGCAAGCCAGCGACCGGATCGTTCCACAAACCCAGGTCTTGAGCGGACCGGATCGCCTGGTGATCGACTTTCCTAATGCTGTTCCCGGCAGCCAGTTGCGCAATCAGTCCGTTGATCGCGGCGAAGTGAAAGACTTGCGAGTCGGTTTGCTCCAGGTGAAGCCGCCAGTTACGCGCGTCGTGCTCGATCTGAAGACCGCGCAGTCCTATCAAGTGTTTCCCAATGGCCGGACGGTCATTATCAAAGTCATGAGCGGAGCCCGAGAGTCGGCCGCTATCGATCATTCTGCGTCCGAAACTGTGAAGCGTCCCGGCCTCGTCGTTGCGAACTACACACCCGGAGTGCAGGCCGCCCAGATTGCGACCGCCGTGCAACCTGAGCTCGAGGTGACTTATCGGAATGGGCTGCTGGGCATCACAGCCAATCGAGCGACATTGTCAGAGGTTTTATCCGCGGTGCAACAGCGCACTGGAGCGGAGATTTCCATCGCGGCCGGAGCGGGTCAGGAACAAGTCGTGGCGGACCTGGCGCCGGGGCCTGCGCCGGAAATTCTGGCGCGGCTGCTGAATGGCTCGAAATTTAATTTTCTGATTCTCAGCGCGGCGGATAATCCGCAGCAACTGGATCGAGTGATTCTCAGCACGCGTCCCGACGGCGGATTCGCGCCGCTGGCTCCGATGCAAGTGCAGAATAACGCTAGCAATGAAGATGAGGGTGACCGGGAATCCGCGGGCATGAACCCGCAGCCTGGCAACCACATCCCACCACCTGCGCCAGGTAATTCCCAAGGGGAAGGAAAGACTCCCGCCGACGAGAACGCCCCCCAGTAGAGAGCTTCATCGTGGTTTCGGCGCACCTATGGAGGCGTGATCAGCCGAATCGGCACAGGGGAGCTTCCGGTAACAGGGTTACCCACAGTGTTGCTGAGGCCATTGCCGCACCCCGCGACGTTGAGGACTGTGATGTTTACATTCCCCCACGGGTCGAAGGAGTTGATAAATACCTGCAGGAATCCCACCACTGTGACATTCGTTGTTCCGTGGGCGTTGATGGCCACCGAGTCGTCGTAGATGGGCAGGGAGACAATCGAATTACTTGTACTGATCGAGCTGCCGTTTGGCAACCCCGTCGTCACGAGGGGGTTACTGCTTCCAGCGAGGATCTGGAACGGATAAGCCGAATTGTTGAGCGCATCCTGGCCGTCATTCAGCGTGTTCGGGGTAGCTTCGCGAATGAGGCACTGTACGGCTTGCGCGGTATCGAGGTCGATATTCTGGCTCAGGTCAACGGTGTTCGCAGTCTGCACGCCGCATTGATAGGCGGTCGACTGGTCGCATCCCGCAGTCGCCTGCTGATAGTAGTCCTGCCCGGCCGCGCAAGAGGGCACCGCGACGGGAGCTGTTGTGGGAGATAGCGCAGGGACAAACTGCAGGTTGGGCGGCCCCTGCACATATCCGGGCCGTGAGAAATTCGTGCCAGGCTGCGGCTGACGCAGGGTGCAGGTCGAACCGGTGTGAGTGCACTCTGGCGACAGCCAGAACGTTTCGCCTATGACTCCGTTCGTGTTAGTTCCGTTCAGCGAGATTCCCGGACGCTGAATCGACCCGTCGGTATTGCTGACTAACGGAGTACACGGTCCAAGGCTACTGGTGGCGGAACAATAGTTGCCGCCACTCTGTGGAGAGAGAGGATCGCGATTTGGCACCAACCAAGGCTTCACACAACGCGGCTGCACCGGAGTGATTGTTCCGGTGGGCGAGTTGCCGACGTTGCCCGAGTTCGAGGAATTAAATGCTTCGGTCGTAGCGATTGCGCTGACGCTGTTCGAGCTGCTTCCCCAGATGCGCGAGAAGAAAGTTGGCAAGTTGTTGCGAGAGACTTTCACTGTGACAATTGGGTTGACGCTGAAAGCCCCTCCCGCCGTGAAGCCAGAACAGTCCGGTCCAGACTGGCCGCCGGCAGAATATGTCACGTTGACCGTGGTTGGCACGGCGCTTCCGACGGCGCTCTGCGTTGCGACGGCCGTGGCCGCCTGAGTCGCAATCCCCCCGGCGCCGCAAATGAGCTGCCATGACGATGTCGGTGTCATTGTGTTATGAGGATCGCTGGTCATGCCGGAGATCGAAATCACGCGGGCGGCCGCCAGTGCGGCAGCATCGGCCGATCGCTGCGCTTCCTCTCTTGCCAGATATAGAGTGATGACGTCGATGGACAGGGCGGCCATGGCTATGATGGCGACCATGGCGAGTGCGACGAACACCATAGTGACCCCCCAATCGCGCCGGGCGTGACCTTTAAGCCTTCGAATCGCCGGTTGTTTCATAATTCTTTTCAGTTCTCGTTCATCGACACGGCTGTTGCGCTGATCGTTGAGGACAGCGTCGTGTTGGCACCCAGCAGGCTGGCGACGCGCCCAAAGCGCCACGGATAGCCATATCGAATGCTGACGCAGGTGCCGATGATTGCGGTTCCGGTCGGTCCCCCCCCCAAGGGCAGCGACTGACAATTCGTACTTGCAGGCTGCGTCGCTACCGAGGCTGCGAAATAATATCCCCTGTTAATGATGATGGTGAGCCCTCCGGGCGGGCAACCGTTTCCGGCTGCGATCGACGTCCAGGTCATGCCCACCGGTGCGTTACTAAGCCCGATACCGCAGTCGTTGATGTTGTTTGCGAGGAGGTAGTTGTCAATGTCCTGAAATGCGTCCATCACCGAGGCTGGCGCTGATGTCGATGGAGACTGCAAATCACTCGCGGGCTCACCAGCGGCCACGCGGGCCGCATCGCGTGCGATGTTGGTAAGTTTTTGTTTCAGAGTGAACGCGTTGCTAAAGTCAAAGATACCGACCACGAAAAGCACGAGCAGGGGCAGAGAAACGGCAAACTCCACGATTTGTGCGCCGCGGTCGTCTCGCCCGAACCGGGCCATTCCGCTGAGGTGGCATCGCAAATTCGTGAAGTCGATCAATGGGTCTCCATGCGCACTCGTGCCGACGCGGTGATCCAGATTTGCTGTTTGCTCAGCGAGGTGAAGGGCAGCCAGAACTGAAATGGATATTGAAAGGAGACGGAAACGCCGCAGATTCCGGCTCCCCCCAGAGCCAGATTTGTCATCTGGACAGGAGCTTGCACGCAAATATTAGAACTGACAGTGCTACAGCCGGAAGGAAACGCGCCACAGGCGTTAAGCGAAGGAACTAGCGCCGGAGGCCTTGCCAGCGACGGATCGAGCTTCGATGCGATCATGGCGGTTTGTACCGCATTGACCGCGTTCGTCCCATACTGGGTAAAGGTATTGATACCTGTGCACGTTGCACAGTAGGGAACCGCACCGGCGCGGGCGCCTTCCTGCGCGGCACGTGTGATTGCGCCATAGATGCTGAACGCCTGTCCGAACCAGAAAATTCCCAGCAGAAACATAAACATCAACGGCAGGACGGCGGCGGCTTCGGCAATTTCCGCGCCGCGCGTTTCGGTGGCCAGTCCTCGAATTGTCGATCGCAAGAAATGCGACATCCTACGCCACCACTCGGAGCTTCCAGAGAGTCCCGTAGAGCACCACCGTGAATGCCAGCGCCACGCCATAGGGAACTTTCAGCGCGTCCGGATTATCGAGAGACACGCGCGATTGGGGCAACTGGAACGTCACCAGCGAGACAAGAATATGTCCTATGTTCCGCAACGTCTGACGCACGCGCCCTTTATAAATTACGAGTCCTACTGCCATAAGTCCCGCCACAAATATCGACCCGACCAGAAGGTCGACCAGTTCGCCCGGCCCCGCGAACGCGCCTAGAGCGCCTGCGAGTTTCCAATCGCCCGCGCCCAGACTCCGCAGCAGTACGAACGGCAGCAGCAACGCCAGGCCGACCAGTGCGCCCAGCAGGGAAGTCTTCAGCCCGGTCCACCCACCGAGAACTGTGTTCGCGGCGATTCCGATCGCGAGTCCCGGAACGGTTAGCCAGTTCGGGATGCGCCGGCTTCGCAGGTCCGTCCATCCTGCGATCAACGACAGAAGTACAGCGCCCGCCAGAATGGCTGGTTTCAAACGAACCTCGCGCTCGGCCAGCGAGTGGGCTGGCTTTCCGCGCGTGTTGGATGATGTTGCAAAAAAACCATGTTATGACGGTTCAGAAATTACCAGCTCCAGGGGACAAGCCGGGCGCCGACGCCTTTGGCCATTTGCCCCTGCAAAAGCGCCCTCTTGCGCGGATTCTCACATAGAGGGGAAGTGAAGTCAATGAAGGTCTAGATCCTCGATTTCCCCTCGTGTTACGGGCGACAGTCCGCCCGTCCTGTCAGAAAACAAAAGGCCCGGAACGTATCCGGGCCTGTCGCAAGCTTGTGCCTCTATTGCCGGTTGAAGGCCGGAGCCGCGTTGTGCTCGGCGATGATCTTCCGGGCATTGTCGGCAAGAGCTTTTGCCTGCGGCAGAAGCTCCAGACCCTTGATCACTTGCGGGTCGGATTCGGCACGAACCTTCATACCTTCATCCTGCCCGAAGGCATCGACGAATATCTCCGACTTGATGCCGGACCGGATCCAATCATTGTTGTCGAGCAGGTCTGCCTGGGTGTACGTGATGTTGGCCTCGTCGAGAGACTTACGGAACTCCTGCATTGTGGCATCGTCGACTTCAAAGCTCTTCGAAGGATGGTGGTCGACCACATAGCGCTTCGCGAAATTGAAGAACGCATAGTGCTGCAGCAGAGTGTCCTGGAAGTGATTGCTCTTGACCGGAGGAATGTTCACGTCGGGAGTAATGCCGCCTCCGCCGTAAACGGTTCGTCCGCTATCCGTGAGCTTCACTTCGCGGTTGGCGGTATTGGTGCTCTCGGCGGTGTCGCGGTTGTAGTAATAGTCGTAGAGCGAAATGTTGCTGTAGTCGCGTTGAATAAGGCGTCCGCTGGGCGTGTAGTAGTGCGCCGTAGTCAATGCCAGACCGGTGTTTTCCGATAGCGGATATACCGTCTGAACCAGACCCTTGCCGAAGGTCACTTCGCCCGCGATCAAGCCACGGTCGTGATCCTGAATCGCGCCGGAAACAATCTCCGCGGCCGAGGCCGTGAGACGGTTGACGAGAACGACGACCGGATAATCCTTGCCGCCATTGCCGTGCTGCGCGATGTATCGCTTTTCTGCGGAAGCCCGGCCGTGATGGGAGACGATGAGTTGTCCCTTCTTCAGGAATTTGTCGGCCACGCCGACGCCTTCGCTGAGCAATCCACCGGGATTGCCACGCAGATCCAGGATCAAACCCTTGAGATCGCCGAAGGAATCGAGAGCATCGGCCACTTCATGCTCGGTCGTCTCGTTGAAGCCGTTGACGTGCATGTATCCGATGCCCGGCCTGATCAGGAAATGTACGTCGACGCTGTAGCGTGGAATTTCGTCGCGGACGAGCGTGAATTCCATCGGCTTCTCGACGCCATCGCGTGCGATGCTGATGTGAACGGTCGTGCCCTTGGGTCCTTTCAACAAGTCAGCTACGTCGCCTGTGCTCATGTTCTCGGTCGACTTGCCGTCGACGGCGATGATGACGTCGCCAGGGTGAATGCCGGCCTTGTAGGCGGGCGTTCCCGTGAACGGATAAATCACGATGACTTTATTGTTGCGCGGACCGACGGTCATTCCGACGCCGTAATACTTGCCGCGCTGGTCTTCGCGCATCAGCGCGTACGATTTGGGATCAAAGAAGTTGGAGTGCGGATCGAGCGCGTGTAGCATGCCGGGGATGGCCCCGTTGTAGATGGCCTTGTCGGGGTTGACGGGCTCGGCATAGTTATCTTCGACGAGAGCGTAAACATCGGTGAACTGCTTGAGGCTGTCTTTCACCTCAGAGTCGCCGGTCATAGACGACTGTTGGCCGGAACGCTGGGCAAACAGAATGCCCAGAAAGCCACAGGCGAGCAGAAAAAAAACTACCAGGAAGAGCGATCGGCGAGAACTACGTGCCATCTTGAGATTTCCTTCGTTGAGGGCTTGCTTCCACCCCAGCTACCGCGCTGAATATCCGTCAGTATATCACCAGCTTAGACTCGTTCGGACCGGGATTGTCACCTTGGTAACCCCGTCCGAAAAGGGTCTCTTGATGAGATGCTGCCGGGCCGCTTTGGGGTTCCTCCGGGCCGAGGAAATCGCACAATTTAAGGAACTTCGGCAGACAGTGAGAGATGGTCGTCGACGCTGGATTCTGCGTTGGGCAGCACCGAACTCTTGGTGCCTTCGGCGCATGTGCCGGGCGCTCGAGTGTGCAAGATTGCCTCGAGAGTGCGCGGCATCTCTTTCGCCACCTCCAGGACGACTACCTGCGCCGGCCCACCGCCTTCTGCGCGATAGGAAATGCTGAAGAAATGGCTGTGCCGGCGCATTTTTACGAGTCCGACGGCAATCGCCGGCAGCACTCCCAAGTGCCGCGTCACGTCTTTGGAGTATTTGTACGACTCGATCGAGGCGTAGGGAATCTCGAGTTTGTGTCCCGCATATTCGAAAATGAGCGCAGTGTCGGATATGGTGTCCAAGCGCCCGACAATGCCGGGTTCTACATCAGGCACCGTGCCGCCGACGTATCTTGCGTGACCACCTTCGAGAGCGAATGCGGACGAGGCCGCGAGCAAAAGAAAGCAGAACGGCAGGTATGACTTCATGCAGCTCCTCCTCAATGTGCTAGGGGCAGCGTAGAGGATTTCGCCATGCCAGAGTGATGGTTTGGGATGCTTTTTCAAGTGTCACATGAGGGGTTTACCAGCCGGTATTCGCTGACTTGGCGATCCTGATCATGGCGGCCGCACTCCGCTCGACATCGTCGTCGGTCGTGGCCCAGCAGGAGACCGATATCCGCATGGCCGTCTGTCCGTGCCAGACGGTACCACCGCACCAGCACGTGCCATCCGCCTGGACGTCGGCGATGACGCGGCGGGTCTGCTCGGCACTGCCGAACGACACTAACACCTGATTCAAGACGACATCATTCAAGACGGCAAAATGGGCTGCCCGCAAACGGTCGGCAAAAAGTCTGGCTTGGCGGCAGTTGCGCTCGATCATTTCGCGCAGTCCGGTACGACCCAGAGACCTCATTGCTGCCCACAGCTCGATTCCGCGAGCTCGGCGCGAGGCATCCGGAGTGTATTGCCAAGGCTCGCGTCCGGCGCTCTGGGTTAGATAGGCCGCATTGCCTGCAGAAAGAGCGCGCCGTAAATGCTCGGGCTCGCGCACTACGACGATTCCCGAATCGTAAGGAACGTTCAGCCACTTATGACAATCGATGGCCCAGGAGTCGGCGGCATCGATGCCTTCGAGCAGCGGAGCGTATGCCGGCGATACGGCACCCCACAAGCCGAAAGCTCCGTCGACGTGCACCCACGCGCCGGCGTCGCGCGCCCGTGCACAAAGTTCTTTGGCGGGATCGAACGCTCCTGTATTCACGTTGCCAGCCTGGATGCATACGACCGTGTGTTCGTCGAGCATCGGCAGGGCGTCGGCTCGCATGCGTCCCTGGCCATCTGCCGGAACGGTGATGACGCGGGAGCGGCCGAGGCCCAGCATGGTTAGAGCGCGCAACACCGACACGTGAACTTCCTCGCCGACGACCACTCGAATTGGAGGAGCTTCGAACATGCCGTCTTCTTCGACATTCCAGCCGACTCGTTGCAGGAGCGCCGAGCGCGCTGCGGCCAATCCTGAGAAGTTCGCCATGGTAGTGCCGGTTACGATCCCGATTCCGCTGCTAGCGGGCAGGCCCAGCAGGTCCAGAGTCCATTCTCGGACAATCTCTTCAACCTTAGCCGATACCGGCGACATGACCTGCATGGCTGCATTTTGGTCCCAGGCGCCAGCCAGCCAGTTCGCGGCCAGCGCTGTGGGAAGAGTACCCCCGATCACGAAGCCAAAATAACGGCCCGCCGAGGTTGCGACTGTCGCGGGCGAGCCAACGTCATCGAGGAGCGCTAGAACTTCTGAGGGATCGCACGGATTCTCAGGTATTCGCCCGCCCAGCGCTTCCAATCGCGCGATCGCTTCGGATCCTGGCACAACCTTCCGCTCGCCAATCGCGGCGATGTAGCGCGCAGCCCGGGCGGCTGTTTCAGCCAGCAATTCCTTCACATGGTCCTCCTTGGAAGAGTTCTACATCGACTCGATGGGTCGATTGATGAAATCTTCGAAACGCTTGAGTTCGGCGATGGATGCCTCTGACAGCAACGCGAAGGGAATCGCCCGGCAGCCCGCGGGAAGTTCGGCCGCGGTCAGAAGGTCGCACACCACCGCTGCCGTTTGCTTTAGCCCACGCTGCCAGTGAGCGTCGCGAGCGTCGCGAAAGACGAGGCTATCGGAATGAAATCCGGCGGCAATTAATACTGCGCGCGCCACTTTCAAAAATTCCGGCCACCGCGAGGCCACGCCGACGAGTGCGCCTGAGGGCGCAGGCAAGTATCCCGCGAGGGAAGCCGGCACAGACCGGATTTGCAGAGAGATCAAGTCGGTGCCCGGCGCAAGCCACTGACGCGCGGCGGCGAGACGATTCGGCAGAGCGACCGGAACCCCGCCTTGTGGCGCCTTCGGACAATCCTCAGGCCCGCACGATTCGACCGGGAAGGTGACAGAGCGCGCGATTTCCGCCGCCAGGATTCTGCGCAATTCTTCGTCCGGTTCGAGCAGCAGAAAGTGATCCGGCGGCTGCAGTTCGAGCCACTGACGCAGACGCGAGCGCAACACCGGCAAAGTCACACCCAGTTTTCGCGCCGAGCGGAAGAGCCGGGCGATCATTTGATCGAGAGCGAGAGCGGGCGTCGGAGAAATCTCCGGCTTGCTGGCTCGAATGTAGACACCGCTGCCGCGCCGAAACTCAACCCATCGATCACGTTCGAGCTGGCGATATCCCGCGCTGATGGTGTTGGGATGCAGATGGAATCGCCGGGCCAGATCGCGAGTGCTGGGGAGGCGTTGGCCGGGTGCGAGATCGTCGCTGAGGATTCCGAGCACGACCTGCGTCACCAGTTGTTCGCGGATCGAAACTTCGCTGCCGCGCGCAAACCAGAATTGCATGGCGCCAACATGATAAGCGTTGGCTGCCCGTCGAGAAAGATGTCATCGCGCTGTCTCGCAATGATTGCCGCTTTTCCGGCTCCGGCAGTATGATGAAGCGCATGAGCTTTTCCGAGACGATCTTCCTGTTCTTTTTGGCGCTCATCATTTTTGGGCCCAAGAAGTTGCCGGAGATCGCGCGCCAGATCGGCAAGTACATGAACGAGTTCAAGCGGGCCTCCAACGAGTTCAAGTCGCAGATCGAGCAGGAAATCGCTCACCTGGAAGTGGAAAACAAACAGACCATTCTGCCCCCCAGCCCGGCTCCGGAGGGTGCCACGAGCCGAACTCCGACTCCCGCACTTTCTGCGGCCCTTTCTGACCCCGTGGCATCCCAGGCGCCCGCAACCCTGGCTGTTTCCGACGACGAGCCTCTCTTTGCCAAGGAGAATGGCTCGGGGTCCACCGATGCCGTCCCGGCTACCGAGGCGGCCGCGCATCCTGACGACGCAACATCTCCCACGACGCAGGAATCGCATGTCTGAATTCGGAGCCGCGGGAAGCAGCGGCGATAACGAAAAAGAGCCCATGCCAACCATGGGGTTCCTCGATCACCTCGAGGAACTGCGCAAGCGGCTTGTCTATTCCATTATTAGCGTCGGCGTGGGATTTGGCATCTGTTGGTGGAAGGTCGAGCGCATTTACGACGTCATGCAGCGCCCCATCATCGACGTGCTGCATAAGAACCACATGCCGGAACATCTCGGCTATCTGAACCCCACCGACCCCTTCAATCTTTACTTGAAGGTTGCGGCACTAGCTGGGCTGTTCCTTACGTCGCCGTTCGTGCTTTACCAGGTGTGGATGTTCATCTCCCCGGGCCTCTATCGCAACGAGAAGCGCTACGTCGTCCCGTTTATGGTTTCGACGATCGCGCTCTTCACCACCGGTGGATACTTCGGCTACAAGATCGTTTATCCGCGGGCGCTCGATTTTCTGATCAACTTCGGCAAACAGTTTCAGCCGATGATCACCATCGGGGAATACACGCAACTTTTCCTGAGCATCGTGCTGGGGATGGGGCTGATTTTCGAGATGCCGATCCTCGTCTTCTTCCTGGCATTCATGGGCATCATGAGCCCAGGGTTCATGATCAAGAACTTCCGCTACTCGATTCTGGTGATTTTCATCATTGCGGCCATCGTTACGCCCACACCTGACATCGTAAGCATGTGCGTTTTTGCCGCACCCATGCTCGCGTTGTACGCGCTCAGCATTGGGATCGCCTACCTGGTGCATCCCAAGCAGCGCCTGGCGAGGAAAGAGAAACAGTCGCAATGATCGGCATGAAAATGATTGGCAAGAAATCTTTGACAAGCGGTCAACCTTGCCTTTGGACTTTAGTCGTTGCCCTCGCTCTGGGCGGTCTGGCCTGCGATTCGAGCAAGAACGCCGCGCAAGATGAGAAAGATAGGGCGCAAGCGCAATCGTCCGCGATCACTCCCGCCGAAGCGCCGCCGCCGACACTCTCGCTTCCCGCGGATAGCGGGCCCATGCCGGCGTTTAATGCCGACCGCGCCATGCAGTACGTCAAGGAGATTGTCGCCCTCGGCCCGCGTCCGATCGGCAGCGCCAATCACAAGAAGGTCGAAGAGTACATCGTCTCGCATCTGAAGGGCGACGTCGTCGAGGACGATGCCTTTACGGCCGACACGGTCGAAGGAAAATTTCCGGTGCGCAACATTATCGCGAAGTTTCCAGGAACGAAAGACGGCGTGATCGTGATCGCGAGCCATTACGACACGAACTATCCGCTGCGCAATACATCCTTTATCGGGGCCAATGACGGCGCAGCGACCAGCGCCCTGTTGCTTGAGTTCGCGAACCAACTGCGCGGGAAAAAACGCGAAGGATACGGCATATGGCTGCTCTGGACCGATGCCGAAGAAGCGATGAAAACCTGGTCGGACACCGACAGTGTTTACGGGACGCGCCATCTCGCCCAAAAATGGCAGCAGGACGGCACCGCCAAGCAGATTAAAGCGTTTCTTCTCGCAGACATGATCGGCGATGCCGACCTCGACATTGACCGCGACACCCACTCCACTCCCTGGCTCGAGAGCGTGGTGTACGAGGCCGCGACGCGTGCGGGCTACCAGTCGCATTTTTTCGCACGCACCAACACGATCGAAGACGATCACCTGCCCTTCATGAACATCGGCGTGCCCTGCGCCGACATCATCGACATCAACTATGGATACAACAATGTCTTTCATCACACCGTGCAAGACACGGTCGATAAGCTGAGCACGAAGAGCCTCGACATCAGCGGCACGGTGATTCTGGAAACCGTACACATTCTAGACAACATGAACCCATTACCGCCGAAGTGATCGCCCAGCGCACATTTTGCGCTTTTCCAGGAATTCATTTCTAATGCAGCCCATATGCAAATTGTGAAGACCCTGTTCCTGGCCTGCTTGTTCAGTTTCACCTGTTCCGCCGCAACAACCCCCACCGACAACAAAGACGTCAACCAGGTGATTCAGGCTGCGCTTCAGCCATCGCCGCTGGAGATGAATCTGCACCGTTTGACCGATGAGGTCGGAGGGCGGGTGCCGGGCACAGTCGGCATGCAGCACGCGATCGCGTGGGGAATCCAAGCCTTCACGGCTGCGGGCGCCGACAGCGTGCACACGGAAGGATTCAGTATTCCAAATTCCTGGGCCGAAGGCCCGACCGAAATGAATGCAACGACGGCCTATCAGGTCGATGCCTCGAAGGTCGGCGGGGGAACAGTGCTCTCGTCCTTCCGTGTCCGCGCGGTTTCGGTCGCGTGGGCGCCCGCACTTGCCGCGGTGAAGCATGTTCCGATTGTTGATGTGGGTGCCGGGACGGCAGCGGATTTCAAGAAGGCTGGCGAGGTTGCGGGCAAAATCGTGCTCGTGCACACAGTCGTTCTCAAGACATGGGACGATCTTTTTGCCGAGTACGCGAACGCTCCTCCGGTGATCGATCTCGCGGTAAAGAGCAAGGCCCTGGCGATTGCGTTTATGGCCACTCGCGACCACGACATCCTTTATCGGCATACGAACGCGACGGAGGGAGAAATTGACAAGCTTCCGATGGTGATCGTGGCGCGCGAGGACGGCGAGCGTATCGCGCGGCTGCTGGCTGCGGGAAGCCTGGTGTGGGCGGACCTCTCGATTCCCAACCAGGTTGGCGGGCCGGTCCGGACCTCCAATGTCATCGCGGAAATACGCGGCAGCGAGACTCCGGACGAGTTCGTGATTCTGGGCGCGCATCTCGACTCGTGGGAACTGGGTACGGGAGCTCTGGACAATGGTTGTAACGCCGCGCTGGTTGTCGATGCGCTGCGAGCCATCAAAGCTTCGGGCGTGAAGCCACGGCGCACCATTCGCTTCGTCCTCTTCTCTGGCGAAGAAGAGGGGTTAATCGGTTCGCGCGTTTATGCCTACACGCATCGCATCGAGCTCGACAAGGCTGCTGGCGTCGTTATTTTCGACTCGGGCACCGGCAAGACCACCGGCTTCTCCATTGGCGGACGCAGTGATCTTCTCGAAGCAGCCAAGGCACTGATTGCGCCGCTGGCCCAGTTTGACGTGAAAGAGCTGAAGCCCACGATGGAATGGGGCACCGACCATTTTGATTTCATGCTTGAGGGCGTGCCTACGTTTGTGGCCGATCAGGAAGAGGCAAATTATCTGGAGAATTACCATGCCATCTCCGACACGTACGACAAGGTCGACTTTTCCCAGTTAAAGAAGCATGTGGCGGAGGCGGCGGCCCTGAGCGTTGAACTGGCGAATCTCCCCGTGAAGATCGGACCCCGCCTCACCCGCGAACAGATCGAGCAGACAATCCGCGATACGAACAGCGTCGAGCAGTTCAAGGCCTTTGGCATTTGGGATGAATGGGTCAGCGGCCAGCGGGGAAGAAAGAAATAACGAAGCATTGTTGATTGGTGATTTCTAATTGTTGATTGCCGCGGCTCCGCCCGAGGTTTTGACCTTCAATCAGAAATCGGCAATCAGAAAATCAATAATCGTCTGGCCGTCAGGTATTTGCATTGCTCTATTTCTGGATACTCTTCAATGTTTTCGCGATTGGGATGTTGGTGCTGGACCTTCGAGTCTTCCACCGGCCCGGTCACGTCGTCAGCTTCCGCGAATCGTTGGGCTGGACTGCGATGTACGTCGTGCTGGCCGCCGGATTCGCTGTCTTCCTATATTTCTGGCAAGGCCACCAGGTTGCCCTGGAGTTCGTGACCGGATACGTACTGGAACTCACGCTCAGCGTTGATAATCTTTTTGTCTTCCTGATGGTGTTCAATTATTTTGCGGTCCCGGACCAGCAGCAGCATCGGGTTCTGTTCTGGGGTGTTATCGGCGCGTTGGTGATGCGCGGCATTTTCATTGGCGCAGGGGTCGGGCTGATTTCCCGTTTTCACTGGCTGCTTTATGCCTTCGGAAGTTTGCTCATTTACAGCGGTATACGATTCTTGTGGATGGGGGATCGCAAAATCAACCCTTCCGCCAATCCGGTAGTGAAGGCACTGCGCCGTTGGATTCCGGTGACCAACGATTATCGAGCGGGTAATTTTTTTGTCCGCAATCCGCAGGACCAACTACGTCTCTACGCGACGCCGCTGCTGGCGGTGCTTATCGTCATTGAGACTACCGATATTCTCTTTGCCGTCGATTCCATTCCTGCGATCCTCGCGATCACGTTGAACGCTTTCGTCGTCTACACGTCGAACGTGTTCGCGATCTTGGGGCTCCGCTCCATGTACTTCGCCATCTCGCGGCTCATGAAAGCGTTTCGATTTCTGCATTACGGGCTGGCTGTGGTGCTGATTCTGGTCGGTGTGAAGATGATTTCCGCGGGCCACTTCCGGATTCCGATCGTGGTGACCTTGGCGGTGGTGGCGGGCGTGCTTCTGGTTTCGATCGCACTCTCAGTGGTTGTGCCCGAAACCAGTAAAGGGTGAAGGCTTGCAACGACTGTAGGACCACATCGGACAGGAAGCCCGAAGAGTCTTGCCCAGGGCAGGTGCGCGGGCGCATACGCTATCATGGAACCGCATGCCGCAAGCGACCATCCACGTTCCCCCGCGGCCGTATCAGGCCTGGATTGAGAACGGCCTGCTCACCCGGGCGGGCTCTGTGCTGAGTGAACTTCTTCCGCAGGCCAGCCGCATTTTTATCGTCACAGTGCCTCCAGTGCGGAAGCGCTGGGGATCGAGACTCGTCACTTCGCTGAAGGCTAGCGGCTTCACGCCGCAGGTGATTCCGATGCCGGATGGCGAACCCACAAAGCGCCTGTCGACGGTGGAAGCTCTCGCCGACAAACTGGTGCGCCTGGGTGCCGACCGCAAGGCTGTGGTGATCGCCCTGGGCGGCGGTGTCGTGGGTGATGTCAGCGGTTTACTGGCGTCGCTGTATATGCGCGGCATCGAATTCGTGCAGATTCCGACGACAGTCCTGGCGCAGGTCGATGCTTCCATCGGCGGAAAAACGGGCGTGAATCTCGTTGCGGGCAAGAACATGGTGGGGACGTTTCATCATCCGCGGGTGGTGTTGATTGATCCCACGGTGCTGAAGACATTGCCCGACCGCGAGTTTCGCGCGGGACTCTATGAAGCGCTGAAGTGCGGAATCATCGGCAATGTCGAACTGTTTCTTCGTTTTGAGCAGAATCGCGCACGGATTCTAAAGCGCGATCCCGTCGAACTCGAATGGCTGATTGCGCAATCCGTCCGGCTGAAGGCCGAGGTGGTTTCCGCAGACGAGCGCGAAGGAGGCCTGCGCCGGGTCCTGAACCTGGGCCACACGATTGGCCACGCGCTCGAGGCCGAAACTGGCTACCGCCGCCTGCTGCATGGGGAAGCGGTCGCGTGGGGAATGATTGCGGCGACGAACATTGCACTCCGGGTCGGCCGTACAGACAGCGTCACCGCGGGCCGAATTGCCGATGCCGTGTTGAGTCTGGGCCGCCTGCCGGAAGTGAATGTCAGCTCGCGCAAGATTTTGGCCCGGCTGCAATCGGACAAGAAGACGCAAAACGGTGTTGTGCACTTCATTTTGCCGCGCGAAATTGGCAAGGTTGAGGTTGCCAGCGATGTTCCGACGGATGCCGTTGTAGATGCGGTCGAAGAGTTGCGCCGTTTGTCACGCGGGGGATGGGTTTGGGAAAAGTAGTTTATCTGGTGAGGTGTAACGATGCAGGAGACAGCGCAGCAGTACATCCAACGGATCTTGGGTCATGTGGATGGCCAGGATTCCGTAAAAGTCCAGCGTGCGACGGCAGCGAAGTTAAAGAAATCGATCCGTGGCCTGACGGCGAAGCAGCTGAAATGGAAGCCCGCGCCCGGCAAGTGGTCGATCGCAGAGATCCTTGCGCACTTAGCCGACGCCGAAATCGTCGCGAGCTGGCGTTTGCGCCTAATCGTTGGGGCGAGTGGAACGACGGTTCAACCGTATGATCAGGACGCGTGGGCGTCGGTTTTCCAATACGGCAAGCGCGACGCCAAGCAGTCGCTGGAAATCTTCCGCGTGCTGCGCGAAAACAATTTGGCAATGCTGAAAGCTCTTCCGCCCGAGCACTGGGAGAGCTATGGAATGCATCAGGAGCGCGGCAAGGAAACGATTGCTCACCTCGTGCGCATGTTCGCAGGACACGACACCAACCACCTGCGGCAGATTGAAGGCATCGCCGCCCAGTTGAAAAAGAAGCGGAAGTAGGTCGCCACGTTGCAGGAGGCCAGCAAATCGACAGTAATCGGCGCTGCGCCGGAAGGCGCCACTGACCCGCACTCTGCCGCGCGTGCTGTGCGCGCGATGTTCACCTCGATCGCGCCGCGCTACGATCTGCTGAACCACGTATTGTCGTTCAATATCGACCGCATGTGGTGGCGACGCACGGCCCGTGTGTTTCGACACATCCTGACCCGGCCCGACGCGAGGGTCTTGGATCTTTGCTGCGGAACGGGAGACATGACGTTCGCTCTGCGGCGCCAGGCAGCGAAGTCAGCTTCGCGGATTCTGGGCGCAGACTTTTCCCACGCGATGCTGCAACGCGCAAGCGAAAAATCGTCGGCGGTCGCAGAAGGATCAAGGCCGGGATGGATCGAGGCCGATGCGCTCAATCTCCCGTTCCCGCCGGCTCATTTTGATTTGGTGACTTCAGCCTTCGGCTTTCGCAACCTCGCGGACTACGATGCCGGATTGCGCGAAATCCTACGAGTTCTTCGTCCGGGTGGCGAGTGCGGCATCCTTGATTTCGGCGAGCCGGATGGCGTGATGGGTTCGCTTTACCGCATCTATT